>PVBE010745243.1_pt1 | contig 13474 bp, 9 predicted proteins | sample 1631181 | NCBI WGS metagenome assembly PVBE01 (sample SAMN08397723, study PRJNA350692) | Marine metagenome, whole genome shotgun sequencing project. | isolation source: water | place: Pacific Ocean | collected 2012-04 | reverse complement strand
CGCCGAAGTCTATTCCCCAGAACTTCGGTCGAGGTATATTTAGCGCGCCGTTATTGAAGAGGTTTATCGACAGGTCTTCGCTGTCCCCTACAAAGGGGAGATCAAACGTAAGGGTTTCTCTTTGTTTATAGACCATTTTGTCAACGAAAATGGCGAATGCGAAAGTCGCAAGTGCTAGATACAGCCCTCTGAGTCTAATTGCTGGAAGAGCAACTGTTGCTCCTATAGAAGCAGTGATAAGAGATGCCACTACTAGTCCAGATAATGACATGCTTTCTCTGCTTGCAATCCCTGTTCCGGTTGTACCGTCGAAGAAAACGACAAGGATGAATACGAATGATGTAAAGGCCGTAACGGCGACAAATAGACGCCGTTTGAATAGTCCAAATGCCGGGAAAACAAGGACTCCGAATCCAACTGCTAATAGAGTCGCCAACGTTGCGAATCCAGTGCCAGTTTCAACTGCAGAGCCTACATCAAATTGAAATGCTGCTATCGCGCCAATCCCTGCAAAGGCCAAAGGGGCTAAGTTAAGTTCACCGGCGTATCCAGTTAGTAGAACCATCGAAAGCCCGATTATGCCCATCGTTAGGCCCCGAGTAAGGAGCGCCTCCCATTTACTTGTAATAATTAGGCTCAATCCAGAGACTATTGACACTAAGGCGAAACTCCACACAATACTTGATCTAATGGATGGGACCCTAAATTGTTCACGGAGCGATCCGGCACGATTGCCACGTAATCTGTCTTGTGGTAGCAGCAATAGCACGCAAAAGAGAATAACGATGGGGAGAGTTGTTCGAAGTTCAGATAACCAAGGCCATTTTTGTCCCGTTCTGGAGATCCAATTCCAATAAGAAACCGATAATCCTATTACAAGCCCTCCGATAAAAGTTAGAGGAAGGTTCTTTAGCCTTCCGAAGATAGCGGCGGCATAGGCATTTACGACTAGTAATGTGAGTGCTAAGACTCCTAACCCTCCGAGTAAGGGGGAAATCAGAACACCTGCTATAGCAGCCATTATTGAACCGATTGCCCAACTTTGCATAGCAGAACGATTTGGGCGGCCACCATTTAGTTCTACGAGCTCCGGATTATCTACAACCGCTCGCATTGTCACACCAATTTTGGTGTTGAACAATAGGAACCTTAAAGCGATGGCCAGAACTATTGCAACGAATACGATTATTGTTTGATGCCAAGTTATGTAGGCGTCCCCAATTGACCATTTAGCATTGCGCCCAAAAAAAGGTTTAGGTATTCTTTGTTCGGCCCCCTGCCAGACCCAATTGGTGATCCCAATAAATGCGAGCATCACCGCTATCGGTATGACGAGTTTGGTCGTTTCGCTTGTTCCTTCTAAGCCTCTCATAACAATAAGTTGAAGAAGGATACCTATTATGGGGGCGGCGATGAAGAGAACAAAGGCCAGAGCTATTGGAGCAGGCCAAACTCCTCCCCATCCCTCGTCCCAACGTAGTTGCCAATAGAGAAACGCTGAGAACATTCCGATAGCACCATGGGCGAAGTTGAAAATACCCGAGGTGGTGTATGTAACAACTAGCCCAGCAGAAGCTATTGAATATATAGCTCCTGTAGCTAACCCTACGACCGTAAATGTAAGAAACTCGGTCATGCTCTATCGTCGCGTCTCTTAATCTGTAAATTGATGCGAAACTCGATTCTCATCAAGTTTTGCCTGCTCGCTCCATTCGGTAGTGAAAGACGCAGACCATGAATCGTCGCACGCGTATGTGCCAGGTTCCTCTGGGAAGACTCGCCTGTAAGAATCATTGACTAACTCCATCACTAGCCCGCATGGAGGTGTTTCATTAACCCCTGGATCACTTGGAACGTGCATACCACCGCCAGTCCATTCATCGATTGCCGCTGCTTCGCGCAACACGCATTCTCTAGTTAATTCGGATCCGCAAGATTTAGCTGCAATTGCCCAAAGCATAAAAGCAGAAGCTGTTTGCATACCGAGTAAAGCTACTTCACCGCCTGTGCTTTCCATAATTGTTAAGTAGTCATCTACCGCTTTCGACGAGGCTCTTTCTTCAAATGGTATGTAGGCACTTCGTATATAGGTATTATTCATAACGCCATCAGAGTTAGCCCGCCTGCAGGTATCTTCATAAAAATTAGGGTCGACTGAATAGATGGCATCAAAATCGTTGACAGCAGCTGCAGCGCGAAAAGCTTGATAATTGGGGAGACAAGTTCCGGTGAAGTAAACATGCTGAATTCCTGCTTCTTTCAGGGATAACACAAATGGGGTCCAGTCATCTTCGCCGTTTATGTTGTATTCCAGATCAATATCGAATTCGAAGCCTATTTGTGGGTATGAAGCAAGTACCTTATCTTTATTCTCAATTGTCGCTCCGAAGTTCCCATATACAGTTGCGGAAGCGGCAATTGTCTCAGGGAAGTTGTCAGAAATCCATGAGGCTATTGAAAGAGACATACGGTCAGCAGGATTCGGGACTGGTTGGATCATCCACGGGCCATGTGCTGCAGCAGCTGAAACAGTCCACGCGGGTATGTGAGCGAGTTGACATTGCACTCTTGTCTCCTCACCAAATCCATCTACTGCGAATCCTTCACCCACCATCATAAACATTCGAGGGCAGGCATCTAACCAAACTGAGGAAACTTCAAATATCTTTGCGTCGTATAGCTCAACAACTATTTCTCTCCCAAGAATCCCCCCCATATCATTGCAGACATCGACGAAGGCCTGGATGGTATCAGTTTGAGTGACATTGAGTCCGAGGGAACCAACGAACCCTCGATCATCTCCTCCACCGATCAGTATTTCACTGTCGGTTACACCCTGGTCAGTGGCTCCAGATGCAGAACCGGGCCCACATGGCCATTCAATATCGCCAAATGTAGGGAGCTCTGGCTCAGGTGTGCTTTCTTCAATCGGACCGTCAGCCGATTCGCTGGAACTGACATTATCCTGATCGTCAGGTTGATTACTGTCTTGTGATGAATCGTTATTATCCTGATCCTCAGGTTGATTACTGTCTTGTGATGAATCGTTATTGCTGCTTTGGGTGCTAGTCGGCGCTGATTGTGAATCGCTTGAGCTAGATGATCTATCACTACCGCCACACCCAGCAGCGAACAAAGCGAGCAGAATCCAAGGAGATACCAGTTTTATGACTTTACGCATTTAGCCCCCGAAGTAGTTCAACCTATTGGTCGTACAATACACGGGTTTGCAACTCAGGTCAGATTCAAACGGGACTTAGAAAGAATTTGAATTAGACCGATAGTTATCTGGTATTTCTTTTACCGTCTAGAAATTCTTGCCGTGCTCTATGGCCTTCACCTGCGAGATTCAGCTGAAAGGTAAAGCCTTGTTCGTATCGATAGCTCCTTCGAACATCTTGAGTGTCTATACCAATAGCGGAACGTTTTGCGGCGCGAATAGTCGCAGGTTGTTTTGACGCTATCTTAGAAGCGAGGGTAAGTGCAGAGGATTGAAGCTCATCGAGATCAACACATTGGTATACGGTTCCATATCCATGAAGCTCCAATCCTGTTGCTGTATCACATGTATAAAGCATTTGACGAGCGCGCTGCCGAGGTACGAGTCTTTCGAGGTGGGTAAGTGCACCGAGGGCTCCATTGTCAACTTCTGGTAATCCAAATTGGGCGTCGCTAACAGAAATGATGATATCTGAACAGCCGACGAGCCCTATGCCAGTGCCAAGACAATAATCGTTTACAGCGGCTATTACAGGTACATCACATTCATATACTGCCCTGAATGCCTGATAACAGGCCTCATTAATTTCGAGTATTCCTTCATGGGCATCTCTGTTTTCGAGTTCTTTGATGTCAACGCCTGCGCAAAATCCTTTTCCAGTTGCAGTCAGTATGAGCACTGTTACTTCTGATTTGTGCCTGATCGAGTCGCAAATAGTCGCGATTTCGAACGTGTCGTCGATGTTAAGAGCATTGACTGGAGGATTATCCATAGTTATCTGAAGGACACCATCGTCATGATTTTCTAAATGAATTGTCACATTATCTCCTTGCTATAACCGAACTACCGTGACCGAACATTCCATAGTTGATCGACATGCCTACACTTGCGTCGTCTACCTGGCGTTCGCCTGCCTCCCCACGGAGTTGCCACGTCAATTCACAAACCTGAGCTATCGCTTGAGCTGGAATAGCTTCCCCAAACGCACCTAGCCCTCCTGAAGGATTAACCGGTATTCGCCCACCAATTGCTGTATCTCCGTTATGAAGAAGATTGCGAGCCATTCCAGGTTCGCACAAGCCGATGTGTTCATACCAATCGAGCTCGTATGCAGAGCTAAGGTCGTAAACCTCCGCGAAATCTAAATCCTTTGCTGAAATGTTTGCCTCTGCATAAGCGTGTTGAGCTATCTGATTCTTAAATGTATGGGAAGCGTCACCTGAAACTGACCATGAGTCAGAAGCAAGATACGGCATATCAATTATTGCATTCGGGTATGTGGGTCCAACTGTGGAAATTCCGGTGACTCGAACAGGGTCCTTAATTCCCTTTTTCTTTGCGTAGTCAATGCTCGATACTACGATCGCCGCTCCCCCATCGCTAGTAGTACAGATTTCAAGCAAACGTAATGGATCTGCGACGACAGGTGATGCCTCAACATCCTCGACAGTAAATGTCTTTGTAAATCTTGCATTCGGGTTCTTAGATCCATGAAGTGAGTTCTTCACCTTAACTGCAGCGAAATCTTCCTCTGTATCCCCATGTAAGGCCATTCTCCTTCTAGCGAAAAGTCCAAAGTAAGCTGGGTTTGAAAGTCCAAGTAAGCGAAAACGTAACCAATCTACATCCTGTGGACGATCACCCGGAACCGGAGCAAACATGCCTTTCGGGACTTGATCGGCACCGATAACGAGAGCGACTTCACAAACACCAGAAAGTATCTGAGCGCGAGCTATCGATAATGCTGTAACCCCTGATGCGCATGCGGCATAGCTTGAAGCAAGCTGCGCTCCTTGAAATCCAAGCGCATTTGCGAACGTAGATCCAGAAACCCATCCTGGGTATCCGTTACGGACAGTGTTCGCCCCAGAAACGAATTGTATTTCTCCCCATTCTACATTTGCGTCTTTGAGAGCTGCGTTTGCAGCGTGAACTCCGAGATCAACGAATGACTTACCGACAAATTTACCCCATGGGTGCATTCCCACACCGAGTATTGCGACCTCTCCTACGCCCATTAGTTATCCCTTCTAAGAGGTTCCCATTTCCAAACCAAATATTGTGATTCATCGTCTTCATACAAAACGTCTAAGGCAACTTGGACTTCCATCCCGACTTGCATATCGGATATTTCAATACCGGGCATCATCTGGCCACAAATGACCACGCTTTCCTTCTCTAGCTCTACAGCTGCTATCACAAACGGCCGAAAAGGTTCCTCGGTAATTACATATGGTAACGCTGGAGGGTAATCAGCTGATGTGTAACTCCAAACTTTTCCTTTGTTACTCAGGGTTACTTCTTCCCTATCCCTGTCCGACACTGCTTCGGGGTCATTTCCGCCCAGGTCCTTTGGAAAGTAATAACTTCCGGAAACAGTGGATCTTCCGCCAATTAACGCAGGGCTAGAATGGTCCATAGTAAACATCCCCTCTACGGCTGGAACCCTCTTCTTTCCCATTTCAACATTCTAGAGGTAGATCTATCAGCTTTGTGGTGACTTTGTCTTATAGGGGCTTGTACAATTTAGGGGTGAACATTGAAACCCTTGTAGTTACTGACTTAGATGGGACACTGTGGTTCAACGGAGAGGAAATCCATTCCGACTCATTGGCTGCTGTAGAAGAATTAAAGAGAAGAAATATCCCTCTATTAGTTGCAACAGGTAGACGACTACGGAGTGTTGTTGAGGCATTCCGTCGATACGAATTCAGAGGGCAAGCGGTACTTTTAAATGGGTCACTCGGATATTGTTTTCAAAGATCAGAACCTTTCTTCCTTAGTGACTTTCCAGATGCAAATGAAACACGATTAAGGGAAATCTTTAATGCATGTTCGCTTTCGCCCTGCTTTTATGCCGATGACAGTTACGTTTACGTGTCTTCACCTACAACTAGTAACGGACACCTTGAAGCAATAGGAGCCGATTTAATCGAAATGGACAATTTGGGTTTATTCCCAAAGGATAGGAAAGTTCTCAGTTTCTGCATTCTTGGTATCGAAAAATCCCTCCTTCAAGAAGCAGAAAGCATTATCTCGAAAGAATCTCTAGGGACTGTGGCGTATTACGAAGACAAGCTTTTTGGTGAGCACTCGTTGATGGTTCAGCCACCGTTCACATCCAAATGGACAGGCGTTGAGAAATGGTGTCAGTACTACGATATTGTCCCATCACAAGTTATTGCGCTCGGAGATGCTGGGAATGATAAGGAACTCCTTAAGGGCGCAGATATAGCAATGGTAGTAGAAGACTCAGAAGACTATCTGATGGAGATGGCGGACTATGTCATCCCTCCCCCATCGAAAGGCGGATGGGCGAAAGTACTTGATTTAGTTTAGTGACGCTAAATTAGATATCGTTTTCCTGATCAGCCAGCCACTCTTTCTTCACCTTCCTCCAAGCTTCGTCAGTGTGGTTTCTTCGCCAATAAGGAGAAATGGATGAAGTCTCTAGATCCAGTGACTTTTCGCCTACCAGATACTTTCTCAATTCTCTCACTTCACCTGCCTCTCCATGGACAAAAGCGTCGTACGTTCCCTCTAAGAAGTCGAAGTTCCTCACTGCAGCCAAAAGCAGAGATGATGGATCGGTTGAGTTGTCTCTATGAAGCCATTTCAGGTCAAGTGTTGCATCGGTATGGATCGGGACTTCAAACTCGTGACTGTCCACTACGATAAAGACGACACAATGACTACCAGATCCCAATGATTCAACAGATGCACTAATACCAGGTATCGCTGTCTCATCACCAGCGAACAAATGCCAATCAACTTCGGGATTGGGCGAATAGCCGCCATTAGGGCCTTTAAATTGAAGCTTGTCACCAGGTACTGCGCGTTTAGCCCAAGGACCGGCAAAGCCAACATCGCCATGTATTACGAAGTCAATTGTCAGTTTCTTTGCTTCTTCATCCCACTTTCGGACTGTAAAACGTCTCGGCCTAGGCCTTAACTCATCACCCAGGGTACGGACTTCATCTAGGTCAAATGGAACTGGGTAAGTTGCATCAGGTGGGACAAAATAGCCGTTAATATACTGATCAGTGTACTCAGTTGATTCAAATTCATGAAGATCTCCTCCACCGAATCGAACTCGTATAAGTCCAGGCGTAATACGCTCTACATCTAACACTTCAGCAAACATAATTTCCTTCTGATCCCCAACTCAATTTTAGTAATCCCTAAACCGATGGTCTAGTCCTACTACTCAGTTTATGGAATGTTTTGCCTGGCGATTTCAACATATTTTCTTGACCATATACCATCAATCCGTACATAAAGATCTAATACATTGGAGGAGAAATGGCGATTTCATCATGGGATGATTTCCCAGTACATCAAACATCAGAATATGTTCGCCATCCAGCGACTAGCGATCGGAACTTCTACGACAGGTACTATTTCAACTTACATGGATCAAGCGATGAGGTTATGGCGATATTCGGTATAGGGCAATACCCTAATCTCGGTGTTACTGATGGATTTCTGGCTATAGGAACTAAAGACGACCATCGAGTTATTCGAGCTTCAAGGCCCATAGGAGACAGATCAAATTTGATGGTTGGCCCTCTTGAAATCGAAATCATTGAACCTTTAGAGCAGATTAGAGTTACGTGCGAGGATAACGAATGGGGTGTGAGTATGAATGTCGAATGGCAAGGGTCGCACCGGCCCCTAGAAGAACCAAGACAGTTCTTACGGAGAGAAGGAAAAGTTGTATTTGATACGCAGCGTTTCGCACAAATGGGCCGCTGGAGTGGAAATCTTTCAATACCTGGTTCGAGTTGGACTGTAACCTCCGATAAGTGGGGAGGCAGCCGCGATCGGTCTTGGGGAATTAGGCCAGTAGGGGAAAAAGAGTCGGACGGAATACGACAAAATGTTTCCGTGATGGAAGGCCTATGGAACTATTTTCCTATTGATTTTGGCGATCACTCAATTATCTACATGCTTCAAGAAACTAACGATGGTATTCGAGAACTAGAAGAAGCGATGCGTGTATGGAAGGACCCACAGAAGGAAAATGAATGGCTCGGCACGCCGGAATACGACCATGACAGGATTCCAGGCACAAGAATGCTCAACGGATCAGTCATTACTTTTCCGGAATCGAACATTGTGATGAAGTGCACCCCGCTGCTGGCAAACTATGTTGCGATAGGTACTGGGTACGGTATCGAAGATGATTGGCGGCATGGAATGTACCAAGGGCCTGAAACTGTCGTTCAGGGTCTACATTACAAAGTTGAAGACATAAAGGGCATTGGTCAATATGGTGTCGTTGACCACGTCGGGAGATTCGAATACGACGACCAAGTCGGTTACGGACTATACGAACATGGATTCTGGGGGCGATTTGAGAAGTATGGTTTATCTGATCGTGCTGCTGTTTTTCCAGAATAGAAAATTCATTCGTCAAAGCCGTGACATTTTGATATGAATCGAGCTAGTCTGACATTGGTCAACGATTGACACGGGAGAGTTCAACTTAGTTGGCGCCGAAGGAGCAAGGGTCCCCCCGAATCTCTCAGGCAAAGGTACCGTTTAAATCGACCGATCTGGAAAGAATGTTCAATCATTCACCGAAGGGGAAAGGCAAAGCCGAAGCTCTCAGGTATCAAGACAGAGGGGGACATAACTCTTAATATCGGAAGGAAGTTATGTCTACCCCAGCTGAATTCGCTCGAAGGCACATAGGACTCAATCAGGAGAATGAGCAGGCCATGCTCGACTTTCTTAGTTTGAGTTCCATTGATGAACTTATAGAGAAAACAGTCCCAAAGTCCATACGGGACCTATCAGAGAGTATTAACTTACCTGACAAATTCAGTGAAGTTCAGGCTATCGATCGGCTGCAGCAAATCGCTGCTCTTAACGTCGTCCATACATCGATGATCGGCCTTGGATACTATAACACGCATCTCCCGCCAGTAATACAGAGAAATATTCTTGAAAATCCTGCTTGGTATACCGCCTACACGCCATACCAAGCTGAAATATCTCAAGGAAGACTAGAAGCCCTACTAAATTTTCAAACGATGGTTTGTGATTTAACCGGTTGTGACATCGCCAATTCCTCCCTACTAGACGAAGCAACGGCTGCTGCTGAGGCAATGACAATGCTCAAGCGGCTACACGGTGGTTCCGAGAATGTTTTCTTCGTTGACTCTGAATGTTTTCCACAAACAATCTCAGTTGTCCAAACCAGAGCGGCAGCTATGGGCATCCAAGTAGAGGTGGGTGATCCGGACAAAGCACACGACAAATGTTTTGGAGTTTTATACCAGTACCCAGGTGCATCTGGGCATGTACCAAATTTATCTCAGTCAATAGTCGACCATCACGAAGCTGGCCGCCTAGTCGCCGTGGCTGCAGACCTTTTGTCACTGTGCATTCTTACTCCCCCTGGAGAATTAGGCGCAGATGTAGTCATAGGCAGCGCCCAGCGGTTTGGGGTTCCATTAGGATTTGGTGGCCCGCACGCGGCATATATTGCAACAAAGCATGAAAATAGGCGAACCATTCCAGGGCGGATTGTTGGAGTGTCACTTGACGCACATGGAAATAATGCATTACGACTAGCCCTGCAAACGCGAGAGCAACACATCAGAAGAGAAAAAGCCACTAGCAATATTTGCACAGCCCAAGTTTTACTGGCAGTAATCGCTGGCGCATATGCCGTGTATCATGGCCCCAATGGGCTGCGATCAATCGCAGCAAACGTTCATAATTTGACTAGCAAACTCGTCGCCAACTTGCGCTCTAACGGGTTTGACGTTCCAAATCTAACTTGGTTCGACACCATTACAGTGAATGTTTCAGGTGAAGCGCGAGATATATGCACGCGTGCACAACAGGTTGGCATCAACTTTCGTCTGGTAGATGAAGACAGTATCACTATCTCTTTTGACGAAACAACAACAAGTACCGACCTGCTAAGAACACTGAACGCCTTCGGGATATCGGACCATAGTCATGACATTCCGTCACCGCTGCATGGACCCTTACTAAGGGAGAGTTCCTACTGTACGCACCCAGTTTTTAATAGTTACCACACCGAAACAGAAATGCTTCGGTACCTTCGCACTCTTGCTGATCGGGATCTAGCCCTTGACCGGACAATGATTCCACTTGGATCCTGCACAATGAAACTAAATGCCACGACTGAAATGCTGCCAGTAACCTGGCCAGAGTTTTCTGACATTCATCCCTTCGTTCCTCAAGAGCAGCGCAAAGGATATGACATCCTAATTTCAGAATTAGAAGAATGGTTAATCGACATAACTGGATATTCAGCAATTAGTCTTCAGCCAAATGCTGGCTCGCAAGGTGAACTGGCAGGCCTATTGGCTATACAAAAATATCATCACTCGCGTGGAGACTCTGGAAGGAATATCTGCCTTATACCAGCTTCTGCCCATGGAACAAATGCAGCAAGTGCTGCAATGGCAGGAATGAAAGTCGTAGTCGTAGAGTGCGACCAGAATGGGAATGTAGATCTGATAGACCTTGAGAATAAATGTGTCGCTAACCGAAATTCATTAAGCTCAATAATGGTTACATACCCATCGACACATGGAGTCTTTGAAGAATCGATTACACAGATTTGTGAACTGGTTCATCAGCACGGAGGGCAGGTATACCTTGACGGGGCAAATTTAAATGCTCTAGTAGGGATAGCTCAGCCAGGAAAGTTCGGTGCCGACGTGTCGCACCTCAACTTGCATAAAACTTTCTGCATCCCACATGGAGGTGGAGGCCCAGGGGTAGGACCAGTTGCAGTAGCAGAACACCTAGCACCCTATTTGCCGAATCATCCACTTGTAGAAGATGCAGGTCCTTCCTCAGGTATAGGCCCAATAAGTGCGAGTCCTTGGGGTTCGGCGAGCATATTACCGATTTCATGGGCGTACATCGCCATGATGGGAGATGACGATCTATTGCGTGCAACTCAGATAGCAATTCTAAGTGCTAATTATGTTGCAAAGAAGCTCTCACCTCACTTCCCCATCTTATTCACGGGTGAAGACGGTTTTGTTGCCCACGAATGCATAATTGACATACGGCCACTGACGCAAAACACAGGAGTTAATGCCGACGATATTGCAAAAAGGCTCATGGACTATGGCTTCCATGCTCCTACTATGTCGTTCCCTGTTGCTGGCACCTTGATGATAGAACCTACCGAATCTGAATCCCTCTCAGAAATCGATAGATTCTGCACAGCCATGATCAAGATACGGGAGGAAATCTCACAGATCGATAATGGGGAAATTGATTATGCAGATTCTATGCTTCACAATGCTCCCCACACCGCCGCACACGTCTGTAGCGATGAATGGAACGAGAAATACAGCAGATCTGAAGCTGCATATCCAGTTGACTTCGTTCAAAAAAATAAGTATTGGCCTCCGGTAGGACGCATAGACGGCGCCCATGGAGACAAGAATTTAATGTGTAGTTGTCCTGATATAAACGAATACCGTTAGTCTTCTATATCATCTAGCCTCATAAGAAAAGAGAAAATTATGCCTGATGCATTAGTAGAACGTGACGGACACGTTATGACGGTTACGTTAAATCGTCCTAAACGGATGAATGCGATTTCCGGTCCGATGATTGTTCGAATGTATGACGCTTTCGTTGAAGCTTCGGAAGATGATCAAATCCGTTGCATAATTGTCACTGGAGCAGATGGAAATTTTTCATCCGGAGCTGATCTAAAAGCTATGTCAGGCAACGCTGATGATGCCGACACTGAAATCGATATGAAGAAACGATCTGCTGAAGATCCGGAAATCCACTGGAAAGGGCTTTTGCGATCATATAGACCTACAAAACCCATGATCGCAGCGGTTGAAGGTGTTGCTATCGCTGGGGGGACAGAGATACTCCAGGCGATGGATATTAGAGTTGCTGGCGAAAGTGCGAAATTTGGCATATCTGAAGCTCGATGGAGTTTGTACCCAATGGGAGGTTCTGCAGTTCGTTTAAGACGACAAGTCCCCTACACAGTCGCTGCTGACTTACTTCTGACTGGAAGACACATTGGAGCTGTCGAAGCTAAAGAAATCGGATTAATTGGACACGTCGTGCCCGATGGCCAAGCGCTAAGTAAAGCTAGAGAAATAGCTGAAACTATATGTGAGAATGGACCTATTGCTGTCGAAGCGATACTTAAAACTTTGCATGAAACTGATGGAATGACAGAGGAAGAAGCTCTAGCCCACGAATTTAGCTATGGATGGTCAGTATTTTCAACCGAAGATGCTAAGGAAGGGCCTCTGGCGTTTTCTGAGAAGCGAAGACCGGACTTTAAGAAAAAATAGTTAACTAGCTATGTTTACAACGTTGGCAAGTGGGGTCCCTTGCAGGAAACGCTTCGCGTTCTCCACTAGTAACGCTACAGCGTTTTCTTCGTAACTATCGAACGAAACCGAACAGTGAGGTGAAAGATACATATTCGTTGCCGACCATATTGGACTTTCTTCTGGTAAAGGCTCAGTTCTAACAACATCAAGGATTGCAGCGGCAAGGTGCCCGTTGTTTAACGCTTCGACAAGGTCGTCTTCTACAACGTGCATACCTCTGGCGATGTTACAAAAAATTGTTTTAGGTTTCATTAGTGCAAATCTGTTTTTATTAAACATGTCACGAGTCTCCTCAGTAGCCGGAGCTGCCATAACTACTACGTCAGACATTGCGATCATTTTGTCAACTTCATCTGCGGGGAAAAGAAAGTCAGCATCCACATCAGAGCGTTCTTTAGGTAATGATCTTCTTGTTGCTAATACTGTCATTCCAAATGCCCGTGCTCGAATAGCGACTTCCTTCCCTATCGATCCAAATCCGACTATTCCGATGGTCTTTCCATTTGCTTCAGTACCGAATCGCACTCTCCAGGTTCTCTCGTCCTGTTGCTGGTCTAGGATCCGCAGTTCTTTCCAGATCTGCAATAGTCTCGCAAATACGAATTCAGCGATCGATGAGGATGCAATGCCTCTTGCACTGGTCTGTACTACCCCCATCTGAGTTAAAGCATCAGTGTCTATATGGTCATATCCTGCAGAAACACCTTGGAACCATTGTAAATTTGGAAACAGAATCTCTGGATTACTAGGCAAATCCATCGAAATAATTGCGTTACATTTACGCCACTGATCCAAGGTGAATTGCTCAATACTCGGTTCTTCATACCGATGAGGATTTCTACCGCTATTTAAGCCCCTAGACGACCTAAGTTCATTTGATTCG
>PVBE012680914.1_pt1 | contig 13475 bp, 9 predicted proteins | sample 1631181 | NCBI WGS metagenome assembly PVBE01 (sample SAMN08397723, study PRJNA350692) | Marine metagenome, whole genome shotgun sequencing project. | isolation source: water | place: Pacific Ocean | collected 2012-04 | reverse complement strand
CTGGATCGCCCCCCGAGGAGCCATCTTCGCGGCCTCGTCGCGCGTGCCCGTCACCGCCCCCGCCCACGCGGGGATCGGCGCCGCGGTGCCTCCCGTGCCCGGCGCGCGCAGGCTGCTCCCGGGAATCCCCGGGGTCGATGCCATCACGCCCCTGACGGCGTTGGAGCTGTCGGGGGATCTGCCCCTGGGAGCCGACGCCCACAGAGCCTTCGTCGATCTGCCCGACCCCGCCTGGACCGTGGACGTGCCGGGAGCGTCGGTGCTGCGTGACGTGGCCCGCCGCCGGGCGCACTCCTCGACCCCGCCCGGGTGGCGCGCGGGGGCAGTCGCCGGACTCTCCCCGGGGCTGGACGGCTTCCTCAGCGCGGACGGCGCGAACGCCACCGAACAGGCGCCGGCGGCTCCTCGCCCGGCCGTCGAGGGGCTCCCCAAGGGCACCGGGGACGTGATCCCCGGCCTCTGCGCGAACCTCCCCGGTGCCTTCGGGTCGCTGCCGATCGACGCCCGCTGCTCGGCGCTGGAGGGGCTCTCGGATCACCCGATCGTGCCCGGAGCCCCGGCCCGTGACGCGGTGGAGGACGACGCCCTGCTCCTGGCCCTGCCGACCCTGGAGGCCCGCGGCCCCGCACCCTTGAGCGGCTGGGCGGCCCCCGCCACGGCGGCCGAGCGGTGGGTGCTGGAGACGGCAGCGGGCAGCCGGTTCGTGGTTGATCGCGGGGGCCGCCTCCTGTCCGCAGACCTCGGGGGCCGTCTCCGGCAGGCGGCCGGTCGACGAGCCTTCGGGTTCGCGGCGCGCTCGCTCCTGGATGCGGCCGGCCCGACGCCGCGCGTGCCCGACCCGGCCGTGCTCGGCGCGCCCCCGTACCTGCCTCAGGCGGGGGACGTGCCCGAGACCCGATGGGGCCTGGCGCCCGGGGATCCGCGCTTCCCGATGACGTCGCGAGGCGAACCCGAACTGACGTTGTTCCGTGCCGGGGTCGGCCTCCCCGCAGCCTCCGATCCGCACGTCTTTCCCGCCCTTCGCTGAGTCGACAGCCCCGCCGCCCTGTGCGAGCGGCACAACGACGTGGTGGCGGCGACGAGCTCGTCGAGGCCATCGGTCCGGCCAACGTGGGCGGGGACATCGAGGTCGGCGACAACGGCGAGTGACCCCGGGGGCCGACGCTCCCGCCCTTCGCGACGCTTCCGGCAGCCGCGTGCAAGACCATCTGCGACCGCTACGATGCCGCCGTGCCGAAGATCACCTTCCAGCCGGCGGACGTGACCATCGAGGTCAACCCTGGCACCACCGTGTTCGGGGCCGCAGCCATGGCCGGGGTCGCCATCCCCAGCCAATGCGGCGGCAAGTGCGCCTGCGCGCTGTGCCGGGTGACCGTGTTGGAAGGCGAGGAGCTCGTCTCCCCCATGACGTGGGAGGAGGAGGGGCACATGGGCAACGTCTTCTACTTGACCCGCGAGCGGCTCAGCTGCCAGCTGCGCGTCTTCGGGGACGTGGTCGTGCAGATCGCCGAGCCGCCCCCCAAGAAGGAACGCGGCCGATACATCCCCTTTTCGATCGTCCGCAAGCGGGAGCAGATGGAGCAGGACGAAGAGCTCCGCCGCGTCCGTGGCTCCGGCGGCGGCATGTCCCGGCCGCCCCGCAAAGACGAGCCCCGGGAGGCTCGCCCCCCCCGCCCTGACAAGAAGAAGCGCAAGCCCTACAAGAAGCGCAAGCGGAACCCCGGCGCGCCGCGCGTCGGCGACCACCGCCCGCCCCCCGGGGCCAAGAAGAAGGACCCCAAGTGACCAAGCGTCCCCAGGACCGCCCCCTCCACGACGATGTCCGCCGCCTCGGTGCCCTGCTCGGCGACACCATCGGCGCGCTCTCCGGCACCTCCACGTTCGAGGACGTCGAGCAGCTCCGGGCCCTGACCCGCGCCCGTCGGGGCGCCGACGGCGAGCCCGATCCCACCGCCGATGCCCGCATCGTCGAGCTCATCGGCGGCTGGGATGCCGCCCGCGCCGAAGAAGTGGTCCGCGCCTTCTCCCGGTACTTCCAGCTCGTCAACACGGCCGAACAGACCCACCGCGTGCGCCGGCGGCGCTACCACAAGCAGGCCGGGACAGCCCCGCAGCGTGGCTCCGTGGTGGCGACGTTGGCCGAATTGGTCGAAGCCGGAGCCACGCCCGACGAGCTCGCCAAGCAGCTGTCGAAGCTCCAGGTCCGGCCCGTGCTCACCGCCCACCCCACCGAGTCGGTGCGCCGGACGACGCAGGACAAGCTCCGGGTGCTCCACGAGCTGCTGCTGGACGGCGGCTTCCCCGATGCCGTCGCGATGCACATCGAAGCGCTGTGGCAGTCCGACGAACTCCGCCACCGCCGGCCCACCGTGCTGGAGGAGGTCAAGTCGCTGCTGGCGGCGTTCGACCGCACCCTCTGGGAGTCGATCCCCGAGCTGTACGCCGAGCTTCGCCGCGCGCTCGCCGCCCACGGCGCGACCCTCGCTCGGGACGCCCGCCCGGTGACGCTGGGCAGCTGGATCGGCGGCGACCGCGACGGCAACCCGTTCGTCACCCCCGAGGTCACGCTCCAGGCCGCGCGGATGATGAAGGAGCGGGTGCTGGAGAAGCACCTCGCCACGGTGCGGGAGCTCAAGACGTTCGTGTCGCACTCCACCCGCCGCACCCACGCGCTCCCCGCGCTGATCGACAGCCTCGAGCGCGACGGCCGGGACCTGCCCGCGATCCGGACGCGCAATGCGATCCGGAACCGGTTCGAGCCCTACCGCCTCAAGCTCTCGTTCATGGAGGCGCGGCTCGCCGCGAACCTCGCCAACCTCCGCGACCGGGCCGGCGTGGCCGACGGCGACGACCGCCCCGGCGCCTACGCGACCGCCCACGAGTACCTCGCCGACCTGCAGTTGGTGGCGGCGTCCCTGAGCAGTCACGGCGCCAAGCGATCGGTGGCGGGACTGCTCCAACCCGCCGTCGATCGGGCGCGGGCGTTCGGCTTCCACCTCGCGACCCTCGACATCCGGCAGCACAGCCGCCGCCACGAGGCCGCCATGACGGAGCTGGTCGCGGCCGCGCGCATCCTCCCCGCCGGTCGCACCTACGCCGATCTGGACGAGGAGGTGCGTTCGGCGTTGCTGCGCTCCGAGCTGGTCGGCCGACGCCTGCTCCGCGCCCCCGGCGCCTCCTTCACCGCCGGAACCCAGGAGACCCTGGACCTGTTCGACGTCGTCGCCGAGGTCCGCCGCGAGTGCGGCTCCGCGAGCATCGAGACCTGCGTGGTGTCGATGACCGACGCCGCCTCCGACCTGCTCGAGGTGCTCGTGCTCGCGCGGGAATCCGGCTTGCTGAGCTGGGAGGGGGACAAGCTCCGCTCCAGCCTCCGCGTCGCTCCCCTGTTCGAGACCCGCGCCGACCTCGTGGCCGCCCCCGCGGTGATGGAGTCGCTCTTCGTCGACCCCTTCTACAAAGAGCAGCTCCGCGCCCACGGCAACGTGCAGGAGGTGATGATCGGCTACAGCGATTCGGCCAAGGACGCCGGCATCCTCACCGCCGCGTGGTCCCTCTACCGAGCCCAGGAGGTGCTGGAGGAGGCGGCCGCCCGCCACGGCGTGAAGCTGCTGCTGTTCCACGGCCGCGGAGGCACCGTCAGCCGGGGCGGCGGCCCCGCCCACAAGGCGATCCTCGCGCAGCCCCCGCGCAGCGTGGCGGGGCGCATCAAGATCACCGAGCAGGGTGAGGTCATCCAGCTCAAGTACGGGCTCCCCGAGATCGCCCGCCGCACCCTGGAGCTGACCGCCTCGGCGGTGCTCGCCCACGGCTTCAACGACTGGCGCGATGACGTCGGGGAGGCCGACCGGGTCCGCTTCGCCGCCGTCATGGACGAGCTGTCCGACGTCGCCTACCGGACCTTCCGCTCGACTGTCTATGACGACCCGGAGCTGTTCGACTACTTCATGTCGGTCGGTCCGCTGGACGAGCTCGCGGCCCTCCCGATCGGCTCCCGTCCCGCGTATCGCGCCGGCTCGGCCAAGGGCATCGAGTCGCTCCGGGCGATCCCCTGGGTGTTCGGCTGGATGCAGTCCCGCCACGTGCTCACCGGCTGGCTGGGCGTCGGCTCGGCCCTCGATGGGTTCCTCCAGGCTCACGGAGACGCCGGCCTCGCCGAGCTCCGGGACATGGCTGCTCGGTGGCCGTTCTTCGCCGCGCTGCTGGAGAACGTCGAGATGGTCTGCGCCAAGGGCGACCTCGACATCGCCGCCCACTACGTCCGCTCCCTCGCGGGTCCGGGGAGCGATCGCATCTTCACCGCGCTCAAGGCCGAGTTCGATCGCGCCACGTCCGCGGTGCAAGCCGTGCTCGGGGTCGAGACGCTGCTGGAGCGGAACCCCGTGCTGCGGCGCTCGATCGACCTGCGCAACCCCTACGTGGACGCGCTGTCGTTCCTCCAGGTCGAACTGCTTCGCCGGCGGCGGGATGCCTCCAACGCCGAAGACGATGAGCTGCGGGGAGCGATCTTGAGGTCGATCAACGGCGTCGCGGCGGGGCTGCGGAACACCGGCTAGAGAGCGGCGGCTAGAGCCCCAGAATGGCGGCGTGCACGCCGGTCGAACCCTCGTGCTGGCGCACCGCGGCGCGCGTGTCGAGGATGTCGGTCAGCTGCGGGTGGTGGATCAGGTAGGCCAGATCCGCCAGTCGAGGCTGGAGCTCATCCCCCGGCACCGTCTCCAGACGGAGCAGCGCGAGGAAGACCGTGATGGCCATGAGGCCACGCCCGGTCGAGCCGAAGTCCAAGGGCCGCTTCGACAGCAGCGCCTGCGAGAGGAACCGTCGCTGGACGTCCGGATCGTCGCCCGAGACGGAGACGGCCTTGCTCTCCTCGTCGTCGAACTTGGGCACCCGGTAGTGGTCGGTGTCGCGCAGCGCCCAGGGCTCGGCGCGGTCCGGGTTCGCCTTGCGGTTGGCGAGTCGGGCGGCCTCCGCGATCACGGGCGCGGCGTCCGGCTTGTGAGCGAGCTGTGCGCGCAAGCGGAGCACTCCGGAGCGGAAGCGCCGAAGCGCCATCGGGTCCGCGGCCTCGAGGCCGACGAGGAGCTCCGACCAGAAGGCGAGGTCCTTGAGCAGCTGATCGGCGGCGTCGCGCTCGGACTCGCCGGGGATCCCCATCCCCTCGGGGGGGACGAAGTCGGTGTTCGGGGCCTCTTCGATGTCGACCGTCTCGGCCAGGTCGAGGTCCAGGTCGTCGCTGGCGGCGTCGCGTCCGATCGACGCGAACGCGATCATCGACTCGAGCCACGCCTCGGCGGGGTCGTCATCGGTGCGCAAGCGGGCGACCGCCTCGGCCTCCCAGGCCTTCCAGCCGGCGTAGTCGGTGTTCCGGCCCATCCCCAGCGGGATCTCGTCGGGCACCGAGCTCAGGTTTCCGGAGAGCACCCGCAGCGGTCCGAGCGTGCGCTGCACCTCTTCGGACGGGTCGGGACCGCCGCCGGAGGCGACCGTGGGGCAGCTCAGGCTCATGCCGAGGTCCCAGCCGTCCGGCGTGCGAACGCCTCGGAACGGGAACATGCGGCAGACCGAAGGCTTGACGTCGACGCCGAGCGTGCTGTGCACGCGGCACAGACCGTCGTCGCCGAGGTAGGCGCAGTGACCGTCGCGCGGGCGCAGCAGGTACTGCGGATCGCCGTCGCCGGTGGGCAGCGGAATGAAGTTGCTGGGGTCGCTGCTGGGCTGATCGTCGAGGTCGTTGAAGCCGGCAAGGATGGCGTCGCGCTCATCGCGCGTGACGGGTCCCAGGAGGTGCTGCTCGGAGCAGCAGCGGTTGCACGAATGGCACGCGAACTTGCTGCCGTCGGCGACCCGGACTTCCGGGACGGCCTCGATGTCATCGTCCGTGTGTTCGTACTTTTCGAGCACCTTGGAGCGACGGGCGAGCCGCTGCAGGGCGGCGATGTCGGCCCGGACCAGACCCTGGGCCACGACCATGCGCGCGCGGGGGGTATCCAGCAGGGCGCGGCGGTCGAGCGCTTGAAGCAGCTCCACCAGCCCCATCGGGTTCAGTTCCTCGCCGAGGGCGCGTCCAGCGTCCTTGAGGAGGGCTTCGGCGTCGCGGGTGCCATCCAGCAGCGCGACGATGATGGAGGCGACCTCGCCCAGCTTGACCACCTGGCCCAGCTGAAGGTCGCGAAGCTCCGCCTCCTCGCCCTCGCCGACCATGACCACGCCGGGGCGAAGGCCCGGGAGCGGCATCGGCGCCTGCCCGGAGGTCGGGCTGAACATTGCAAACGGTCGTCGCACGGTGCGGAAGTTCCCTGGGATCTCGACCGCCCCTAAGATGCGGTCCGCCTGCTCAAAGCGAAGGAAACGACATGGTCGTGCAAAGCGGCTCCACTGTCCAGCCGTCCCCCGTTGCAGATCCCGAGGTCCTCGAGGCGTACCGCCACGATGCGTCTCCCGTGATCGGCAATCCGGAGGGGTTGTTGCGCCCCCAGACTGCCGCCGAGGCCGCCTTCTGGCTGGCCGAAGCGGCCGGTTCGGGCACCGCCGTGACGCCGTGCGGACTGCGTTCTTCGACCACCGGATCCGGGCTCGCGCCACACGGATGGGTCATGTCCTGCGAGCGAATGACGGGTCTCATCGACCTGGACCCCGAGCGGCGCACGGCAACCGTGGCCAGCGGCACGGTGCTTCGCGAGTTCAAAGACGCGGTCGAGGAGCACGGCCTGTTCTATCCCCCCGATCCGACCTCGGAGGGTGAGTGCAGCCTCGGCGGCACCGTCGCCTGCGACGCCAGCGGCGCCCGCACCTACCGCTACGGCGCCACCCATCGCTGGCTTCGGGGGGTGGAGGTCGCGCTGCCCGACGGATCGGTGCGGTGGTTCCGCAAGCGGCGCTCCGACAAGGACGCGACCGGGTACGCCGGCATGCGAGATCTCGTCCAGCTGATGTGCGGCAGCGAAGGAACCCTGGGGTTCATCTCGAAGGTCGAGGTCGACCTCATCGCCAAGCCCGAGGCGTTCACCGCCGGCTTCGCCTTCTTCGTCGATGTCGCCTCCGCGCTGTCTTTCGTCGGCCTCGCCCGGGACGAGGACCGGGCCCGCTCCGGAGTGCGCCCGCGCTGCCTGGAGCTGCTGGACGGTCCTTGCCTGGAGATCATGCGCGCCCAGGGCAGCGGCATCGCCATCCCCGCGTCTGCCGGCGCCGTCATCTTCTTCGAGGAGGAGCACGCCGCCGGCGGTGACATGGACGTGCTCGAGCGGTGGTGGGCTTTGCTCGAACGCTCCCCGGGAGCCCTCCCCGATGACACCGCCGTCGCTACGGACCGCCGCCAGCAGGAAGAGCTCCGCACCCTGCGACACGCCGTCCCCGCCACGCTGAACGAGGAGGGTCACTCCTTCGCGCCCTCCGGCGGCAAGAAGATCTCCACCGATTGGGCGGTTCCCTTCGCCGAGTTGGCCCCCTTGATGAGCCGCATCGACGCCTGGATCGCCGAGGCGGGACTGAGCCGCACGGCGCGGTTCGGCCACGTCGGCAACGGACACCCCCACTACAACCTCATCGTGCGGGACGCGGCGGAGGCGGCGGTGGCGCACGAACTCGTCGGGCGGATGTGCGCGGAGGCGTGCGCGGTGGGGGGGACGATCTCGGCCGAGCACGGCGTCGGCAAGGTGAAGCGGAACTACGTGCACCACCGGTTCGGTGAGCTGGAGTTGGCCGCCATGAAAGCGGTCAAGGGAGTGTTCGATCCAGCGTCGATTCTTGCTCCAGGGAACCTCTTCCCAGAGTAGCCGAGGCGTCCCAGTCTCGCGGGATGAGGGCGAGGACGAGCCCGCCCCATACGAACCCGATCACGTGCACGCCGCGGACGGTCTCGTCCGCCAGCATGGGGATCGCCAGCGTCAGCGCGACCAGGCCGAGGGTCGCGAACCCGGCCATCCAGTCCTTGCGGCGCGCGTAGGTGAGCTCGTGGCGGACGCGGACCCAGGAGACGGCGCCCATGCCGAGGGCGCCGTAGAGCACGGGTGAGGCGCCGACCAACAGCTCCCCCGGCTCCATCCAGTACCAGGACCAGATCCCGGGCAGGAGGATGGCTCCCGCCATGCCCGTCCACGCCGCCCAGCCGCCGCCGCAACGGGCGGCCATCGTCATGCCGATGGCCAGGCCGATCCCGTTGCCGGCCGCCTGCAGGGGGCCCTGTTGGGCGAGCACCCAGGTGGCGACCCGCCAAGGCTCGTCCGCCAGCTTGCCGGGGTCCAACCCGAGCAGCTGATCGCTCCACAGCACCCCCGCCAGGAGTAGGACCGCGACGAACACGAGGTCCCACCGGCGCGGGCGAACGAGGGGGAAAGCGAAGCGAAGGAAGGGCACGAGCGCGCGAGTTTAGATGAGCGTCAGCCCGGGGGTGTCTCGAGCAGGCCGGTGAGGGCGACCCCGCCTTCTCCGGGCTCACTCCAGGTGGGGGGGACGAGCGCGAGGTAGCGCAGTCGGCTCCCGTCGGGTTCGTGGTCGATCCGCTCCGTGTCGAGGGTGAACGAACCGTCGACGTCGGCGGACCAAAGCACTTCGGACAGCGGCTCGGCGGCGGCGGGGTCGCAGTCCTGGGCGCGTGGGATCGACCGCAGCTCGACGACGGCCGGGCCGGGGGATTCGCCGACGATCGTCCAGCGCTCCCACTTCGGGGCCCAGGAGCCTTCGCTCGCTTCCACCCAGGTGTCGGCCTCGTGAAGCACGACCCGGCCGGTCTGCAGGGCCCGGCGGATCGCGGGCCAGGTTGGGGCTACATCTTCGTGGAGGGCGACGGAGGTGCGCGGCTGCCCCAGCGGCGGGTCCAGCGCTTCGCCCGGCGGCACGATGCCGACGCGGTGGTTGTCCGATGCCGCCACGGGCACGACGTGGAGCCCTTGCGCGACGTTGCACTCCCAGGCCGCGAGGGCGTCAACGTCGCCCCCATCCCAGCGCCAACCGCCGTTCCAGACCTCCATCGCGTCGTATGCGGTGGTGGTCCAGTCCCAGTCGAGCCAGGCCACGCCGAAGGGGTGGTTGGCGACGCTCCAGCCGCCGGCGTCGCGGCACTGCTGCACCGCGTCGTGGGCGGTGACGTCCCCGTCGGGGCGGTCGATGAAGGCGCCGTCGAAGGTGAAGCCGCCGTCCGGCGGCAGGCAGCCGACGTGGCCGGCGTTCAACGGTGAGGTCTCGTTCCCCACCACGAGCATGACGCCATCGTCCGACGGCTCCGCGGGGAACTCCGGGCCCAGGTTCGGGCAGTCCTCGACGTCCTCGCAGTGCATCGATCCGGTGGCGTTGCTGTGGTCGGTGAGGACCACGAACCCGAGGCCCGCTCCGGCGGCGGCGGCGGCGATGTCCGGTTCGAAGGAGATCCCGTCGGTGTCGTTGCTTCCGGTGCTGCTGTGGACGTGCACGTCACCCGAGATCCAGGTGCCGCCGAACTCGAGGTTCGAGGTGCATCCGAGGGTCCCGATCATCGCCACGGCTACCATGCTCGCCCGCATACGATCAGGTTAGTAGACTCCTCCGCCGGAGGAGGACTCATGAGCGAACCCGAACCCCAGGACGAAGGCGGCGGGACCGTCGAGACCGCAATCGCCCTCGCGATCTGCGCCGTCGCGATGCTCGGCCCCATCGTCTACATCCAGAACGGCTACGAGTCGTTCATGGGCGACGACAAGATCATCGCCGGCGCCGCCGGGGCGACCCTGGCCCTGGCGGTGATCATGAGGACGGTCTCCCGGACCGTGCTTCGGACCATCGTCCGCACCTCCGCCCGGGCCGGCCTGAAGGCGTCCATGCGGGGCGCGGTCCAGGCGGGCACGAGAGCGGCGACGCGCGGCCTGTTCGCGTCCATGTTCAGGGGCGCGTTCGGGGACAAGCTGTCCGGCAACGCGCCCAGGCCGACGGAGCCGTCGGCCATCCGCGCGGCCAACCTCAAGAGCCTCGTGTTCGCCTCGGGGCTGCTGTACGCCTCCTGGGTCATCGTCATCGGGCTCGGCAACCCCTTCGCGGCGCTGCTGGACAAGGCCGATGCGGCCGAGGCGTCGCGTCTGACCGACGCGGCGGCGACCGAGTCGCTGATCTCGGGCCGCGAACTGCCGGAGTGGCTGGCGTGGGAGAAGCGGGTCGAGATCCAGACCAAGGCGCAGGAGCTGACCACCGCCAAGACGAGCCGCAAGGGCGCCCGCACCGATGGGGAGAAGGTCGCGGCGCTGGTCGTCGAAGCCGACATCAACGTCGAACTCCACGCGCTTCGCGACGAGTACGAAGCCCTCGTCCTGAAGTCGAACGGGCGCGTCGTCGCCAAGCCCGAACCGCTGCCGGAGCTGCCCCCCACGGCGGTCGATGAGCTCGTCGATTCGATGTACACGCACGCCCCCTTCCCGGCGGGCTCGCTGCGCACCGCCGCCGATGACGCGGGCTCCTTCATCGAGCCCGGGGCCACCGGCTGGCACTCGCCCGTCATCTGGGCCGGCGGGCTGCTGTTCGTGCTCCCGCTCTGGTTCATCTACGGCATGCAGCTCCGCTCGGCGCAGGCTCGGAAGCTGGTCATCCGGCACGAGACGGGCGTGGACGGGGGCCTCATCCAGCTCTACTTCGCGGGGGCCTTCTCCTTCATGCCGCTGACCTCGGACGTCATCGTCGAGGGGGAGGCAGCGGACAAGGGGTGGGTCTCGACCGTCGGCCTGCTCGCACCCGTGGCCGTCTCGGTGGCGCTGTGGGCGGCGTGGCGCGCCGGGGGCGCGGTGAACCCCTGGATCCTGCTCGCCGCGGACGCGTTCCTCATCTACCCGATGGTGCAGACGTTCCCGCTCAGTCCGCTGGACGGGGTGCACGTCTGGCGTTGGGGGCGCGCCCGCTGGTGCGCCGTCTTCGCCGTCGTCATGACCGCGTTCATCCTCGTCGGTTCGGAGGGCCTGAAGAATGTCATCTGAGGCCGAAAAGAAGGAAGCGCTCCTGAAGGGCGCGAACGCGACGCTGATGGTCAGCCTGAGCGTCGTGATCGTCTGGCTGTACGTCTACAACCTCGTGGTTCACAAGATGAATCCCGTCCTGGGGTTCTTCAAGATCCTCGACGGCATCAACGACCTCGTGCTGGGCATGGTCACGGTCGTGATCATCGGCGTGGGCATCGTCTTCGTGTTCACCCTGACGAACCTGTTCACGCAGACGATCACGAACCTGTACTCGGTGCGGCTGCTCGAGGACCTGTTCCGCGACCACCTCTTCAAGAAGCAGTACAAGAGCTTCTTCAAGGGGCTGCTGACCTTCAACGAGCTGCCCAAGCCGGACTCCCCGTTCCCCCGGTACACGTCCTCGGCGCTGCTGGTGTTCGCCTACCACTACTTGATCAGCTGGTTCTACCTGGTGGTCTTCAGCGAGTGCCTCTGGTTCGCCGCGTGGTCCGCGGGCGTCTACCTGGACCTGTATCCCTCGACGATGGGGATCGTTCCGATCTTCGCCATCGCGGTGCCCTTCACGGCGCGGCTGATGGCGTACTTCGACTACCCCTACGCCGATGACTACGCGGCGTTCATCCCGGGGATCCTCTTCGTCGTCGTGCTCCTGTTGGCGTTCGTCGCCTACATGGGCGGGCCGTTCCAGTACTTCGTGCAGGACATCTACAACCGGTCCGAGCCGGGCTTCTTCAAGGAGGGCGCGCTCTTCTGGAAGTTCCTCAAGGACGGCCTGATGATCGCCTTCTATCCGGTGTTTGGAGAGGTGGTCTTCTTCTACCTGCAGTACATGAAGCTGAAGAAGGGCGAAGACCTCGACTAGAGACCCCCTCGGTCACGCCCTCGAAGCCTCCGTTCCGGCTGCTCAGCGGCACGGACGGGGCCAGTACTTCACGCCCAACGCGCTCATCGATGGGGTGCTCGACCTGGCCCCTCCGGCGGGGCGGGTGCTCGATCCCGCGTGCGGCACGGGGCGGTTCCTGCTGGGGGTGAAGGAGCGGGCTCCCGGGGCGACGTTGGCCGGCTTCGACACCGATCCGGCGGCGCTGGAGGCGGCTCGGGCCCAGCTCCCCGGTGCCGATCTGCAGCCCTGCAGCTTCCTGGAAGTCGCCGGCGACGGCAGCTTCGACCTGGTCGTCGGGAACCCGCCCTACGTGCGCAGCCGGGGGCAGAAGCGGGACCTCTACGTCGGCTTCGTCGAGCAGGCGATCGAGTGCCTGCGCGATGGGGGCCGGCTGGCGTTCGTGCTGAGCAACGCCTGGCTGGATGTGGGGTACGGGGCCGCGATTCGAGCCGCGCTCCTGGACCGCTGTGCGGTCGAGTGGATCGTCGAGTCGGCCGCGGAGCGCTGGTTCCCGGGGGCCAAGGTCCACACGATGATCCTGGTCGCCCGCCGGTGCGACGACCCCGAGGATCGGGCGGCCTCGGCGGTGCGCTTCGCCGAGGTGCGGGACCCCTTGCCCAGCCCTCCGACCGTCGTGCGGACGGTGCCCCAGCACGAGCTTCCGCGGGACCAGCCCTGGTGCGTCTACCTCCGCGCCCCCGACCTGTGGTTCGACGTGCGTCGCCGGTGTGTGCCCCTCGGAGAGCTCGCCGAGCTGCGGCGCGGTTGGACCACCAACGACAACCGCTTCTTCTATCCGCCGGCGGATGCGGGCATCGAGGAGGACTGGCTGCGGCCGCTCGCCAAGGGCCCCAAGAAGCTGCGGGGGGTGCGCTTTGCGGCCGACGAGGTCGCCGACCGGGTGTTCCTGGGCGAGGGGACGCCACCCCCCGGGGCACGCCGCTGGATCGACCGGCACGATCGCGACGAGTGGACCCTCCGCCGCCAGGAGCCGGCCCGCCTGTTCCTGGTGAAGGGGACCCACGATCGCCACCGCCACCCGCTGGCGGATCGGCCGGTGCACGCGGATCAGCAGCTGTACCTCGTGCGCCCGCGGGCGGGGGTAGACGTCGTCGCGCTCGCGGCCGTGCTCAACAGCGCGTGGTGCCACCTCGGACTGGAGCTCGCAGGGCGGGTGAACTTCGGCGACGGCGTGCTGTGGCTCGGACTGGAGGACGCCCGGTCAGGCTGGTTCGTGCCCGACCTGCGAGGGATCGATCCGGCGCCGCTTGCGGCTGCATTCGAAGCCCTCGGTTCGGGTCCCGTGCTGCCCGCCGGCCAGGCTGCGGTCGATCCCACCCCGTTGGATCGCTGCGTCGGCGCCCTGCTCGGGCTCAGCCCCGATCAGACGCAAGAAGCGCGGACGGCGTGGCAGTCGCTCTGCCAACGACGCCTTCGGCTGGCCGGAGTCGGGCAGGGCCGAACCCGACCCTGACGTTCTTGCCCGTTCCGGTGGATCCTGGCTTGCGAGGAGCGGTGGCATGACCCGGACCCAACGACACACTCTTCGCTTCGTGCTCACCGCCTTGTGCTTGCTCGGCTTCGGCGGGGTCGGCCCCACGGAGATGTTCGGCGCCTTCGCCATGGCCAACGTGACCATGCTCGTGTGCGGGGCGGTCGCGACGTTCACCGCGCTCTAT
>PVBE011019899.1_pt1 | contig 13475 bp, 5 predicted proteins | sample 1631181 | NCBI WGS metagenome assembly PVBE01 (sample SAMN08397723, study PRJNA350692) | Marine metagenome, whole genome shotgun sequencing project. | isolation source: water | place: Pacific Ocean | collected 2012-04 | reverse complement strand
ATCAGTGCATGGCCCGGAGACCTAGAAAGGGCCCCAGCCTCCTCGATGGCGCTTGTCGGGGATGCTTCTGGGACGCTTGGGAGAATTCTCAGGCAGAGCCCCGACGGTTCCATGGTCGTGGTTAGCAGCCCCTCTATCGATGACGTGGAAGTCATCGCTATCATCGATGACGGTCAACAGGGGGAGTTCTGGATTGCCTCTGGCAGCATCATCAACATTATGGACAGGAGAGAAGGCGTTTGGAAGGAGCAAATCGACCTCTCCGAACACGTCTCTGATCCCGGTTCGATCACAGAGATTACTCAGGATGACGATGGCTGGGTGTGGGTAGGCACCACGGGCAAAGGAGCCCTTAGATTCAGCAGTGCCGACGGATCATTCTTCGGCTACATACAGGGACTCAGCTCGCTCCACGTTTCCAGTATGGATTTCGATACCAACTACGACATCCTCGTCATCGGACACAAAGAGTCGGGCATCTCACTCTATTCCACAAGCGCAGGGACAGTCACCGAGATTTTCACTGCGGAGAACGGTTTGGAATCCGACTTGATTAGGGACGTAGCGACTAGGTTCGGCGTGGCTTACATCGCCACGCAGGAGAAAGGCGTGATGCGAATTGACTTGAGTGGCCCGACTATCATCGGGTCGTGGCAGTCCCTCGGTGCCGACAACCTCGAACAGACTCCGGTGGCTGTTGATGGCGACACCATCTACCTCGGGCTTCCTGGGCTGGGAATCCTAATCATCGATAGACTGACGAGGGATATCATAGATCTTTGGACCCCGGATGACCAGAACGGAATCCCCGACGCTGATGTCAACACCCTTGCCATTGACTACTATGGCGGGCTGCTTGTGGGCTCAGAGGTCCAGAACACCGGGGCCGGTAGCAACGGCGGTATAGCACGTTGGGACGGCTCCAGTTGGGAACTACTACCGACTAGCATCCCTGGATGGGGAAATGATCCCTTCGAGTTCTACGACATCACAAGCGATGCCAACGGTATCTACGCTGGCACGAACAGGGGGGCGTGCATGTGGAACTGGGCCTCCGACACACAGTCAGCGATTACCCTCGAAGATTGTTGGAGTTCCGGTGGCAACGGCCCAGGAGGTGGTGGATCAGGCATACCCTCCCGCTGGGTCATCTCCGTGGATGTCATCGGAACCGATCGGCTCTATGCCGGAACAACCGAGGGCGCAGCCGTAATCAACACGGCAAACGGCACCGTGATCGACGTCTGGACGGCCGGTGATGACACCGAGAGGGCCAGAGTCGTGAAGTTTGGTGATATTGTCTACTTGGGCCTCGAGAATATCGGCATCGCCCGCTACAATCTCACTTCTCGCGAATGGCTTCCTGCCTGGGATGGTACGCAGGGCATCATCAGCGATGATGACATCACCACCTTGATCGAAGGGCTCGAGGAGGGAACCATCTGGGCCGGAGGCGATTCCGGACTCACTCTAATTGACGTGATCAACGAGACGGTCCTGATTCAGTGGAACCGGGGCTCGAACCAGAACGGACCGACACTGCCGGACTATCCACCTGCGGAGACTGTCATAATAGGCCAAATCATGTACTACTCCCCGCAGCGGGCTGGTTCTTGGAATTCGAGGGACCAAATTCACAGGATCAATCTGAACAACAATTCCAGCCTCCCGAACATCGACGCAGGAAATCGTCTGGGGTACAACGGCATCATCCATGGTGTGGGGCACATAGGTGACGAACTGTGGATTGGCGTTCGCCAGACCTCCAGCTGGGGTGGCAGTGGGGACGATGGAACGATTCTGAGGTGGAATACATCTTCTGGCTCTTGGAACCCAAATCTGGACACCATTGGCGAAGTCGGTCGCGTCAACGCACAGTACCTCGGTGACTGCTTCCCTCTCAATGACACCTGCGAGCTATGGGTGGCCTACGGCGATAACATCCTCCGAAGATTCTCCGCCGGAAATATGACGCTTTTGAACCAATGGAACGATGTAGATGGCAGAATCAGGGGAATGGTCGAGTACGACGGCGAGTACCTGTTCGCGAGCATGAACGGCATCCTCCGGTGGAACCCCTCCAATGAATCATGGCTATCATCATGGCTTCCTGGGGACGGCCTCCCCGAGGAAGCAGAGCTTGACTTCTACTCGATGGCCGTAGTTGACGATGATCTTTGGGCCAGTTCGGGCAACCAAGCCGACGGAGTGGTAATGAGACTCTCAGGAAACAACAGCAATTGGTCGACGTGGGAGGTCAACACTGATGAGATTCCCAATGGGTACGCTGCAGACATACTCCTGTGCAATGACATCGTCCACATTGCCATCGGATTCGACACTTGGCAATGGTGGGTTGATGGTGGCGGAGTCGCTAGGTTCGACCTTGCAGACAACGACGGAGACGGCATAATTAACGAGTGGATAACCCCTCTCATTGAAGACAATTCGAACATTGCCGACAGGGATGCCAGGGCGCTTGCTTGCGACGAAGCCAATGACATCCTCTACATCGGTTTCGATACAGAGGACCAAGGCTTAGACCGCTTCAACTACAACTCCAACAACTTCCTCGCTACTCTGACTCCCGATAGAGGCGTCTCGGGAGACAAGGTCTTCCCGGGAGGCATGCTGCACGACGACAACGTTCTCCTAGTCGCGCACTATGACGGCTCAGGGGGAATCACCCGTGTCATCACCTCGGGAAACGCTGCCTCAAACGGTCAGATTCTCGGAACCGGAATGGATGCCTGCTCCATAGTACGTGCCCCCTCGGAGACCTCGAGGGCCTATGCGATCGGCAGATCTGGAGACACCTCGGGAATCAACAGGGTCGATCGACTCGACTCCACGGGCCTGATCGATGGCGGATTTGATGCGTTGGTGGGGCTTCCCTCCGGAATAGTCCACGAGATGATCTCCAACGAGACCCACGTGTGGGTGACTGTAGGGTCAAGTCCTAATTCCTTCCTAGGCTCAACAATCCTTCAAGGGGAACTGCTGGAGAACGGATCGGTCAACTGGCAGTACGGCTTCGACGCCCAGTTCGAGTCGATAAACGAGATTCTTCTTGGGGATGGTGAGATCTGGCTATCGACTCTTGGAGGGGGTCTGTGGTCAGTCAACCTGAGTCAGCGAATCTTCGAATCCACGTCTATATCGCTCCATAACCAGATGGACGGATTGCTGATGGATGGGGGTCAGATGTACGTTGGACTGATGGGCTTCGATGGGAGTTCGGCCGGATACCAGACCTTCGACCCCGATAGTAGATCGTGGGGTCACGGCAGCCTGATTGCAGGTCTGCCGAGCAACGTAGTCACTGACTTCGCCGAATATGATGATCACATCTTAGTAGCCACTCATGGTGGAATCGGTCTTTGGAACACCTCAAGATCTGACTGGGACGACCCCATCACCACCGTAGATGGATTACCTTCGCAAATCATCAACCACCTCTTCGTCCCACCATCGTCCTTGATGGGTAACGGCACGGTTCTCACCGGAGGTCCAGCTGGACTCAACGTGCTCGACCAGAACCTCTCACTGGTCGGGACCATCGGCAGAGCGGACGGCTTGGTGGGCAATGCCGTTGCGGGAGTCGTCTTCGCACAGGCAGTGACTAGGCAGGTCAACGACACATCAACAGGCACGTCCACGACTCTGCACCATGACGCCGCTCTGTTCATCTCGCACAACGGCCAAGGCGCGACCCGCCCCGGTGTCGCGGCCTGGGATCTGGCCACCGACACTGCGAATGGAACCTACAATATCGATATGATTCCAAGCAACGATGTTCGCTCGGTGGCAACTGATGACTGGGGGGTCCACATAGCGACCTCTATGCAGCCACTGGTTCACTGGAACGGAACTTCGATGATGATGGAGTCGGGGGCGGGGGCGCTAGAGCTGCAGGCGTGGCCCATCATTGACCTTACCACAGACGGAACGCACTTGGCGGCAATATCATCGAACCAAATCAGCGTGGTCAAGGTTGGCAGCGATCATGGAGTCATTGCTGTCGGAGAACTAGCCGGGGCTTTAGGTGGCGATGCCAGAGATGGCAGGCTAGCGGCCCTCGGTACCGATGGCCTACACGTTTACCAGCCCATGGAGACACTCAATGAGATGCCAAGGGAGTCCCAGAGGAGGGCTCAGCCCCTTACTGCCCTCTTCGTGGACAAGTCAGTTGACATCACGGAAACGACTCACCCGGGGATGGCCACGATTCTAGCCAGCCCCGACTCCCCAATGCTCATTCCACTACATGAGAACCAAGCCAACTCCTCGGAAATTCTGCTTTATCAGGGTGCTCTGACCCTAACCGCACCTCAGGGTGGCGCGTGGGTATGGGCGCGCTCGACCTTGCTGAACTACAGTGGTTCGTGGGACTTGGCATCCTATGACTCAGGCATAGAGAATGCGTTCCAGACGGCTATCTTCAACACCCCACCCGGATCCATGTCCTCGATTATTCACCTTCAGTTGCAGTCTCCCTTAGACGGGCGCATCAAGGTCCGACTCACCTACGATTGGGAGAGGCTGGAGGCACCGACCATGATTACCGACCTCATTGACAGGCCGAACGATGGCGGGGGTGTTCTGCAGGCTTCATGGCTGCCGGCCCAGGACGCGGCTTGGACAGCCTACAGGGTATACTTGTGGGATTCAACCGACGACCCAGAGTGGTCTCCGACCAAGGACGCCTTGGACGACTTCCCTGACTACCAGCGAGTACCATACTGGTCTCAGACCACAGCGGTTTTCACTACCGGGAACAGTAACGGCAGCCAAGTCCCACTTTCTGAGTCTCGCCAGTATCGGGCTGCAATCACCATAGAGTACCCCGACGGATCCCTTGGTGACCCCATCGCTTGGCCTGGCAATGCCACGCCAACCGACGAGGTTCCCCCGCCACCCGAGTGGCTGACAGTCGAACCCGTTTCCGGCGGCAATCCTGGAACCCTCTCAGCACAGTGGACGGCCTGCAGGGAGCTCGACCCCTCGCTGACGAGGATTTGGGCCGTACAGCAGGAAATCACCAACGCCCTCGCTCTATCCGATCCAATGGACTTCGCCTTCGCGGCAGGAAACACGACGGTATTGGAATTGGAGAGCAACACGCCATACTGGTTTGCCATCGTCTGCGTCGATGAGGCAGGGCAGTTCGATCCCGTGAACGCAACCGTCGTGGGCCCGGTGGTCGCTGCGGGAGGCCTGAACGATGGCATCGCCCCAGCACCTGTCGCAGACACCACGGCGAATGACGCACCTGAAGACGAGGGAGGGCGAATCCTAGTAACTTGGATCCCCAACGACGAGGAGGACTGCACCTACCATGTGATCTACGTGCTCCCGGCCTCCGGATGGACCGCACCGACCACGGTCGACGGCTGGCCCATCGCTGCATTCGTCCCTGACTGCACCACCGACGAGCTAATCATCGACTCTATCGGCAACTCCTCTCTTGAGAACGGCATCGTCTACTGGATAGGGGTCGTTGCCGTCGACGATTGGGGCAACCAGAACGTCGATGACGTGCTCGTGGTGGAGACGACCCCGTATTCCGAGCTCGACTCGCTGGAGTGGGTCTCTCCCGACCTAGTAACCGGGCTGCTTGCTTGGGACCATCCCTCCGATGACGGAACTGCCATCGATGTGAGGTGGGACCGATCGATAGCTGACGATTTCAGCCATTACACGGTATGGGCCTCGGACTACCCCCTTGACGACCTCACCCTCATCTCGTCGATTTGCGAGGATTCCGGGCAGTGCGGACTCACCACGATCGACCAGAGGCAGATAGGAAACTCCCCCCAGCTCGAGGTTACGATCAGCAGGGCGCTGTACGGCACCGAGGCCGATGGCCTGGTCTCCGAAGAGATAGTCCCCCTTGTGCCGCTATACGTCACGGTGACCGTCCATGACATCGCCGGCAATGTCCAACTCACTGACTTGGGTGAGAACATGGTCCTCGTGACCCCCCTAGACAACCGCGGGGACCTCTCCCCTCCGGACAGGATTCCCGCCCCGTCTCTCCTAGATAGGTCGCCTGACTCCGGAGACGGAGTCATCGTGGACTTCGCTCACAGCACTGCCCCAGACATAGGGGAGTACTGGATCTACGCGGTCGCCGGCAATCCGTTCGAGAACGCTGAACACCTCGAGCCTGCCTTGATAGTCGATCGCAGCGTCCAGACCCCCGTCTTGCTCGAAGAATTGTCTGGCGGAGACAGCATCGCCCCCGACGTCCCGACATGGGTCGCTGTAGTGGCTGTGGACAGTTCCGGCAACGCTTGGTTCGACAAGCTCGCCACCACGATGATCAGCCCCGTGGATGAGATTGCCCTCGATCCAGGAATCCATCTGCCTGGGATCTACGAGTTCATGGCCTATTGGGACCCCTCTGGCTCGCACATCGAGATCCTGTGGGACGCCCCCGATGATCCACAGGTCATCTCTTTTGCAGTCTACGCCAGCACGACCGAGTTCTCGGACACCAGGGAGGCCATGCTGGTCACTTCTGGAGTCACAGCCTCGAATGCAACCTTCGACGCCCTCGGACCCACTCCGATTAGCCCCTCTAGCACGTACTGGATCGCCGTGGTCGCATCAGACGGAGAGGTGCACAGGCTCGGAGTGGAGCCGATTCAGATCAAACCACTGGCCGAGTACTCTCTCGAGGGCGACGGCTTGAATCCGGATTCTGTCGGCGTGTCTTGGTTCGACCAGCTCATGGAAGGCGATCTGAACATATTCATCGCCTTCATCTCAGCGCTGATGATACTCCTTGGTGCTGTGCTCATCATCAAGCCGAAGGAGAGGTCGGCACCCGAGCCTTGGGAGCTTGGGACTCTTGAAGTTGAGATGGAGGAGGAGTTGGAGCGCGAGGCGTCTGGCTTCGATGAGGACGAGGACTACGTCTCCCCTATCTCGATGCTCGACATCACCGAAACGAGTCCATCGGAATCTCCACTGCCCCCAATCTCGGAAGAGTCCGAGTTCCCTGATGATCAATCCTTGCAAGTTCCCGATGTAGTTATTGGGGACCTGATGGAATCAGAGTCGGAAGAGGTCGATCTTGACGACCTCAACGAGATGGCCGACGAGTTGGAAGCGGATGATTCCGAGGAAGAGGTGATTGACACATCGTTCATCGATGACGCCATCGATGACTGATATGAACTGAAACCCCGCCCAGCACGCCTAGCAACCTACAGACCGTAGCCTTGAAGGAGCGGTCACAGGTGGTCGGACCGAAGCGTATGCCGGCCTGCAGGATGTGCAAGCAGAACTACCCGAAGAGCCAATTCATCAGCGGCAACGGACCGCGCTACCTCGTCTGCGTCCGCTGTGGTATCGAGCATGGCCTAGCCAATCCCGAGGACGTTCCCCAGTACTACTCTGACGAGATACTCAACGCGCGCTTCGGACTGTTCACACTCCGACACCTACCATGGCTTTCGGTCCTCATCGGTTGGCTTCTGTTTCTGGCCCTTGGCCGCGGAATCGAGCTTTGGTCGGGCATCTTCTTCGTCGTCTTGGCCCTAGGCACCCTAATCGTTCCCGTCATCCACTTCCTGCGGAGCACGAGATTCAACGCCGAACTGTCCCGCTTGACGCCTTGAATCGCCCACGGGAATGCTTGAAATACGGCTTATTGCTCTCCGAGGTCAGAGGGGACAGTGGGTTCCCTGAGAAAGCCCGTGAGATTGGATGGACAGAAGAGGGGTAGCCAAGACAAGTAAGGACGAGTTCGAAAACAACTGGAATTACGCTCAGTGCAGCGTTATGACGGTTGACGAACCGTTGCGCAGGCTCGCTTCCAGCAACCATCTGTACCTCCCGAATCGAGGAATACGCGCGAAGGTCAGCGCGAGCCACGCCCGGACAGAGGGAACAGCGGGTTCCCTATACTGAAAACTAAATTTAGGAAGTGAAAATGAAAATGCAGAGAACGAAGAATACGAGTGTGCTGATAGCGCTTCTCCTCGTGCTCATGGCGGGATCCACCGGCGTCAACGCCGATGGTTCCGACCCCCTCGACCCGTCTGATGGCGGGGCCGATTGGGACGGAGACGGTCTCACCAACGCCGAGGAGCAAGACGCTGGAACTGATATGAACAACCCTGACACCGACAACGACGGCATGCCAGACGGCTGGGAGGTCAACTACGGCCTCAATCCCAATTCGGCTAGCGATGCCAGCGGCGACCCCGACGGGGACGGCCTGACCAATTCGGAGGAGTACGAGACTGGGACAAACCCAAACTCGGCTGACACCGATGGAGACGGCACCGACGACGGGGACGACCCGTATCCCAACGACCCCAATGATGGGGCCGCCTCGGACTCCGACGGCGATGGCATCCCTGATGCCTACGACCCGGACTACGAGGGCAACGGAGACGGCACAGGCGAAGGAGGCACCGAAGGCGGTGGCGAAGGTGAGGACGGCGAAGGCGAAGGCCAAGGCCAAGGACAGGGGCAGGGTCAGGGCCAAGGACAGGGTCAGGGCCAAGGACAGGGTCAGGGCCAAGGACAGGGCCAAGGACAGGGCCAGGGCCAAGGGCAGAACGGCCAAGGACAAGGCCAAGGCCAGGACGGCCAGCAGGGCCAGGGTCAGGACGAGGGCTCCCAATCCGACGAGAGCGGCCAAAGTGGCCAGGAAAGCGAACCGGGTGAGCAGGACCAGCAGCAGGACAACGGACAGGGCCAGCAGCAGAACGGTGGCGAACAGAGTGGCCAGCAAGGCGACCAGGAGAGCGAAGACCAGAATGGAAACAACCAGAATGGTCAGAACCAGCAGCAGCAGGGCCAGACTCAGGGCGATGACCAGGGCCAGGGATCAAGCTGTCATGCATTGGCCGCGAATCAGATATTGGATAATCAGAGGGACAATGGCAACTTCGATAACGATGGTGACGGTATTCCAGATGATTTTGACTGGGACAATGACAACGATGGTATCCCAAATACACAAGAGGAATCTCTACAGTCCTCAATAGATCACGATGGAGATGGAGTCGAAGACTGGCTCGATGACGATGACGACAACGACGGAATCGACGATCGCGAGGAAGTCAGTGACGGCAATCCGTTGACCTGCATCTACGATCATGACAACGACGGCGTGCGGGACGACATCGATTTCGACATCGACAACGACGGGATAGACAACTGGAACGATTTCCTTGATTGCGACGGTGACGGCGACGAGGACGAGGTCGCATCGCGAGACCACGACAACGATTGTCTGGACGACGCAGTCGACCCCGACGATGACAACGATGACATCTTGGATGTCGACGAGTCTGACGGTGCTTTCGGCATCTACCGATATGACCACGACAACGATGGCCTATCGGACAGTTACGACACCGACGATGACAATGACGGTCTCTCTGACTGGTTCGAGCAGAATGACGGCTGGGACATGACCGGCCAGTTCGATCACGATAACGACGGCATCCCCGACAACATGGATGATGACGATGACGGCGATGGTATCCCAGATGCCAACGAGAACGACTTCGACATCACTTGAAGCGGTGTGAGTGCGTTCTACCGGCCCGCCCCGTCTCTGACGGTAGGCGGTGACAGGCTCCCCGGGGGCGGAAGCGTCCCCGGGCGAGCCGCCCCAATCAGAAATCAAAGAGGGTGGGTTGGCTCACCGACCTCAGCCGACCGGCCTTTGACAGGCGGTTAATGGCCCGGTCCATCCTGCGCTCTGAGAAGCCGCGCTCCCCCTGCAGGAAGGACCGCAAACCCTCTTCCACTGCCATGGCGGAATCAGGAAGCGGGGCCGAGTCCGCTGGATGCTCCATGAACAACTCCCGGATGGAATCGAGGTTCTCGGGCAGATCGAAGCTCTTGGCCTCGGCGATTGCCTCCATGGTGCCGTGCTTCTGGATGAGCTTGAGCCCGGTCTTGGGCCCGATGCCCTTGATGCCTGGATGGAAATCAGTTCCGATCATGATGCCCATGTCAACCAACTGCTCGCGGGAGATGCCGTGGGTCTCCAGCATTTTCGATAGGACGATGCGCTCTGCATGGAGGACCCTTCCGAACCTACGTGTGCCGTGGCTGGCTAGGTTCCTTACCATGACGGGAGCGCCGTAGAGCAGCGTGTCCCAGTCTTGGCTCGCCACCGCCCCCACCTCTCCCCTAGCGCACCTCACCGCAGCCGCGCCCTCGGCTTCCATCGGAGCCTCCAGCCAGACCACTCCGATGTGCTCGAACAGACGCTTGGTCTCCTCTACCATCTCTGGTGTGTACTCGGCTGTCTGCGGTCCGAGCTTCTTGGCAGCGGGCATGTCCTCATCTTCCATCGCAGCCTCCCAGCGCGCGATGGCTTCCAGCTTCCGCTCCCTCCTCCCATCAAGGGTCTCCCGCTTCAGTTCGTGGGGCCTGCCATCGAACACGAACACAGGGTCTATCCCCTCGGAGATCATCACCGTGGCGCGATCGAGGAAACCCATCAGGTGGGCGACCGGCTTGCCCTCGTAGGAAAGAGGCTTCCCATCTTCCCCTGTCATCGAGGTGATGAACTGGTAGGCGTTCAGGAAGACGTCCACAGCCACCCTCTGGCCGGAGAGATCACTCAGTTCGATGGGCTCGGGCGATACGAGGTCGCGAAGGTTGCATCCCATTCTTCTCTCCACCTGCTGCTGCAGACTCTGGTGAGGGTCGAGGCATTTAGGGTTGAAGCCCGCCGCCGACCCGAAGGAGGTGTGCCGATGCGGAGCCTAGTGCTGATTGGAAGCGGATGGCATCCCTCACTGTTCAGGGCCGAGGTGAGCGCGCTCTCCGGCCCGATTGAGGTCCTCCATCCTAGGGCGGTCTTCCTCACCAATGACGAAGATGCCCTGCACCGGCTCTCTGGGACCGCCCTCGTCGACGATGCCCTCATCAGCACAGCGAGGCTGTGGGATCCCTCGCCCCTCTCCGTTGGCGAACTCGCTGGCCATATCGCCCAGTGGGCGGTCACCAGCCTGCCCGAGGGCAGCTTCGCTATCCGAACACGCAAGCTCGGCAGAGGCATCGATGACCTCTCGTGCAGTCGTATAGAGTCCGAGGCGGGCGCTCAACTGTCAAGCGACGTCAATCCCGTCGACTTGGAAGAACCGACCCACGAGGTCGTGGTAATTCTCGCAGGTCCAGAGGATGGGTCTACCCATTGGGACGATGCCGTGCCCACCAGCCCTATCGTGCTATGGGGCATTCGTGATGGAAACTCCAAAGGAGGCTACACCGGGACCTCTCCCACCGAGCGCCCGTTCTTCAAACCAGTAACCCTCGACCCCCGTCTCGCCCGTCTCATGGTCTCCCTATCCCATAGGAGGGGTCATTCGCCGACAGTGGTGGTAGACCCGTTCTGCGGTACCGGCGGCATCGCGATCGAGGCTTCACTGCTCGATTTGGAGGTCTTGGCGAGCGATCTGGATGAGGAGATGGTCGAGGGCACGAGGACCAACCTCAAGTGGATCGGGGGCCAGAAGAATCACTCTGTGGAACAATGCGCAGCAGACCGCATTCATGAGTTGTGGGGGGAGAGGCCGGGATGCTCCTTCGTATTCGATCCTCCATACGGCAGGAATGCATGGGCCTCTGACGATGGTTTGGAGTTGCTCTTGGGCGCGCTCGCCTCGGCACGCATGATGAGTCCCGAGGGTTCGGTATGCACAATGCTCCCCACTAGTCCCGAAGCCCTCGGGGGCCCCGTCTCGAATCATCAGGTCGTGATGGGCAGGACTTGGGATGAGATCAGGAATCTGATTCGGGAGACCGGGTGGCAGGTCGTGCTCAACTCCCCCATCAGAGTCCACAGGAGCCTATCGAGACTGGTGGTGGTCTGCCATCCGGCGGATTGAAGATGGGTCGGCCGGGCTGATGGTAAGCGTGGACCGTTAGGGTAGTCTGGATATCCTTCCGGCCTTCGGAGCCGGAGACGTGGGTTCGAATCCTGCACGGTCCGCCACTTCCACGCTAATCTGCCTGAGCCTGCCGCCCCGCCTCTTCACGCGGGACATGCGCTCGAAGTCGAAGCGGACGAGGCCGTCCGCATCGTCGTAGGCAGAGGAGTTGCCGTCGCCGATGGACCCCATCAGCGCGCACAGGTCGACCTGCAATTCGCTGAGGGTGCCCAGCGAGTCGTCGTGCGCGTCATCGCCTCTGTAGATTGACCTCAGCCTGCCCTGAAGGAGCCCCACTCCCTCGTCCCTCGACCTTCGCTCTGACAGCTCTGACACGTAGGCCAGGATGGAGTCGTTGGACTGGTGCATGGAGACCGATCTGATGGTGTTGATGTCAGCCCCCAGCCGAAGCATCGTGTTGATCGACCAGCGGCGGTATGGGTAGAGCCCGTTCCTGCGCCATTCGACGCCCGACTGCCTGTGGAAGGCGGAGACGATGTTGTCGAAGTGCTTCCTGCCGTAGGGGAAGAGCCTTCTCTCCCCCTCATTCAGGCACTGCTTCCACTCCTCGATGGGACCCCACAGGGACGGGTCGATCCTCGTGGTGACTCGCTCTGGGGACCTCCCCTTGGAGACCACTCTGGTAACCCCGGACCTCGTGACGTCCTCCTTTCGCAGCGTGTGGATCTCGCCCGTCCTGCCGCCAGTCGACATCGCCAGCATCACAACCGCTCTGACCATCCTCACCTGGCGCAGGCTCATCCTCCTCTCCCACACCCCGGTCTTCTTCGACATTCGCAGGCCGGGCAGGGGCCTCTCCCCGGCGATCACCTCGTCCGCGAACCTGAGCACCATCGCCACGTCATCGTCCGTGGGGCACTCTAGCGGCTCCTTCGGGGGCGACTCCTCGTGGCGAATCCTCAGCAGCCTGCGTGAGAGGGAGCGCTTGAACGCCTCCTCGGAGTTCAGACCCAGCGCCCCCCTAGCGGCTACCAGGGCCTCCTTGATGCCCTCGTGGTAGTTCCTCTCGATGGTGCTGTGGCTGTACTTCCCTGCCCATTCCCGGGTCTTGGCAGCGACCCCCTCGAGGAGGTCGGCCATTCCTCGCCCATCGACGTCTTCCACGACTCCCATCGGGACCGACAGGAGGCCTCCGATGACCTCGCAGTCACGACGCTTCCTCTTCCACGTGAGGGTGGTGATGTCCTTGGTCCTGTGCTGGAGGTCCACCAGCCTCCGGTAGTACTCGATGACCGTATCGGGCTTCTCCTCGCTCTTTCTGCGAACCACCTTTACACCATACCCTTTACGCTGTTTTTCCTTTCGCTTTTGGCTAATCATGATAGAAACACGCGGGTTCAGGCATATTTCAAGGTATTCCGTCTCTGATTATCCCCCAAAGTGACGACTTTCTGCTGACACGGCATGACATTCTCCATGTCTTGGAGCAGTGCAACGACATTTTCGTGACATTTTCCTGACATGGATATGACATCGTCATGTCGAGAGGATGTGAGACATCATGTCGGTCTCCACCGACACATTATATTCAGATCACCT
>PVBE010278329.1_pt1 | contig 13476 bp, 9 predicted proteins | sample 1631181 | NCBI WGS metagenome assembly PVBE01 (sample SAMN08397723, study PRJNA350692) | Marine metagenome, whole genome shotgun sequencing project. | isolation source: water | place: Pacific Ocean | collected 2012-04 | reverse complement strand
CCAACTCCTCGATAGAGTGCAGCCGCCTGGTGGGGATTCTCGCCGTAACGTAATTCCGTTTGCCGCTCCAGTTGCAGTGTCATGCTTCCTGGAAACGGATTTTCCTCGGTCTCGGCAGCAAAATAATCAGCAATGGCACGATCATATTCAGCCGTATTGGCGAAGGCAGCACCTGCCAACTGCTGACGCAACTCCAACGAGGTACTCCCTCCCTCGTTGATCTCGTCAAGCACCGCCGCATACTGTTCCGAGTTAGTAACGATCGAAACAAAGGCATGATTCTTGGCTGCAGCCCGAACCAGGCTGGGACCACCAATATCAATCTGTTCGATCGCCTCGCTCCGTGTAACATCCGGACGGGCGATCGTTTCCTGGAACGGATAGAGATTCACTACGACCAGTTCAAAGCTGCAAATGGAATGTTCCGAGAGTGCAGCCATGTCATCGTCGCGATCATGTCGGCAAAGAATCCCCGCAAACACCTTGGGATGTAATGTCTTGACTCGACCGTCCATCATCTCAGGAAAACCGGTGTACTCAGCAATATCCCGTACCGTGATGCCTTCCCCTTCCAGGTGCCGTCGCGTACCGCCGGTACTGTAAAGTTCAACTCCTTTAGCTTCCAGCCCACGGGCCAATTCCGTAAGACCCGTTTTATCACTAACACTCAACAACGCTCTACGTACGGGAACTGAAGACATCAAACACCTGCCTGGAAAATGGAACCAACGAGCTCAGATCAACGACAATCCGTTGTCGGAAGAAGCGCCCGGATCCGTAACTGAGCACGATCGCCACAGACGGCTTCCACCACAACGCTTCATGGTGTAAAGACTGGCAACCAAATGGTCAAGCACCCAGAGAAGATTTGTGCCACGGAACCGTGACAGGAGAGCAGGGCTGGCATGCCCCGGCCTGCAACACGTCGCCAGGTTTCCCGGTTCCGGCTCGCCGAAACTCACCCTATTGAACCCTGTAATCCTCGGCTTACTTGAAAGGATTATCACCCTTGAAGGGGTTCGGCATGGGCTTCTTATTACCACCATCGCCACCGAACGGATTCTCTTTGCCGAAAGGATTGGGAGCCGCCGGCTTGGCGGGCTGAGCACCCCCACCAAAAGGATTGGGTCCCGCGGGCTCCGGATTTCCAGGCTGAGCCGGTTGAGGTTCTTCTGGATTAGCGGCCTGTTCCGTGGGATCTGTCGGTGCTTTTTCGCAATCGCAATCTCGGCGAATCTGCGTGCTCACACCGGCATGAACCAGGGGACGCGGTAGTTGCGATTCACGAAAACACTGCATCAAGCCTGACTTGGTACCAAAGTAGAGCCGATCCGTGTAGGGATTCAGGTAGGCGAAATCGACGCCATTGGTCGGCAGCACCGCAAGTCGCGTTCCCGTAACCTGATCCAGAATAACCAGGCGATCCAACAGGTCCAGGCAATAAATTCGTCTTCCGCTTGCCCCGATAAATTTCTTGACGCCGCGGGAATTCCAGTTCTTGGCTCCCGTCTTCAGGTCAATTGAAAAGATACCACCATCGGCACCGATGACAAAAGCCGATTCACCGACCAGGATCGGCGACTGCATGATTGGCTCACCGATCGATAATCGCCAGGCGATTTGGCCACCACTCTCATAAAAACAGTAAACGAAGCCACCTAGTGATCCCGCCACGAATTTATCGGGGGGCAGGTAAGCAACCGGAGCCACGATATCGGTAAGTGCCTGCAACCGTCCCTGCAGGTGAGGCCGATTAATGTCACTCAGGTAGACACGCCCATAATCGCTCGGCCAGGCGATACTGGTTAAACCAACTGTCGGCTTCACCAACACGCGACCAGGAGACACGTAAATCTCCGGTGGCCGTTCTTCATCATGCAAGTAAAAAGCCTGGAGGCGACCGTTCAATGATGGCAGGAAAACCGTATCCCCAGACACGGCTGGACTTCCGGAAGGAATCGTATCCCGGGGACGTTTCCAGAAATCATGGCTGGTAGTTTTCTTTACCCAGAGCGTTTTTCCATCTAGTCGATTCATGACGTAGACCCGCACGCCGGTAATCGCAATCGTGTAGTCATCGGTGCAGGCTACACCAGCAGGGGGATCACTACGATCTCCAACCTTCTTTCTCCACAACACGCGTCCGGTTTCTGCATCAACCGTAACCACGCTGCCCTGATCTGTCAGAACCGTCATGGTAATCTCGGGTTCATAGTGTCTCCGCAATTGGAGAAATTCTACGTCCTGTTGCGCCAGCTCCGTGGCCAACACGTCTTCGATCAGTTTTCCAGCTTCGACACTGTAATCACCATGATCGATGGCAATCATCTCGATCTTGTTTTGCTTCACTAACTGCAACAGGGCTTGTCGCCCCGTCTGCAACTGATCCGGCGTCCCCACGACGTGAATCACTCCTCGAACTTTTTCTTCACCTGCCTGGTCATAAACCACCATGACACTGCCATTCTTTCCCTTGCGGGGATTGATCAGCAGTACGACGTGGTTGTTCTGGAATGCAAAGAACTGTTCGTCAGCTTTCTGCTTTGCTTTTTCACGCCCCTGTGGTTTCTGGAAAGGCGTCAAGTCCTGATCCGTATAGACCCAGCGGTCATCCCCACGAATCACTTCGTGTAAACAACGGGCGTTGCGGCGACTAACATACATGGATACATCGGCGATTCGATCACCGAAAGGATTGAACGGCAACTGCGTAAACCAGTTGCGGGTCAGGCCATGTTGATCTGCGAGCGTGGTAGAAAAAAGTCCACTACCTTGGCTTTGACACCAGGCCAGCGGAGCCCAGACCAGCGCAACCAACAGTACCACGAGAAAGGAAAGGCGGCATTTCATCGATTCATCTCATGAACGAGTTGAGGGACACGTAATAATAGGCCTATCGTTAATAATAGTCCAAAACAGCAGAAAAAACAGCTGAAAAGTAACGATCCGCAAGCCTATTTGTGCGCAGGGTGTCTTTGTCCGATTCCCCGTTCCGTTCTGCATATACGGCATGATCGACATCTCCGGTCACCCCCGCCTGATAAGAGCCTCGATCCGTCTCTTCGGACCGATCGCTGTTCCGCGACCCTCGATAAGGTCCAGCCAGGTCACCGGCTAGACCCGCTGGTAGCTTAACTCTAGGATGAACAGAGATTGAAACCCTACGGCTGGACATGGTACTTGTCCGATGGCCACTGGAATATTAACCGCTTGCGCAGATGGCGAGTCCAGAACCGTTCACGGTGATTCCACCAGACGATCCTGCGGATTCCCCTGCACTTTCCCGGAAACAACACGTCATGAGTCAGCACCAACTGGGGGAAGAACAGTTGCTGATCCTGCAACGTGTGCTGGGCTATTTAAACTTCTCTTCCGGTAATTCTGAGCCTTCTTTTCTCCAGGACCTCAGCCAGGTCTATCAGTGGGTGTCGCACAACGATTCCGACAAGGCCATTTGCCAGGAATTAGAACAGTTGCTGTTGACCTCCCTGGAACAGCAAACTTCCCAAGCGCTTGAAAATTCGGACCAGGCCCAGGCCGTGATTAAGTTCGTTTTCCAGCAACTCCTACCGGCCTACCAGGAATTTCATCGTGACACGCTGTATCACCAGGCCAGCGTTCCCCTGCTCAATCCATTTTTCCTGGGGCGCATTTTCGAGGCAACGCTGGCACACGGCGCTCCCTGGCAGCCCTCTGACACCCTCGTGGCAGATGTCATTAATCGATTAAATGACTACGTGGGTCACCGTCCGGTGGCAACCCTTGAAACCCACGACATGGAACCCTATCCACACGAATGGATCTGCCCGGTTCCACTCTACATCCAGGGTGCTGGAACGTGCCCCGGGCCATACCAGGAAGTCATTGACATTGCCCTGGACCTGTTACTAGAAACTGATTCCAACATCTTGCGACAAGCCTGTTTTGATCCAGCCCTGCTCAGCGAGTTAGCTGTAGATCCACGTGCCTATGACTTTGATCATCCTGTTAACCGGCGCCCGAATTACCATTTCGGTCAATGGGATCCTCACCAAATTGATAACCGTGGTTTCTATCGACGTTACGTGATCCAGCAGGTTACGCTGGATGCCCTGTCATCACGGATTAGCCAGGAAGAGGATCTGTCCCGTGAAGAACTGACCTGGGAAGCAGGCGCTGTACTGGCCGGAACGATTCTAATGGCCACCGGTATCAGTGGGGGTGGACCTGGATTCCACGGATCTGACGTGACCCTGGGTAATCTTCTTCCGGAAATTGCCCGTTATCGTGATGCTTTCTACAAGGATTTGTTAGAGGCGAGTACCGGGGCGCACTCGGAACGCCTGCAACAGGAATCCATCGTCATGCAACAGCCGTTTGCGGGTGCCCGCAAACATCTGAATGCTCAACTTTCTCACCAGCGTGCTTCCCAGCTGATCCATGGTGAATTGGCACGTGTTTTTGCTCGCCTCGGATCATCAGAAGCCTCCTTCCGACAGGCCAACGTGATTCCAGCTGTAGCAAGTCGCATGCGATGTCAAATCGACTGCCTGCTGATTGAGGGTGAACGGGCACGCAAGGAGCGTGACCTGTCCAAGGCGGTTTCCGTAGCTGGTGATGTGCTGCAACATATCCAGCGAGCTATCGGCTGCGGAGCCTTGGTGGACCCGTGGAATGTACTGGGATTTGATGGACAATTCAGCCTGTTTACAGCCCGTGAAAACAGCATTCAGGATCATCGGATTGATGACCTGATTGATTTCGTGGAACAGCTACTAACTTTCTGTGGACGCGTGTGGCAGGATGCAGCAGCTCACAACGAGGCACAGGCCGCAGAAGAGATTGAACGGCATTTTCACAGCACAGCAAATTGGTGGCGCCAGTTCGCTATCCACGAGATGAGTTCGCTGGAAGCAACGGATCCCATGGAGTCGTACCGGGCCGCCAAACACGTGGCCAAGGCGCTGAGTGTTTGGCACCAGGGAGGAGCAGAAACCGGAAACGTTCGCTTTTGGGCAACCCATGCTGACCTGTTTGATTCACCCGAAGCGCACGGACCGGTAATCGAGGCACTGCTCAACCATGGTGACCTGGTAGCCTCCATGGCATTGCTGATGCACTGGTTAAGCCAGGGCGACGAAATTCCCCTGCGTCACGGGGAGGATTCGTTCTTCGACCTGATTCAACGCTGGCTAAGTGATCTGCAAGACTCCTTCCAGGCCGAATCAAATACCTCGGAATCTTCTGACTCATCGATCTGGCCGATGATCAAAAGATTATTTGAACACCTGGAAGCAAATGCTGACCACTACGGTGAGGTCCCTACCTTTGCCGTTGAAATGTCACAGATGGATGACCTGGATATCGATGACCTGGCCGACATGGCCGATCCGCCGCCTGATTCCCCGGAAGAAGCTGAGGATGATCACGACACCGTCTTCGATGCGGCCTATGAAGGAATGACGTACCAGGACAGCACGAACGATGGCGTGGAAGGTGAGATCTACGACACCGACCAAACACTCTATCGATTCCTGATCGAAGAATCCCAGCGACTGGCGGATCACCTGTCTTTTCTTAACTGCCTGGCAGATCTCTGGAAAACGACGGCACTCGCGCTGGCTCAATCCAACCGAGAGCAACCCCTGGCGGACGAAGCCTCCGTCCAGGAACAACAGGCTACCGTGGGCACCTGGATTCGACAGATCCAGCGTTACCTGGAGGACTTGCACCAGTTATTGCAATCCATCCAGAGTTTTCCTATCTGGACTGTTTTCAGCGATCAAACATCCATGCAGGAATATGATCGCGACCGCATGATGAAAGATACCCTGCTGGAAAGAACCATTGAAACCTGCGTGGAAATGTCGGATGCCGAACGATGGTTGCTGGCGGCAACCCATGGCTTCCCGGAAACCAATCCGGATATCTCGCTTCCGACCATCGAGCAACCGTCCTCATCCATGGATCAGGCCAAGGTGATCCCCCTGATGGCAGCCCTCCTGCGCGGCGAACGCCAGGAGGTACGCAACCTCTGGGAACATTTCATCGATCCCCTCAAGGACGAACCACTACTGTATGTTCCCATTTCCAAGGGGGGGGAACCCGCCACGATTGTCACCATTCGATCCCGCCAGCGAACGATCCAGGACTTGCTAACCTGGCTACCACGACTCGGCCTGCTGTCCGAGACACGTGAACTCATTGAAATCGCTCGAACGGCAGAACGCAATGAGCCGATTCCGCAGGGTGCGGTCACGGAATTCGATGACGTCTTCACGATCGGTTACCAGGCAATCGTAAACCACCTGGTCGATTCCTCGGAAAACTGGCACCTCGAGGAACCGGCACATGATGAATCTCAGGATTCATCTTCCACGGACCGGGCCCGGGAAAATCGACTGGTCAGTTGCCTGGAAAGATTAACCGAGGTCCTGCTGGAAAGTTGGCTATCGCACAGTCGCACCTTGCGACTCTCGGTACTGGAAAAAGTTAATGATGAAACGAACTGGAATCGACTGGTCGATTTCATCAAGCATTACGGGGAGGAACTGTTTACCCAGCAATTCCTTGCGCTGGGTAACATTCGGGGGATCCTACACCAGGGTATCGACCCCTGGCTAACCAACCTGCAGGAGCGCAACTCGGACGATGTCCAGTTCCAGTTGCTGCAGGATCTGGACCAGGAGATTTCCCGGCAGACCGTGACCAAGCACCTGGGCCTGATCCTGGAAGCTATCGTGGAAAACTACGGGGATTACCGAGATTACAACAGCACCACGACGCAGAGTGACCGGGGAAACCTGCTTTACATGTTACTGGATTTAATCAGGCTGCGGATCAAGTACGATCGCATCTGCTGGAACCTCAAGCCGATCGTGTTGGCGCATGAACTGTTAATTCGCAGAAAGAAACCGGAAGCGGCAAAGCTCTGGTTCCAGGCATTGGCCAGTCGTATCGATGGAGAAGCCAACCACTACCTCGATAAACTCTCATCGCTCCAAAACAAGTACGCTGTCCGAGTAACGGCTATTCACGATCGTCTCAATGAGCGTTTCACGATGCCGATGAAGATTGCTCATCTGCGGGCACTCGTGGAACCTGCAGCCGAAGAATTAAACCGTGGTCCAGGCCAAACCATGATGAAACGACTGGAAGAAGAATCCTCGCAACTGGCCCAGCAACCAACGGGCTCCGGATTGGACCTACCGATCTGGATCCTGGAAATGCACGTGGAAGTTGAACGCGTGCTACAACCGCGGCATCTGCGACAAGTGTCGCTGCGTCACCAGCAGGCCGTACCCTCCTTGCCCTTGAACCTGGAAGAAATCGAGAGCTTGCTCAGCGACTGGTCCACCCAGTTGTAGATACGGTTCACACGAGTTCAGGCCAAATTGAATCGCTAACCAGCAAACCTTCTCGGCTTAAACGAATTCCTGCTGAGGTCTTTTCCAGCAGTTGCAGATCGACTAATCGTCGCAAGGCAGGGCCTGCCAGTTCTTCCAGGGAAAACCCCATGTGTCGCTCAAACTGGTCTTCATCGACACCTTCTAATCGTCTTAACCCCAGGACCAGTAATTCCCGGGCACGGTCTTCCGGCCCCAACTCATCCTGTTCGACAACGGGCGACTCGCCGGCATGCACGCGTCGCAGGTAACCTACCGTGCTGCGCAGGTTCGTCACTCGTCGACCCTGTTGATAGCTGGCAGCACCGGGCCCCACACCAAAAAAACTTCTTCCTGACCAGTACGTTTCATTATGGCGACTTCGTTTTCCAGGCAGGGCAAAGCTGGACACCTCGTAATGCTCCATGCCGCTTGCGACTAATCGTTCAATGGCCGTTTCATACATCAATCGTTCGGTTTCCTCCGAGACTTGTTGGAATTCATCCTGCTGTCGACGACGTTCAAAAGCCGTACCCGGTTCAAACGTCAGGCCATAGGTGGAAACGTGCTGGGGTGCCAACTGGATTGCGTGATCCAGATCTGTATTCCACTCCTCGAGTGATTCCCCGGGCACGGCAAAAATCAGGTCCAGTGAAACGGACGGAATGGCCTTTGCCAATAAATCCACGGCCTGTTCTGTCCCGGTTGCACCGTGATCACGTTCCAGGATTTCCAGCTTCCTTGCAGAAAAAGACTGAGCCCCCAGGCTGACACGATTCACACGGTAATGTTCCATGACATCCACCAGTTCCTGGTGAACGTCAGCTGGATTTACTTCCATGGAAAACTCGTAGTTCTCGGCCAATGTAAATCGTCGCAGCACCATTTCAAACAACTGTTGCAACAGGGGTGGTGGCAAGTGCGAGGGCGTCCCACCCCCCAGGTACAACGTATCTACCTCAAACGTTCCTCCCAGCCAGGACAGCTCGCGATCCAGTGCTGCCAGGTACGACTCCAGGAGATCGTCACGATCTGCGACCAAGGCAAAATTACAGTAACCACAACGATGACGACAAAAAGGCACGTGGATATAGGCAGCTCGTGGCGGATCGTCAGGTAGCAATGCTTGCTGGCGTTTAGTCACTAAAACCACCTTGCATGGCAGGGATCATCCCCTGACCGGGTAAACATGCCTGTCGACAGGAATTCGTTCCCCCGAGGCAACCTTACATCCAGAGATGAAGCCGGCCATCAAGCATATCGGGCAACGCTTTTTTGACGTACTGGTGTATTTGTCGATCCGTGTAACGCGTACTAAAGTGACTGGCTATCACCAGCTCATTCTTAAAGCAATCTCGACGATTCACGAAATCCTGAACATGCATATGGCCATGCTTATGGATCTTGTCGGGACTATGGTCCGGAGCGACAAATGTCATTTCCGCGATCAGGACCTGGGCCTCATACATGATCGGTGATTCATCCAGTCCCTGCGGAGCGGTGTCACCGACGTAGGCCACCACGGGAGTCCGAATCTCCTCGGAAACCTCAGTCCCTGACAGCCGGAGATCTCGAATCTGGTCGCCCGTGCAATCACGATACTCGGCTTTCAACTTTCGTCGACGACGCCACACGCAGTATCCCAGCGTAGGGACCCGATGTTTCATGGGAACCGCCGTGACGACCAGTTCTCGCGACAATTCGATTTCATCTCCAGCCGATACGGGCAGCAGCTGGCAAGGTAAGCGTCCCCGATCCAGTCGCGAGAAACATCCCAGCAACCGTTCCATGGTATCAATGGCTGCTGCGGGCATGTAAATCGTTGGTGGGTCCATCTTCATCATACGGCGACGAGCCACGTAGACAGGCAATGCCGCTATGTGATCAAGATGCGTGTGCGAAATAAACCAGGTCCCGGTTCCCATGAATCCCCACGGGTGAGCTCCCAAGTCAAAACCCAGTTTTAACTCGGGGATCCGCCAGTATGTCTGAACAGCCGCACGAGAATAGCCCTCGATCGTCAGATCCTGGTGAACCAGTTTTTTAACAGGGAGATTTTTAAGCATCGCCTGGCGCCACAAAACAAGAATACTGCCTGGACCGAACATCCCGTTCGGAACATCATAGCTTCATCGGAAACCAAGTCTCCAAGCTGAATCGATCAGTGTACGATCGTCCCTCACCAGCGGGAAGGGGGAGGCACCCGTTCTGACTCAGCAATCGCGCCCGCAAGCTTCTCTGCCAGCCTGCCACGTATCCAGACTATTCCCCGGCCACGTCGTCGACGTGCTCTGAACTGCCCACGGCACCCCCGTATTCATCCGCATCAGAAAAATCATCGCCATCCTGAAAATGTTCTCCTGGAACAATCCAGATCTCACCATGCAAATGGTCCTGCCGGGTATCAACACTGTGGTGTCGTACCAGTTCGAGGACCGCCAGAAAAACCCCGATCATCCGAGACTTATGCATCTGCTGATCAAACATCTCCGAAAATGCAACCTGCTCCTCATCATTCAACCGCTGGTAAATATTTTCCATATGTACCTGGATCGGTGTCTCGTCATAAATGATATTGGAAGGCTGAACCTGCTGGACATCTCTCAGGACCCGTCCAAACGCACTTACCAGATCCCAGAGTTCTACTTCCTGAATCGGCTGATCTCCGATCTCCATGCGTCTCGGAGGCAAATCATTGGCCAGGCGGGAACGCCGCAGTTGCCATTGCTGCCCACGTTCTTCCAACATGCTGGCCGCGTCTCGAAATTGCTTATACTCCAGCAACCGTTGAACCAGCTCGTCACGGGGATCTTCCACAGCATCTGGAACCTCGTCCATTTGCGGTAACACCATGCGTGACTTGATCTCCATCAGGATCGTGGCCAAATCCAGGAAGTCACCAACCGCATTGACATCAAGCGCCTCCAGGATGGCCAGGTGTTGCAAGAACTGATCGGTAATCAAAGCGATCGGGATATCGGTGATATCCAACTCATGTTTTCGCACCAGGTACAGCAATAAATCCATCGGGCCGCGAAAACAATCCAGGTCAACGTGAAAATTCATGACTTAACAGTTCACAACGAAACCCGGAAACAGCGTTCGGAGCAGAGACCCCGAGACATGTAAAACACAACTCATCGTTATCACAGCCGTTATAATCGATAACACCAACCTGCAGTTATGCTGATTTCCCGTTCAAACACGGCATCTCTTGACAGTTTTCTTCTTCCAGAGCGAGAATAGATACAGCTGGTGCTTTCAGCTAGCATACATAAAACGTGTCTTTGGGGGAAATCCAGAACACGTTATATTCCCGGTTATACAAGACTGCCTACCACCTAAATCATCCAACCTTTTTAGTTCCCTTAACTTCGCTCCAGCGTGGAAACTTTCCGTGGCAGGAGCTCGTATCTGAATCATCACCGCAACACGGTTCGGTCGAATTCTTATGTTCGAAATCAAACATCGAGAAACTCGCGAAGTGCTCATGCGCATCGAGGATGATACGTTACAAAATCGATCTTTTGACGGAGCTCAATTGGTCGGTGCTGATTTCTCCGGCATGGATCTTTCCGGTGCAGATTTTGGCAACGCCGATTTGCGGGATACTGACTTCACCAACAGCCAGTTGGAAGGAACTTCCTTCAAACGTGCCAATCTCAATCAATCCATTTTCGTGGGTGCCAAGGCAGTTCGTGCGGATTTCACGGATGCCACGATTGATCGGGCACGATTCTGTGAAGCGGATCTTTCCGAAACCCTGTTTCGTTATGCCCGCGTAACCGAGACCGACATGTCGGGAGTTCGCCTGGATCGTGCTGACATGAGCTTGACGGAATTACGCTCAAATTTCAACGATGCCAGCATGGTCGAAACAGACTTGCGTGGTGCCAACCTGAGCTCTGCAAATCTCAATGGTGCCAACCTGACACAAGCCAATCTTGCTGATGCGACACTGGCCGACACCCAGATGCTGCGGGTTCGAATGACCGGCGCCATTGGCCCCGGCGGACAGCGTGTCAAAGCACCGACCCAAAAGTCGGGCAAGAAAAAGCCCTGGTGGCAATTCTGGAAATGACCCGCCGCACCTGGTACTTCACTAATGTACCGCGGGGCACATGATACGATCAGCCCGTTTGGGCAAGCACATAGGGTCCCTTGGGGATCACCGCAATGCTGGCTTGGGCACCGTATTCTTCTACCGAATCAGCAACAGCCTGTTCAACGCTGGGAGCACTTTCCACGAAAAGTCGATTAATGGTGTCCGCGGGTAATCCATCGCTGATAATCTTGACCTTTGCCTTACGCCGCACCTTGGCCAATTCTTCCAGTTGCCACTGATCCATCACGAAATAATCTGTATTGAGAATACGGTCCACGAAGGATTCGAGGTCAGCATTCTCATCAAACAATTGCTCAAACTGGGGACTACCAATTCCCTCGCTCAGGCTGGCTACCATGACAATGGTACCTCCCTGCTTAACGATGGGCAGGGCACCGGTGAGTCCTTTGATAGCTTGATAAAACGTCGTGTCCAGCGGATATCCAGCGCAACTGGTAACCACGATATCGACCGGTTCCTGAACTTTGTCGGTCACGACCTGGCGGCAGAAATCGACACCTTCCAGGAATGCCTGTTCCATATCTCCAGCCACGACTTTCAGCAGTCGTCGCTGTGAATCAATCACCACATTCACGATGAAATCACAACCGGTGTGTCGGGCGATCCAGGTATTCTCTTCGTGAACAGGGTTTCCTTCCAGGATTCCGCAATCAGCACGCGGATCCTCCAGGAAAGTAGGACCATGCCAAACCTTGATCGTTTCAATCGCCGCGATACCCGGGCAGACCAGTTTCCTGCCACCTGAAAATCCAGCCATCAAATGCGGTTCGATCAACCCCGTGGTAATCTTTAAATCCGCTTCCACGTAACGAGAATCAATCCAGATGGGAACACCACGAGGACTTTCTCCCAGGAAGGTGTGTTCTTCCTGTACCTGGCCATGATGATTTTCGATGCGGTACTGGTCCACGATGGACTGGCCAACCAGTTCAACCAGTTCATCCCCTTCATTGGGACGATGGAGTCCGGTGGCGACAAGGATCAGGATCTGGTCTCGTTTCAATCCTGCCTGTTCAAGTGTTTCCAACAACGCCTGGAGAATCAACGCATTTGGAACAGGCCGCGTGATATCACAGATAACAATACAGGCACTGGAGCGTCCACGTGCCAATTCCGCCAGGGAAGGAGTTCCATTCGGTTCCTGCAGGACCGCTGCCAGGCTCGCTGCGGGATCTTCCAGGGGAGCTGCGTTCTTATATGCCAACGTACGGATGACCCGATCATCCGGTAATTCCACTTCCAGTCCTGAACGTCCATACTCCAGGCAGACGTGCATCAAGTATCCGTTTCTTCGGGTGCGGCTTCCGTAGCAGCTTCGTCTCCTTCATCGATTTTCTTAACCTTCTTCTTTCGCTTCAAGGCAACCTTTTGAATCTTGACCTTCGGCAGTCCAAAGATCGAGTCGCCTTCCTGCCAGCGTTCGGTCTCTTTCAACTTTTCCAATCGCTCAGCCCGTTTCAGGACATTTCGGTTACTCAACATCCCTTTGCGAACTCGCAAGCTTCTATCAATTGTCATCGTTAAACTCCAAACACTGAAATCCCGGACGGAAGCCCGAAAATGCTAATTTTTAAGTATAGGGCCCTAAGACAGGCAACACAACGGGAAGCAGCCAGAAAGTGTCCCGATTGCCATGATCATCGAAAATCCCTTACCGAGATGCCTCCTGCTCACCCTGGCAAGATTGGATCATTTTCAGGAAAACATCTGCCGTTTGCGGCCTGTCGTCAGGATTCGATTTAATACATCTGCTGATTGCGGTAGCCAGCGTACGATCGAGATCAGGTCGAAATTCAAGAATATCCGTCGGTTCCTGCGTATCGTGTGCCAGTGCAGCCTGTCCCGTCGTGTCTGTCACAGGCCAGGGTAGCTGGAGCGTACAGAGTTGATAAGCGGAAATACCGAGGGCAAAAATATCGACCCGATGGTCGGTCCAGCGACGACGAATAATCTCGGGAGCCATGTACAGAGGGGTGCCCGTGCGAT
>PVBE012576582.1_pt1 | contig 13478 bp, 15 predicted proteins | sample 1631181 | NCBI WGS metagenome assembly PVBE01 (sample SAMN08397723, study PRJNA350692) | Marine metagenome, whole genome shotgun sequencing project. | isolation source: water | place: Pacific Ocean | collected 2012-04 | reverse complement strand
TTTGTGGTTGAGCCTGAAATGGAAGAATGGATTAAAGACTTAAGTTTGTCATATAATTTTTATAAGTTAGATAGTTAAAAAAAGGAAAAGAAAATGAGCAACGAAAAATATTATGTCCCTCATGGCACTTACTGGCCAATCATTGGATCAATCGGCATCTCTACACTTTTTGTAGGATTCGCTAATCAGATGCATGGTGTAACCTGGGGCTGGCCTGTAATGGTTTTAGGTTTTGCAATCATTGCATTTATGATGTTTGGCTGGCTTGGCACTGTTGTAAATGAAAGTGTTGGAGGTATTTATAACTCCCAAGTTGATAGATCATTTAGATGGGGTATGAGCTGGTTTATATTCTCAGAAGTCATGTTCTTTGCAGCATTCTTTGGGGCACTTTTATATGCTAGAGTTCTGAGCGTTCCTTGGCTTGGTGGCGCAGATAATAATATGTTTACTCCAGAGCTTTGGGAAGGGTTTAAAGCCACATGGCCTTTGATTTCCACCCCTAGCGAAGTTGGACAAGGTGGCGTAACTTGGTCAACTAATTTTAAGCTAGTTGATACATGGGGTCTGCCAGCAATCAATACTGCTCTTCTTCTTTCTTCTGGAGTTACAATTACTTATGCGCATCATGCGCTTAGAGCAGGACATAGAAATGCTTTAATAGCTTGGATGATTGCAACAATTGCTTTAGGCGTTGTTTTTCTAGGCTTTCAAATTACTGAGTATGGACATGCTTACCATGATGGGCTGAAGTTGACCTCAGGAATTTACGGGTCAACATTTTACTTGCTTACTGGTTTTCATGGTTTTCATGTAACGATTGGAGTAATTATGTTGACAGTAATTCTCTATCGAATTCAAAAAGGTCATTTTGATTCAGACAATCACTTTGCTTTTGAAGGCGTTGCTTGGTATTGGCACTTTGTTGATGTTGTTTGGCTAGGGCTATTTATTTTTGTATACTGGCTATAATTACCAGTAAGTGGTTTTGACAAAAGACCCCTTAGCGGGGTCTTTTTTTTAGCTTGCCAAAGGAAATATATGAATCTTATTGTTTTAGCTCTAGTCTTAGTTATCTTTTTGAGTTTGGGGTCTGCACTTATTGGATTGCTTAGGGGTGGAAAACAGGGCTCAGATAAAATGTTCAAGGCACTAAGAATGCGCATCAGCCTTTCTGTTTTTTTGTTTATATTGCTAATGTTTGCTAGCTTTATGGGCTGGATAGAGCCCAATAACATTTTGCCAACCCAGTGATGAAGTCTAGGTTCTTAATACCAGCAATCCTCATAACCCTAACTTTTGCCTTTCTCGTTTCACTTGGTTTTTGGCAACTAGATCGAGCTGAAGAAAAAAGGTCAATAGAGGCATCAATAAAGAGCGCAAACACTGGTGTTGTTGAGCTTATAGAATCAAAAGACGCTCTAGAAGATAAAGAGTATTACGCTGTTCGAATTCAGGGCCAATATTTAAATGACAAGCAGTTTATATACGACAATCAGATTGTTGATCAGGCTGCCGGATATTATGTGTTAACCCCCTTTGAATTGAAAGGCCAAACAAAAGCAATTTTGGTTAACAGGGGTTTTATTCCATGGAATGGTCGAAGAGATAAATTTGCAGATATTTTTGTAGATTCAGATCCTCGAGAAATTAAAGTTCAAATCTCTAAACCAATTACACGAATTGAGCTGAAATCCAGCGAGCTAGATTCAGAGTTCCCAGTTCTAGTTCAGGCGATTGATATTGATGCACTTATTGGATTATCCGGTATTGAATTAACAAGTGTTGTTGGTTTGTTGGACGCTTCTTCTGCTGACGGGTATGTTAGAAAATGGGAGCCGTATACTGGGAGTATAGAAAAGCATATTGGCTACGCAATACAGTGGTTTTTGATGGCGCTTGTTCTCGCAATTATAGGGATTCGAATTGGCCTTAAGCAACGTAAAAAATAAACCTTTTTTAGGGCTATAATATCTTGCTGAAAAAAAATCCTTTACGGTATAATTTCGCTCTAAGCCGACATAGCACAGTTGGTAGTGCAACTGATTTGTAATCAGTAGGTCCGCGGTTCGAGTCCGTGTGTCGGCACCAGCTTAATCCTATCAAGCGGTCTTTATGGCCGCTTTTTTATTGCCAGCTCTCTCAGTATAAATTTTTGAACTTTGCCAGTTGATGTTTTTGGAATATCATCAAAAATAAATTGACGAGGAATTTTAAAAGAAGCCATATGATCTTTACACCATTGGCTTAAATCTTCTTCGGTGGCTTCACTCAACTCTTTGAGCTGAACAAATGCGCACGGGGTTTCGCCCCATTTATCATCGGGCATAGCAACTACAGCGGTAGCCTCAACGGCAGGATGTTTGTACAAAACCTCTTCAATTTCAATTGAGGATATGTTCTCACCACCGGAAATGATGATGTCTTTTGATCGGTCTTTTAACTGAATGTATCCGTCTTCATGAATAACTCCCAAGTCTCCAGAGTGGAACCAACCATCCTTAAATGACTCGTCAGTCGCGCTTTTATTTTTTAAGTAGCCTTTCATAACCACATTGCCTCGAAACATGACTTCGCCGATTGTTTTGCCATCACGAGGCACAGGTTTCATTGTATTTGGGTCCATAACATCTAAAGATTCTAGCGGTAGGTATCGAACTCCTTGGCGAGCTTTCAAAGAGGCTTGTTCATTTTCATTTAGATCGTTCCAGTCTTGGTGCCACTCATTGACCACCGCAGGACCATAGGTTTCAGAAAGGCCATAAAGATGAGTAACATTAAATCCTGCAGCATTCATATTTGTTAGGACTGACTCTGGCGGAGGAGCTGCTGCTGTAAAAAACTCAACTTGATTTTCTAGCAATTTTTTTTCATTATCTGAAGCTGAGAGTATTGTTGACATGACTATAGGCGCTCCGCATAAATGCGTGACCTTGTGCTTGGCAAGAGAGTCCCAAATGGGAGCAGCTCGAACTTGTCTTAAACAAACATGTGTTCCAATGATTGCTGACATTGTCCAAGGAAAGCACCAGCCGTTGCAGTGAAACATAGGCAGAGTCCATAGGTAGACAGAGTGTTTTTTGATTGATGCAATCATTGCATTGCCTTGAGCCAGAAGGTAGGCGCCGCGGTGGTGAGAGACAACCCCTTTGGGATTTCCGGTAGTGCCAGAGGTGTAGTTTAGTGAGATTGCATCCCACTCATCATCAGGCATAAGCCACTTATAGTCTTCATCACCTTCTAACAAAAAAGACGCATACTCAGTTGCATTAGGTAATGAGTTGGAAACAGGATGCTCACTATCATTATAGTCAATTAATATTGGGCTAACTTTTGCTAGCTTAAGCGAAGATCTTGCAACTTCTAAAAACTCACGATCAACTATGAGCGCCTTAGAATCTGAATGGTCTAGTTGGTAAGCGATTGTTTCAGGGTCTAGTCGAGTATTGATGCTATGAAGAACAGCACCACACATTGGAACGCCATAATGAGACTCCAACATAGCAGGAGTGTTTGGCAAAATTACTGAAACCGTATCCCCTCTGATAATCCCTCTTGCTGACAATGCAGAGGCTAGTTGAAGTGATCGCTTATAAAACTGGCTATAGTTTCTTTTGATTGACCCATGAATAATTGCAATGTGTTTTGGATAGACTTCCGCTGCTCTTTCAAGAAAACTGAGTGGGGTGAGGGGCTGGTAATTTGCTGGGTTACGATCTAAGCCAGTATTATAAGGATTGATCATTTTGAACTAGGTTATTTATCTTGCCACTTTGGATGACGTTTTTCAATAAAGGCATTAATTCCTTCACTTGCATCATTTTTCAGCATGTTTTCAACCATTACCTTTGAGGCGTATTCATAAGCCTCAGAGAGAGGCATGTCTTTTTGATTATAAAAAGCCTTTTTTCCGGTTTCTAAAGCCATGCTTGATTTTGAAGCAATGAGGCTTGCCAATTCTTCAGTATTGTGTGTAACGTTTTTATCTTCGACAACACGATTAATAAGACCAATGCGCTCGGCTTTGCTCGAGTCAACCATTTCACCAGTAAGCAGCATTTCCATAGCTGCCTTATTTGATAAATTTCTTGATAAGGCAACCATTGGAGTTGAGCAGAAAAGACCAATGTTGACTCCTGGTGTAATAAATCGAGCAGACTCTCCAGCAACTGCAAGATCACAGCATGCAACCAGTTGGCATCCAGCCGCTGCCGCAACACCTGAGACTTCTGCAATAATAGGTTTTGGATGGTTAACAATCATTTGCATGAGATCCGAACAAGATGAAAAAACTTTTGAAAAGTAAGCGTGCCCATCGTCGTTATTTTTTCTTGCAGCAGACATTTGTTTCAAGTCATGACCTGAACAAAAAGCAGGGTCGTTCCCTGCAAGTATGATTGTCCTTATGTCTTCATTCTCGGAGGCTCTAGTAAGAGCAGTAGCAAGCTTAGTCATCATTTCTTCAGACAAAGCGTTTCTTCGCTTAGCATCGTTAAGCGTCAATCGCAAGACGCCATTATCGGCTAACTCTTCAAGCAATATTTCACTAGGATTAGCCTTGTTTTTATTGTTTATACTCATAATTCAGGCCTCATATTAGCAGAAACAGATTGCCAACTTATTAAATGTTGATATTAACCTCGACTTCAGAGTCTAGCGTGTTGGAAATGAAACAATATCTGTGTGCTCTGTCATGCATTTTTTCTAACTCTTCAACGCTCACTTCAAAGCCACTATCAAATTCAACTAATGGGTTTAAGTCAATTCGATTAACAACCATCTGTTTTTTGCTGTTTTTACCTAGGTGAGCTACTGCATGATCTTTGTATGAAGAGACTGGCCATTTTGTTTTTGCAGCAAGTGCTAAAAATGTCATCATGTGACAGCTGCTCAATGAGGCTGCGAGTGCTTGCTCTGGATTGGTGTTATTAGCCGATCCACCCCAGTCAGGAGCCGTATCAGCTAACACTTTATATTGTTCATTATATGAGACCTCATGTTCACTAGAAAATTTTCCGGGCAAGAGTTCATCCTCCTTTCTATTCCAGCTTAAGTCAACAGATAGTTCAGACATAAATTTTCTCCTAATCAAGTTTGGTCAGCCAACGATCCTGAAGTAATTTTCTTCTTAGGGTCATAGAATGGTTTTTGGACTACCTTGATAGGATAATTGCCTTCAGGTGTATTAACTTCTCCAGTAGTGTCTATGGCCGAACACTCAACATCCATAATAGCGAGCGCGATATTTTTGTCAAGTCTAGGGGAATAAACTGCTGATGTAATGTATCCGACTTCATGTGAATCCATAAAAATTGGCCAATAATTTGTATTTGGGCGCTGAAGGGGAGAGCATGAAATTTCTAATCCAACTTGTGTGCGTTTAACTCCCTCAGATTTAATTTTTTTAAGCGCATCTTTTCCAATAAAGTCTGCATCCATTTCAAGATCAACAAGTCTATTTAGTCCGAGTTCAAAAGGATTTACACTGCAGTCCATATCTGCTTGATAAGAAAGCATTCCGCCTTCAATTCGTCTGATTGTGGAAGTGTGTCCCGGCACTAATCCCATAGGACCTCCAATTTTCATAATGTAGTCCCAGAGTTCGTTGCCTCGAGAGCCATCACGCAGGTAGATTTCATAGCCTAACTCGCTTGACCAGCCAGTTCTAGAAATGATTAATGGAATCCCATTAAGCTCTATCTCTTCTAGCCAGTAATACTTGAGGCTATCTATTATGTTTCCAAATATAGCTTTTGCAATAGCACCTGACTTGGGTCCTTGAAGCTGAAGTGGCGAAACATCTGGTTCGCATAACTTGACGTTTAGTCCAGAGTTAACTGCCACACCTTTTGCCCACATCAAAATATCACTATCAGCTAAAGAGAGCCAGAAGTGATTTTCAGCAAGTCTCAATAAAACAGGATCGTTCAATACACCTCCATTCTCATCCGTAATCAGAACATATTTGCATTGTCCAACAGCACATCCAGAAAGATTTCTTGGAGTTAGTAGCTGTACAAATTGAGCAGCATCGGGGCCGGTAATTTCGACCTGGCGCTCAACAGCAACGTCGCAGAGTATTGCATCATTAACAAGATTCCAAAAATTTTGAACTGGGTCTCCAAAGTCTCTTGGAATGTACATATGGTTGTATACTGAAAACCCTTGGGCTCCCCAGCGAACAGTAGCGTCAAAATAGGGGGATTTTCTAACCTGGGTCCCAAAGCTAAATTCTTTTTTCATAGTTAATAATACGAACAATACAGAATCCGCTGATAATACACATATTTTCAATATGTTTAAAGTGTTTTTACTGCTCTTTGATTAGGCTATAGATTATTAAGAATTTTTTTTAAATCCTTTAAGGTTATGAGCCATGTTTAGCAGATTAATTATGAAAAACTAGCGGGCATTTGTTAGAACCATAATACTGACAGTTTGCGCCAACAGCCTTGTCACAATATAAACAAAGAGAGCTATCTTCTGATTGTTTGACTTGTTTGTTTTCAATTTTAATGCCTTCCTTTTCAAGCTTATTTAAGGCCCTTGAAAAGGACTCAGGGGTAATACCTAAAAATAATGAAATAGCAGATTTGGATAATGTTAGTTTGCCAAGATTATTTATATTAATTGAGTTTAAATACCAACCAACTTTTTCTTGGGCGGTTTTAAGTCTCCAAACTTCTGCATTAGTCATAAGCAGTTGTATATTGTCCGACAACATGCTAATTACATTTGATGCAAAGGAGCTGCTTTGAGTGATATATTTATTAACTACACTCTCAGACAGTGAAAGCATTGAGGCGTCTTCGAGAAACTCAAAACTCGCATCAAAAAGGTTTGAAAAGTGCATTGATGATATCACGTCACTTTTCTTCACAAATCTAAGGACTAGTTCTTCTCCCCGATAATTCAATTTTACTAATTTACCTTGCCCTTTATGCAACATATATAGTCTTGATTTGCCGTCAAAGGATAAGGGCAGTATTTCCCCTTTTTTGTATTTTTTTGATACTATTTTTGTTGCTATTTGATCAAGCTCAACACTTGCCATGTTCTTAAAAAGAGGGAGGCTCATTAAAAACTCAAGATGTTTGCTTCCATTTTTAGATTGATTGGCCATAAGCCCCATTATATTTTGTATTTCTTGATTTAGGTCAAGAAGTGTCTTGTCTGCTTTTGAAATAATATCAATGAATGACAGCATCCATGAGACAGGAATTTCAGGAGTCATTCTTCTAGGCATAGTGCCGTTATAAACAAATAGGTTTTTTCCTTCTTTTTTAGTACCTATTTTGCGGCATTGCCTAGCTTTTTTGACCTTTTAAGCTTATATGGAGAAATAACTATGAATTTACTTAATCCCACAATAAGATTGATTGCTATTGGTTTTTTGTTCTGTTTTTGTCAAATCTCAACAGCTGGGACTCTAGAAGTCTCTAGAGTTACTCAAGAGCTTGTCAATCCTCCTTATCTTCCTGAGCACTCTCAGGTTGCAGAGGGGCCTTCAAAAATAGTACAAGTTGAGATGATTGTCGAGGAAAAAGAAATTGAAATTGAACCAGGTGTATTTATTCAAGCCTTGACTTTTAATGGCACTGTTCCTGGGCCATTAATAGTTGTTCATCAGGGCGACTATGTTGAATTAACCCTTGTTAACCCAAGCTCAAACTCTATGATGCACAATATTGATTTTCATGCTGCAACAGGGGCTATGGGCGGAGGAGATTTAACCAAGGTGTCTCCAGGTGAAAAGGTTATTTTAAGGTTTAAAGCCACAAAAGCAGGTGTCTTTGTATATCACTGTGCTCCAGGAGGGCCAATGGTTCCATGGCATGTTATCCACGGCATGAATGGCGCAATTATGGTACTCCCAAGAGATGGATTAGTTGATAAAAATGGCAAACGTATTAAATACACTAAGGCGTTCTATATTGGAGAGCAAGATTACTACATTCCAAAAGATGAGAATGGCAAATATAAAAGATTCAAAAGTCCTATAGAGGGATATGTAGAAGATCTTGAGGTTATGAGAACGCTTCAACCATCTCATGTTGTATTTAATGGGAAGGTCGGTTCGCTCACAGGTACTGGGGCACTCAAAGCTAATGTAGGAGATACTGTTTTGTTTATTCACTCTCAAGCTAATCGTCAGTCTTATCCACATTTAATAGGAGGCCATGGGGATTTTGTATGGGAGCGCGGGAATTTTTCTGACTCACCAAAAACAAATCTAGAGAGTTGGGTAATTGGGGCAGGCTCTGCTGGAGCTTCAATCTATACATTTAAGCAGCCTGGATTTTATGCATATCTAAGCCACAATTTGATAGAGGCTTTTTTACTTGGCGCAGCAGCTCACGTTGTCGTTGATGGGGAATGGGACAGTGATTTGATGACTCAAATTTCAGAGCCAGCTCCTATAAATCAATAGTTTTATTTTTTTAAGGGAAAGTTATGGAAATATTATTTAGTCCAGTATTTATGGGCGCATTTTGCATAAGCATTTTTATGGCAGGTTTAATTGTTATTGGTTTTTTATTTCAGGAGCTTGATTAATATGAATGATCAAGAGGCTAGAGATATACCTAAGGTGGTTGGCGTTTGCCTAGGAATTATGGGAGCAATGTTTGTGGTTGTATATGCTGGTATTGTTGCATTGCTTCAGTTTTATCCTGCAGTAGAATCAGTTGTTGGGTGACTGTAAGGATGGCTCTAATTAATTAGATTATAGATTCAATTTTAGGCATTAGCCTAATAAGTTCCTGAGTATATGGGTGCTCTGAATTGTTAAACAATTCCTCTGTTTCTTTTGTTTCACAAACACTGCCATTTTTAAGCACTACAATTCTATTGCACATTTGTCTAATGACAGGAAGATCATGACTAATAAACAACATAGTCAGGTGAAGCTCATCTTGGATATCTTTTAAAAGGTTTAATATTTGTGCTTGTATGCTTACATCTAGAGCAGAAGTAGGCTCATCACAAATTAATAAGAGTGGTCTTGTAGCTAAAGCTCTTGCAATTGATATTCTTTGTCTTTGTCCTCCAGAAAATTCATGAGGATATCGATCCAATGATTGTCTTGTCATTCCAACAATATCAATCAAGTCGTAAACATTTTGAGTGAGCTCATTAGAGCTTATATTTTTTTGAAAAAGCTTTATTGGTTCAGATATTATGTCCCTCACTTTAAATCTTGGGTTCAAAGATGAATACGGGTCTTGAAATATCATCTGAATCTGCCCCCTACTTTTATCGATTTGATATTTTCTCCTCGAATTGTAAAGTGAGACATTGTTATAAAGGATTTCCCCATTACTTGGCCTTACGAGTCCTGTAATAATTTTTGCTATTGTTGATTTTCCTGAACCAGATTCACCAACTAAACCTAGAGTTTCACCTTCAAAGAGCTCAAAAGATACATTGTCAACTGCCCTTACTGCTTTATCAGTGGACTCATTTTTTGAACCAAATGAAAAGTTATTTGCCAAAGACTTATCATCAAAAATTTTAGTAACATCTATCATTTCTAATAATTTTTGATTTTTATTCTCTCTTTTCCCCCAAGTTTTAATAATATTTTTTGTTAAATTTTTAGAATCAGATGTAATTTCTTTTCCATCAGGGCTAATAAGCTTGAACCTATCAATTTTTTTATTTGTAGGCGGCACAGAAATAACTAAACTTCTAGCCTCATTAGATTTAGGGTTTGTTAATAATTCTTTTGTATCTCCTTGCTCAACAATAAGCCCATGTCTCATAACAATGACTTTATTGGTTGTCTCAGCAATAACGCCCATGTCATGTGTAATAATAATGACTCCTAAATTTCTTTTTTTAGTAAGGTCTTTAAGTAGCTCCAGTATTTGATATTGAATACTGACATCTAAAGCAGTTGTGGGCTCATCAGCTATAATTAAGTCTGGTTCACAGCTTATTGCTAAAGCAATAACAACCCTTTGGCGCATACCTCCGCTAAATTGATGAGGATAATCTTCAATTCTTTTTTCAGCATTATCTATCCCCACTTCTTTTAAGAGATTAATAGACTTTTTTAATGCATCTTGATAACTTAAATCTAGATGCGTTTGAATAGTTTCAATTAATTGATCTTTTATTTTAAATAATGGATTTAAGGATGTTTGAGGGTCTTGAAAAACAAATCCAATTTTCTTGCCTCGAATTTTTTGAACGATCTCTTCGTTATCTCTTAATTCGCTATTATCAATTTTAATGGATCCATTTGTTATTTCGCCTGGAGGGTCAATTAAATTTATGATGGCATTTGCAATAGTAGACTTACCCGAGCCAGATTCGCCAACTATTCCTAATATTTCACCTCTCTCCAAAGTAAATTCAACATCTTTACTAGCAATAATTGTTTCTTTTCTAGTTGGATAACTAATATTTAAATTTTTGACTTCTAGCAGGCTCATCGTATTTTTAATTTTGGATTTAAGGCATCTCGCATCCAATCTCCTAAAAGGTTTATAGATAAAGCTAAAAGAATTAAGAAGATAGCTGGGAAAAATGTAATCCACCATTCTCCTGAAAATAAAAAACTATTTCCAAATCTAATTAATGTTCCTAGTGAAGGAGTCGTAGGTGGAACCCCAACACCTAAAAAACTTAACGTTGATTCGGTAATAATTGCAAGAGCTAATCCTATTGTCGCAATAACTAAGATAGGTCTAAGTATGTTTGGCAATATATGCTTAAACATAATTAATATATTTGATAATCCTATAATTCTTGAGGCTGATACATACTCTTTGTTTTTCTCCACTAAAGTGGATGCTCTAGAGACTCTGGCGAATTGAGGCCATTCAGAAATACCAATTGCAAAAATTAATACATAAATAGCCATTTCACTATGCATTGATTGTGAAATGACTGATTTCGCGATACCATTCACGAGTAAGGCCATGAGGATACTGGGTATCGTTAATTGGACATCTGTAAACCGCATTACAACAATCTCATACCTGCCACCAATATAGCCTGCAGTCACTCCTAGAAAGACTCCAAGCAACATAGCAAAAATTATTGATGCAAAGCCTACGATTAACGAAATTCTTGAGCCATAGACCATTGTCGAGAACATGTCTCTTCCTTGCTGATCAGTCCCAAGAATAAAGCTGGGATTGCCACCTTCTGACCATGCGGGCGGGGTAAAAGCATCCATTAATGAAACAGTAGCTGGGTCAAAAGGATTATATGGTGCAACTATTCCAGCAAAAGCTGAACACAGAAAAATAATAAATAAGATAGTAGAGGAGACAATTGCAATTTTTGAATTAAAAAAGCTATATCCTACATCGGTGTCATAAATCTTATTAAATGTTTTTAACAACATACCTAACTCATTTCATCCTTAATTCTTATCCTTGGGTCGATAAAATAATAGGTGATATCGACAATGAAATTTATCATGACAAAAATAAAGGCAACCATGATCATGTAAGCTGACATTATGGGTATGTCAACAAAGTAAACTGCATTAATGAATAAAAGACCCATACCAGGCCATTGAAAAACTGTTTCTGTAATAATTGAAAAGGCGATTAAAGTTCCAATATTAATACCAGTAATAGTAATAACAGGTATCAGTCCGTTTTTAAGCGCATGCTTATAATTGATAGTATTTCTTTTGATGCCTCTAGCTTTTGCAAATTTAATATAATCCGTTTGAAGTATTTCCATCATTTCAGCGCGAACTAATCTTATGACATATGTCATTTGAAATAAGCTTAATGTGACTGAGGGTAATATTAATGCCTTAAGTCCAGAAATAGTTAAAAAACCTGTTGACCAAAAACCCAAATCTATAACTTCACCCCTTCCAAAAGAAGGCAGAACTCCTAGTATTACTGAAAATAAATAAATTAGCATTATCCCGATGATAAATGTTGGGAGAGAAACCCCAGCAAGTGAAACAACAAGGATAATATTTGAAACGAAACTATCTCTATGGATGCCTGTATAGACACCTAAAATGACCCCTACTACAATAGCAAGCAAAGCAGAGACAAATACTAATTCTAGAGTAGCTGGCATTCTCTCTGAAATTAAATCAGATACCTCTCTTTTTAATTGATAAGATATGCCGAAATCACCTTGAATGACATTGCCTAGAAATCTTGAAAATTGAATATAGACAGGATCATTTAACCCAATAGCTTCTCTAACCTCAGCTTGTCTTTCAATCGAAGAATCTTCTCCTGTCATACTAATTATTGGATCACCAACAAAATTGAATAAAGAGAAAGACACAAAAGCAACAACAACCATTACAAGAATAGCTTGTAAAAGTCTTTTCAAGAAATAGCCAAACATAGGTTAAATTGTAATGGGAGTACTTATATTTTAAGGTTTTCTGGCCAGATAACTGGCCAGAAAATTTAGGTCTTTTAGTTTACGTTTGCAAATCTAAATAATGGTTCGTTGTTCATTCTAATTGGAACATCGACATTACTTTTTGATGCTTGGTTAACAACTTGGTGATGTAAAGGAAGGTATGTTACATCGTCTTGAGTAATATCCCAAGCTTCAGCAATCATAGCATTTCTTTTATCCAAGTCAGTTTCAACACCCATTGCAGCAACTAATTCGTCGACTCTAGCGTTACTGAAATTAACTTTATTCCAGCTTCCAGAGCTTTCAAATAAGTATGAATACAATGATTGTTGGTAAAAAATTGGCAGACAAATTAGATCTAAGGCTTCGCTCTAAAGTAGTTGTAGCATTTCAAGATGTAAATTCAGATATCACATCTTTGTTGTTTAGAATTGAGGGTATTTTTAAATCTGGTAATGGAATGTTTGATGACTATAATGTTTTTGTAAAAAACAATTCTATCTTTTCTAATTTGACAGATTTATATGGATATCATGAAATCCCTATTCTAACAACGGATGAAAATGCAACTCAATCATTAAAGTTTGATTTACAGAAAACTGACAATTCACTTGAAGTGAAGTCTTGGGATGAAATCGCAGTTGAGCTTGCTTATGCAAATCAAATGATAAGTTCATTTTTATACATTTTTATGTTGATTGTACTTTCAGGTTTATCCTTTGGAATTATTAACACCATGCTGATGGCAATACTCGAAAGAAAAAAAGAAATAGGCATGCTTATGTCTATAGGTATGAACAAGATTTATATATTTCTTATGATTTGTTTTGAAACAGTATTTCTTTCTTTAGTTGCTATACCATTTGGCGTTTTAATTACATATATCACTGTAGATTATTTTAGTGTTACTGGTATAGATTTAAGCATTGTAGGATCAGGACTTGAAAACTTTGGTGTAGGGACAATACTTTACTTAAAGCTTCATAATGAGTATTATTATAACTTAAGTTTGTTGGTAATTTTGATTTCATTTATATCTTCAATATTTCCTGCAATAAGAGCTCTTAAAATAAACCCGGCAGAAGCAACAAAATCAATTTAAATATTAAATTATGATA
>PVBE010735963.1_pt1 | contig 13479 bp, 11 predicted proteins | sample 1631181 | NCBI WGS metagenome assembly PVBE01 (sample SAMN08397723, study PRJNA350692) | Marine metagenome, whole genome shotgun sequencing project. | isolation source: water | place: Pacific Ocean | collected 2012-04 | reverse complement strand
GTTTGAGAAAGTCGAGATTCCGGTACTGGGCGTTATAGAAAATATGAGTACGCATATTTGCAGTGAATGTGGTCACGAAGAACATATTTTTGGCGCCGGTGGGGGAAAGCGCATGGCCGATGACTATGACGTGGAGCATCTCGGGAATATTCCACTTGATTCGAGAATTCGGGCAGATGCCGATGCGGGGAGGCCCACGGTGGTGGCTGATCCCGATGGTGCGATTGCCGATATCTATCGGCAGGTTGCGCGGCGAGTCGGGGGTAAACTGGCGGTGCGCAAACGCAACTACAGTGACGTGTTTCCCTCTATCGTGATCGAAAACAACTGAGCGGTACTCGACATGAGCATCAAGTCAGATCGCTGGATTCGGGAAATGGCATTGGCCGATGCCATGATCGAGCCATTCGAAGCCGAGCAGGTCTCGAGCGTGGAGGGTCGATCGATCGTCTCATACGGGACTTCAAGCTATGGCTATGACATTCGTTGTTCACGTGAATTTAAAATTTTCACCAATATTAATTCTGCCGTGGTGGACCCCAAGGCGTTTGACGAAAGCAGTTTTGTAGAATTCGAAGGGGACGTGTGCATCATTCCACCGAACTCGTTTGCCTTAGCGCGCACGGTTGAATACTTTCGCATTCCTCGGAACGTCTTAACGATTTGCCTCGGTAAGTCGACCTATGCACGCTGCGGTATCATCGTTAACGTGACGCCGTTTGAGCCCGAGTGGGAAGGTTACGTGACGCTTGAGTTCTCAAACACCACCCCGTTGCCAGCCAAGATCTACGCGAATGAGGGGGTGGCGCAGGTGATCTTCTTTGAAGCGACTGAAGAGTGCGAGGTATCGTATAAAGATCGGTCGGGTAAGTACCAGGGTCAGACGGGGGTGACGCTACCGCGCGCCTAACGGGAGTATCGTGTCATGGCAGGAAACACAATTGGCGAAGCATTCCGACTGACCACGTTTGGTGAGAGCCACGGGCCAGTATTGGGTTGCATTATTGACGGCTGTCCGCCCGGACTCACACTCAGTACGGCCGACATCCAGCGGGATATGGATCGGCGACGGCCGGGTCAATCCCACGTAACGACGCAACGGCGAGAGGCCGACGAGGTGGAGATTGTCTCGGGCGTGTTCGAGGGCAAGACAACCGGCGTTCCTATCGCCTTGTTGGTGAAGAACACCGACCAACGTTCACGTGACTATGAGGCGATTAAGGGCGTCTTTAGGCCGGGGCATGCGGATTACACTTATCTCAGGAAATACGGCCTCCGTGATTATCGCGGTAGCGGTCGTGCGTCGGCACGAGAGACGGCGATGCGGGTTGCAGCGGGTGCTGTCGCGCGAAAATACTTACGCGAAATCGAGGGCATTGTCGTACAGGGTTATCTGGAACGGATGGGTTCGATTCACGTTGAGAAAGTTGACTGGAAAGAGATCGATAGAAATCTATTTTTCTGCCCCGACGCGGGAAAAGTCGACGCGTTAGAGGCATTGATCGATAAGACTCGGCGCGCAGGTGATTCCATTGGCGCTCAGGTACGAGTGGTTGCGCGAGGCGTGCCGCCGGGAATTGGAGAGCCGGTTTTCGATAAACTGGACGCGGCCATAGCCGGTGCCATGATGTCGATTAACGCGGTTAAGGGTGTTGAGATTGGCAGTGGCTTTGCCAGCGTGGGGCAGCGCGGTACGGAACACCGCGATGAGATCACGCCGAGCGGTTTCACTTCGAATCATGCCGGTGGGATGTTGGGCGGGATTTCGACCGGGCAAGACATAGATGTTCGTATCGCGCTCAAGCCGACATCGAGCATTCCGACTGCGGCCAAGACGATCAACCGCGCCGGGGGGCTCGAAGAGGTGAGGACCACCGGCCGTCATGACCCGTGCGTGGGGATTCGGGCGGTACCCATCGCAGAGGCCATGCTGCTCTTGGTGTTAATGGACTTACTCCTTCGACAACGGCAATTGGGGATAGAACAAGTCGACCGCGGTCCGTTGATCCCCGGCAGTGTGGCCTGAGGTTTTGTTGTTGTTGGTGGTCCTGGTCCTATCCTGGTGCTGCGGCGTGAGGCCTTTGTTGAGTGTGGAGTGGCTAGGTCGCGGGCTCGGCAGTGATGTCAAGTAGATTAACCGTTGCTCCGGCGAGATCATCGATAAAGCGCATTTGATCGACATCACAGGTAGACGCGTGCGCTAAGGTGTTGCGTAATCTCCCTAAGGCATCGAGGGTTAGATCCGCATCAATCGGCGAGCCCAGGTGGCGACAGCCATTGGCCTTGTAAATGCGGCGGGCAGTGTCGCGCGCCAGGGTGAGGTGCAGTGCCGAACTGGCGATCAAGGCACAGGGCTCGGTTGCCTGCTGGTCCAACGGCAGATGGACTTCGCCGAGGGCATCGCCAAGTCCGTAAATCAAGGTGCGAAAAGTGATCAGGGGGTGTTGCATTTCGAGATTGAATCGGTGTTTTGTCACGCTATGTGTAGTGGGGTCACTCGGAGGGCTATGTTAAACTGAAGCGCGATCACTCGGTCGGTAGAGCGATAGGGAAATCAAACGCATGGAAGGTCAAACCCTTTACGATAAGCTGTGGCAGGAACACGTGGTTCACACACAAGATGATGGTACCACGCTGATTTATATCGATCGGCACCTGCTCCACGAAGTCACCTCACCGCAAGCCTTTGCGGGCTTGCGCGATGCCGCACGGCAGCCCTGGCGCATAGATAGTAATTTGGCTGTCGCAGAACACAACGTACCGACCACGAACCGCAGTGCTGGGATCACCGATCCGGTATCAAAAATTCAGGTCGAGACGCTAAGTCGGAATTGCAAGGAATTCGGTATCACTGAATTCGACATGCACGATCCTCGCCAGGGCATTGTGCATGTGATCGGTCCGGAACAGGGTGCTACCTTGCCCGGGATGACGATTGTTTGTGGGGATTCTCATACGGCAACCCACGGTGCGTTTGGCGCGCTGGCGTTTGGCATCGGCACCTCTGAAGTTGAGCACGTCCTCGCAACGCAGTGCCTGGTAACGCGAAAAATGAATAACATGCGGGTGCGGGTTGAAGGGGCGGTGTCAGTGGGAGTCACAGCCAAAGATCTGGTCCTCGCGATCATCGGACACATTGGTACGGCGGGCGGGACCGGCTGTGCCATCGAGTTTGCTGGAGAAGCTATCCGTTCATTAAGCATGGAAGGTCGCATGACCTTATGCAACATGGCGATAGAAGGGGGTGCGCGTTCGGGCATCGTGGCGGTTGATCAGACCACACTTGATTACGTGATCGGTCGACCCTATGCGCCAAGCGGTGACTTGTGGGCACTGGCGGAAGACGCCTGGCGTGAATTGGTGTCCGATGATGACGCGGTGTTTGACAAAGATATCGAACTCGACGCGACGAAGATCCTGCCACAGGTTACCTGGGGAACGTCACCAGAGATGGTCGTGGCAGTCGACGGTTGCGTGCCGAATCCGGCGAGCGAAGCAGATCCGTTGCGAAAGTCAGGCTGGCAGAGGGCGCTGGAATATATGGATCTTCAGCCGGGTATGCCGATTGAAGAGATAACGCTCGATAAGGTCTTTATCGGGTCGTGTACCAATGGACGGATCGAGGATCTACGCGCAGCGGCGGCGGTGGCCCGAGGCAAACAAGTGGCCGATGGCATTAAGCTTGCGATGGTGGTTCCCGGATCGGGGCTGGTCAAGGCACAGGCCGAGGCGGAGGGACTGGACCGAGTATTCCTGGATGCGGGCTTCGAATGGCGTGAGCCGGGGTGCTCGATGTGTCTCGCCATGAATGCCGATCGGCTTGAGCCGGGCGAGCGCTGCGCAGCGACCTCTAACCGAAATTTCGAAGGGCGCCAGGGTCAAGGGGGTCGCACTCACCTGGTATCGCCAGCGATGGCGGCTGCCGCGGCGGTTAATGGGCACTTTGTCAACACTCAGTCCTTGGATCTAATGACATGAAGAATACAGCGCAATCTGCGTGGGAGCCCTTCGTTACGTTTGACGGCGTGGTGGTGCCCATCGATCAGGCGAATGTGGATACCGACGCTATTATTCCGAAACAGTTTCTTAAATCTATTGAGCGTACCGGGTTTGGCGATAACCTGTTTGACGAGTGGCGTTATCTTGATCATGGTGAACCGGGTCAGGATTGTAGCAACCGTGCAGAGAATCCTGACTTCGTTTTGAACCAGGCAGACTACCGGAATGCACAAGTAATGATCGGGCGGCGTAATTTTGGTTGCGGTTCGTCGCGCGAGCATGCGGTATGGGCGTTACGCGATTATGGAATTCGTGTGGTCATCGCGCCAAGTTTCGCGGATATTTTCTTCAATAACTGTTTCAAAAATGGGTTGTTGCCGATCACGATGGAAGAGTCGGCCATTGACCGGTTGTTCGAACGAGTGAGCGAAGAGCCTGGATTTCAGGTTAGGACCGATCTTGATGCGCAGGTGGTGAGCCTTGGTGACGGGGAGTCGTTGGCGTTTGAGGTTGACGGTTTCAAAAAGCATTGCCTGGTGAATGGGTTAGATGATATCGATTTGACCTTGAAACACGACGCCGACATTCGAAATTACGAAACGCGTCGACGCCAGGAAGCGCCATGGCTGTTCCCTGCCTAGTGTTTGTCGTCTGGGAAAATGTGAGTTGGCATCGCTGTGCTTTAGGTAATAGCCGCTAGCAGAGGCTTATTCTGTTTTAAATGGAAAACTATCGAATGGATGCACCGGTAAACGTAGCGGTGGTGGGGGCCACCGGCGCAGTTGGGGAAACGCTGCTTGAGATTCTCAGCGAGCGGTCCTTTCCCGTTGAGCATCTTTATGCGTTAGCAAGCGAACGTTCCGCGGGTAATACGGTGTTGTTTCGAAACCGCGCGGTCGATGTTGAACGTCTCGACGAATTTGACTTTGCCAAAGTCGACATTGCGTTTTTCTCAGCCGGTGGCCATGTTTCCGCCGAGTTTGCGCCGCGTGCGGTTGAGAAAGGTTGCGTCGTGATCGACAACACATCGCATTTTCGAAACGATGACCACATTCCGTTGGTCGTGCCTGAAGTCAACTCGCACGCCTTGGCCGACCATTCGGGGATCATTGCTAATCCAAATTGTTCGACCATTCAGATGGTGGTGGCGTTGAAGCCGTTGTACGATGCAGTCGGACTTCGTCGCGTGACTGTTTCGACTTATCAGGCGGTGTCGGGTGCTGGAAAACGGGCCGTCGAGGAACTCGCAGGCCAAACCGCTGCTCTGTTGAATGGCCAGCCGGCCAAACCGGGGGTCCATTCCAAACAGATCGCGTTTAATGCGCTGCCGGCGATCGGACCGTTGCAGGGCAATGGCTACACTTATGAAGAGATGAAAATGGTGTGGGAAACGCAGAAGATCCTTGAGGACAAGACCATTGAAATCAATCCGACGGCGGTGCGGATTCCGGTCTTTTATGGGCATTCCGAGGCGGTACATGTAGAGACGCGAGCGCCGATCAGCGCCAAGGAGGCGCGTTTATTGTTACAAGCGGCTCCGGGTGTGGTGGTGATCGATGAGGCAGAACCGTTTGATTACCCAACGCCAGTCACGGCTGGGGCAGGAACCGATGGTGTTTACGTTGGGCGCATTCGTGGAGATCTTTCGTGCGACAATGGCCTAAATCTATGGGTGGTATCAGACAATATCCGTAAGGGGGCCGCGCTCAATAGCGTCCAGATTGCGGAACACCTGCTGAGTAGAGGATGAACACAAATAGTGCCATGAGTCCTGTCACCGACGAACGACGCCCGGTAGCCGAGCGCGCAAGGTCGCGCATTTCGCGCTGGTTTTGTGGGGCTGGAGCGGCTTTGCTCCTCAGTGGTTCAGCGTGGGGCGTGGGACTGGGGAAACTGGATGTTAGGTCTGCACTGGATGAACCTTTCGAGGGCATCATTGAATTGTTATCTGTGGCAGCGGAAGATCTCGAGACGATCAAGGTAACTCTTGGCACGCGTTCTGATTTTCAGCGGGCAGAGATCGATCGTTCGAATATCCTCGACACTTTCGTATTCGAAACAGAAACGGTTGGCAGTGGTGAAGCCCAGATCACTATTCGTTCGACTGAGTCGGTATCAACACCTTACGTGAATTTTTTGATTTCCTTTGAGTGGGCGAGCGGTCGCATTATTCGGGAATACACGGCACTGCTTGATCCGCCTGAGTATGCTGCTGTGGGGGTAGTGGTCAGCGTTGCCGACGCGGGGACCGTCGAGACGGGGGCCGCCGAGACGGGGATCGCCGAGACGGGGGTGACCGAGACGGGGGTGGCCGAGACGGATCAAGCCATTAGCGAAACGCGCACGCCTGTGCTGTCGGCCATCAACTCGGCAGGTTATGCCCCGGGCAATGAGTACGGCCCGGTCAAAAGAGGTGAAACGCTAGCCGATATCGCCCAACAACTCGACTTGCCATCGGATATCAATGTCTACCAGCGTATGTTTGGCTTGTTGAAGCAGAATCCGGACGCTTTTATTCGAGAGAATATGAATCTGGTCCGCCAGGGCGCTTCGCTGACGGTGCCTGATCTGGCCACCTTCTCAAGTATTTCGGGCGCGGTGGCCATTGAGACTTACCGTCGCCAGGTAGCTGAATGGGAGGCTTACCGAACCGCTGCTACGGAGCAGAAAGGCAAAACCGCTAGCGCGCCGGCGAGTGCGGACAATACGGCGCGAGACGAGCCGACAAAGGATCGAGTCTGGGTGCGGCAGGTCGCATTGGCAACGCCAGAGAGTGACTCTGCCCCAGCGGACACTACCCCGACGGGTGAACTCGTCAGCGAAACAGCACCCGATACTGAATCACCCAGCGCGGCCAAAGTGTCGTCTGCGGACAAGTCAGTGCAAAGCGACGAAACGCCGACTGATGTGATGCCATCAGCGGTAGTCGAGGGGGATCGTTATGTGCTGCGAATTATTCAAGGCAAGGCGGAACGGGATGAAGTGCTGGCCTCGAGCTCCTCGGGCGGTGTCATTTCAACTGCGTCGGCTGCGAGTTCCGTGGTGCCTGAAGGCACACCGGGCGTGGGATTGGAGGGCGTACAGGATCAACTGACCTTGGTCGAAGAAGCCTTGTTGTCTAGCCAGTCGCAAAATCAAAATCTTAAAGATCGCATGGCATTGTTGGAGCAGCAGATCAGCCAAACCACTACGTTACTCGAGCAGCAGGTGGCGACAACTACTCGACTGTTAGCGCTTCGTGAGGCGGGGTTAGCGCTTGCCGAACAGCAGGCAAAGGCCCGTCAGGAAGCAGCACAAGACGATAAAGTGGTCGCGGCCGTCGCTGCGCCCACGACGCCCACGACGCCCACGACGCCCACGACGCCCACGACGCCTACAACCACGAGCCCCGCAACGACAAACGATCCCAGCCCTGTTGTGGTTGGCGCTGATGACTCGGCCAAACAGAGCGGAGTGGGGGCGAGTGATAAAACCACCACTGCGCTAGCCGTTTCGACCGTAGTGGCCGGGGCGCAGGAAAAAATCGTGACACCCGAGGGGCCACGCGGTCTGCTGGCGCAGTGGGCTGATCGTGCGGCTACGGTTCCGTTGGTGGGCGCGGCGTTGGCCGGCGGGTTACACGGGTTGTCGGATTGGGAAGTGGGTGGCAATCTCAGCGTTGCTGGGGTCTCAGTGCCGGTGACGTGGTTGTTAGCGATCGCGACCCTTCTCATTTTGCTCGTAGTGTGGCGCGTTCGACAGCGGCGTGAGGCGGATGCGTACGATGACGATGAAATGTTGTGGCCTGATGGCGACACCGCCGCAGAGCAAGAAGCCGATAGCGATCAACAGGCAGAAGGTGATGCTGAGACTTTCTCTCAGGACAGCATTGGCAGCGGTTTTGTCGCCCAGGCGGAAGCGGCCAGGGGAGTGTCCGTTACCACCGATGAGGTAGATCCGGTGGCTGAGGCCGACTTGTACGCGGCGTACGGTCGAGTCGAACAAGCAATCGAGGTTCTGCGCTCTGCTATTCGAGCGAACCCAGAGCGAATCGAATTCAAAGTGAAACTGCTCGAGGTGCTGGCCCAACAGGGCGATGCGGCGGCCTTCGAAGCGCTGGCAAACGAAGTCAGTGGTTTGGTCGAAACCCGCTCTGCGGAGTGGACGGCCATCGCGAAATTTGGACGAAGCCTGAGCCCGGATAACCCCTTGTTTGGTAAAGGGGATTCACCCGCCAGTGGCGCTGCGCTTGGGTCTGATGAGGGTGGCGATGTAACGGCCGCGCTGCCTGGTCTGGATCTCGATGCAGAACTGGATTCCATGTTTGGAGATACGAGTAGCGCTCCGAGTCAGGCGGCGGGACTCGAGGCACCCGCGGCGGTGATGGTTGCTGAGCAAGTGAGTGCTGAGAAAGACACGACCGAAACACCCACGGCGCCCGTTGACTTGGACGCTAGCGCGGAGTCCGCTTCCGCCGAGCCCGCCCCTGGGGCGTCTGACGGGCAGGTGGAGACGGTTGGTGATGTGGACGACGTGGGGCTGGACTTCGATCCCGCCCAAGCAGTGATCGAAGTCCCAGAGGCGCCCGAGCCAGGTGAGACAGAGCCCTCAGATGATGGCGAAGATGCGTTTAACACCATCGAGTATTCCGTTGATGGTCCACTCTCGGACGAGGGCGGTGATGCGTTAGCGGAGTCTTTAGACTCTACCGGGGCCGATGAGGGGGATATTGAGGGGAAATTAGATTTGGCTCGGGCCTATGTCGAGATCGGTGATCAGGCGGCGGCCATCGAGTTACTGGATGAGATTGACCAACAGGGAAGTATTGCCCAAAAGGAAGTCGCTGACGTCCTGCGTAAAGAACTGACAGGTTGAACCTAGCATTCATACACCCGCTCTGGCAGGGCTATCACATCGGAGCGTGGCGCCTAACCGACGGCAAGGCCTTTTGCGAGGTCGCTGACAAGGTTGGTAACTGACTCGACAATCACGTCATCGGTGTGCTGTTCGGCGATTCCATCTGCAATACGATCGACCAGGGCGGAGCCGACCACCGCCGCATCGGCCACCTGGATGATTTCTCCCACCTGCGCGCGTGTCCGAATGCCAAATCCCACGGCAATAGGCAGCGATGTTTTTTCCCGTATTCTCTTGGTCGCGGATTCGATGGTGTCGGTTGCCGCAGCCCGAGTTCCGGTGATGCCGGCGATGGACACATAGTAGACAAAACCGCTGGTATTCTTGAGTACCGTGTTCATACGGTCTTCGTCTGTGGTGGGTGTAACCAGCCGAATCCAGTGGAGCCCGGCGGTGAGTGCCGGGTGACAGAGTTCTTGGTCTTCTTCAGGTGGTAGGTCGACGATGATCAAACCGTCAACGCCGGCGCTAAGCGCGTCCTCGACAAAACGTGTTGGACCATAGTGGTAGATCGGGTTGAAGTACCCCATCAACACTAACGGCGTATCGCTGTCGTTGGCGCGAAAATCACTCACCATGGCCAGGGTTCTAGCAAGCGTCATGCCACTTGCCAGGGCCCGTTGACTGGCCGCCTGAATAGACGGTCCATCGGCCATAGGGTCCGAGAAGGGCATTCCGACCTCAACAATGTCAGCACCCGCGGCCGGTAGGCGTTGCAACAAATCGGCAGATGCCGATGGATTGGGATCCCCCGCGGTGATGAAGGTGACCAGCGCTCCGCGCCCGCTGGCACGCACTTGTTCGAATCGCCTGGAAAGTCGGGAGGCTCTCTCCACACTGCGGATTTCGTTCACAGCGCGACACCCAGGGCCGAGGCGACCGTGAACACGTCTTTGTCACCGCGGCCACACATATTCATTACCAGCAGATGATCGGCCGTTTGTTGCGGCGCAAATTTCATGACGTGCGCCAATGCGTGGGCAGGCTCGAGAGCCGGAATGATGCCTTCACAACGGCAACAGACCTGAAAGGCTTCAAGTGCTTCGGCATCGGTAATGGAAACGTACTCCACGCGTCGCATTTCGTGAAGCCAGGCGTGTTCCGGTCCGATACCGGGATAGTCAAGGCCGGCGGAGATAGAGTGGGCATCAATAATTTGCCCATCGTTATCCTGTAACAAGTAGGTTCTGTTTCCATGGAGCACGCCCGGTACCCCGCCGGTTAATGAGGCGGCGTGTTTGTCAGTATCGATACCGTGGCCGGCTGCCTCAACTCCGATTAACTGAACCTCATCGTCTAGAAAGGGATGGAAAAGGCCCATCGCGTTGGATCCACCGCCAATACACGCCACCAGTGAGTCCGGCAGACGTCCTTCAGCCGCCATCAGTTGTTCCCGAGTTTCCGTACCAATGACGCTTTGGAAATCCCGAACCATTGCCGGATAAGGATGCGGCCCAGCGACGGTACCGATAATGTAAAAGGTGTCCTCGACATTGGCGACCCAATCACGCAATGCGTCATTCATGGCATCTTTTAGGGTGGCTGTTCCACTGTGCACCGGAATCACTTCGGCACCGAGTAGCTTCATACGAAAGACGTTGGGCGCTTGACGTTCAATATCAGTTGCGCCCATGTACACCACGCATGGCAGATCAAACAGCGCGCAGACCGTTGCCGTGGCCACGCCGTGTTGACCCGCGCCGGTTTCGGCAATGATGCGACCTTTGCCCATCCTGCGTGCTAATAGAATTTGGCCCAGGGTGTTATTGATCTTGTGGGCTCCGGTGTGGTTAAGCTCGTCCCGTTTGAAATAAATGCGAGCACCACCGAGTTCGCGGGTCAGGCTCTCAGCGAAGTACAACGGGCTGGGTCGCCCAATGTAATCTTTGGCATAGCGATCAAAATCAGCCTGAAACCCCGGATCTTTTCTGGCCGCGTCATAGGCTTTTTCAACCTCAAGAACCAGCGGCATGAGGGTTTCTGCGACAAAACGGCCGCCGAAAATACCGAAATGTCCATCCTCATCGGGCCCGCCACGATAAGTCTCGGGGGAGGGGTCGAGCGTGGTGTTCATGCGTGGTCTCCGGTTAAGTCTCAAAAGGCCCACGCCAGGGTCGCTATACTGGCCCGTCGGGTGGATCAAGTTAGCCGTGTGACTGAACCCTGATTCTACAGCACCTATTGCACAGACAGTGCCAGTCACGGGGGGGTGTGAATGATGAGTCTAGAGGGTTCTCGCTACGCAGCCGGTGTGGAATATGATGGTAGCCAATTTCATGGCTGGCAATATCAGTGCGGCCAATCCTCCGTGCAGGAGGTTGTCGAGTCGGCCTTATCGTATGTAGCCGATCATCCGATTCGAGTGATCGCCGCTGGTCGCACTGACACCGGCGTGCATGGCATAGGACAAGTAATTCATTTCGATTCCGCTCAACCTCGCTCGCTTCGGGCGTGGCTACGCGGCACCAATACTCGTTTGCCCACCGGCGTTACTTTGTCCTGGGTCCAACCGGTCGACCTTAAGTTCCATGCACGGTATTCGGCCATTGCGCGTTCTTACCGTTATGTCCTATGTAATCGAACGGTTCGCCCGACTTACCTTAGCCCGTTGGTGGCCTGGGATTATCGAACATTTAATTTGACGCGTATGCGCAGTGCTGCGCAGACGTTGCTGGGACGCCACGACTTTAGCGCTTACCGTGCGGCATCCTGTCAGGCCCATAGTCCAGTTCGTGAACTCCGTCGGCTCGACGTTCAGCAACTCGATGGTTGGATCTGGTTTGATTTGTTGGCCGATGCGTTTCTTCAACGTATGGTGCGCAATATCGTAGGTGTCTTGCTTGCCATCGGCGCGGGCGAGAAAGAGGTGGGCTGGGCCGAGTCTGTTCTTCAAAGCCGAGACCGCACTCAGGGAGGGATAACTGCGCCGGCCGCTGGGCTTTATCTCGTTAACGCAATCTATCCGGACACTTACACAGGGATTCCGCGGATGAATCCTTGTCGCTTCTGGTAACATCGCACGGTAGATTTTGAGCCAAGCGATGCATCGAGTTCGGCGCCTGATCACATCGACTTTCACCGGGAACCTAGTGCGTGCGCACTCGATTAAAAATTTGCGGGATTACCAGACCCCAGGATGCAGACCAAGTCGTGGCCGTGGGTGCGGATGGCCTCGGATTGATTTTTTACCCTCCCTCGCCCCGCTTTGTCGAGATTACAGCTGCCGCAGCCATTGCGGCTCAGGTGCCGCCCTTAACTGACGTCATTGCCGTATTTGTCAATCCGAGCGTAGAGCAGGTCGATGCAGTATTGCAGCGCGTGGCGGTTAGCGTGCTCCAGTTCCATGGTGATGAATCGGCCGCTTTTTGCAACAGCTTCGGGGTGCCCTACATTAAAACCCTGCGAGTCAGCGACCAAGATTCGTTGGTGACGCGTTGTGTTGGGTATCCAGACGCGGGCGCTGTGTTGCTCGATACCCATGATGTCGCACTGTATGGGGGAACCGGTCGTTCGTTTCCTTGGCACCTAGCGCGAGAAGTCGCGCAGGTCCCGGTGATTCTGGCCGGTGGACTCACTGAACAAACGGTGTCGGAAGCGATTCGTTTGTCGGGGGCGTATGCGGTGGACGTGAGTTCTGGGGTTGAGACCTCCCCGGGTGTTAAGGACGCTAACAAAGTTTCCAGATTTGCTCGTGCGGTGCGTGACCACGATGCGAGCGTCGGCGGTGCCCATGCGTAATCGAGACCCGTCATGGCATTGAATTGGCTAGATCGTCTGTTGCCGCCGAAGATTAAGCACAGGGCTCGCCTGGTGAAGCGTGGTGTGCCCGAGGGGTTATGGCAAAAATGCCATCACTGCAACGCGGTGCTATACGCCGCTGAGTTATCACGGCATCTAATGGTATGTCCGAAGTGTGATCATCATATGGCCTTGGGTGCCAGGGCGCGACTCTTGGATTTGTTCGAAACCGAAACGTTGGATGAGGTGGGTGAGAAGTTGCGTCCAGTTGATCCCATCCGCTTTAGGGACAACAAGCGATATCGGGAGCGGTTGGCCGATGCCGCTCGCCAGAGTGGTGAAAATGAGGCATTGCTCGTAGCGGCGGGCGCTGTGGCAGAGATTCCGGTGGTCGCCGCGGCTTTTGAATTTGGTTTTATGGGTGGGTCGATGGGGTCGGTTGTTGGGGAGCGTTTTGTGCGGGCGGTTCATCGCGCAATGGATGAGTCGTCACCCTTGGTTTGTTTCACTGCCAGTGGGGGCGCGCGCATGCAGGAGGCTATTTTTTCTCTTATGCAGCTGGCAAAAACGACCGCCGCCATCAATCAGCTAAAAGCTGCGGGACTACCGTTTGTCTGCGTGCTGACACACCCCACCATGGGTGGGGTGTCGGCCAGCCTCGCTATGTTGGGTGACATCATTATGGCGGAGCCAAAGGCGTTGATCGGTTTTGCCGGTCCACGGGTCATTGAACAAACTGTGGGTGAGACATTGCCGGAGGGGTTTCAAGGTTCCGAATTTTTGCTGGACCACGGCGCGATCGACATGATCGTCGATCGTCGGGAAATCAGAATGCGCCTTGCTGAG
>PVBE012657671.1_pt1 | contig 13480 bp, 10 predicted proteins | sample 1631181 | NCBI WGS metagenome assembly PVBE01 (sample SAMN08397723, study PRJNA350692) | Marine metagenome, whole genome shotgun sequencing project. | isolation source: water | place: Pacific Ocean | collected 2012-04 | reverse complement strand
GGCGCAACACATTACACCCCGTCAGCGGGTATCCCGGAGTTGCGGGAGGCGATAGCCGAAGAGATCCGGGGTACTTACAGCGTTGACGTGGGTGCCGGACAGGTCGTTGTGGGACCTGGCGCAAAGATGATGTTGTTTTCAATCATCATGAGCGTTGTCGATCCTGGCGATGAGGTCATTGTCCCGAACCCCGCCTTTCCAGCTTATGAGACCGCGATTGAAATCGCCCGGGGAAAGCTGGTGCCCGTTCCGCTCAGGGAATCGAACGAGTTCAGACTGCGCGTCGAGGACCTGGAGTCTCGGATCACACCGAAGACAAGGATGGTTGTCCTGAATTCCCCGCAGAATCCTACCGGAGGGGTGCTGACTGCAGACGACCTCGAAGCTATCGCGAAACTCGCGTTGAAACACGACTTCTTGATCCTGTCGGACGAAATCTATTCGGACATTTTTTATGGTGAACGGCCCGAAACCATGTTGCGCTTCGACTCCGTCAGGGATCGCCTCCTGCTGGTCCACGGGTTCTCGAAGACCTTCGCCATGACGGGATGGCGGTTGGGGTTCGCCGTGTTGCCGGATGACCTGGTCGAAACCGTCGTCCTGTTCATCAACAGTAGCGTGTCCTGCACTGCCGAGTTCTCGCAGCGTGCTGCCGTGACGGCTTTCGGGGAGCAGACCAAGCCGGCAGTTCGGCGGATGGTCGGCGAGTTCGAAAAGCGGCGCGACCTCATCGTCGACGGTCTGAACGGAATAGAGGGCATTCGTTGCCTCCGGCCGCATGGAGCATTCTATGTCTTTCCGAATGTCACGGATCTCAACGTTCCAGAGGGGGTTCTGGCGGAACGCTTGCTCGAAGAGGCGGGCGTATCCGCCCTTCCGGGAACTGCCTTCGGTCGATTCGGTGAAGGATATCTCAGGTTTTCGTTCGCCAATTCACTCGAGAAAATCGGGCAGGCGCTCGAACGTATTCATCAATTTGTAAGGAAACTCGATCGTGTGTCCGCTTGAGCCTGTAGCAGCGGTCTCCGAGGCTTCAAATCAACATCCAATAATCCCAATTAAACATGTCTTATTTTAAAGTTCTGTTAGCAGATGGAATCGACGCCGCTGGCGTTGAACTGATTCGGAAGACCAACGTCATTGAACCGATTGTTCACGACAAACTGCCGCGCGAAAAATTCCTGGAGATCATTCCCGGTATCGACGGGATAGTCGTGCGCAGCGGCACCCAGGTGGACCGGGAAGCGATCGAAAAGGCCGGCCAGCTCAAGGTCGTGGGTCGCGCCGGGGTAGGTGTGGACAACGTCGATATCGATGCGGCCACCGAAAATGGAATCATCGTCATGAATTCGCCTGGCGGGTCCACCACCACGACCGCCGAACACACGGTTGCCATGCTGTTTGCTCTCTCTCGCAACATTCCTCAGGCGTATCGAATGCTGAAGGATCACAAGTGGGAAAAGAACCGTTTCAAGGGTGTTGAGTTAGCGGGCAAGACCCTCGGCGTCGTCGGCCTGGGTCGGATCGGCAGCGAGGTGGCACGGAAGTGTCAGGCGATGGGAATGACCGTTCTTGCCTATGACCCGTTCATCAGTCCGGATTCCGACCTCACGAGCGGCCTCCTCATGGTCGAACTCGGACGGATCTTTGCCGAAGCGGATTTTATCACCGTGCACTCACCCCTCACCGACGAGACACGGAACCTTATCAACGCGGGTACGATTGCCGAGATGAAAGACGGTGCGCACCTGGTTAACTGCGCGCGCGGAGGCATCATCAACGAGGCGGACCTCTACGATGCCCTGAAGTCCGGCAAGATTGCGGGAGCAGCGTTCGACGTGTTCGTAGAGGAACCGAACACGGAGTCGCCGCTTCTGGAACTGGACAACTTCATCGCGACCCCGCATCTGGGAGCCTCGACCGTTGAAGCCCAGCGCAAGGTATCTGAAGACATCTGCCGCCAGATCGTGGATTTCCTGCTGAAGAACACGATTCGGGGCGCCTTGAACTTCCCGCAACTCGAGGCCGGCCAACTCGACAGGTACCAGCACTTTATCGATCTTGTGACGAGGCTGTCGACTTTCGTGGGTCAGATCTCGGACGGCCGGATGCAGAGCATTGGAATCCGGTATTCGGGGGAAGTGTGCGACATGAACCTGGGGTACCTGACGTCGACGATAGTCCGCCGGCTGCTGGTCCCCATCCTTCGGGAGGGCGTCAACCTGATCAACGCGACCCACGTGGCACAACAGCGCGGCATCAAAGTCGAAGAGACGCGGGTTCCGGTTCCGGAGAATTTTACGAACCTTGTCGAGATCGAAGTTCGCACCGACTAGGACTCCAGGAAGGTGTCGGGGACCGTGTTTACCGACAAATTGCCCCGTATCGTCAGTGTCGACAACTACGCGCTGGAAGTTGTTCCGCGTGGACACATGATTTTCCTGACCAATAACGATATGCCGGGAGTTATTGGTAACATTGGTACAGTGCTCGGGGAACATAAGGTCAATATTGCGGGAATGCATCTGGGCCGGGACGATGCCGGTGGCAAGGCCCTGGCGCTCCTGCTGATCGACAACCCGATCCGTGACGAAGTCGTCGATCGTATTCGTGACATCGAGAACATTCTGACGGCGAAGGCAATTCGCATTTGAAGAAGGGAATTCACCGCGAAGGAACCAAAAGCGCGAAGCAGGTCTTGTCTCAATACTTCTTGTCCTTCGTTAGCTCCGTGCCTTCGCGGTGAAGGAAATCGGTACTAAGCCAACTGTAACTCTGATTCCAGAAATCTTATTGAACGGTATGTCTGACTTGACGAGACAAACAAATCTATACCGTTTCACTCTCGCATTTTTCTTCCTTATCCATACAGTTTCGGCACAAGTGGGAACCGCAACCCTGACGGGTACGGTCCGGGATGAGGGAGGGCTTGGAATTTCCTCGGCAGAAGTTCGTTTGTATTTCGACGATGGTCGCCTGGAGGTCGGCCGCACGGACGTTCGTGGATTCTACTCGTTCGAGGTTTCCGGCCGCTTCGAATTGGAGGTGTCCCATCCTGGCTTTCGTTCGTTGCGTTCCACATCGGTTTCGCTCAATCCCGGCGCTCCTTATGAAATAGACATCGTGCTTCTTGAGGGGGATCCCGCGGACGTCGAACGGGTCGAACTGTTGTTAGAGGACGAGGTAGAGTTCGAGAGTTCTTCGGGCCCTCTGGCACGTGAGGATCTTCCGCGGTCGGACCGGCTCTTTGGTTTACGTGGCGGCATCAACGTTTCCGGCATTGCGGAGGGATCAAGCCAACAGTGGATCGCGGCTTCGGGGACCGTGTTTGCGAGTTCTCCAAGCGCAACCACACTGGTCCAGCCTCTGGACTTCTCTGCGGAGTTTCCTATAAACACAGGTGTCGATGACTCCTTGCCACCGGGAGGCCCAGCCCTCAACGGAAACGTTTACTATTTCCATCGTAACGATGGTTTGAACGCCAGGAATTTTTTCGATCCGCCCGACCAGCCCATCCCGCCGTTCAAGTACCATTTCTTCGGCGGAGAGGTTGGTGGGAGTGTCAGAGATGGGACGTTCGCCTTTGCCCGATACTGGGGCCTCCGCATCCGCCAGTCGATCACACGGGCGGCGACAGTGCCGGACTCGGATCAGGCACGCGGAAATTTTTCTGGTCTGTCCGTACCGCTTCTGGATCCCGAGACCGGGTTCCCGTTTCCCGGGAACATCATTCCGTCCGATAGAATTCATCCGCTTGGCCAGGAACTGGCTTCTTTGTTTCCCGAACCGAACGTGAGCGGTACCGAAATTCAGAACTATCGGTCAGTGGGCGCGCTCCGAACGGTCGCGGACGCCTTTGGAATGCGTGTGGACCACAGGACGAGTGTGGCGGACGAAAAATCCTTCGAATATCAATTCAGTCGGGACACGACCGACGATCCGTTCAACCTGGTCACTGGAATCACCAACCTTCCAGGATTCGGCGTTCGGGATGCTCTTGATACTCACACCGTGCGTGTGATGAATGCCCACGTGTTTTCTCCTTCCTTGCTTCATCAGGCGCGATTCTCGTTCGGCTATTTGAACCAGCCGCGAGGGATCCAGTCCGAAAAGGAGTTCCCGGCCGTGATCGTTGCCGGGTTTTCGAACGTCGGGCATGCCACGAATCTGCCGCAGGAACGCCGAAACAAAACAGTCGAGCTGTCCAACGACATTTCCTGGGTCCGAGGTTCTCGAACGACCAAGTTGGGCGGCACCGTTCGACATTTCAGCTTCGACGCATTTATGGATCTTTTCAGCCGTGGTCAGTTTCAGTTCATGGGCGGTTCATTTTCGAATAACGGGTTGGCAAACCTGCTGCTGGGTGTGCCTGCAAATGCCCTGAGGATCGAAGGAGATACGAACCGGAAGTTTCGCACCTGGACGACGGGTATTTACGCGCAACACGACTGGCGCATCAAGCCGACATTGTCGCTGAGCGCAGGTCTCCGCTACGACTACCAGACGCCGTTCAGAGAGGCCGAAGGCCGGGCCGCCAACTTTCGGACGGAAGGTGGCCTGGTAACTTCTCCTCGGCGGCTCTACTCACCCGATCGCAATAATTGGGGCCCCCGTGTCGGAGCTGCCTGGAGCCCCCTGGCCGACACAGTGGTTCGCGCGGGTTATGGTATTTTCTACGACAATCTGGTGGTGGGTGACAGCTTGTTCCTGCTCGGGCTGAACCCCCCGTTCGTTCGCTTTGAAGTTGAGGATAATGACCCCGTCCTTCCTCGATTTGACCTGGGGACGGTGTTTGGAGATCCCTCTGGAGCCGTGCCTCCGAGCATCTTTTCGGCCGCCGAGACACTGGCGAATCCTTATATCCAGCACTGGAGTGTTCTCCTGGGGCGAACGTTTCGGCAGAACTATGACGTCAATGTCGGGTATGTGGGCCAAAAAGGAACGCGGCTGCGCCGACAGGTCAATCTGAACCAGCCCGCCCCGGGTTCCTCCGGAAGCCTGGATGAACGCCGCCCGTTTTCTGATTTCCGAAATATATTTCAGTTCGAGACCAGCGCTTCCTCGTCGGGGCATGCTTTGGATGTCGGCCTGGTCCGCCGGTTCAGCAGGGGGCTCGGCTTTCGCGTCGATTATCGCCTGGCGCGTATCATCGACGATGCAACGTTGATCAGTATCCTTCCGCAGAACAGCCACGATCTCCGTTCCGAAAGGGGGTTGGCGGATTTCCATGTGAAGAACCGCTTTTCCTTCTCGGGTACCTACAACCTGCCGTACCTGGAAGGTTGGCAGGTTCAGGCGATTGGAACGTTCAGGTCCGGGACTCCGGTTTCAGCCATACTCGGAACGGACGTCGCCGGAACGGGAAGTCCCATCGTCAATCGGCCGAACCTTGTGGCAGATCCCCACATCGACAACCCCACTCCGGCTCGCTTCTTCAATACAGATGCTTTCCAGGTGCCGGAGTTCGGAGAGTTCGGCAACAGCGGCCGGAACGTCATCATCGGGCCCGGGTTGGCAAATGTCGACCTGGCTCTTTCGCATGTTTTTCGGGTTTCGGATCTCGTTCGGGCCCAGTTTCGGGCAGATTTCTACAACGCTCTCAATCGACCGAACTTCGCCGCACCGCCGACCACACAGAACTTCGCGGATTCTCCCGACTTCGGAGCGCTTTTCGTTGCGCGATCCCCAAGAATCATTCAATTGGGAATGCGGTTGTTCTGGTAGACTTTCCGGAGATGAATCGACCATCCCCATTTCTCGCCGGCTGTCCTCGCTGCAGCAGACCACCGGTGAGACATGGGGGCTAAACATTCATGGTTGGATGCCGTCTAATCTGCTAAGAATGGCGATATCGAGGTGCGTAGTGAGATCCTTTGAGACGTTTCACCCCCTTTTCTCGCGTGGACCAGCTCTGTTGAAGGGCGTCGCGGTCCTGGCTGTGTTGGTGCTCGGGGGGGCAGGTGCGGCTGCTGCCGGGCAAGAAAACGAGCGGCCGAAAGTGCACACGGACTTTCAGTTTGGATCGTTCCCGCAGTCGAACGACGCAGCCGAGACGTTCTCCTCCGAGAACGTTCTCATGCTTGTTGTCGGTATGCATGAAGGGTGGTCGATCGACAAGTTCATCAAGGAGACCGAAAAGGATCGGGTCGAAATACTGACGATCACCGACGAACTGGAGGAGGGTCGCCTGATTCGAGGCCGGTCCGACTACGACATGCGCCCCGGAATGGTTGTTCTTCGGGAACCGGATCTTGCACTGCTCGCCCCCTCGCTGATTCGCCACACAACAGAACTCACCGAACTGATCCAGGGCCACTGGCCCGAGATTGAGGAGTTTGTGGAATCGCTGGAGGCTGCCACGGACATTCCCCAGGCAGAAATTCTGTATCAGGCCATAGTCGGTGGGGTTTTGTTGGGGGGCATGATCGACGCCTTTTACGACGACAAGACCTTGATGCCCGGTCCGCCGAGGCGTGCCCGGAGGGGGGCTGGTTTCTATGCCTGGCTGATCGAGGGAAGTGGCGGTCCCGCACACATCTACCGGCAGGCGCGCCAGGTTGGGCGACATCGTATCGTGTCTGTTGGCCCGGCACCGGAGGAAGATCTTCGGATCAGCCTCGAAGATGTTGACGGCCCCGTTTACGGAGATCAGGATGCCCGGCGCTGGAGGGTTTTTGCGAGCATCTTCTCGCGCGACTACGTCCTTCCGTTCTTGAAATCGAAGAGGGGCGAGTTCATAGAACTGCATGAGACCGTGAGAGCATCCAAGTACGCCGCGTTCGCCGAGTTCCTGGCCTGGTACTATCAATCGCTCGTAGCCGGAGTGATCGACAGCCTTGTGTCGAGCGGACGGATCAAGGCTCCCGAGACATCCTACAAGTATGCCCTTCGGTCGTCGAGATAGCTTCTTGGCTATTGGCTGTTAGCTCTTAGCAATTGGCTCAAAGAATCAGGGCCAACAGCTAAGAGCCAATAACCAACAGCTAATAACCACATGGAACCCAACGACACGCCTCTCGAATCTCTAGACGAAATTACCCGTAAGCTCGGTATCGGCCGCATTGAACGACACATTTTTCTGTGCGCCGATCAGACGAAGCCGAAATGCGCGGCGAGAGACGTGACGAATGTGTCCTGGGATTATCTTAAGAAGAGACTGACCGAGTTGCATTTGGTCCAGGCGGACGGATGTGTCTATCGGACCAAGGCCAATTGTCTGCGGGTGTGCCAGCGGGGCCCGATCGCGGTCGTTTATCCCGAAGGGACCTGGTACCACTCGGCTACTCCAGAGGTCTTGGAGCGTATCATTCAGGAGCACCTCATCGGCGGTCGCCCGGTCGAGGAGTACGCTTTCGCTGCCAATCCCCTGTAAACCCTGAATTGATGAAGAGGGCTGGGATGGGTTCGGTCCATCCACCATAGACCACTAGTGCGTACAAATGACGACGAATTCCAACAACCTGGTAGTAGGTGTCCAACCGGTCCACGGAGTCCGTGATGAACTCTTTGCACTGCTGAAACTGGGTCTGCCGGTAATCGGGGCCCAACTGGCTCAGATCGCGATGAATTTCGTCGACACCGTGATGGCGGGCAACCTCGGCGCCCGGCCCCTGGCGGCAATCGCGATGGGCGGAAGCCTGTGGATGACCGTGGCGATATTCATCATGGGGATGATGATGGCCGTCACCGCGTCTGTCGCCCATTTGTTCGGTGCCCGGAAGAAGGCGGAGGTGGGTCATCACGTGCGCCAGGCTCTCTGGTTGAGCCAGGGTCTCGCCCTGACCTGTTTTCTTCTGGTCCGCAGCGCCGATCCGATTCTCTACTGGCTGGAGATCGATGCCGAAATCATCCCTGTCACCCTGGGATATGTCGACGCGATCACGTGGGGGCTTCCCGCCCTGTGCGCGTTTGTTGTCCTGAGGTATTTCAGCGAAGGCGTGTCCATGACCCGTCCCGTCATGTTCATCGGCCTGATCGGCCTGGTTGCCAACATCTTCGGGAACTATGTGTTCATGTATGGCCGACTTGGCGTTCCCGCAATGGGGGCGGTCGGGTGCGGATGGGCGAGCGCGCTGGTGATGTGGATCATGTTCCTGTCCATGGCTACCTATGTTTCGCTTCACAAGTATTATCGCCAGTTTGCTGTCTTCGATCGATTCGAGTGGCCTAGGGCTGCGGAGATCAGGGACATTCTCAAACTGGGACTTCCCATCGGTATCAGCGTGTTTCTCGAAGCAACTCTCTTCGCGACCGTCTCTCTGCTGATGGGATCGATGGGGACGAACGTCGTAGCAGGGCATCAGGTCGCAATCAATATCGCATCGATCACGTTCATGATCCCACTGGGTCTGTCGATGGCCATCACGGTTCGTGTCGGACAGGCCGTTGGCCGGGGCTCTCTGGTAGACGCCCGGCGCGCAGGTTTCGTCGGTGTCTCTCTGGCACTGGTTTTCATGAGCGCCGCTGCAACCGTTCTGCTACTCATCCCCGAGATCATCGTGGGTGTCTACACGAACGACGCGACAGTGGTTTCCATCACCGTCGACCTTCTCTTCATGGCCGCCATCTTTCAACTCTCCGACGGTGCGCAGGTGGCCGGTGCCGGCGCATTGCGAGGTCTGAAAGACACGACCGTACCGATGATCTTCACCCTGGTCGCGTACTGGGGAATCGGCATTCCCCTGGGATACACCCTTGGCATCGTCCGGTCGATGGGCCCCCAGGCCATGTGGATCGGCCTGATCGCCGGCCTCACAGTCGCGGCCGTCTGCCTGAACGGCCGTTTCTACCTCATCACCCGCCGTATGCTCACCGACGAGTCACCACCTGACTTGAGGTGATCGACTGAGCGCAGCGATTGCTGTCAACGCAAAGACGCGATGGCGCAAAGGACGCAGAGAGTTCCATTTTCTTATTTTTCTTGGATCTTGGCGTCTTTGCGTTGACTGGGACCGTTGGTTAGCCTGGGCCCACCGTGTTGGTGACGACTCAGGGCATCATGGTCTTTGTTTGAGTGGTGCGGATTCGCTCGCCCAATCCAAGCGTGATGGCGATGAGGAGGATCAGGAAAACACTGTAGGCGGCCGCGCTTCCGAAGTTGAACTGGCGGATCTGGGAGAGGATTTCGATGGAGATGGGCCGGTTCGAGTAGACGTAGATCAAGATCGATGAAACGAAGTCTCCCGCGGCAGCGATGAAAGCCAGGAGGCTTCCCGCCAGGGCGCCTGGCAGCACGAGGGGGAGGACGACACGGCGGATCGTATAGGACGATCCTGCTCCCAGGGTTGCGGAAGCTTCCTCGATCGAAGGGTCCATTTGCGAAAAGCTGGCGTCGATTGCCCGGTACACCAGCGGTACGTTGCGAATAAAATACACCAACGGTAAGAGAACGACGGTTCCACCGAGGACCGTTGAGAACGACTCGAGCATCGCCAGGGCCACGACCATTCCCGGCAGGGCCCAGGGGAGGATGATCATCGCGTCGACGAATTTTCGGCTGATACCTTTTCGCTTGCGCAGCCAGAACGTCGCGATCAATCCCCAGACCAGGTTCACGCCTGTGGCGGCTCCGGCCATCCACAGGCTGTTCCGTATCGGTTCGAAGAACTGTGGTTCTCCGAACAGCCGGAGATAGTTCTCGGTGGTGTAGACGGGAGGAAGCAGCTGTATCGTCCATGTGCCGTCTTTGACAAAGCTCATGAGGAAGACCATGAGGTGGGGCAGAATGAGGAACAGAACGACGAGCGCACCCGCGGCTCCGGCGACTGTCCTGGCCGCGCGCGAAGCGATGGCAATCCGTGGCGAGGCCACGCCCTTGCCTATCGAACTGTACCTGCTCCGGCCTTCATACCAACGGAGGAGGACCAGAACTCCGAGCGAAGCGGTTGCCAGGACGACGGTTTCCACCAGCGCCATCGGAGTGTCTCCATTCAGTTTCGAGTTGTAGATCTCAACCGACAGGACCCGGATGCCGCCTCCGAAGATGAAGGGGGCGCTGAAACTGGCCATCGACGACATGAACGTTATCAGTGCGGCACCGATCAGAGATGGCGCCAGCATGGGCAGGATGGCGCTTCGGATCATCATCGCCCGTGATGCACCCAGGCTCTGGGCCGCTTCTTCGACAGCATAGTCCAGTCGTTCCAGTCCCGCTCCGGTGAACAGGAAGAAGTACACGTACATGCTGTAGGAATGGACGAACAGGATGGCCGGGATGCCGCGAAGATTGGGCCACGGGTTATCCAGCCCCAGTCCCTGCTGGATCAGCCGGCTGATGGTGCCGGTCTCGCCGTAAAGAAACATGAATGCGATCACTCCCACCAGAGGGGGAAGCAACACCGGGGCCGAGGCGATTGCCCGGAGGATGCGCCGTCCGAAGAAGTCATAACGATGGAAGACAAACGCCAGAGGGACCCCGATCAGTGCCGAGAAAACTACCGTCCCGATCGAAATCACCAGGCTGTTGGTCAGAGCCTCCTGGCTGGAAGGGATCGAAAAGAACCGGATGAAATTACCTAGGGAAAAGCTGCCGTCGGGAAACACGCTGCCGATGAGCGTGAACACGTTCGGATACAGAATTCCGACGATCAGGACGACGAATATGATGATGGGCATCATCATGATGCTGGAGCGTCGTCGTTGAGCACGTGAAAATGTCCGTCGGGTATTTCGATGTGAACGGAATCACCCGCGGCCAGGGGTTTCTGTCCGTGGTGAAACCGGCGTACTGTCATTTGTATGCCGCACACGTCCAGTTCGTACTGCACGACGGGGCCTTCAAACTTTGTTGCGATGACCGTAGCCGCCTGACCGCGATCCCCAAGGATCACGTTTTCGGGTCTGACGAAGACCAGGGCCTGCTCGAACGTGCCGCTTTCCACCGGTGAACTGAGAGAAAACCCATCGGCCAACTCCAGCGTGAACGCACCGTCCGGGGCCCGTACAGCACGAGCTGGAAGCAGGTTCGCCCTTCCCAGAAACCGGGCCACGAACGTATCGGCCGGGCGGCTGTAGACTTCATCGGGTGCCCCGATCTGTCGACTCACGCCTTCGGACATGATGACGATCCGATCCGCCAGGGCGAACGCCTCGGCCTGATCGTGGGTGACGAAAACCGTCGTGACCTTGAATTCGTCGATGACGCTTCGAATCTGCTCCCGCATCTCTTCGCGAAGGGATGGATCCAGGTTGCTCAATGGTTCATCCAGGAGGAGAACCTCGGGTTCAATCGCCAGTGCGCGTGCCAGGGCCACCCGCTGTTGTTGGCCCCCACTCAGCGCGTGCACGGCACGGGTTTCGAACTCACCCAATTGGACGCGCTCCAGTACTTCCCGGACGCGCTGCCTGATCGCGGCGTTTGCCTGTTTCCGAGCCCGGAGCCCGAACGCGACGTTTTCGAAAACATTGAGGTGGGGGAACAAGGCGTAGTTCTGAAACACCAGGCCGATATTCCGTTCACGCGCGGGTACGGAGGTCAGGTCCCGGTCCCCGGCGAGAATCCGACCGCTGGTCGGCGTTTCCAGGCCGGCGATCATCCTCAAGGTCGTGGTTTTTCCGCAGCCGCTCGGACCCAGGATGCACAGCGTCTCGCCGTGTTGGACTTCGAGATTCAAATCCCGGACCGCTGCGGTCGAATCGAAAGTCTTGTTGATGTGGACCAGTGAGAGATGGGGGGGCTGAACCCGACCGTCAGACATCGCAGCCCTCAGGGATCACCGGCCTCCCCGGATGTAGCTGTCCCAGAACTCCATCCATTCCTGGGAGTGTTCCTCGACCAGGGCCCAATCCAACTCCATCTTGGTGATGTCCAGTTTCTGTATCCATTCGGGCAGGATCTCCAGAGGGATGTCGTTGCGACTGGGGATGCGGTAGAAGAGTTCGGCCGCCAGGGCGAGGCTCGCTTCGTTTGTCACGAACTCGTAATACGCTTCGGCTTCAGCCTGATGCGCTGTCCCACCGACGATCGCAATAGCGTCGGTCAGTACCGGGGTACCGCTCTCAGGAATGATGTAGTCCAGTGGGAAGTCGTATTGCGTTTTCTGGAGCTCGATATCGGGCATGTTCCACAGAGTCAGCGTCGCTTCCTCACGGCCGAGTTTCTGCAGCATCAGCGTTGCGTTGAGCGTGTATTCTTTCGTGTTTGCGTCCAGCCCGCGAAGCCAGTCATATCCGGGCTCCGGCCCGCCATCCTCACCTCGGTTCTGGAGAATCATGGCCGCGTAGATCGTCCGCATCGTTCCCGACGCGATGGGATCGCGGATGATGATCTCATCTCTCCACTTTTCGTCGAGCAAATCGGGCCAGTCCTGCGGCGCTTCCTCCCGCGTCAGTATGTTGGTGTTGTAGGCGATGACTTCAGGGGTCTGGTAAGTTCCGTACCAGTAATCGTCGGCGCTATGTGCGTCTTCTCCCACCGCATCGGCCCAACTCGGACGGTACGGGGCCAGCAACCCTTGCTTTTCGGCCTGCGAAAACATAGTGGCCGGAGCACCGAACCAGATGTCTGCCTGAGGGTTTGCCCGTTCGCTGCGAATCCGGTCCAGGGCATCCTGGGACCCCATGTCCAGCCAGCGGACGTCGATCCCAGGGTTTGCGGCCTCGAAGCGCGTCTCATACTCGGTCAGGAGTTCCTTGCCATGGGGGGAATAAACGATCAACGTCGTCGTCTCCGGATCGGCGCCACACGCGCCGAGGCACGACACGAAGAACAGTGCAAGTATCAGTCGTTTCATAGGCATGAAAGTCTATCACTAATAGTGATTAGCTTGCAGGCAGCTATGGTCCTAGAGAGAATCAGGATTCAACGCAAAGTCACAAAAACGCAAAGGACGCAAAGTTCTTTGGTCTGGAAAAGAGGAAGCACAAGAAACAGTGGTCCTTCGCGTCGTTGCGACTTCGCGTTGAAATTCCTATCCTTGTCGCTTTTGAATGGTGTCACCACTTGACGGAATCTGCATCCGGTCGGCAGCTGCCAGCTGCCCGCTACCTGCTACCCGCTAAGTACGCTAGAGTATCCACATGTCTGATTGCCTGTTTTGCAAAATCATAGATGGCGAGATTCCTTCGACGAAGGTGTACGAAGATGATCAGGTTCTGGCTTTCGAGGATATCGCCCCGAAGGCGCCGGTTCACGTGTTGGTCGTGCCGAAGAAACACATTCCCACGTTAAATGACGTGAGTGTTGACGACAATGCGCTGCTCGGCCATATGCTCCAGACTGCGGCGGAGATTGCGCGGGAACGGGGAACGCATGAAACGGGGTACCGTACCGTGTTCAATGTGAACGCGGGTGCAGGCCAAACAGTCTTCCACATTCATCTGCACGTTCTGGGGGGTCAGCAGCTAGGAGCCTGCGCGGCAGAACGATAAGAACTCGGATTTATAGGGATTCGGGAGCGTATTCGGAGGAGAACCGACCGATTCTTCCAACACGCCGAGTTCAGAGGCATGCGGACACCAGTAGCTGGCTGTGTGTCGGGTT
>PVBE011601103.1_pt1 | contig 13481 bp, 13 predicted proteins | sample 1631181 | NCBI WGS metagenome assembly PVBE01 (sample SAMN08397723, study PRJNA350692) | Marine metagenome, whole genome shotgun sequencing project. | isolation source: water | place: Pacific Ocean | collected 2012-04 | reverse complement strand
ATTTAATAACTTTATACTCCGCCGCTCAGAATAGAGGTTTTCAACATATTTTTTATTAAAATGAGGAGAAACTGATACATCAAAGTTTTCTTTTTCGAGATAGGGTATGAATTGATAAAAACGATAACGGCTGCTGGGGCCGGCACTGTCATATCGGGTTAAAACAAGTAATTTCAAGGTTCAAAAACATCCTCAAATATTGCATCAAGTCGTTTATAATACCTTGATGTACCCCTGTATTCTAGACCAGCTTTTCTGCATCTCAACCGTAAAACCTGCTTTTCCTCCGATATTAATTCGTTTATTTTGTCTAGAGATAATAAAATGTCTCTCTCATTAAAACTCTTCACAACCGCACCAACATTATATTTTTCAGCGTAGATATCATCCTCCGAAATTCCTTTGCATGTAATATATGGCAATCCACACATTAGATATTCACCTACTTTATTGGGGGAGCGATATTTTTGAGAACAGGTTGGAGGTACAGCACTTAGTCCTATATCTGAGGCTGATATGTAATCTTTAACTTCATCATAATTTAAATTTCCTGTAATTACATATGATTCATCTTTCAAACCATTTTCAATAAACATTCCATTTATGTAATCGTGATTGTTGGAAGTAACAATCAAAAAAAACAAGTTGTCTATATTATTATCTAAAATTTTGCATAGTCCCGCTATTTCTTTTTCATAATAAAGATATCCGAATTTGCCCAAGTAAAGCACAACTTTTCTATTATCAATTTTATATTGTTCTCTTATTTTCTGTCTTCCTTTAGGTTTAAACCTGAATTCATTGGAATCTACAACTATGGGTTGTTTGTAAATCTTACCATGTGGGGAATGTTTTTTTAACATTTCGACAACATATATTGTTGATGCTAATATATAATCACCATATTTCCCAACTTGTATTTCAAGCCAATTAGACAAAATATATTTTAATGACTTTTCTTTCCAAATTCCCAGTTCAATAAGATAACCACTGTGAGGTTCATAACAATACACCAGTAGCTTCATACCTAATAGTTTTGCACACACCATACTTATTGATGCTGATAGATTTGTATAAGCGAATATTAGAGGAGTATTTTTCGTAAACCTTATTTTTACAGCTACTATTATTGCTTGCAATAGATCGAAAGATTTTTTTAATACTAATAGATTGCCGCCATGATATTTTAAAGGATACCAGAAAATTTTTTTATTTGACAATTGTTCTTTGCAATTATTTTGTTCCCGTGGAGACATTAGATAACTGTCATTTTCAAAAGTGATCAGATATATATTATACCTTCTGTCTTTTACTATTCTTAATAAATGCTTATATATCTGATTTTGGAAAAGCGGATCATTAAAACTGTGATAGATTAATACCAGAATATTTCTTGCTTTACCAGTATTCATAAACAGTTATTGATAGTATTTGGCAGTATCCAATAATGCTTCCTCTAAATTTATTTTTGGTTCCCATCCAATCGTTTTTTTAATTTTACTAATATCTGAAACCAAGTGCATTCGTTCGATATTTCTCACTCTTTCATTTCTTTTCTCTACTATAAGCTCTCTTCCAAGAAGATTTCCTATCATTTTAGTCAAATCAATCACAGAATATTCATTCCCAGATCCAACATTAAAAATATCAAAGCCGTTAACATCAGTTCGGTTTTTGGTGATTTGAAGGAAAGCTGTGGCTATGTCATCAACGTGTATATAGTCTCTTCTTGGTTCTAAATTTCCTAATGGGATTAGATCTGTGTCTTTTGCTGATAGAAATATATGAGGTATAACATGAGGATTCGTTTCACGAGGACCAACAGCATTGAATAGTCTTAGAGCTATAGATTGAATGCCGGTTTCCTTTTGGAATTTTTTGAGAAGCATTTCAGAGAATAATTTGGAGTATCCATAAATATCAATTGGTTTTGCTGGTGTCTTATCTTCAATGTTTGGAAAGTCATTTATCGGATATACCGCAGCTGTTGACGCCAAAATTATCTGTTTCATACCATTATTATTGCAAGCATTCAACACTGACTCAGTACCCACGACATTAACTTGGAGGGCTTTTGAAGGATTAGAATTACAGTCTGGAATAAAATGAATAGCCGCCAAATGGTAAACACAGTGGGCATTAGAATCGATAATTGCTTTTCTTAAACGATCTGTTTCGTTAATATCACCTTCAATAAATATTAAAGAATCAGACTCTGGTAAGAAATTCTTTTTTCCATAAGATAGATTATCATAGACAACAACATCATAACCATTATTAATTAATTTTCGAACGATTGCGGAACCGATAAATCCAGCACCTCCGGTAATAAATATTCTTTTCACAAAAAAATGTGGTTTACCTTTTTCAAAATGAAAATAAAGCCTTCAGAGCTTTTAACGGCATCTTGCCATCAAAAAGATAACTTAGAAACATAATTTTTTTTAGTTTAAGCCTTAGGTAAATTAAAATTCTATAATCGGGCTTTTGTTCATCCCTAATCTTATTGTATAATATTTTATATCCTTTTTCAAGCCCTTCCAAATTTGACATGGCTGATTGACCTGTAACCCGATAGTGAAGAACTTCTTCAGATGTGTAACTATACTTTTTTCCATTAGATATGGATATATAAAAGTAAAGATCTTCAGCATGCGTCATTCCTTCAACAAATTTATATACGATGTCATGCTCCCTCTTTATCATCCATGAAAGACCGAAATAACATGAACTACTAAGTCTTAAAAGATTGTAGTAAGGGGTTCCTTTGAACCTAGGAATATATTCCCGGCCAGTTGGTTTCATATTGGAATTCATGTATATAACCTTCCCATCAACAAATGAAACGTCAGAATTTTTTTTAAAAATATTTAGTCTCGCCATTAGACTCTCTGGTGTCATAGCATCATCCGCATCCAAGAAACAGAAATAATCACCTTGCATATTATCAATAGCTAAATTACGTGCCGCACTAACACCTCTGTTTTCCTGTTCGTAATATTTTATTCTTCTATCGCTGAACTTAAAAATCTCGTCTTTTGTGGCGTCCGTACTGCCATCATTAATAATGAGCAATTCCCACTTTTCATATGATTGATGAAGCACAGAATTTATTGCTTCTTCAATATATTTTGATCCATTTTAAACAGGTAATATAATTGAAACAATTGGACTTTTCATAGTTTAGCTAAAAAAGATTCTAACGCTATATTCTATCTAATGAGACAACATGTTAAACAAAAAATAAATTTAATTAACACCCAATAATAATTTATATAAAGAATTCAAACAAAAAAAAATTGTTTTGTTAATTTGTTTCAATTTGATGCAGTATTGATTGAATCATTTCAACCCTGGATGATAAAAGAAATTTATTTTTTACTCTTTTCATACCTGATTCACCCATTTTTTCTCTGAGTTTTGAATCACTAATTAACTTAATTATTGATTTTGACATACCCTCAAAGTCATATTGATCAACTAGAAAACCGGTTCTTTGATTAATAACTTGCTCGGGTATACCTGAATGTCTTGTTGAAACAACAGGCAAACCAAAAGCCATTGCTTCCATTATTGAAACTGGCATTCCTTCTTCGTCCCCACTCGATGAGGTCACACTATGTTGTGCGTAAATCCAATTAGTGTACAATTTGCGTAAAACATCATCATAAGACATGGAACCACAAATAGTAATAGAATCTAATATATTCATTTTTTTTATATAGTGAATCATATCATGCTTTAATGGTCCGTCACCAATAATTGTTAATCTTGCATTATCAAATTCTTTTAATACCAACCGAAAAGCTTCAACTAATGCAATAGGGTTCTTTTTTTCTACAAGTCTTCCAACATGTATTATGGAAGGATATTTTGTTTTTTTAATTATTTCGTTTTCTATAATTGAATTGAATAAGTCAATATTTATTCCATTAAACACAACCTTAAGCTTTACTTGAGGACAACCTGCAAGTAATAATCTATTTTTTATATAAGTAGATGGCGTTAAAATAAATTTTGCTGAATCAAAAACATTAGCAATTTCGTTTTTGTAATCATCATATTGGAGGAGTTCCGTAGCATCCCTACCGTGAAAATGAACAATAAAAGGAATTTTCAAAATATTCAGAGATTCATAAGCAAGTGTAGCGTTATTTCCATATTCAACGTATGCAACAGTAGGTTTAATATCTATTAAGTGATCAAGAAGACATCTTTTACTATTTATTTTCTTTAACTTAATATCAAAGGGCTTGAAATTTAATAATTTCCTCACTTTTATTAAAAAAGCAATGAATGTAGAATTTTTTGAAACATAATCACATTCTATTAATGATACATTGGGAGAAACTTGAATATCATGATCAGTCTTATTCTTATCAGAAATTACAAATATTTGTTTTATATCTTTAGATAATCCATCAATTAAATTAGAGATAAATGTCTCTGAAATTTCTCCATAATTCTCTATAATGTAGGCTAGCCGCACAATCTATCTTATATCAACCATCTGTGAAAAAGACTTTAGAGATCATAAAATTGATAGTATCACGATTTATTAGCTATAACACCTAAGGAAAGATACATAGGTTCAATATTCCCTATCTCTATTTCCTTTTCGATATTTCTACATCTCAAATAACTATCAACAAACATTAGCAAAGGTTTTAGTAATAACTTATCAGTAATTGACAAAGAAGATCGATAAAGAAATAGTTTGTGTAGTTGATAAATAACTGACTTCCAAGAACCAATTCTGTATGTATGTATATTAGTGAAATTACATTCATTCATGATTTCATCTATTGAGAAGGGAGTGTAACGGAAATAGTCATCGGGTTCATCATGTAATGGCCAAACAAATGGAGAGGTAATTATTATTGTTCCGCTATTCCTTAACACTCGATGAGATTCCTTTAGAATATTACTTATATCCCTTACATGTTCAATAACTTCAAAACAAACTAATGTGTCATATTGTCTGCTGTCAATAGGTAAGATGTTTCCGTCCCATAAAATATCGGGTTTGCATTTTTTTGAATATTCACCTTCAATGTCAACACCTGTATATGATTTAACGGAATCTATCCCCGTAATTAAATCTTCATATGGTTTTTGTCCGCAGCCAATATCCAAAACATCTCCCTTCATCTTTTTTGAAACGTGTAGAATGAAGGATTTGATACACTGTTTCATTAAGTAATTGTCACTTATCATATTTATTAAAAGTATCAATCAATAAATATTCTAGTTTGTGCTACAATGATCCATTCATAAATCTTATATCTGATCCTTTTAGGAAATAGCAAAAACCATGATTTCTCATCCAGTTTTAAGCACCATTTATTACTAAAGAAAGTGAATAAAGAATACTTCATATTACTTTCGCAATCGAAGTTCCATCGATCCGGATATTTTTCAATAATATCAGGATTATTTAAATACAACATCTTTGCAGATTTATTACCTTGCTTGTATCTTTTTACATATGATTCAAGATTCTTATAATCGTCATGGTAAACCCATGTCCTATAATCTTGATAAATATCCATACCGTATTTATGCATTGCCAAAAAGGAGAAATAGAAATCTTCAGAATCATAAAGATTCTCTGAAAATCCTCCTACAATTTCAAAAGTTTTTTTCATCATTGATTTATTTGCACCCGTTAATCCAGCCCTATCTTTTCTGATCGGTTTAAATGATCGCTTGTACCACTCTATTTCTCTTAAAGCACGATACATTTGAAAATCCCCATTTATTCTCGATAAATCATATAACACTGGACCGTCAAGAATACCGCCCTTGATATTTTCATGAAATTCATAGTGATATTTTACTGATTCAGGGTTTATTCTTACATCGGAATCATAGAATATTAGAAGATCACCAACAGAATTATTTACACCAACATTACGTGCTTTCCCTCTTGTTAATTTCGGCATTTCAATCAATTTTATTACAAGATCGCTTCCCGAATTGAATGATTGGATTTTGGTATTTGTATCATCTGATGACCCATTATTTACCACCACAACTTCAAAATTGTTAAGAGATTGCTCCTCTAATGATCGTAGGGTTGGTATTATTGTTAATGATGAATTATATGATGGAATTATAATACTTATCACGGTTCTCATATTGTTCATTAATAATATTTTCTATTTTATGTATAATATTATTATATGAACGATTTTTAGAATAAGCAATTCGATTAGATACTTTTTCTTTACTATTATGATATTCAAGATTATACAATACTTGTTTTAACTTCATATCAAATTCATGTTTATCTTGACAAAATATGATAAGATCAGTCCTATCCAAATAGTGATGGATAGGCGTTGAAATAATTGTTTTTCCAGCCGCAAATAATTCCAGAATCTTGTGTGGATTTGCAATTTGTTTATAATATTTCACATTATCGTAGGTGATAATATTACAATCCATTTTTTTCATATTATTTACTACTTCATTAGGATTTATTACACCATGAAAGGATACATTTTCAAACTGTGAAAGCAAATTATATGGATCCATATTATTACCTTCAAGATTTGAGAATGAATACGGGCCATAAAAATTATATTGAGCTTCAGGATTATTTATTATTAAAAATTCCATTAATTCCAAGTCAAGATAATCACTACAGAAATTCCCTAACAAACCAATCTCGTATGTTCTTCTTCTATCAACATTTTCCAAAGATATCTTTTGAAAAGGATTATATCCGTGCCCAATAACAAAACAATTTGGATTGAGAGGTTTAACTTTTTCTTCTATGAAATCATGTGTACAAAATACAAAATCTGAATACCTAGTTACAGTATCCCTATTTACCTTGGTGTCGTATTCAATTTGAAATGAAATTTTCAAAACCTTTTTCAACCACATAAAATTGAAGAGTTTTGAATTATCAAATGAAATAATAACATCAAAGTTCATTCCAGTATCTCTTTCACATACTTGAACGTAATGCTTACACAGAAGCCCGCTTAACCATTTAGGAAAAAACCTTAAACCGGCGATAGATTTCTTAGAACTATAAACTGTTAATTTTTCATTAACCTTATACATATTAACATCCCCACTCTGCAAAAATACAACTTTACATCTCTTTGACAACTCTCTTGCATAATGATGTTTAGAAACGAAACACTCCCCCCATTTTTGTGGAGAGATAATTAGGATATTCTTATCTTTAAAGGCAAACTTTTGCAATATTTCCAGAATAGGTATTTAAAGTAGAATATTTTTATTGGAAAAAATATTAATCTAATTATGTTTGAAAAGTTATTCGACAAATTTACAGTTGATACTTGATCTTGAAAATGATAATCTACTATAGTGTAGTATAGGAAATCAAGTATTCCTTGTAAATTGACCTTCTTAAAACTATATAGTGGCTCTATTAGTTCTATTGATTGATCCAGAAAGATGGCCTTTTCTTTGGGTAACCGATTTTCATGGATGTGTACAACTTTTATATCAAATGATGGATTTAAGACACCTCTAGAACGGCTGGCCACTTTGGCTATTTGATTATCACATCCCATTCTTCCCAAAAATATGTCTTTATAATCTCCTTCAAGATTTCCTTGGAAAATCCAAACATCCTGGCTGTCATTTCTTTCTATGTGCTTTAACCTCAACCCGTCATAGATTTCCCACCTACTTAAACAAAGAAAATTTGAGTACAAATCAAATCCGTACATTTGATACAATGATTCGTTAAAAACTATATCATTATTAGCAATTATTTTAATATCAGTTGAAGTTGTGGTTGAATTCAATATATCCAAATAGTCTGAAAAATCAGGGGTGAAATTGATAGACCTAGAAATAATTTTTTCAGAACTTAAATCAATTCCACTTTCGTTAATTAGATAAATCTTATCAATATATTTATTCTTTTCATTTGCGTGGATGCAAGAAAGGAATTCGTTCATTCGTTTCGACTCATACAGGCTTACATATAATATTACCATTTCATATTTTCATATTATTCTTTATTGAATTTGTGAATTATTGGTTTGTAACTAATAAAAACTTCAGTCTTTCGTATGAATCCATATCTTGGATTAACAAGAGGAAATATCTTTGTTTTCATCCCTGAAGCTGAATTAATATAGTTAATTAGATTATCTCCCCAATCTGTGATAACAAGAGAACCATTTGGATCGATGGGATTTCCATGATACTTCTTCTCGGCAAAATACTGAATCCCAGAGGAACTGTTCCTCGCTCGGACAAACGTTGGCTGATTGCTATTCCAAGGCACGGTGAAAATATGAACTCCGTTGGGTTTAAGTGTTCTTCCAATTTCAGCAAAAGCCTTATCAGGGTTCAAAACATGTTCAAACACATCTTGGGTTATGACAATATCAAAACTCTGATCACTGAAGGTTTGTTTCTCAAGATTTTCGCATCTTATTCCTTCATGGTAATCACCTTTTGGTACATTTTGCCAAGAATGAGATGGAGTATAGAATTTACATTCCCGAAGTAGTTTATCAGAAACTGAACCTGATGGAGATGATTCGTGAATGGCCAAATCTCTATAATTTGGGTAATGCTTATTGAGAATATAAACTAGAGCTCTCCAACGTGAAAATGAACCACAATAAATACATCTAAATTTTTCTCTTAAATATTTTCCCCGATGAACGAATATTGTCCTTTTTTCACAAATTGTACAAAATCCGGAATGAAATTTTCCTGAAAGAATTAGTCTCGATTCAGACTGAAATCTCTCAAATAAATACTTTGCATAGTATATATTAAACTTTCTTTTCACTATTCTTTAAATTGATTGATTATAACATGCTTTTTAATTTTCTAAAAATCTTCAGCTTTGATTTTGATATGGGTGTATAATGAACTTTTCCAAAAGAACTGATAATTAGATCTAAATAAGTATAATCCAATTCTAATATCGATAACAATACTCTAAGATAATCGTATAGTTTTCGTCTGCTAATTAATCCGGAAGAGAATTTGTTTACCAGCATTGTGGCTGTCTGAACATGATATATTCTCTCAATATTTTCCCACCCCTTTTGCACAGCTTGATCTTTAACTATTTTTTCCCATTTCCTAAAGAACTGATTTATTCCTTTAAGCCGTTCGTCTATGTCTTCCATCATTCGTTGATTAGTGTGCTTAATGCTATAAACCAGACCTTTTGGTACGAAATCCATGCGGAAACCAGCTAAAGAAAGTTTTAGCCATAGATCATGATCAATACAACTGGTTAAATCTTCTGAGTGACCGCCGATTGACAATAATAGTTCTCTTGGAATCATCATACAAGATGACCCTATACAATAGCCGTTGAAAAAGAATTTTGACATTTTTCCCTTAGATTTTGGTATTGATTCTTCAGATAATCCATTTTGATTGAGACGAATGTTTCCACAATAAATCATGATTTTTTCGTCATTATATCGACTAATCAAATCATATTGAAGAGAGATTTTCTCTTCAATCCATCTGTCATCATCATCTAGAAATGCAACATATTCGCCTTTCGCAATTCTCGTACCAGTATTTCTAGCAGCTCCCAAACCTTTCTGCTCACTATGTCTATGATAAACTATTTTGTTATTATTTAGCTTTCTGATATAATCCTTAATTCCAGATGATGATCCATCCTCAACAACAATAACCTCAAAATTAGAGTAAGTTTGTAACAGTACATTCTCAATGGCACCTTTTACCAATTCATACCTGTTAAAGGTGGGAATGATAATCGAAACTAAAAAATCTCTCAAATAATTATTTAAACTCCTAAAAACAAAGTTGTTTGAATTATATTCCTATAATAACAATCTTAAATGATGAAATAACCTAAAATATAATTTAATTGAAAAAGGATTAACATTAATTCCTTTGCAATAATAATTAACAGAATTTCTCCAATTACCTAACTTCGCATAATTTCGTGCCAAATCAAAAAATATGTTTTCAGTTTCTTGTGGGTAAAATTTCAGTTCATTCTCAAACTTCTTTATTTTTGCAAGTTGACTGAAAATATGATTCTCAATTCCTTTTTTATCATTGCTTCCAATTTGTGGGTAGCCATGCCTTGTATAAACTTTAACTAGAACTTCAGGAATCAAATCCACTTTATATTTCCTGCAAACCCTTCTAATAAAATCACCGTCATTTCCTCTTGGCAATGACTCATCAAAGCCTTGTACTTCATCAAAGACTTCACGCCTTACCAGCAGGGTAGGACAGCCACCTAGTCGCTGAGCATCTAGTACCTCATGAAAAACATTACCTTTTAATGTTGGATGATGCTCATGTAACAACTCTCCTTCGTCATTATAGTAATCCATCCAACAGTAGACCATGCCAAATCTCTCAGATAAACCCTGAAGGAGAGGCACTTGTTTTTCAAGCTTTGTGGAAAGCCATTCATCATCATCATCAAGAAACGCAATAAATTCACCTTTAGAATGTTTTATCCCTGTATTGCGAGCTGCAGAAGCACCTTTATTTACTGGGTGTCGAATATAAACTAATCTGTCATCATCGATAGAGTTAACGATTTGATTTGTATTATCAGATGACCCATCATCTACGATGATGCATTCCAATTTAGTGTATGTTTGATTTACCACACTTGATATAGCTGTTTGTAAGAATTCCATGCGGTTAAGCGTTGGAATAATGACTGAAACCAAAGGAATATTTAAATTATCTATGTCGATATCCCAAAAAATAGGGAATATAATACTTAGAGTAATATATTATTAAATGAATCGATATCATCTATCTACTTAATAAAATTTTAATCATTTATATTGTTAACTTTCCTAGCTTTTACAAAATACATATAACCAAAATAGCGCGCTACTTTTTTATCTGATAAAAAAGATTCTAGTATCTTTCCACAAAAAATATCAAAATGATGAAATGCCATTCCCATTATAGGGATTTTATGAAATGGTAATATATCGAAGAACTTTAAAAATCGTTCTTCCATAATCTCAAATCCGCACTTATTGAGAGATGATTTTAAATTTTTGGGATTGTGTTCACGGTATATATAATCTCCTTTTATATAATCTCTACTCTTATTAATTGTAAGAATTGATTTTATAAATTTTAGAATTGGGAGTTTGATGATTTTTGCATTCCTTGCTTGAATTACAACCACTCCATTAATCTTCAAAATGCGATTTATTTCTTTAAGAAATGGTTTATCATCACGAAAATATTCAATAACCCCTAAAGCTGAACATACATCAATGGAATTTGATTTAACAGGCGAGATGTTTTGTACATCACAATTAAATAATTCGATATTATTATCAATCTTACGCGCTACTGATATCATATTATTAGATATGTCAACACCTATAACTCGTTGGAATCCCATTGAACAGAATCTTTTTAATAAAGATCCAACACCACAACCTAGATCTATTACAGCCCCTTTTTGTGCGCTTTGAATAAGTTCACAGGCAATATTTTCTCTTCTTAACTTTTTATTATATTCATTCCACCTTTCTATCTTATTATTATAATCTTTAATCCATTGATCCGATAATTTGTCAAAATAATCAATCCCAATTAATCTATTATCACTTCCAGATATATTAACTTTATTCATATTGCAAACCTTTTTTGGCGATATATTTTACCATAGACCTGAGTCTATTTCTTGGTTTCTTAAGTTCACCAAACTTTGAAGTCAAATAATTAACTGGTTTATCCTTAACAAACCATCTACGCAATTTAAACTTATTAGTATTTCTATAATTCACTCCATCGATTGTAGAACATGCGCAATAATAGCCATTTCTCTTCAACGACCCAACAACCCTATCATCGAAAGAACTATACCCACCATACGGATAGCTAAATGACTCGCATCGAGTATTTATCGATTCTTCGATTATTATCTTACTCTTTTTCAGTTCTTCATTAATTTTATTAAGCGATAATGTTGACAACCGTTCGTGATAAAATGAGTGTGATCCTATTTCGAAACCCATACTTGACAATTCAATTATTTGCTCAGCATTCATAAAATATATAGGTTTTCTAATTAGTTTCCCTCCATATTCATTTTTAATATTCCTCAATAATCTTAATCTAGTCAAACGATCGAGACTCAAAAAATATTCTTTAATTCCCCTTCTAACACTTTCCTTGTTAACTTCCATATTTTGTCGAAAACTTGGAATTATATGTTTGAAAACATCAATGCACGAACTTAATGAAAATGAATCGAGTATTTCGTATATCTCATGTAACCATGATGGTTTTTCATTAACTAAACTATTGCCTATAATAAATAAAGTTGCTTTCAACCTATACTGTCTAAGAATAGGCACAGCATTATTGTAAACATCTGATAATCCATCATCAAATGATATCACACAAGGCCTTGATGGAATTTTATTTATTCCAGACTGCCATAAAAACAAATCTCTAAGATGAATGGTGTTATAATTCTCTGAAATATATTTCATTTGGTCATTAAAATTTTTTACACTAACTCTCATACCTGCTAAAGTAAGACAATCATTATTCTTAATACTTCCTACACTATGGAACATTAAAATTGGAATATGCTTTAGAAAGATAATTTATATCCTAACATTAGCATTATGTACTAATGAACACGATTCATAAAATATTGTAATTTTGCCCATAAAAATGCCAACGCAGATATATAATGCAAAATCATAGGTAAAATACTAAGTTTTATTGTAGTACTTACTTTAAAGGAGTAACCACATCTGTACTTTTTTCTTATTAATAACGGATTTTCTGGAAGATAGCGGTGGTAGTTTAGATACAACTTATTAATCCATGAATATCGTTCTGGATAAAGACAACTCACCATACCTCTACCATCTCTCCCTATTCTTATAGTTTTCCTTACAAGTTTAGACAATTTGTCTCGGGATGGATGATACATAAAAATATTCTCAGCGTAGTAAAATTTATATGATCCGGTGTTCCAAACTCTTTCCCCATACTCTGTATCTCCTCCCGATTTCAACCTGCTGTCAAAATATCCCTCCTTATCAAATACTTTTTTTTTCACAGTCAAGCAACATGTAGGAGCATAGTGTAAATTGCTCATGCTGCTTTTAACGTCAAAACCATGAAGTACATTATACAAAGAAGCTATACTTTTATTTTTTGCATAAACTCGTACCTTACAGCCCAAATAGTCGGGATCTTCATCTTTGAAAATAGATTGGATTTTGATTAACCATTCCTCACGTACAGTCATATCTGCATCGATAAAACTAATCAATTCACCTTTAGCAACAATGATCCCCTTATTCCGTGCAGCATAAGAACTTTGAATATTATCCTCTATCACATATTTGACCAGTTGTGGATATTTATCTGCATGCATTTTAGCAACATCCAGTGTCTTATCAGTTGAACCGTTATCAACAACAATAATTTCGTATTGATCTTTTGGGAAATTCTGTGCAACTAAGGAT
>PVBE010356093.1_pt1 | contig 13481 bp, 12 predicted proteins | sample 1631181 | NCBI WGS metagenome assembly PVBE01 (sample SAMN08397723, study PRJNA350692) | Marine metagenome, whole genome shotgun sequencing project. | isolation source: water | place: Pacific Ocean | collected 2012-04 | reverse complement strand
GATGGATTCGTCCCGCTTTTGGAGACTGACAGATGATGGTTCGGTGATGGAACGAGATGGAAAACCGGTCTCCTTTTCAAAAGAATTTGCCCGGGGCATGGTCAAGGATACCAACATGCAGTTTACAACAGAGCAAAGTAATGAGATCGCCGTTCGCTATATCGTTGGTTTGCAACACTTGACGGGTAAAGCCTTCGAGCCGGATCTGCGTCCACGTGACCAGCGCATCATCGAGTCGACCAACTTGATCCTGGAAGCTTTGACATAGCCATCGTGAGGGTGCTGCTAAGACAAGATGACTCGGCAGATGGGTAGCCGCCCGACAGCAGGCTTAGTTGCTAAGAAGTATTACCAGCCGTAGCGTGAGATAAACGCAGGCGGAAGTCGTTCAGCCTGGCTGTCGCCAGCCAGCGTAAATACGATTCCCATCAATGCGGGAGCCGGATTGTGACGTTGGTTGCAGTTGCCCAGACCCCAACGCATTCCGACCGCCAGCAACTCGAAGGAGACGAATTCCTGTTCCTTCAGATTGAATGTTGCGCGGCCCATTAGCTTCGGTGCGTAGCCGATCTTCTTGGGAGATACGATGGAGGCGCGCGTCTCTCCCTCGAAGCGGAGAGACACCAGGTCCCCCTGGACCTGGTGTACGGTGGATGTTAATCGCGCCTGCTCGATCGCTTCCCTGGGGAAGAACGTGTAATTCAAAGCGTGAACGTTGTCGATCAAATGAAAACGAGCCAGCCGTTGCACTAATTCGCGGGGTACTGCGTGCTGCGCATCCTTCGTTGGTTCAGCGGAAAAGAATGCACGAGCCTCATCCTTGCGAAACCAGGCATAGTCCAGGTTCGAGTCAGGCCACCGCTCACGTTTCTGATCACGGGCAACGACCCGCAATGCCAAGCCGTCTTCGGGGTACAGTGCCTCCATGCGTTGCCAGTTCTTGGCAGCCTGGGGGTCTGGAGCCTTGGATAACAGTCGTTTTTCGCGAGGAAGTGTTGCCCATTTGTCGAGTGCTTGCTTCATCATCTCCGCAAGCGCTTTCGGGTCGGTGTTGGAGCTGGATGCAAGCAACTCTCCGCTCGGAGTCACCGCGTAGTGCCCCTGGTTGCCACCTCGATTACGCTTTGTCGATGTGCGTTTGCCAGCAAATTTCCGGAACAGCAAAGCGTCTTCATCCTGGCAGGATTCTCTCTGCATGCGGTCGCACGCATCGGCGGCCATGACGAACTGGGTGGCCAGTTTTTGCACTTCTCGCTTCGACCAGACTAACTGTCGGTCTTTGACACCGTTGCCTCACGTATTACAGAGCGGGTGGCCGTTCATTGACCACAGGAAGATCGGTTTGTCTGTCGCCTGGGCCTCGATGACGGCGTCCCAAAAACTCGTCCGCCAGGGAATCTTCCGGTAAGAGAGTTCCCAGTTCCTGGGGAGAACGTGATCACGCCACTTCACGTAGTTGGCGTCTGTCAGCTCTTTTTCCTGGAACTCATCTGCCGCCACGGCAGTCGGGATAATCGCAGCAATAATGAGTGTTAATGTTTTGAGAAAATGCATCGTTTGTCGTCCGTGATAAGATCCTGCGTTTCAGATCGCTTGACACGTAAATTTACCTCTTCTTTCAGAAGTGAGCAAGTAAATGTACAGATGACGAGTCGGTGACCAGCCCGATGGCGATTGCTCTCGGTTCCTGGCGCATCAGTCAACAGGTTTCCTGCCAGCAGACTTGCAGACGCCGTCCCAGCGGGCGAAGATGAGGACTGTCCTGGACAGGTAACCGAGGGGAAAATCGTGCCGCGTGATCGTTTGTTGTCTCTGCTCATGCTTTTCGCCTGGTTAATAACAATTTCCACGATCGAGTTTTTCCAGGGTGGAATTGAGGCGGTGAAAGCAGGGCTTCCGTTTGGATTGATCATGGTCCTGCCGGTCCACCATTGGTGCAGCGGCCGTGAGCTTCTGTTTAATCTACGCCGCGACAAAGAAGAGCGACATAGTCTACTGGCCGAACAACGGGAGCGTGCCGTTGCGATGCGGGCAAGGCTAAGCCGCTGGACGAAGCAATTACAGCCACCCGGGTTGCCTTCCGACCGGCCCAATGGGCAGGAGACCCGTTGGTACGAACACTACTTCCAGGCCACTGGTCAGGTTCCCATTAAATAATTCCGATGGCTACGTGATTTGTCGATTCCATTCATGGTCTGTCAAAAGGCTTGCAGAGGTATCCTCCAGGAGCGATAATAAAGCGACAATCGTGTGGCTGTGTGGCAGCTAGAGAATATACGTCTTTCGTTATCGGGACCGTGAGGAAGCTGAAATGAATTCCAGGGTCGCTTTTGTGGTTGCCGCCTTAATGCTCTGCGTGAGTCACCTTGGCATCACCCAGGCTGCTGATCCGATTCCAGTTGCCCATCGTGGCCTGTTGCGACATGCACCGGAAAATACAATTCCTGCATTTTCGGCGTGTCTCGAGCTGGGAATTGGATTCGAGCTGGATATTCGGACGACTAAAGATGGCCACCTGGTGGTTCTCCATGATGACAGCGTGGAACGGACCACGAATGGGCCAAGTCGCTCCATTCGCGATATGACGCTGAAGGAATCCCGGAAGCTCGACGCAGGCAGTTGGTTCAGTCCGGCCTTCGCAGGCGTTCTGATCCCGACGTTAGAGCAGACCCTCCAGTTGGTGAAGGATCGCAAACGTGGGACGACGATCGTCGCCCTCAATGTGAAACAGCTCACGCCCGCTGGTGAAGCGAAGCTCGTATCCCTCGTGGAGAAAACCGGCCTGTGGAACGAGTCCTTCGCATTCGACCAGGATATGGCAACCAGCCAGCGGCTCAAGAAACTTAATCCGCGGTTTCGAATTGGGCAAAATGTGAATCGGCAAGAGCTTGATGCCCGGATCAGGGAAGACTTCCTGGATGTCTTTCTACTGCAGTTCGTCCCAACTCGCGAAGAAGTAAAGCGTCTGCACCAGCGTAAGAAGCAGGTGTTGTTTAATTATGCCGGTCCCGGTGATACTCGCCGTGAGCCCGTCGCCTGGACAAAGGCTCGTGACGCTGGAATTGATGGCATGTTGACGGACTACCCACTGGAGTGCCGCGTGTTGTGGCGAATGGAAAGTCGTTGACTTACCGATTAAACCGAAAGGAATTCCGATGACATTTCTCGAGAAGACGATCAATCGTGCATGCAAGAGTGTAGGTGTCATCCGTCTCGTGTTCGTGCTGTTGTTGCTGACCATGTGCCAGTCATTGCGTGCCGAGGAGAAACCGGTTTCCATTCTCGCAGCGCGTATCGGTGGGCATATCCATCCCTCGATCTGTCGAGCTGACGATGGGACGCTGGTCGTGGTTTACCAGGGCAAGAACGTGTTGATGTGTTCACGATCGACGGACGATGGAGCCACGTGGTCCGAGCCACGATCAATTGCCACGACGGCCAGGCGGCCTGATGGAATTCGTGAGGTAAAGAGGTTTGAGATTTATCCAGGTACTGCCGACACGCTGCCCGATGGGCGGATCCTGGTGACGTGGAATTACATCGCCGATGATAAAGCGAAGGACGGATATTACGAGCGTGCGCTGCTCTATACGATCAGCTCAGACGAGGGACGCTCCTGGAGCATGCAGAAACTGATCGGACCCGTGGACGGAAAGCATCTTGGAGCAGTTCGGCACAACGTGCTTGCCTGGGGCGGCACCCGCTGGTTGCTCCCCTTGCGTGTGGGAACTCCTCGATTGTTCGACCCGCAGCAGGCGATCCTGACCGTGTTCAGGCTCCTGGGGCCAGATCGTAAGCAGCACGAGTTCCAGCAGATCACGCGGACCGCCAAGGGCTCACTCCTGGCGATGGGGCCCGTGTTACTGCATTCAAAGGACGATGGCCAGAACTGGACCACGGTTGACGGCTTTCCTGCGATCCCCGACCAACGGGACAACGCGGAGGGGAGATACCTGACAGCGCTCGCCGATGGACGTGTCCTGGTGACATGGGGTGTTGGACACGACAACAAGGGGCTGCGTTTCAATCTCGCATCGGATGATGGGCAGACGTGGGATGCCAGGCGATCGGTCGTTCTCTTGCCGGAAACAAAAATTGCAGCACGTTATTATTCGGCGCGAACCATCCAGCTCGACGCCCAGCATGTGGGTACGGTATTTATGAATCAAGACGGCGTTCACTTTATCAAGGTGGCGCTTGATCGGTTGACCCGGTAAACGGTCCGTGAGTTAGACAGTTTCTCGCATTCCAGTTGGTTCGAGAAAAGTATTTCTTCTATCGGAGCAACAAATCAAGGGAGTGCACGTCGATGACTTGCTGCCCCTTCATGTCGCTGGCCTTCAGCCTGAGCGTTCCCTTTCCCTTGTCCAGGTGAAGCGTTCCAAGGCTGAGCGGTTTAAAGTCTTTCACAAAGTAATGGGACTTGGCGACACGTTCCTTCGACTTGTCGTAGAGTGGTGGATCAAACACTTCGTTGACAATCGCTTTTGTCGAGGCACCATTCGTGATGGATAGCTGCAGCGTGGCACCCTCGTTTCCACGGGCGCAGGTGTAAAATACGATAACTTCGTACTTGCCAGATTTGCCCACGTCGACATCCCAGGTGATGAAATCGTCGACGGCGGTCCAGTTGGTGAAGAACGAGTTATTGGGTGACTTAACGCTGCGCTGGATGTTTCCATGGCCGATACCATCACGGGCAGTCAGCGTGGTAGACGGTCCATAGCCCACCGTGAAGGGACGATTTGCATTCGCCTTGAAATACGTCTGCATTTCGGCGTTATGCTGTTTCGCTAATTTTCCTAGTTCTGACGCCAGTGTGGCGTGCCGAGCTGCAACATCAATGCGTTGCCCGGGGTCGGATTCGATGTCGTACAGTTTTCCGGCGGCATCCAGGCGGTATTGCTGTGTCCGCACACTGACCAGGTTGTTCTTGATGGAGAATAGCGACCGTGGCGCCCACTTGGCTACATTGGTAAGCAGCAAGGGGGCGAGGCTGCGACCGTCCAGCGGCTTTTGTTTGTTCAGCTGGCTGGGAACCTTCGTCAGGTCCAGCAGGGTGGGTAACAAGTCGATGGCTCCGGCGATCTCCGGAATGGTTTTCGCCGGTCGGATTTTCCGGGGCCAGCGAATGAAGAAGGGGGAACGCAAGCCGCCTTCGTCGATCGCTCCTTTCCGTCCTTTCATACCGCCGTTCCAGCGATATGAATTGGGGCCGTTGTCGGAGAAGTAGATCACGATCGTGTTTTCGCGAAGCTCCAGGTCATCAAGCTTCTTCAGGATTCGTCCCACGTTCCAGTCGATGTTTTCGCACATGGCCAGGGCTGCACGGGTCATCATTACATCTTCACGCGATACATCGCGATGACGCATGACTGGATCCTTGCCGTCGAACTTTGCGTAAAAGCGGTCGGGCACCATCATCGGTGAGTGTGGCGTGTTGTAAGGCAGGTAGCAAAAAAACGGCCGCTGCTTATTTGCTTCGATAAAGGCCAGGGCGTGATCCGTAAAGTCGTTGACAACGAATCCCTTGCCACGCACATGTTTACCATTATGATCCAGGGGAGGGCTGAAGTAGTGACCCCAGTGGCCGGACGTAAAACCGTAAAACTCGTCGAATCCACGGTTATTTGGGTGATAGGGAGGCTGGGTCCCGTTGTGCCACTTGCCAAAACAACCGGTCGCGTAGCCCCCACGTTTCATGAGGTCTGCGATCGTCGTCTCATCGTAATTCAGCCGTCCTTCGCCACGACTAACGCCACTGACTCCAGTACGCGGGTAATAGCGACCGGTCAGTAATTCAGCACGGGTCGGAGCGCAAACCTGGCACACGTAGAAATTTGCCAGGGAGGCACCGTCGCGAGCCAGCGAATCGATATGAGGCGTCGCCAGATTCGTGTTGCCACTGACACTAAGATCTCCCCAGCCCTGGTCATCGGCAAGAAACACGACCACGTTAGGTGGATTGGAGTAAGCAACGTTTGTTGACAGGCAGGCAAGAAACCAGGCCAGGAGGAAAGTCATTTTGTTCATGCGATAGGTGCTCCGTATGAATTCAAGGACTCTGAAGTGTTGGTCAGCGGAGTCATGCGATCGAGCAGCCTGGCCAAGACGCATTGGCGGCCGGGCCAGGTGGTTCGGGTACCCCTGGCGTGTGCAGGCAAGACGCCAGGGGTATCTGTCGTAAGCGTGTACGGAATGAACCTACAGTTCGCCGTCCAACCCACGTTGATAGTACTTGTGGGTGATCTTGTCCTGGTTTTCTAACAACCAGTCGATCGAGGGCTCGTTGCACATCGCCTTGTGGATTGCCTGGGCCATTGCTTTTCGGTGGATTTCAAAGAGTGCCTTGTGATCGAGGTTCTCGTCAGTCGCGGCGCCAGGATTGAGCCAAACCGAACAGACGATCCCCAGGTCATTCGCCTTTTCTTTCGGAATGTCGCCAGCGCGGACAGCGTCGAGTACGCCATTGGCAATCGCGGCCTGGACCGTTCCCATTAGAATGTTGGTGTAGGCGCTTTTCTTGACCGTTACCTTGCTCACCATCAACGTTACGGGACGAACCTGGATATCGGTGTCAAGAATTGCGAAGACCTTGGAGTGGCCAACGGACTGGTCACCGGTCAGAGTTGCAATCGCCGTGCCGACGGGACCATCCAGCTCCCCGATAACAACTTCCGGCTCTGCAGCTGTGAAAGGGGGCCCGCCAGCAACCAGGGACTCGCCCGTGCGCATGATGATTCGATCGCTCATGTAATTTTTCCTTTGTTCATTCAGTGGTCAGGTAGGCCCGGGTGTCTCGATTGACACGATGCGAGCTGGTAATACACTTGCCGCCCTGGTGAGGCGGGATGGCTTTGCTCAGTTATTACACCGTAGCAATATACGTGTGGCATCCTAAAAGTAAACAGGCAGCACGCCAGATGCGACGAGGGAACGGTCGGTCTCGCTGCGTCGTGTACCCGTTGGGTCTTGCTCCGGTAACGGTTAAAATGAAAGAAGGTCCTTTGGATTGGAGGGAGATCGGCCACCGCTGGAAAGCTAAGGTCACACGCCCCCAGGGGCAGGCAGGAATAGCACGCAAGCAAAGGTTGTTTGCCGGGTGTTAATCATTGACTTCCGGAGGAATGAATCAATGCCTCGGACTTACCGCTCAGCACGATCGAGCCAGCACAGGAAATGCACTACATTCTTTTCAGTCACTTAACAAAAGACTTGCAAACAACACGTGAAGCGTTAAATATTAGTTTCCAAAGCTATGATTCACCTGGGGTAATTCTCTATGTGTAAGTTGTTTAAACATCAAACTGTCCAGTGTGCCCAGCGACGCATCGCCCGCCTCCTGGTGGTCGGCTTAATTTGTTTGGGGATACAGGCACCCGCAACCGCTGAATCGATCGGTTTGAAGACCGCTGGCTATGATCCTGGCTGCGGAATTGCGATCACGCAGCAGGAGCAGCAGATTTTGGTCTCCTGGCAGATGGCGCCAGGTCGCCGCGGACGGCTGGTTTTTGATCTGACGGACAACCAGCCATTGATTCAGTCTACGGCCGTGTCAACGGGACCTGCCGAATCGTTCCGTGTACTCGTGAAATCGTTGGATCCGGTTGTCATGTTGCGGGTGGGAGAGCGAGATCTCGCCAAGCGAGATGGTTGGACTATTTTTTTTGACCGTATGCAGCGTAAACCGCACAAACTGTTTGTCGGTACGATGAAGCGAAAGGAAGCGATTGCCAGCAGTACGGCGCGGCGTGCCACACTTAGAATTGGCAACTTCACAGCCGGTCCATTTCACGGGTATTTACAATGGACGTTTTACGCAGGCAATTCATTCGTTCTCCAGGAAGCGGTCTTGCAGACCGACCAGGATGGGGTCGCCTATCTCTACGACATGGGCCTTGTCTGTCGCGCAACATTACCGTCACGAATGACCTGGCGAGATTCGCGAGGGACTTTGCAGGGAGAGCAGCCAGGCCCGCAACAGCAAGCCAAGCAACTGGCGGTTCGTGGTCGCGCCGTCAGTGCCCAATTTGAACATGGTTCGATCGCCCTGTTTCCACCACCTCATCGATATTTCTATCCCCTCGATTTCTCGGATAATCTCAAGAACATCTGGTTCGGAACGAATGTCAACAAGCAGTCGCTGCCGTTCGGTTTCGGGGTTCGACACGATCCAACAGGAGATAATCGTTATGTTCCCTGGTTCAATGCGCCACCTGGTACGTCGCAGCAACTGGGCCTTTTCTGGTTGCTGTCTGCCGCTGAACCAGAGCAATCATTGCAGGAGGTTGCCCGCCTGACACGTGAAGATCGTTTCGCCGCCCTCCCCGGGCACCTGGTTTTTTCCAGTCATTACCATGTTGAACACACGCGTGAACTGCTGGCGGCCCAGCGGAAGGAAAACGAATCGGATACCAGTCGTTCCGGTTCCGTCGGTCGCTTACCCTCGGGGGGGGCTTACCAGATTCCCCGACGACTGAAGAAGCCCGGTTTCGTCCGGGCGTTTCAGCGGCACGGAGTTGATATTGTTCACCTGGCAGAGTTCCATTCTGGGAAAACACCACGCATGACGATGACGCAGCGGGTGAAAAGCCTCGAGTTACTACATGCTGAATGTCAGCGTCTCAGTGACCCGAAATTTCTTTTGCTGCCGGGTGAAGAACCGAATGTGCATTTAGGCGGGCATTGGCTCAGTTTTTTTCCGCAGCCGGTCTACTGGGTACTTAACCGACGAGGGGACGCGCCATTTGTTCAAGAAGATCCAAAACTTGGAAAGATCTATCACGTGGGGAGTGAGGCAGATGTGTTGCGACTGCTGAAAGCCGAGGGCGGACTTGCCTGGACTGCCCACCCACGGATCAAGAGTTCCAGCGGTTTTCCTGATCGTTATCGAGACGAACTGTTTTACGAGTCGGATCGTTTCCTGGGGGCTGCCTGGAAAGCCATGCCGGCAGATCTATCTCAACCACGACTTGGTTCTCGTGTTCTCGACCTGCTCGATGATATGTCTAACTGGGGGACCCCCAAGTACGTACTTGGGGAGGTGGACGTTTTTAAGATCGAGCCGGACCACGAGTTGTATGCCCATATGAATGTTAACTACGTGAGGATGGATAAGATTCCCAGCTTTAAAGATGGGTGGAAACCGCTGCTCGATACGCTCAGTGGTGGTCGGTTTTTCGTGACGACCGGAGAAGTGTTGGTTCCCGAGTTTACGGTCAATGGTACCAAGTCGGGAGAAGTGGCCAGGTTGTCGGAAAACCAGGCGGCCAAGGTGCGTATCCAGCTGAAATGGACTTTCCCACTGGATTATGCGGAGATCATTACCGGGAATGGTAAGGTCGTTAAACGGCAACGCCTGGATTTAACCAACACCAACTCTTTCGGCGAAAAAAACCTGTCGGTCGATGTGAACCTGGCCGGACAACGTTGGGTTCGTTTAGAAGTCTGGGATATTGCCACCAACGGTGCTTTTACACAACCGGTCTGGCTGCAACCGTCCGCAAGTCGGTAAACGCCGAGTTCAGCGTTCTCGTAGCAGCATGATCGGTAGCTACAGAATCCCGGGAGCTGCTTCGGCTCAAACCCTTGCACAGTCCGTCCCCGGGGGGGAAGATGGGGGCCACTCGTGAGATCTTGTACATCCACCTTTTGCTTTAGAAAAGCAGTCAAATAATGAGAACACTTCTTTTAAGTTTTGCCCTGTTAAGCTGCGTGAACCCTGCGACGTTGTGGGCGGCCGCACCCAATATTGTCTTCATACTGGCCGACGACATGGGCTATGGGGATCTCAAGGCTTACAATCCCAACAGCAAGATCCAGACGCCTCACTTGGACCAGTTGGCAGCGGATGGCGTGGTGTTCACGGATGCACATTCAGGGGGCTCAACCTGCGTGCCGTCGCGGCATTCCTTGATTACGGGGCGTTTTGCTGCCCGCCAGGGTCGCCTCAACTGGAGAGCCGGCCCAGTCATTGCTCGTGGCCAACTCACTTTCGCCAGCGTCCTGCGTGACCAAGGCTACCGCACGGCCATGGTTGGGAAATGGCACCAGGGCTTTGCCATGAAAGCTCCTGGCGTATTTGATTACGAGCGGCCGCTGCTCGGTGGGCCGGTTGATTGCGGTTTCGATTCCTTCTTTGGTATGCACGCCTCGCTGGATATTCCGCCCTACTTTTACATCAAGGATCGTACGCCGGTGATGCCACCGACAGGAAAGGTCGAGGATAACAGTAGTGTTGGCGGCAAAGAAAACTGGAATAATATCCAGGGCGCTTTCTGGCGAGCCGGCGATGTGGCACCCGATTTCAAGCATGCCGAGGTCACCCCGAGGTTCGCGAAGGAAGCGGTCAAGGTGATCGAATCGCATGACGGCAAGAAGCCGCTGTTTCTCTACCTGGCCTTGCCATCACCGCATACGCCCTGGCTGCCAAGCAAGGAATTCATTGGAAAGAGTGGTGCAGGCATGTACGGCGATTTCGTGATGCAGGTTGATCACGTGGTTGGCCAGGTGTTGGGTGGGTTGAAAAAAGCGGGTATGAGTGACAACACCCTGCTTGTTTTTTCCAGCGATAACGGTCCCGTCTGGTACGACAAGGACACGGAACGCTTCGGTCACCGTTCCTCCGGTCCGCTCCGCGGTATCAAGGCTAGTGCCTGGGAAGGCGGTCACCGTGTGCCCTTCCTTGCCCACTGGCCAGGTCGGATTTCCGCCGGAAAAACCAGTGGTCACACGATTGCCTTTGCTGATGTGCTGGCCACCTTCGCCGCTGTGTCCGGTAAAAAACAGCTTCCGCAAGGTGCGGCTGAGGATAGTGTCAGTTTCCTACCCGTACTCCTGCATCCCGATCGCAAGCACAAGGTTCGGCCGCCCATTCTGCATGATAGCAGGGTGATTCGTGATGGTGACTGGAAACTGATCGACACCAGGGGCGGTCGTGGATTCGGCGCAGACCGCAAGGTGAAATATGACATCGAGCTCTATGATCTGACCGATGACCTGTCCGAGAAAAAGAATCTTGCTGAAAAGATGCCAGGAAAAGTAGAAAGCCTGCGAGCCAGGATTCGCTCGATCCTGGAGAATTAAAACCGATCGGTGATCTACCCGCACCCGCCCTGGCGGGTCGCACCGTAGCAGCGGATGAGCTGATCGCTTGTCAGTCTCACCCGGTACCCGTCCCCATTTGAAAGAAGCCAGATGCCCATCCCCAGCAGTAACCCGCTTGTTACGATTCCGATGGCAAGTCCGTTTCAACCCAACGGTGAGTTGGACCTGGATGCCGCCCAACACAATGTGAAACGGTGGCTCCAGACGCCGATTTCCGGCTACCTCGTTGGCAGCCAATCTGGAGAAGAATTCTCCATGAGTGAGCAGGAACGAGTCGCTCTGCTAAAGACCGTAACAGAGACGCTGGAAGGTGAAACGTTTAGTATCGGTGGTATCGACTGTCCCTCGGTAGCAGAAACACTCCGGCAAGCAGAGAATTATGCCAGTGCTGGTGCTGAAATGGTGCGTGTTCGTTTTCCCAGGCACGAAGAACTTGTCCTGGACTACTTTCGAAATGTTTTGCCGCGATCGCCTGTTCCGGTTCTCTTGATGCACCAGACCTCGCCGGCCAGTTTTGGGATCGCCGCGCAACCCGCTGCTGAACCGGAAGTCCTGGGAGCGGTTGCTGCCATGGATAACGTCTTTGGTTATGTCACCGATCACGACATGCGATTTGAAGCACGCGTGAGACGCTACGTACCTGCGGATAAGCGTTTCTGGATCTGCAACGGAAGCATGATTCTTTCCGGAACATTGATCGGGTGTAATGGAACCACGACCGCTTTTTCCAATATCTGGCCAGGTGCTCTCAAGGAATTGCTTGAACTGGGCATGGCAGGAAAATTTAACGAAGGCCAGGCGTTACAGGAGCAGGTTCGATTAATCGATGAAATCATGCTCCCCTACCTCGGCGCCGGTATCAAGGCCTGCCTGAAGCTGATGGGATTTCAAGGTATGAACCCCCGGGAACCTGCCAAGACCATTCCACCAGAACAGTTGCAGCAACTCGAAACAGTGATGCGAGAAGCCCGACTTATCTGATTGGCAGTAAGATCACGGCCTGGCCCGAGAGACGATGTGGGGGCCACAGGATAGGTGTACCCACCAAAAAAAATGGGGATAGCACGGGCGAATTGAACGAGATCCTGCGGGCCTAAACCGTCGGATGCGTTTGCCTGCGTTGAAGTGATTAGCAGCCAAGAGCTGCAATCACTGGTTGATCAACTTTGGCAGTTGCCATGTGAAAGACGCATAGATCAGCTCATTGGGGTTGAGCGCGCTCCAGGAAATCTGCAAAAAGCTCAGGGGCAGGATCTTCCCCATCGCTATCGCGATCGTCTTGCTCGGAAAAACGCAGGGCTAATGGTAACGGAAGCCAGCGGCGTTGTGACGAATTACCGGATCTTTCTGCACCCATTGCGATCAGGGCTCGTGCGGACTTTGCTGCCAGTGGCAACATGTCGATGGTCTCTGGAGTCGGGCTTTCACAATGAACGGCAGGTGAGGTGACGAGGTACTCCCGGCAAATTAACGGCCGGTCGGCATAAATGCTACAACTTCCCTCTTCGAGAAAAGGGCAGGCCAGTCCTACCTGGAAGTAATCATCACCGATACGCTGACGCTCCGTAGCTTCAACGTTGTTGGCATCCATCACGGCTTCCAGTTGCTCCAGCATTCCTGTTTCCTGCAGGCGTGCGATAGCCTCGGTAAACCGTTTTCGAATAGCGGATTGTTTCGGTTCGGACATTGCCGCAACGGTCTGCTCCAGGTGCCTGGCTTCAACCGGCGAGATCGGCACGAGTTGTGAACAGCAAGCATCGCATCCCGCACAGCACGAAATGGTCTTGCCTTCACGCTCGGCGACCTGTTCAGCCATCTGGACCACGGTGCCCGTGAATTCCTGTAGTACCGGAAGTAACTCCAGCATCGACATTGAACGGTCAGGAATACCAACCGTGACATTGCCAGTATGTCCAGATAATCCCAGGCTGACTCGAAATTCACGAACGCCTTTTGGAACCGCATCATCCATCTTGTACAGTTTCCCTCGTTCACGGTTCCAGGATTGTTGGTGGTCGGAGCTGGATGTCCCCGGATTAGTATTTGAAAGGTAAATTCATCGTAGAATCAAACGATTTAATCTTAACCCATGCTCAGTGTTTCAAACAGCGAAGTCGTCCTGGAACTGGAACCAGCCGTCGCGTCAGGTCGCCAGGTTGGATCCTGTAGGTTCGGGGGTGTGATTGCGCGTGGGCTTTGTCTAGAATTGTCCCCAGTATGTTCCTGGTTCCGGCGACAAAAGGTAGTTTGCCTGGGACGAAACCAGGCGTTCGAGTCCCGTTTTGGCAAGTGCTGGCATCAACTGGGTCCAGTTTGAGCACGCTTGTCCCTTGAATTGAATCCATCTATGTCGAACGCCCAAGGCCCGTTATTCG
>PVBE010898108.1_pt1 | contig 13482 bp, 14 predicted proteins | sample 1631181 | NCBI WGS metagenome assembly PVBE01 (sample SAMN08397723, study PRJNA350692) | Marine metagenome, whole genome shotgun sequencing project. | isolation source: water | place: Pacific Ocean | collected 2012-04 | reverse complement strand
GTCCTGCAACTTCGCTGGGTCCTATCTCGTGTCCACCGCCTCACGGAGAGCGCCGCCGAGATCGAGGCCTTCGAGGCCTTGAAGTTCAAGCGCCCTCTCTTGCCAGGACAGAAGTTCAGATTGGAAGTTGAGGTAACCGAGCGCGATCTGAGTCGCTTTCGGTTTCGCCTCGCAGACGGAGGGTACGTCTTCTCCTCGGGCGTGCTCTGTCTCCGTAGGGCGGATTCGTCGTGAAGCCATGCCTATTGATCCCGGTCTACAATCACGGTGATCCCCTCGAAGGCGTCATCGAGGACCTGGCCGAATTCGAGCTGCCCTGCCTCCTGATCGACGACGGAAGTGATGAAATCACCAAGGCCAAGCTGCGCGAGGTAGCCACCCGCCATCTCTGGGTACGACTCGAGACGCGCGACGAGAACGGGGGAAAGGGCGCGGCGCTGAAGGACGGTTATCGCCTTGCCCATTCCCTTGGATACACGCACGTAATCCAGCTCGACGCCGATGGCCAGCACAACACCCTGGATCTGCCCCGAATCGCCGATCTCGCCAAGGCCCGCCCCGACGCCATGGTTTTGATCGAACCGATCTTCGAGAACAGCCCACGAAGCCGTCGCTACGGTCGCTGGATCTCTGTCTTCTGGGTCTGGGTGGAGTGCTGTTCAACGGCGATTCGCGACCCCCTCTGTGGCTATCGCTGTCTGCCCCTGGCGCCGCTGATCGCAATCCTCGATCGCGTGCATTGCGGAGATCGCATGGATTTCGATCCCGAAATCGCCGTGCGGATGGTGTGGGAGGGAGTACCGGTTATCAACTTGCCGAGCCGCGTCTCCTACGACCCAGACGGCGTGTCGCACTTCGACATGTGGTGGGACAATGTCCTGATCAGCTGGCGCCACACCCGACTCGTGTGTGGCATGCTGCGGCGTCTCCCCCAGCTTCTCCTCCGGCGCGTCGAGGCGGGAGGGTGAGCGATCGAGCGGCATGGAATCTGCGGGGAGAGCGCGGATCGTTGCTCGGTATGCGGATCGTTGCCTGGTTTTATCGCTGGGTCGGCTGGCGGGTCGCGCATGTCTTCGTCTATCCGGTGGTGACCTACTTCTTCTTGTCGGATCGCTCGGGACGTTGCGCCTCACTCCAATACTTGCGACGGGTTCGAGCTGCCGGTGCCATCGGGTTCGACCGCGATCCCTCCTGGCGTGATGTCTTCCATCACTACACGGAATTCGGTATCACGATTCTCGACCGAATTGGCTTCTGGCTCGCGCGGCGCGAAGACTTCGATTTCACCGTCAAAGGTGCCGAGGAGCTCGACAGGGTAGTCGAGGAAGGTCGCGGAGCCGTGATACTTGGCTCGCATCTGGGGAGCTTCGACGCCATGCGGCTTGCGGCGGTCATGGCTTCGCCGATCGCCATCAAAGTCTTGATGTACACCCAGCACGCCGTACGCATCAACGAGGTCTTTCGCCAGATGGGAAAGATCTCGCGCAGCGACACCAGGGTCGGCGTGCTTCAGGTTGAGCCCGGCACCGTCACCCATATCCTCGAGGTCAAGAAGGCCATCGCGCGGGGTGAATTGGTCGCGATCCTGGCCGACCGGCACCACCCCAACGAGCGAGGACGCAGCGTCGAGGTCGATTTCCTGGGGGGTAGGGCGTCCCTCCCCCAAGGCCCTTTGCTGATGGCGGCCGCCCTGGGTTGTCCGGTGCTCGTGATGGCAGGACTGCGCGTAGGCACCCGCAAATACGAAATTCACGTCGAGCGCTTTGCGGATCCCCTGAAAATTCCGCGGCGGGATCGCCCCGGGCAGCTGCAGTATCATGCTCAAAAATACGCGGATTGGCTCGCCAAGCTCTGTGCTCTGGCGCCATTTCAGTGGTTCAACTTTTACGACTACTGGGACCTCGAATCCCATGAGGCGACGGGGAAATAGATGTCAGCTGAATTCCCTCCGGTCGCTGAACTGCTTCCCCACGCCGGAGAGATGGTGTTCTTGTCCGAGGTTCTCGAGCATGGGGTGACGGGCACCATCTGTTCCGTCGAGGTCGGTGCGGGCCCGTTCATCGATCAGGACGGGCGAGTGGGTGCCTGGATCGGGATCGAATACATGGCCCAATGCATCGCAGCCCACGGTACCCTGATGACACTCAAGTCCGAAGAAATCCCGCGCATTGGCCTGCTCCTTGGCTCGCGACGGATTCGCCTGCACTCCGGCCACTTTGAAATTGGCCAGCAGTTGGTCGCTCGCGCGTCGCCGGTCTGGGGACGCCGAGCGGGACTCGTTGCGTTCGAGTGCTCACTCGAGTGCGCGAGCACTCGAGCGCTGCTTGCAGAGGGTCGCCTGAATTGCTTCCTCCCGGAAGAAGGGCAATTCGATACGACAGAGAGATCGAAATGACGCGCAGAGTTTTGGTGACGGGGGGCAGCCGGGGCATCGGTCGCGCTGTGGCGATTCGCTTGGCCTCGGAAGGCTTTCGGGTAGCCATCAATTATCGTGAGCGCGACGATGCGGCGAAGGACGTGGCGGCGGAAATCGAGAAAGCCGGTGGCGAGGCCGATCTCTTGCGATTCGACGTCTCGGACCGCGAGCAGGCCCGGCAGGTATTGCTCGCCGATCTCGAAAGCATCGGCGCCTTCTACGGGATCGTCTGCAATGCCGGACTGTCGGCCGACGGTCCCTTTCCGGGATTGAGCGATGACGACTGGGACCGCGTGTTGCGCACGAATCTCGACGGTTTCTTCAATATTGTTCAGCCGCTGGTCATGCCGATGATTCACCTGAGATGCGGCGGCCGGATCGTTACCATTTCCTCCCTATCCGGCGTGATCGGAAATCGTGGTCAGGTGAACTACAGCGCGTCGAAGGCTGGCCTGATCGGCGCGACACGCTCCCTTGCCCAGGAGCTCGCAAAACGCAAGATTACGGTGAACTCTGTAGCGCCCGGGCTCATCGAGACCGATATGATCGAAACCGCGCCCCGGGAGGAACTCGTCAAGATGATCCCTATGAGACGCGTTGGAAAGCCCGGGGAGGTTGCGGCAGTGGTGTCCTTCCTGATGGGCGACGAGGCTTCGTATATGACGGGTCAGGTTCTTTCGGTGAACGGGGGCATGGCGTGAAGTGCAGAGTTGTCGTCACAGGGATGGGCGGGCTGAGTCCCCTGGGCCAGGACTGGAAAACGGTATCGAACAAGCTCGAGCAGGGAGTCTCCGCCATCGAGCTGAACGAAGAGCTGGCTGAATACGACGGCATGGACACACGCCTCTTCAGCCGCGTTAAGAGCTTTGAGCGCCCGGACCACTACACCCGAAAACGCATTAGAACCATGGGGCGTGTGTCCCAACTGGCGACGCGCGCCACCGAGCTGGCACTGCTCGACGCCAATCTCGATGCAGTCCGTGATAACCCGAATGTGGGGCTCTCCTACGGGTCCACCGCGGGCAGCCCACCGGCCATGGAAGAATATGCGAAGGCACTCCACTGCAACAAGCTCAAACGAATTCGCGCCACTGACTACATCCAGTTCATGAGCCACACGGTGCCAGCGAATCTCGCCCAGTTCTTCCAGATCACGGGCCGATTGATTCCCACCTGCAGCGCCTGCACCGCCGGGAGTCAGGGCATCGGCTACGGATTCGAGGCGATCCAATTCGGCAAGCAAGACGTCATGCTCGCCGGTGGTGCCGAAGAGTACGGCGCAATGCACACGGGCGTCTTTGACATCATGTTCGCGACCTCGACCCGCAACGATGAGCCGCAGGCCACCCCCAGACCCTTCGACCGAGACCGCGACGGCCTCGTTGTCGGCGAAGGTGCCGGGACATTGATCCTCGAAAAGCTCGAACACGCCGTAGAACGGGGAGCCCCGATCTGCGCGGAGCTGGTGGGCTGGGGAACCAACAGCGACGGCACGCACGTGACGAATCCCGACACGGTAGGGATGCAACGCGTAATGGAACTCGCACTCAAAGACGCAGAACTCGAGGCCAGCCAGATCGGCTACGTCAACGCCCACGGCACCGCGACCGAAGCTGGAGACATCGCGGAGTCTCAAGCGATGCAACGTGTCTTCGGTAACCGCATTCCGACCAGCTCCCTGAAGAGCTACATGGGCCACACTCTTGGGGCGTGTGGCGCTCTCGAGGCGTTGTACACGATCGAAATGATGCGCGCGAATTGGTTCGCGCCGACATTGAACCTGGATAATGTGGATCCCCGTTGTGGGGATCTCGACTATATTCGCGGGAACGGGCTGACGCTTCAGACCGAGTATGTGATGACCAACAACTTTGCCTTTGGCGGGATCAATACCTCACTCATCTTCCGGCGTTGGACTTAGTGAGTTCCCTCCCTCGATTTTTCTCTCGCCCTACGTCCGCTCCCAAACCCAGGTTCGATGTGGATATCGAAGCCGGAGCTGACGTTCACCCGAAAGTAGCCAACGTAAATAGAGAAGTGCCTCAGGAGTATCAGACTCGGGTCCGTCACCACACCCTTCGATACGCAGCCGCATCCCGCCCTCGCGGACCCGGCTCATCACCAGCGCGACTGCATACGCCCCATCCACGCTTCCTGATTGTTTAGTGATGGTTGCGGGGATCGCCTCGTCGCCCGTGACGAGGAGCACCGACTCTCCATCATTCTCCGCGGCATGCAACAGGGAAATCGCCTCCAGGAATCCGTGCGCGAACGTCTGCCTTCCGGCCGCTAGCGCTGTGCTGGCCAGGGCGTTCTTGGCCCAGATCGAGAAAAGTCCCGCCTGGGTGTTATGGACCGAGTGACTGAACATATTCGGGGAGAGGGGTCTCTCTTCGACCAACTTTTCGAGCAACGAGATCAAGACTGTGAGCGATCCTCGCTGGGACGCGAAGACCGATCTCATTGAGGACGCGTCGAGGCCCTGGGTACTCCGATGAGCGACGTTCAGCATCATGCGACTCAATTGATCGCAGCGACGGCGCATCAGGGCTGGAAGAAAGCCGACGTCTGGAGTGCCTTTTCGCTCTAGAGGAGGCGGATCGAGGCACCAGCTTTGCCAATCGGCCTCGGTCTCGACTCCAGGGGACCAGGCTGCCCATGCTCGCACCTGCACCGCGATCACGACGGGCCATCCGTGAGCGCGATGCTGCAGTTGCTGCCGCCGAATCCGAACGAGTTGCTCATGATCGCGGCTCTGGTCTTCACCTTGGCCCTTTCCCCCGCGCCGACGAGGGTGAGTGGCGCGAGGGTCGGGTCCGCCACACCGTCGTAGACATGAGGTGGCAGGGTCAACTCGTCGTTCGATCGATTGGCCAGGACGAGCCAACAAAATGCGGTTTCAATGGCACCCGAGGCACCCAAAGTGTGACCGATCAGGGGCTTCGTGGAGCTGCAAGGAACCCGGTCTCGGAACAAGCGATAGATGGCCGCGGACTCCATGGAGTCGTTTTGAGGTGTTCCCGTGCCGTGAAGGTTCAGGTAGGCGATGTCCTCCGTCTTCAGGCCGCTGTCGGCGAGGCACGCCTTCATGGCGCGATAGGCTCCGGCGCCGTCCGGGAGCGGTGACGAGATATGGTGGGCGTCACTGGACTCGCCCACGCCCTGGAGCTGAATGCCCCCGGACTCTCGGGTGAGCAGGAAGAGCGCCGCGGCTTCGCCAAGGATCAAGCCATCGCGGTTCAGGCTCATCGGATTCAGGACGTCGCTGGAGAGAGCCTGGAGGGAATGGAAGCCGGCGGCCGTCAGGCCGCACAGTGAATCCGCCGCGCCCGAGATCACGGCGTCGCAGACGCCCAGCTCGAGCAGGCGTCTGGCTGCCCCCAACGCCTTGGCTCCGGAAGAGCAGGCGGTGGAAAGTGCATAACAGGGCCCTGCCGCACCGCTCGTCTCTTGAACGAAATCGCACAAGATCCTGTACTCGAGCTGCACGACGTCGATCTGGTTCGACGGCGCTCCTCTGACATTGCGCCTTCGCAGAGCATCCTCGGTCTCAGCAACCCCGACGGTGCTGGAACCCATGACGACGCCTACCCGTTCCGCGCCGTAGTGCTGAATCGCGGCTTCGACCTCCGCGCGAATGTTCTCGAAGGCGGCCAACGCCAGTTGGTTGCTGCGACAGTCGAAAGTAACAAGTGCCGTTGGAATTGCTGGAAGCGGATCCGTCACGGCTCCGAAGAGGCGCTTCTCGCCGGGTATGAGGTTGTCGCGGACGCTCAGGTACGAAACGTCACCCGCTGTGACACGATTCCAATTCTGTTCCGGGGTCGACCCCAATGCCGTGACCAACCCCAGCTTCGCGAGCCGACAGCTTCCCTCACTCATCTCTTCGCCTCGTTGATTTCCGCCTGCAACTCAGCGCGCAGGATCTTGCCCGTCGGTGAACGCGGGAATGCGTCACGAACCTCGATGCTCCGAGGAATCTTGAACGCAAGGATGTGTTTTCGGAGATACGCCTGGAGCTCGGTGGGATCCGGGTGTTGCCCCTCCCGAGCCAGTACCACCGCCTTCACGCGATCGGCGGTATCGGAGTACGGGACGGCTAACACCACGGCCTCTGCCACGGTGGGATGCTTGATCAGCAGCGCTTCGAGCTCGAGAGGGTTTACCTTGTTGGCTCCGACATCGATCATGAGCTTGACCCGCCCAGTCAGTCGCAAAACACCATCATCGTCCAGGCAGCCGATGTCGCCTGTTCGCAGGAAGCCGTACCGATCGGGGCCCTCCACGTCCTCCAGGTAGGTGCTCAGCATGGTTGGTGTGCGAATCGCGATTTCCCCCTGTGACCCGAGCGGGAGGGGCCGCTCGATGTCCGGCCGTTCGAGGTCGAGTATGCGTGCCTCCACGCCCCCGAGCGGACGCCCCACCGAGGCGGGATCAAAGGGAGCGATTGCCGGCGAACCGTAAAAAACCGCGCCAAACTCGCTGGCGCCATAGATCTGTCCAATGGACGTCTTGAAGACGCGCCGAAATTGTTCGTAGATGCGACCGGGTAGTGGGCTTCCGGCGGAGATCGCGAGCCTGAGCCTATGGGGGGGAGCAGGTTGGTTGCTGCGCGAGACGGCGTCGAACATCAATGGCACCGCGGGCCACACCGTGATCTTGCCCTTCCCGAGAGCCGAACGGGCGGTGGCGGGGGAATAGTTGCGATGGAGTTCGGTCTCGCAGCCGGCCGTGGTGGCGGCCGCGAGGGCGACGTCGATCCCATAGGAGTGAAATTGCGGAATCGAGATCAGGACCCGATCCGCGCTGGAAAGGGCCAGGGCCTCGACCAGATTTCGACCCAATGCGATCAGGGATGACATCTCACGTCGAACCATCTTAGGCAGGTCGGTCGTACCGGAACTCTCGAGGAGGATCGATGAGTGCGTACTCTCATCGGGAAGAACATCGGGGGATGTTTCGGAGTGAATGGAAGTCTCGTCTGCGAGCCTATCAGCGACCAGCATGCCGTCGAAGCTCATCAGTATGGCGTCGAGGAGATCTTCGCCGGCGATCAATACCGACTTGCCCAGCTTCTCGACCAGCCGACGAAATTCCTGTGTCGGGGTTTGGGGCGAGCAAGGAAATGTGCGCGAACCGCTCCAAAGTGATCCAAGAAGCGCGACCTGGGCTTCCACGGAGTTGGGGAGCGCGATCATCACCGTGTGACCGGGGAAGTCACGGCGGAGGGTCCACGCCAAATTCTGGGCGGCGTCGCAAAGCCCTCTCCAAGTCAACTCACGCTGCCGGTCACCACCCATCAGCTCGCACACGGCGAGATCATCCGGTCGTGTCGCGGCGTGATAGAGAAGACAATCGATGAGGCTGACCCCGGGAGTCGTCGAGGGGCTCATGCCGGAAAGCTCAGGGTACCCTCGACCTCCAAAAGCAGGTCCGGCCGGCACAGATCCACCTCAACAAATTCGAGGGTCGGGACGAGCCGGAAGATCTCCTGAAACCGAGAAAGTATCTCTACACGATCGTCCGATCGCGGGACGTAGACGCGAAGGGCGTCGTAGCGATCCAAGGCATCTTGCTTCGTCGCTGCCTGCTTGTCGGCTAGCACATTGGAGAGGGAGGCGAGGTTCAGACACGTCTCGTCGATCTGGCCCATCAGATCTCCCCGATGTTGAGTGTCCTCTCCGACGATGCTCGCAGTACCGGACACGAGAGCCGAACATCCGAACAGGTTGCGCTGGCTCGGGGTAAGTAGACAGGCTCGTGCGAAGACAGGCGGTACCGGGCCGTAGCGTTCCGAGTAGCAATGAGGGGCACTTTGCCGGGGGTTGTTGATGGGGCTCGCGGGCTGTGAATCCGTCAGCAAGTGGAGGGTGTAGCCGTTGTCTGGCGCGCCGACTGCAGAAGTGGCTGCCAGGCGTTTGGAAACGATCTCGCCAACCCACCGGCGGAGTCCATCGAAGCGGCCAGCATTGAACAGTTCGTAGCTCGATAAACCACAAGAACGGGTGCGCAAGATGTCGGGTACATAGTTCCAGAAGCGTATCGGGTACGATTGCATCTCACGCACGAGTTCGCCGACATCGCGATAGCACCCGTACACCGCGTCCCTGAAAGCATCGTCCCGGAGCAAACCAGCGCCGGGGATCGTCACCCGCAGCAGTGAGGCATCCCCGCGACTCACGATCTCGATGCAGAGGTTGCCGACCTTGACCTCGCGGGAGGAACTCGCCGCAAATGTACGATCGAGCCAGCCCAGTGGCGCAATAACGTCGTTTTCAGCAGTCGGAGTCGTGTTCGACAGAGCTTTGCTCACGACTTCTCCTCCTCATCCAGAAGCTGCGGAGCAAGTCTCTCGAGCACAGAGTCAGGCGTCCGGTGGTACATCGTGCCGTCGAGGGTCGTCGTCACCAGCGAGGTGTGGGCACGAGCCGAGCGGATATTTCTCGTTAGGTTGATGACCTCATAACCCACCATGATTCGAAATTTCAAATCCCTAAACCAGGCCGCAACCTGAACGTGGTCGCCGTAGCGGAGCGGCGAGACGTAGCGACACTGGCTCTCGATCACTACGAGACCGATTCCCAACTCGATGAAATCGGAGCCGTCGAGGCCTCGAGACCGCATCAGTTTGGTCCGCGCGATCTCGAGATACTTGTAGTAGTGACCGTGCCAGACGACGTTCTGGGGATCGACGTCATGAAAGGGAACCTCGAGCTTCACCTTCACTTCATGCAGGCGTGCCGTGGTCGACTGGACCGGATATGCGAGCGCGCTGTTGGGTTGGCGATCTACCACGAGTTTATTCCGAACCTCGTCCATTCCCTCTGGATTCGAGGCCCGTCCTCAACTTCGACAACTTCAACCTTAGGACCTCGGGCGAGCCATCGGGTATCATGGGGAATCGAACTCAGCGTGATGAGTCGATCGATGTCCAAAAGCCTACCACAAGGTTTCTCTTTTCTTCAATCAATCTAGGCCGCTCTCGAGGCACGTCGGCAACCGGGATTTCGCCATGAGTCCGCCGGCTATAGTGTCCCGGCCTGTAAATCGCGCAGATGATGACCATCGCCTTCCCGCTGGAGCTTCAATTGAGAATCGCTTTCGTGTCCGGGAATCGAGAGAAGCTACCCGATGCCGTCATCCCCCTCGGTCTCCTCAACGTCATGGCGAGCACCCCGGAGCGCCACGAAAAGATGCTCATCGATCTATGCTTCGAGCAGCATCCCGTTTGCGCCATCATGGACCAGCTTGGCACATTCGAGCCCGAGATCATCGCCCTGGGCATGCGGAACATCCAAAATGCCGACTACACGGGCCGCGACGATCAGCTCAACTACTACGACAAGCTGATTGGCGCCATTCGTCAAATGACCTCTGCACCAATCGTGCTCGGCGGGAGCGGCTTCAGCGTCATGCCTCGCGAGTTGATGGATCGGCTCAGGCCCGACTACGGAATTTCGGGAGAGGGAGAAGAGGCTTTTTCTCAACTCGTAGAAGCTCTGGAAGCCGGAGGAGCGGGGCTCGAGAGCATCGGCAATCTTCATCGACGGGTCGATGAGGGCATCGTGTCCAACCCCTCTCCCCCCGCGTTCTTCGATCTCCGAAACTCACCGAAGCTCGACCGGACGCTCCTCGACCCGCGCTACTACGAGCGCTACGGAATAGAGTCCGTGCAGACCAAGCGGGGCTGTCCTCTGCGCTGCGCGTACTGCACATACCCCATCATCGAAGGGCGGGTGGGACGCCTGCGGGGCCCCTCTGCGGTGGTGGACGAAATGTTCCAGGCCCTAGACGACCATCCAGGCATCCACCACTTCTTCATCGTCGATTCGGTATTCAACCTTCCGCGTACTCATGCCAAGGAGGTCTGTCGCGAACTCATTGCACGCGACTGGCGTGTGCCCTGGACCTGTTACGCCAACCCCCTGGGCTTCGATGTCGAGATGGCGGAGCTCTCCAAGGCCGCGGGATGTATCGGGATGGAGATCGGATCGGACTCCGGTCGAGACCACGTCCTCAAACGATTGCGCAAGGGCTTTACGACGGACGATATCCGTCGGCTACACGACATCTGCAAGGCCGCCGACGTGAAGGATTGTCACGCCTTCATCCTCGGGACCGAGGGCGAAACCATCGACGACATCGAGCGCTCGGTCGAGTTCATCGTCTCTCTCGATCCCTTCAGTGCCATCGTGATGGTATGGGTGGACGATTGCGAGCCGCTCGACCCGGCGCTTCGGAGACAACGCCTGGCATTTCGGGCGACGATCGAGGCGAGGCTCTACGAGCTGAAGGAGGAATTTCCTTACTGGATCATCCCGCCCCTGGGCGTAAACTTTTCAACCAGCTTGTTTCGACGAATGCGTCGTGAAGGATTCCACGGCCCTCTTTGGCAGTACCTGCGTTCTGACGACGCCGAGGGTTAGTCCCATGGGGGCTCGTCCAGAATGGACTCCATCATTAAATCGAATCTTCTCCTGATGGAACACGAGGCACTGCGATGCTTCACTCTTCCGCTCGCCGTGTTGGGGCCTGTTTCTCCCGCCCGGTGCCTGGTTGATGCAAGAGCCCTTGAGTTCAACTGCTCAACGCACCACTCTCGTTGAGCACTTCTGCTGGGGTGCGGAAGGCCAGGGTCTTTCGAGGCCGCTGGTTCCGTTAAAGAGCAGTCCGGCTCAGGTCTGCTTGGGAGCAAGCGGAGAGGTCGGTGTCTTTCGGGAAGTGCCGGCGGAGAAGACGGTTCATTTTCTCGTTCGTTCCGTGCTGCCATGGGCTCTGCAGGTCGCAAAAGCAGATATGAACGTCTGTGGCGATCGAGAGCTCCTTGTGCGCCGCCATCCCCAACCCGCTGGGAGGCCCCCTCCCGGTGCCGGGCACTGCACGGTCCTCGACCTCAGTCGGGCGCCCTCGGATGGAGACGGCATCGACGATCCGGCTGCGTTCCGGCGCTTAGCGAACTTCGTGCGATGTCGCTCATCGACTGCCCGCGCTTCCATCGCTCCCAGAGTTCCTTCTTCTCTCGGAGCCTGGAACCCGCTCTTGGATCATCAGCTCAAGCTGTCCGAACTCGGCTGACGGATTACAGGGGTCCGTGTCCGTAGCGCCCGCCGCTACCCCGCGGAAATTTGGAGGACTAGCCAGGGCATCTGCGCAGTAGAACCGCGCAAGAGTGAAAGACCTCGCAGAAATTCGCCCTAGCGGTTTGGCGGCCCACTCGATGTTGCAGGGCGAGCGGAATAGCCGTCCCATTGGATGATCTGGCCATCGACAACGTAGATCTTCCAACGCTTTGCGGTATCCTCGAAAACCGTCGCGATGTCGGCGCTGATCAGCCGCTCGCCCTTCTGCCTAAAATAGCTGGGCTGACAGTCGCGGTATCCATTGGAGCTACCCCGTTTCCGTGGACGGTTGAGCGTTTGGGTGGACTTCCCCCGGAACCGTGAGCACAGAGCCTCCACCTGAGACTGTCCAGTCAGAACGGGGGCGGACGCCCGGATCGAAGAATCTGAGACGAATGGGGAAGTACACCCTGCGCTCCGACCCTGTGGAAGGGAAAACAAGCTGCGTTCAGGCTCGGCGTCCGAATATGGTGGTCATCTTAAACCCCAACGGGACCTACGGCGGGGAGACACCCATCGAACCCTCAAGGTCATCATGAAGGAGGGGGTGATCTACAAGAACGTGCTATAGAGCAGCGCCGGTCGCCTCACTCGAAGCGCTGTCCGAGCAGCCAGTTCAGGCGCTTGACGACGGCAGGCTCGTGCAGGATGTCCTTGTGGCCGTTGTCGAAGCCTCGCTGCGTCGTTGCCTGCTCCTGTACCTCCGGCCAGAGCTGGCTCGCGACCGTTACAATGCCGTCGTCCGCTACGGTGCTGGACCTGCTCATGTGGAAGCCGTACATCATGTGGAACTCCACGTGAGGCGGCAGCAGACGTAGGATGTCGTCGTCTTCGTCCTCGTAGAACACCCAGCGCAGGTAGTCGCTCGACGGGTTCATGTCCTTGAACGAGGGAGGCAGCTCGATGGGCGCCTTCTCGGTGCGCTTCGCGTTGACGTCACCGCCCCAGGGCGTCGAGATCGAGACGAAGAGCCGTACGTCGTCCCGGTGGGACTCGGTCTTGTACTTGAGGATGGCCCCTCGCGAGATCAATCCGCCCATGCTGTGCCCGACGATGGCCATCTCGTCGAAGTCGTGCTTCACCGCCATCCGTTCGAGAAGAGTTGCTAGGTGAGTCGAGATGCCGTCCAGGCTGAAGCCCGATGGGTAGAAGTAGAACCACGGCTGGAAGCGCTTGCGGTCGAGCTTCTCTATGAGAGTAGAGAATTCCTGGGGATAGCCGCTGACGCCGTGCACGAAGAGCACCGGGATTCACTTCGGGTCGTAGGGCTCCATGAAGTAGATGCCCGCGATCTCCGAGTTCAGGAAATCCATGATCTTCCAGAGCCCATATGGCCCGGCGTCGGGACCGAAGGTGTCGGCTTCCAGGTCTTCGCACAGTTCTCCTTCCACCGACCAGGCCCATAGGCTGAAGATGCGCTGCTCTTTCGGCGTGCGCTCGACCAGAGCCAGGACGTCCAGGGGCTCTGTGATCACGTCGGAAGGCGTCTCGAGAAGGATGTCCTGGGTAACATCGTCGCCGGGCCCCAATTCGATCACCGGGTTCTCGCGGTTGAGACTCACGAGTTCGTCGGGGTCGAGCAAGCCGTTCTTGTTGCGATCTTCGTAGGCGCCGAGGCGATAGCGGCCCGCCGCGACAAGGAATGCGAACGAGCCGGGCTTGACTCGAACGAAGGTGTCCACTCCGATGAGGGGGTCGCCATCGACCTTTGGCTCCATCGACAACAGGACGACGAGGATCCCTTCCGCGCGCCCTTCCGCATCGACCCGTCCATCGATCCGGCCCATCTGCATCGCCACCTCGACCTTCTTGGCCTCGTCCGAAGAATCTGTGGGTGAAGTCGGGCTCAGGAAGCTTGCCAAGTGAGTGATAGAGGGCGATCTCGGTCGTTTTGAAGTGTTTGAAGCCGTAGGCCCTTCTGAAGGTCACTTTCAGCTTGTTGTTCAG
>PVBE010156464.1_pt1 | contig 13482 bp, 9 predicted proteins | sample 1631181 | NCBI WGS metagenome assembly PVBE01 (sample SAMN08397723, study PRJNA350692) | Marine metagenome, whole genome shotgun sequencing project. | isolation source: water | place: Pacific Ocean | collected 2012-04 | reverse complement strand
TTTCCGAGTCGGTGGTTCGTTCGAAACCGAGCCGTGTACTCGGAACCACCCGCAATCACCGGGGACTGCAACAGGAGACAAGACGATGAATCATGAGACACACAAGACAGGAACTTCATGGCGTCTGACGCGATTGGGTACCCCGATTGCGATCGCGATGCTTGTTCTGCCAACGGTGGCATTGGGCAATGCGGTTCAATGGACTGAGGCTGAGGGGGGGAATGGGCATTGGTATTCAGTGATTGTTTCAGCTGACATGAACGACATGTTCTGCTGGACTGAGGCTCGCGATAATGCAACTCAGCGTGGCGGTCACCTTGGAACACTCACCAGCGAGACTGAGAATGCGTTCATTCAGGCTAATCTGCCGCCAGCAACTGCAGCCGACGGCAGCTATACCTGGGTGTGGATTGGCGCGTTTCAGGATGCCGATGACCAGGAGCCCGGAGAATTCACATGGGTCACTGGTGAGCCTTGGGATTGGACTTACTGGGGCGGAGGTAACCCATCCAATGATGGCGGAGCCGAGGACTTCGCCCATACAGACGGCGAAAGCTACGGGACATGGAATGACATGTATGAATGTTGGACCGGCCACCATATGTATGCCTACATGATTGAATTCGAGGCCGATTGCAATGGCGACGGGATCGTGGACTATGGGCAGATTCTTGATGGCACATACGCCGATGATGACGGCAATGGTGTGCCGGATTGCTGTGATGCAGGGGAACCGTGTGATGATGGGACCGCGCCCGAAGGCCATGGTTGGTCGATCGAGCCCGTGCAGTGGTCCGAAGCAGAGGGCGGCAATGGCCATTGGTATGCAACAATGTGCTTTACCGAGGACTGTGCGGAACCGTTACATTATGAGTTCTGGCCTCGCGAGCAATACGTCGAATCGGTCGGCGGACATCTCGTCACCCCGACCTCCGCAGCGGAGTACGCCTTCATGGCCCAGCATGGGCTCGGCGGACATTTCGGTGGGTATCAGGACATGGACGCGCCCGATTTCAGCGAGCCCAACGGTGGCTGGCGGTGGGTGACAGGCGAGCCCTTTGAATGGACCAACTGGGGTCCAGGAGAGCCCAACAACAGTGGTGGCACCGAGCACTTCGTCGGCTCATGCTGCGGTGGCGAGGCGGGCAACTGGAACGATGTATCGACACTGGCATGGCAAGCAGTCGTCGAATTCGAGGCTGACTGCGACGGAGACGGCATCGTGGACTACGGACAGATTCTTGATGGCACATACGCCGACGATGACGGCAACGGTGTGCCGGATTGCTGTGATGCGGGGCAGCCCTGCTCATTTGTGGACTGCAACAACAATGGCGTTTCAGACGCCTTGGATATCGCCAACGGTTACTCTTCGGACTGCAACGATAACGGCGTTCCGGACGAGTGCGACATCGCCGAGGGACTTGAAGAAGACTGCAATCTCGATGGTGTGCCGGATTCGTGCCAAACGCTCTCCGACTGTGATGCCGATGGTATTCCAGACGCCTGCGAGATCCTCAATGGCGCAGCGGACATGAACCCATCAGACGGCATTCCAGATGATTGCCAGGGGGCCGCGAGAGGCGCATGCTGCATTGACACCATGTGCGTGTTGACCACAGCGTCCGACTGTTTCGATGCCAGTGGCTCCTATGCTGGCGACGGTGTGTCCTGCACCGAAGGTGCCTGCGGCGAGCCTTGCCCCGGAGATATTGATGGCAATGGCATCGTTGATGTCATCGATATCCTGACAGTACTGAATAGTTGGGGTGGTTGCCCCTGACAATGTGACTGTGAAAGCACTTGTGGAGACAATGGGCGTCCACCGGCCACCAAATGGCCGGTGGACGCTTGCGTGCGACGAATTTCCCCCTAGCATTGATGGAGTTCAACCGGGATAGGTGGAGACTCGTACCTTGGAGCCCCGCGTGAGGAAACCCCCTTTCATGCGACTCCTTTGGTCCAACAAAGCATGCATCGTGTTCTCGCGAGCCAGTACCGCGCTGGCGATGCTTGTTCTGCTAACCGCGACATCGTCGGCGTGGCGTTCCCTGCACCAGTAGTCGCTGCGGTAAGCCCTGTGCCAGCGACGTCACTGGCGACGGCTTGGCCGGGATGGTTGACATCTTGTCCGTGCTGAATAATTGGGGTGCATGTTCACAAATTGATCCTGATAGCAGCGCTTGGCTGAAATCTCACCACCGAAACAGCGGTGGGGTCTTACAATCGAGGCTGTTGAGTTAGCATTGTGACTAGACGATTTGTCCGTAGTCCGATACTGAACAGGGTTGCGGAGGTAATGAAAGCAACAAATCAATCATTGAAACAGGGTTAGGATTGTGTTGTGTGTAATGAGCTCTCCATGCCGGCATCAGGAGATCTAGTTCACATACGAGTACTAGCATCGCAAGAAACTTGCTGGAGTTAATCGTTGGGCATTCGCCAGAATCACATTGACAAAATCCTCTCCGCTGCACAGAAGATCTCTAAGTCAGGGCAATCGGCCTTTCTTGATGGAGCTTGTGCAGATGATGCTGATCTACGGCAAGAGATTGAGTTGCTCTTGGCCCAGATGCCCAGGGACAAAGATCTCAATACCCTATTAACGCCGAATCCACTCGAACCCGAGGCAGAAACCGTCGGTGTTAAATGCGGAGACCAACTTGGACACTACAAACTCCTGAGCATCTTGGGGCATGGTGGATTCGGCACCGTCTTTCTTGCGGAACAACGGCACCCTATACATCGACGTGTGGCAATTAAGGTCCTCAAGGCCGGCATGGACACGAAGCAGGTCATAGCCCGTTTCGAAATCGAACGGCAGGTGCTTGCCCTCTTGGATCACCCGAACATTGCACGCGTCTTTGATGCAGGCACAACGCCTCTCGGTCGACCGTACTTCGTCATGGAGCACGTTAAAGGGATACCAATAACCGAGGCCTGCGATCTACAACTTCTGGACACTACAGCACGAATCGAACTCATGGCTTGTGTCTGCGACGCCGTGCAGCATGCCCACACCAAGGGGATCATCCATCGAGACCTCAAGCCATCGAACATCCTGGTGTCTCTGGATGTTGATGGAGTGCTTCGGCCCAAGATCATTGACTTCGGTGTCGCCAAAGCAATAGCACAACCTTTCGTCGACATGGCCCTAGTAACGCAAGTAGGCCAGGTCATTGGAACACCTGCCTATATGAGCCCCGAGCAGGCTGACCTCAACGAACTAGACATTGACACTCGCACCGACGTGTACTCACTCGGAATAATCCTGTACGAAATCCTCGCCGGGACACCACCATTCAGTTCCGATCAACTGACTGGTTCTGGATTGAAAGAAATGAGGCGGGTCATCTGTGAGGAAGAACCTCCTCGGCCGAGTAATCGACTGGCCTTGCTTGAGTCCGACGATGCGGCCAAGATAGCCACCGCGCGTCAGATACAATTGGATTCACTGTTGATGTTGCTCCGACAGGAGCTGGAGTGGATTCCACTCAAGGCAATGCAAAAGTTGCGAGGCGATCGATACTCGTCTGCCATGACCCTTAGCGAGGAATTGCGTCGGTATCTCGCTGGCGAACCTTTGCTAGCGGGGCCAGAGTCAAACTTGTACAGGCTACGAAAACTAATCCGCCGAAATCGTTCTATTGCCATAACGATAGTTACTTTCACCCTACTTCTGGCGACCTTTGCGATTGCGACCACATTTCTTTGGCTTGAGGCAGTGAAACAAGCTACCTATGCTGAACAGAAATCGCATGAAGTGGCAATCGAACTGAATCGCCGAAACGCCTTGTACGATTTCTTGATCAATCAAAAGCAAGCCTCAGGCATCCTCCCATCAATTCGGGATCAGCACCACTTCTTTCGGAGTGGGAATAGTTTCAAGAGAAGTATCGATCTGGCTATCAATGCAACAAAAGATGATCCAACACTTCGGCTGGATCTTCTGGACTTACTCCTGCTTGGCTCGACCATCTCAAAACATCGCCAAATGCTTGGGGCTGGATGGACTATCCAAGAAGTGCTACAGGGACTACCTAGTACGCTGGATAATGCCTCGGTCGCCCTTACAAAACTGCGACTAATCGCAACATTGCACAAAAGTGGCAACGCAATGATGACTGATGTTCTTGCCGCATATGAGGCTATCCCAAAATCCCAAATGAGGGCCCACGCTAAGGCGCTGGCCATTCTTGCCCAACAGCAACTGCACAGCAATAAGACCGATACCGGCTGGACTGAGGCTACTTGGATAAGCGGACGCCAGAATGCCCTGAAGGCATATAGGCAACTGCAGCAGGTTCCAGAATCCGAGCAAAACCAGATCGGACTGCTCTCGAAATTGCAGTGGCACTATGCATACAGAGCTAATGATAGAGAGGCGAGCTTGCAAATCTATGAAGAAATGCTTGTGCCCTTATGCCGCAGCTTATACCCACCAGAAAATATCAATCGCAAGAAAATAGAGCATGAGTATACAATCACCACTCTATTCTCTCTCCTAGAAAGCAGTAAGGATCTTAAGAGCACCTCGGAGTTGATCCCCGAGGCGCTGATCCGAGCCGAATCTTCCCTCACGGTACTGCTTGAGGAGTTTGGTAGCGCGCACAGAAGAGCCTGGCAATGGATGAACAACCTCGCAGTCTGCCATGCTGACTACGCTGACCACGTCGGTTTATTGGAATCTAAGGCCGACGAGCATCGAACTCGCGCCGCCGATCTGTGGGACCAAGTTCTATGGGAAACGTCCACTCGACAGCAAAATAATTTGAACGACACTGAATGGTATCTCCAAAACTATCGGCATTATCTACCTAAATACGCGCCAAGCGAGGAGGCGTGGCCTGCTTGGCTTGATAGCGCTCGCTCCGTACCCTCGAACCGCCCATAGAGGCAGCCAGTCAGAACTCAAGAAATCGCGTTAATGAATCTACACAATTGAGAATGCATCTTGGGAAATAGCAAGAAGTCACAGGGAAGACATCTCCGATAGTCGACGTGTTAACCATCCCTGAGCATATCGCCAATCATTGATTACAGTTCGCCTCGATATCAAGAGAATGGCAGCCACCTGATCAATGGTCATGCCAACCACGTATCGGAGCCATACCACTTCGGCCTTGCGAGGGGCCTCCAGTTCAAGCGCCGTCAAGGCGCCGAGCAGGCAGGCAATTTCATCAGAATCTACCGAATCAGGCCCTCTGAGTTCTCCATCACAGATTTCCAGAGAAACCGGACGCTGGCCGCCCCCCCGCTTCAGCCGATCACGGCTCCGGGCATGATCAACGAGAAACTGCCCCATCACCCGAGCAACGCTGCCAAAGAAATGCCGCCGATCCTCGAAACGAGGTGGTTCGTCCCGCCCGGCCCACATCCGCAAGAACACCTCGTTGACCACCATGGTCGGCTGCAAGGTCACGCCGGGACGTTCCTTCGCCAGCAGGCCGGTCGCCATGGATCGCAGTTCTTGGTTGACTTCTGACCATAACGCCGAGGCAGCACGGGAATCACCCGAACCAGCCGCATCAAGCAAACGTGTGACGCGGACCTTTTCGTCGCTTTCCATAATCGCCCCTCAACTCGGGCGGAACGCTTGCCCGGTGAAGGTTCAGTATGTCGCATCGGCGAACACTCTGCAATGAGGGCACCCGAGAAAGCCACACACCGCTCTCTCGTCGTCCATTGTGCCGTGGATTGGGTGAGAAACTCAGCCTGCGACCACGCTGCTCATCTTGAAGATGGGCAGGAGGAGCGCCATGGCGACCGCGCCAACGAGAAGGCCCATGAAGACGATGAGCATGGGCTCAATCATCGACGTTGCCTGCTTGATGCCGGCTTCGAGTTCATCGTCGCAACGAGTCGCGATCTTTTCCATGACCTCTGGCAACTGACCGCTTCGCTCGCCGGAAGACATCATCGCGCCGACGCCGGCGGGAATCCATTTGGAATCGGTGACCGCGCCAGTCAACTCCTTGCCGTCGCGGACGCGGGCTTCCATGTCCTGCCACATCCGATCGAAGACGACATTGTCGGTCACGCCCCGGCAGATGCGGATGACGTCGATCAGACCGACGCCGCCTGCGAGCAGGGTGGACATGGTGCGGCTTGCGCGGGCGAGGTAGAGGGTGACTGTCAGGCGGCCGACGATGGGCGCGTTGAGTTTGCACCAGTCGATGATGCGGCGACCCGCGTTGCTGCGTCGCCACAGGAAGAAACCAAATCCGATCGCGGCAATCGCCGGCAACCAGATCGGCCACCCGTTTCGAATCGCATCGCCGAGGGCCATCATGACCTTGGTGGCGCCAGGAAGTTCGGCGCCCTTCCGCTCGTAGATGGCCGAGAACTTCGGCAGAATCACCACGAGCATGAAGGCTGTAATGAGTACGGCGCTTCCAAGCATGAATGCCGGATAGGTCGCGGCACCCTTGACCTGCTTGCGGGTCCGCTCCTCGCGGACGAGGTATTCGCCGACACGGCCGAGCATGAGCGCCATGGTGCCGGATGCCTCGGAAGCGCGGACCAGACTCACGACGATCGGTGGGAAGACCTTGGGCCAGCGGGCCATCGAACGTGAAAGCGGCGTACCGCCACAGACATCGATGTGAATCTCTCCCACCAGATGAGCGAATTCCTTGCGGCGGCACTGCACACGTGAGGCCTCAAGCGCCTCGGGCAACGGCACGCCGGTATCAAGCATGACACCGAGTTGCTGGCAGAACACCGCGACGTCGTCACGGCGAATACGCCGCGCCGCTTCGCCGCGACGGATCTCGTCGGCATCGAAGTCCGGCAAGGCGGCACCAGCGTTTCGAATGGCCGTCGGAACAAGTCCATCGGCCCGCAGGATGGCGGCGATGTCATCGGGTGTCGAACCAGAAACGGTCCCCGTGACAACCTCGCCGTCCTCGGCGCGGGCCCGGTACGAGTAGGTCCGATCGGTATTGACGGTCTTGAAACTCATCCTTGGCTCGCTGCGTACAGCACCTCTTCGGGAGTCGTCAGACCGGCAGCCACTTTCTCCCAGCCGTCCTCGCGAAGGGTTTGGAATCCACCTTCAGCAAGTCTGGTGCGAAGCGACTGCAAACTCTCACCGGAAGCGATTGCTTCAAGCAACTCTGCGTCCGGCACGAACAACTCGAAGATCCCGATCCGGCCGGCGTACCCCGTGTTGCGGCAGTGACTGCATCCAGTCCCTTCCCACACAACATCGGGGTCCCCGCCAGCCGCCTTGATCGTCGCGGCCAACCGCTCGTCCGGCTCCGACTTCGCCTTGCAGTGCGAGCAGACCTTCCGAACGAGCCGCTGCGCAAGTACACCGCGCAACGTGGCCGCTACGAGATAGGGCTCCACACCAAGATTGACAAGACGCGTCACGGCACTGGGCGCGTCATTGGTATGGAGCGTCGAGAATACGAGATGTCCGGTGAGCGCCGCCTGCGTGACGATGCCCGCCGTTTCGTTGTCACGAACTTCGCCGACCATCAGAATGTCGGGGTCTTGGCGAAGCATGGACCGCAGAGCACCTGAGAACGTGAACCCGGCCTTGGTGTTGACCTGCGCCTGGTTGACTCCCGGAATGCGTGCTTCCACGGGATCTTCGATCGTGGAGAGATTCTTGTCCTCGGTGTTGATCTCTGAGAGCACCGAGTACAGCGTGGTCGATTTGCCAGATCCGGTCGGACCCGTCACGAGCACCACACCGTTGGGACAGGTCACGATGCCACGCCAGGCTTCCAGCGTCTTCGGGCCGAACCCGAGTTGATCGAGCGTCAGGCTCGCGTTGCGGCTGTCGATGATACGGATGACGACCTTCTCGCCGTGCTTGCCCGGCATGATCGACACACGCAGATCAATGGGACGGCCTTCGAGCATCACGTTGAAGTCGCCGTCCTGCGGAACACGCCGCTCGGAGATGTCGAGGCTCGACATGATCTTGATGCGGCTGGCAATCGCGGCGTGCATGCGGTGAGGAGGCGAGAGTTTTTCGTACAGACGTCCATCGACGCGGTACCGAACGCGAAGACGATGATCCTCGGGCTCGATGTGGATATCCGAAGCACCTTCCTGCACAGCGGTGAAGATGATGTAGTTGACGAGTTTGACGACGGGTCCGTGCCCGGCGACTTCCTCGAGGTCCGCCAGTTCGGTCGCTTCCCGCTCGATGACCGAGAAGTCCTCTTCGGCGATGTCTTCGTAGATGTCATCAATGACGAAGACGTTGGCGGCCGGCAGCCACGATCGGATCGCGTTCTCGATCTCGGTCCGGGTCGCGGCAACCACCTTCACCTCATGGCCGGTGATGCGAGCCATCTCTTCAGCGAGGAAGAGGTTGCTCGGCTCGATGACCGCCACAGTCAAGACGCCGCGCACGAGGAAAAGCGGCAGTACACGATGTTCTTCGATGAACTTGCGGCTGAGCACCTCGATGACGGTCGGATCGGCGGTTCTGGCGACATGCGACACGAAAGGCACGCCGTAACTCTCGGCGAGTGTGCGCACGACATCCTCTTCACTCGCCAGTTCAAGTCGCTGAACGACCTCACCCAGCAGGTGCTGGTGATCGTGCTCGACCTGCCACTGCAGAGCCCGCTCCAGATCGGCCTCACTGATCAGGCCGCGATCGATGAGCAACTGCCCCAACGGCATGTCCGTTGCGACGCTTCCACTGCCATCATCATGCTTCCAATGATCGATCATGCCGCTTGCCCCTTGGCAAAGGATCGCGCCGCTGCTTCAAGCGAAGTGTGGACGGCGAGTTTTCGGTCTATGTGTGTGACGCACATCGCCGCAGAAGGCTGCCCGTCACCGCAAACGACGCGGAGTTGCCCGCCGAATCGCTGGATCGACTCGTGCAGCCAGAGCATCGCTTCGAGGCCGGCAGAATCGATGCGGTCGAGTTCACGGATGTCCAGCACCAGCCGAATACCCGCCTCAAGCCGTTCGTCGCAGCGACGACGCAGCACATCGGTGTCGTCGGCGAGCAGTTCGCCAGCGATCGACAAGACGGTGCCGCTTCGGTGTTCTTCCCAGTGCATCTTCATGCCGCATCCTCCAGATGAATGTCGGGGCTCATGCCGCCGTGGGCCTCGATGAGTTGCTCCCACTCGCTGAAGTCCAGTTTCAGGAAGCACGGAACGAGCGCAGGATCAAACTGGCTGCCGGAGCCTTGCTCGATCTCGGCGAGCACTGCCTCTTTGTCCATGGCCGAACGGTAGGTCCTGCTCGAGCACATGGCATCAAAGGCATCGGCCAGCGCGATGAGCCTCGCTGGCAAGGGAATGTCCTCGCCCGCGAGTTTGGACGGATAGCCCGCCCCGTCGAATCGCTCGTGGTGGTGCCGGACGCCGTCGAGAATGTCCTCGAAATTGGGAATGTCCTTGAGAATGCCCCAGCCGATCTCGGGATGCCGCTGGATCTGCGCGTACTCGGCCTCGGTCAGCTTCCCGGTCTTGCACAGCACCGACTCGGGCACGCCGATCTTGCCCACATCGTGGACCAGTCCGGCGATATGCATCCGCTTGACGATCGCGGCGTCGAACCCGACCGCCTCTGCGAGTTGGCGGGTCAGCAGCGCGACGCGGCGGGAATGACCACAGGTGTACCGGTCCTTCGCATCGATCGAAGCAGTGATGGCTTCGAGCATGCCGAGGAACATCGTGTTCATGTCATCGAACAGGCCCGCGTTCTCGAGGTGAATGGCGATGTGCGCCGAGGCGGCGGCGAGCAGTTTCATATCCACGGATGACGGAGAGCCATCGGGACCTTCCTTGTCCCCCGCGACAAGCAGTCCGAGTATCCGACCGTCTCGTCCGATGGGATGTGCAAACCCAGCAGTACCAAGCGCATCGAGTTCGGGGTCATCGCCTGCGATAGCGCCGGCCATGAGCGGTCCGCTGATACCTTCGCGGCCGGCAATCGACGAGAGCATCGTTCGCAGGCTCGCGCGATCTCGTGGGGCATCGCCCGAGACGATCAGGCGACCTTCGCCCGTGCCTTCCCGGTCGATATAGGCAGCGATCCAGCGATACGGCAAGGTCTGCAGTAGTTCCTGACAGGCTTGCGCAGCGAAGCGGTGCGGTCTGGCCTCGACGGTCATCTTGTCGGTGATGGAGTACAGCAGGTTGATTTCTTCCCAGGTTTCCGCCAGTTCGCGGCCGACCTGCTCGAGCGTCTGCTCGCGCCCATCGCGGGCCTGCCGATCAAGCCAGAGACGCGAGAACATGGCGGCCAGACGCGGCACCTCCGAGACACCGGGAACCGAGAGTCGCCGCAGCCGCTCGCGGCAGACGCGCACATCAAAGTGCGTCGCTTGACACATCGCCGAGAGGTGCTCGCTCTTGAGCAGTTCGCTGGTGGGAATCGCAATCAGGGCGTAGCCCACACGATCACGACGGTTGCGCAAAGGAACGGCGGCACACCACAGACCTGGAACGAGTTCAAATGGCTGCGGCGTTGATTCATCGCCCCACTGCTCGCAGGCATCCTTAAATCCGCGGCGGACAAGACCCGGTGTACGGACCAGTTCGGTCAGCCAGTCACGTCGGGTCGTCTGTCGAGACGGCGCAAGGACGCCGCTGAGATCGCAAGAACACAGCACCATGCCGATCTCCCGAAGCATCGCCTCGAGATCGTCACAGTGGGTGCGGATACCTGTTGCGGGAAGCATGCTCATGCCGCCTGCTCCCGAGTGTCGTACATCGTTCCAAGCACGCGGTGTACCTGCTCCAGAATCGTTCGTGGACTGAAGGGTTTGCTGACCACTTGGCAGACATTGGTCAGGCCGGCCGCCTCGTCACCGAGTTTGTACCCCCTCGCGGTCAGAATGATGACGGGAATGTCGGCAAGCGCCGCTTCGTCGGTCAGGCTGCGGCAGAGCTCCACGCCGTTGACATAGGGCATCTGCAGATCGGTGATAACCAGATCCGGCGGCATGGCTGTGATCTGATGCAGGGCATCTTCACCGTCCACGGCGGTGCTCACGATGAATCCACTGTTGCGGAGCTTCAGCGAGAGTACGTGCCGGATATGGGACTCGTCGTCCACAATCAGAATGCGTCGTGACATCGTAAGTGCGTTCCTCAGGCCGCCACGCGGGCGGGCAGTTGACCCATGGGTACCGAGAACCAGAACCGCGAACCCATGCCGAGCGTGGACTCGAGACCGATCTGGCCTTGGTGGACTGTTTCAATGATGTGACGACAGAGATTGAGGCCGAGCCCCGTTCCCTTCGCCACGCGTTTGTAATTTTCGACTCGGAAGAACTTCTCGAACACATGCTCGGCGTCGTGCGGCGCAATGCCGAGTCCGGTATCCGAAACCGCGACGTGAACACTGCGGGTGAGCGTGTCCGCATCAACCTGCACCGTGACGCGCCCGCCTTCGGGGGTGTACTTGATGCCGTTGGAGAGCAGGTTGACGATGACCTGCTGCAGCATGTCGGCATCACCGCAGACCATGGTTCCAACCGGCGCGATGTCGGTGTGCAAGGTGATGTGTTTTTCGCGGGCGTGCGGCTCAAGCGTCTGCACAGCACGATCGGCCAGATCGTGTATATCCACGACATCACGTTCGATCTCGATGATGCCCGCTTCGATCCGGCTGATGTTGAGCATGTTGTCGACGAGCCGAGCGAGTCGGTCCGTTTCGGACTGGATGATTCCGTAGAACTCCTGCCGCGTGTCTTCGTCGCGGGCTTCGCCGTCCACGAGCATCTCCACGTAGGCCCGCATGGACGAGAGCGGTGTCCGCAACTCGTGACTGGCCTTGGAGACGAACTCGCTCTTCATCTGGGAGATCTCTCGCTCGCGGGACAGATCGTGCAGCACCGTGACAACGGCGCTCGCCCTGCCCTGTCGATCGACCGCGCAGGCTGAGACGACTTCGCAAGCATTCCCCTCCATGTTCGAACCGTCACCAAGCATCAATTCACCTCGTCGAGGCTCGACATCGACGCCGGCCTCAAGTGTTTCGGTGATGATTCGGCGAAGCGTGTGATCTTTCACAATCTCGGCGATCGAATGACCATCAGCGGTAGCGGGATCGAACCCGAGCAGCCTGCCGGCGGCTTGATTGCTGGAGATGATCTCAAGCAGGGTGTTGCACACGATCACGGCATCGTCCATGACCTCAAGCACAGCCTCTGCCTGCATGCGGGCGTCGTCGGCGACGCGGGCACGAATCTCCAGATCCTGCTCACGAGTTCGCCAGGCTGCCTCGCCCTGCTGGTGGCGTACTTGATACTCGTTGAGTGCCCGCAGCACCGAGCGAAGCCATCGGGGGCCGCTGACGAGTCGGCTGCCGTCGCCGTGTTCCAATTCCCGGCTGAGGCCGCGAATCGCACCTCCCATGGCCATCCCCGATACAACCCCGATGATCGTCACAGTCAGACAGGTCCCCGCCACAACAAACCACAGGTTGCCGCCGAAGCCAGCCCACTCTGCTGCAAACAATGCCGCAAGGCCAACGCCCAGCGCCAGAGTCCCGAGGGCGAGTCCGCCCAGTATGGATCGAATCACGGTCTGCATACCGACCTCGAAGGAGGTCAGGAGTGCGGTCCGTCAGGGACCGTGGGTGCCGTACACTCCTGACACAGCCGATGCATCGGCCGGTTCCGAGGTGTACTTCACCGCAAGATCCATTGCTGCGGAACTTCCCGCAGCATCCCCCAGACGCATCCGAATCCCCGAAAGCACCGCCCATGCCTCTGGACGGTCCGAGAACTCGGCGGTCAACGCCTCGAGTTGCGATTTTGCGGCCTCCAGATCGCCCTCGTGACGGCTGAGCAGTGCCTGGAAGAGACCTGCCTCATATGGCCACGCTTGGAGCCCCTCAAGGTGCCTCGCAGCTTCGCCAACCGAATTCCAATCGCCGATATCCCAGCCCAGAAGACCCAACTCACGCCACAAATCAGGATCTGTCGGGGTCTGCTTACACAGGCCTCGGAGGATCGAGCGAGCCTCGACACTCCGGCCGAGCGCCATCAGCGAGCGGGCTTCGAGCCGCTGCATGACCGGTGGCACTGCCCCACTATCGAACTTGATCTCATCGACCGCCTCAAGTGCGCCGGCCCAGTCGCCAGCTGCGAACCGCATGTGCACCAGATCATGCGCCATGCCTTCGTCGTCGGGGGCGAGCAGCCGAGCCGCTTCGCAGTGCGTGGCGGCTTCATTGTGTTCGCCCTGCAACATGGAGATCTGCGCCAGCAGATGCCGCAAACCCGCATGGTGTTCGAAGTGGTCCATATGCGACTCGACCAACTCGCCCGCTGCGTCCAATTGTTCGGTGGCAATCAGCGCTTCGGCGTGAGCAAGCACATACTGCGGTCGATTGGGGTCGAGTTCGCTGGCGGACGAAAAGTGCTCAGCCGCTGCAGCGTCATCGGACCACCGCTCGTGCAGCACGCCGAGGTAGTAGTGGCACTCCGAGCAATTCTCGTTGAGTTCGATCGCATGCTCGAACATGCCCTTGGCCTCGTCGAGT
>PVBE011434568.1_pt1 | contig 13484 bp, 10 predicted proteins | sample 1631181 | NCBI WGS metagenome assembly PVBE01 (sample SAMN08397723, study PRJNA350692) | Marine metagenome, whole genome shotgun sequencing project. | isolation source: water | place: Pacific Ocean | collected 2012-04 | reverse complement strand
TAAACTTAAAAGTTTTTTTGAACAGCTTGCACCATTCACCTTTGATGAGGGGATGATGATCGGCCAGCCAGCTGGCGAAACTATCGTTTGAGCATCGAATTTTCTGGATGGCTTTGGCATTGTAAATAGTCGCTTCAATTTTAAGGCGATTGCGAATTATCGACACATCTTCACGCAACCGAGCGATATCATGCTCGTCAAAGGAAGCCACCTGATCAACATCGAAGTTTTCAAAAGCAATTTTAAAGCCGGGACGTTTTTTGAGAACAATTAACCAGGATAGGCCAGCTTGAAATATCTCCAAAGTCAAACGCTCGAACAACACTGATTCATCTTTGATTGGAAAACCGTACTCTTTATCATGATACGGTCCATGGACCGGATGGTCTGAAGCGACATCGCAATAAGTGGTCATAACGTTGGTCTACTTCCAGGTTGGTGTAAGCTACTCGTTTATTCAAAGTTGGTGTTTGATAGCGCATGAATTTCGGAATGAACAGGCATAATTATACAATCTGATAACAATTTTGGAGGCGGTGTTTGGTAACAACAAGTGCTGGGCTTGCTTGCCTCAATTTAACACGCTAGCGTTTATGTCTTGTAATATTATGAGCGAGGACAATATGGCCAGAACAACATCTAGGAAACGCGTCAAACGGAAAACAGGACCGGGCGCAAATCAGCCAAGCCTCCGCAGTTGGATTGAGACACTCTCGCGCCAGAAAAAACTTAAAAGAGTCAAAATTGAAGTCGATTGGGACGAAGAGATCGGCGCAATCACTCGGATCAATATGGGACTCCGAGGCCCTGCTTTATTGTTTGAAAATATCAAAGATTACAAAAAAGGCCGCAGCACGAAATTTATGACTTGTGGTTTCTCCAACACGCAACAGATAGCCTTGATGCTTGGCCTACCAATAAACTCCTCGGACAAAGATATGGTCCGGCACCTGAAAGACACCTACCGGAAACCGGTTAAACCGAAGACCATTGGTACGGGTCCGGTAAAGGAGAACATCCTCAAAGGTGATGAAATTAATCTGTTTGATTTTCCCGCCCTCAAATATCACGCCTCCGACGGCGGACGTTATATTGATACTTTTTGCGGGGTTGTCACGAATGATCCTGTGACGGGCCGTCCCAATGTCGGGCTTTATCGCGGACAAATTCTAGGACCTGATAAAGTCGGCAAGCTCATTGTGCCGACCCAAGGTTATGGTGGTCATTTGGCCAAGCGTCATGCGACCGGCGACAAGATGCCGGTTGCTATTGTTCATGGTTGGCACGATTCCATGCCATTTTGCGCCGGCAGCCCCTTTCCCAAACAAATTTGCGAATGGGATATGATTGGCGCAATCCATCAACAGCCAGTCGAACTAGTCAAATGCGAAACTGTCGATATAAAAGTACCGGCAACAGCGGAAATCGTCGTCGAAGGTTATATCAATCCTGACCCCGAGACTTTCGAAATGGAAGGGCCATTTGCCGATTACCCGGGTTATGAGGCCAGGCGCGCGACTCCAAAACCGGTGCTGAAAGTCACATGCATCTCCCACCGAGATAAGCCTATTTTGCGAGGTGCTTTAGAGGGCAGCCGACCTGGATTACCATCCGAAGACGGCCCGCTCTGTGCCTTTAGCTGGTCAGCTATAGCCTGGAATATATTAGAAGATGCGGGTGTTTCTGGTGTTACCGATGTTTGGATGCCGCCGGTTTCAACTGGCATCAACATTGTTGTCCAAATCCACAAGCAATACCGCAATCAAGCAATGCAGATCGGCAACGTCCTTTGGGGAGCGTCTAGCGGCCAGTGGTTCTTTAAAAATGTCATGGTAGTTGAAGAGGATATTGACATCCGTGATCCGATCGCCCTCGAATGGGCCGTGGCGTTCCGGGTTGATCCGGGCGCTGGAGACATCGCCCTCATTGGTCCGACGTTTGGTTCAGTGCTTGATCCCTCAACCCCGGCCGCCGACCGTGATGTACAGAAGTATGGTACCGGCCGCTGGACTCGCACGTTGATTGATGCGACCCGGAGTTGGACGTTTGAACCTAATCCCGACTTTGAAGGCCGCCGTTATCCACCACTGAATAAGATTGATCCAAAACTCGAACGCAAGATTAAACGGCGCTGGCAGAAATATGGCATTGGTATAGATTACCTGACCGAAGCTCAACGTGAAAATCTGACCATGGAAAAACTGTCAAAAACCTTCTCCGAGGTCTAATACCCATGAATAAAGTATTGCTAGCAAAATTTCTCGCCGCTTTTTCTGCGCTGAGTGCCGGCTTCGCCATTGTCGCTACCCGTCTCATCATTGCCGAGACTGAACCGGTAACCTTGGCTTTTTTAAGATTTAGCATCGGTGCCGTTTGCTTGATACCATTTTTAATCGTTGGTTTCCGCCGCAACCCTATTGTGCGTGCTGATTGGCTGCCTGTGCTACTGTTGGGGATTACTTTGTTTGGCATTTTTACCTGGTTGTTCAGCAGCTCTCTCAAATACACCACGGCTGCCCATGGCGCTGTCGGGTTGGCATCGCTGCCTATCGTCACTTTGATACTGGCCTGGTTATTTGGCCGGGAACAAATGTCACGAATAAAAATATTCAGTGTCGTTCTGGCTTTCCTGGGTGTAACCGTTGCGGTCAGTGATTCGTTATTTGCTGAAGCTGCCGGAAAAGACCTCTTGCTGGGCGATATATTAATGTTGTTGGCAACCCTGGCAGTTGCCGTCTACACCGTTTTCGCCAAACCTTACATCGCGCGCTATGGCCCGTTTTTTTTCACTGCTTTAGCGATGGTTATCGGTGTCACTTCATTGGCTTTTGTGGTCGGCTACAACGGTGGTCTATCGGCATGGCCGCAATTCTCACCGCTCGGTTGGTGGCTGTTAATATTCCTAGGCGTAATTGGCGGGGCCATTCAATTTACCGCTTATATTTGGGCGCTCAGGTGGATACCACCATCCCAGGCCGGCATTGCGCTAACTCTAACACCCATTTCAGCGTTCATTATCGCTTGGCCAGCCCTCGGCGAACCGATTACCATTGAAGCTGTAATTGGCCTTGCCCTGGTGCTAACCGCCATATTCTTAATCAATCGGACACCACCGGAAGGTCGGATTAAAATTGAACCAGGTTAATTCGCTTTATAACGCTTTCTGTTGAAAAATAGTTTCAATTGCAACCATTATAAATTATAGTTATATCATGATGATATTCAAGTGCAGGGAAGGAAGTAGTTTTGGGAAATATTGATATCTATTCAACAGTTGCCTGGTCAGCCGGAGCGGGTTGTCATGGCGGCTGTGGTCAAATGTTGCACGTCCAAGACGGCAAGATGGTCAAAATTGAAGGTGATGAAAGTCACCCTTTTAATCAAGGCCGCTCTTGCCCTCGCGTATTAGCTCTAACCCAATACATGTATCATGAGGACCGTATTACTCAGCCGATGAAGCGCGTAGGTGAACGCGGCTCCGGCAAGTTTGAGCCAATTTCCTGGGATGATGCTTTTGATTACTGTGAAACTGAGATGAACAAGATTAAGAATCAAAACGGTCCTGAATCAATCGTCTTTGCCCAAGGTACCGGACGCGATATCGGTGGGCCAATCTCGTTCCTGGCTTATAGTTATGGCAGCCCCAACTGGGTGCAATTAGGTCTCTCTGGTCAGTCTTGTTACACGCCACGGCTCGGCGCGATGAAAGCTGTGCAAGGCGACTTCGGTGTATCTGATTGCTCACAATTCCTGGAAAAACGTTACGACGATCCCGAATGGGAAGTACCGGAAGTTATTATCGTCTGGGGCCAGCATCCGCCAAACGGCTGCCCAGACGCTTTCTTCGGCCATTGGATTGTCGATTGCATGAAGCGCGGCACCAAAATCATCTCGATGGACCCGCGCAATACGTGGATGACGGGCCGTTCTGAATATCATTTGAAGCTCCGTCCCGGTACTGACGGTGCCATGGCGCTGGGTATGCTCAACGTTATTCTAAGCGAAGGCCTCGAAGATAAAGAGTTTTGCGGAAAGTTCGTTCACGGCCTGTCCGAATTAAAAGAACGCGCTGTGGAATATCCGGTTGAACGTGTGGCCGAGATCACTGGTGTACCGGCAGAAGACATTACCGAGGCGGCCCGTTTCTTCGCCAATGCCAAACGGGCTTCCATTCATTGGGGTGTGCCAATCGACATGTGCCCCGACGGCACCTCGGTGGCGCATGGCATTATCTGCCTTTGGGCAATCACCGGTAATATTGATATCCCGGGCGGCCAGGTTATCGCCCGGCCATCCCATGAGGTCAGCTCTTACCCCTACTCAACCGAAGCTCTCGTTGACCTTTATGGCGAAGAGCTGGTTAAAACACTGACTGAAAAGCGCATCGGCGCCGATGCCTATAAGATGGTTAAAAACTTTCGTGGTTGGGCCCAACCCGACATGGTGATCGATCATATTATGACCGGCGAGCCTTACCCGATCAAAGGTGCCTGGATACAAACCGCTAATGTGCTTGGTGGTCAGGCGGCCCGCGCTAATTTTCATTATGAAGCGCTGAAGAAACTTGAATTCGTCGCCGTTGTTGATCTGTTCTATAATCCAACCATCATGGCGCTTGCCGATATCGTGCTGCCTTCATCGACCTTCCCGGAGAAAGACAGCTTTCGCTCCTGGTGGGCACCGCTTAGCATCATCAAAAAGCGGGTGCAGGTCGGTGACTGTAAAACCGACTGGGAGATCAATTTCGAACTCGCCAAACGGTTTAATCCGGAAGGCACCCAACGCTGGGGCTCGCCAATGGAATATTTCAATGAACGCCTCGCGCCTTCGGGTAAAACCTTCAAGGATATGGAGGAAGCCGGCGGCTGGCTGATGCCGGAAGACGGTCCTGCTAAACCGTATCGCCGTCATGAACGTGGCCTGCTGCGTCAAGATGGCGAGCCCGGCTTCAACACACGGACCGGCAAGATTGAAGTTTACTGCACGGCTTATGAAGATTGGGATCTTGATCCCCTGCCGTTCTATACCGAGCCGCCCCAAAGCCCGGTATCAACACCGGAACTGCATGAGAAATATCCCTTAATTATGATCACTGGCGCCCGCAGTCAATTGTTCTTCCACTCAGAGCATCGTGGTATTCCGTGGCTGAGGGAGAAAGAACCAGATCCCTATGTCGAAGTTCATCCTGAAACTGCCGCCGATTATGACGTTTATGACGGCGAGTGGATTTACCTCAAAAATGATCTCGGTAAAGTGAAACGCAAGGTGATGATCACCAAGCGAGTTAAACCAACGGAAATCCAAACCCTCCATGGCTGGTGGATGCCAGAACAGGAAGGCGCTGAGCCCAATCTGTTTGGCGTCTGGGACTACCAGATCAACCAGCTTGTCCCTGGTCCACAAGAAAGCCAATCCGGTTTCGGTGGCGGGCAATATAAGACCACATTGGTCACGCTTGAAAAAATTAACGAAGGAGCCCAGGCCAATGGCTAAGTATGGAATGTTGATAGATTATGATTTCTGCACCGGCTGCCACAGTTGTGAAGTCGCCTGCCAGCAGGAGCATAATTACCCTGTCGGTAAAAACGGCATTCGCGTCACCGAGCACGAATATGACACCGGCGAGAAGATCAAGATCGACTTTATGCCGTTTTTGACCGATCTCTGTGATCTCTGTATGCCGCGCATCGCCGGGGGTGAAAAACCGGCCTGCGTCAAACACTGCCAGTCGGCCTGCATGGAATTTGGCCTGACCAAGGATTTATCAAAGACCCTTGGCGATAAATCCAAAGTAGTGCTTTATACCCTGCAACCGGGGTAATTTGACGCAAAATATTATAATCCTTCACCAGGAGATTATAAGGATTGATGTATCTGGAATTCCTCGCAAAGCTATGCTCATCAAGATTTGCATCTCCACATAAAACTAGTAATAAAACGGATAAAGAAAAAATGCATTCCAACGAAATATCGAGAATGCAGAATTTGGAAATTTCAATCATGGCTAAGTTAATAAGCGAAAACGATACCTAGCCAGTATCAGTGGGTTTTTGATTGATGATATTAATTTAACTGCAAGCGCATCGGTAACTGGCTTTTCGAGCCTGTCCAGCTTTATTTTTCAGTGCCTTTAATGCGCCACTGCTTAAACTTAGCTGCGGTTGAACTACAGCGGGCGAGCTCCAGCTTGCGTGACATAAACGGCCCTGCTGAGCGGCTCGAACTTCCAACGGCGAGACAGAGGTTGTTATCACTGCCAGGCCGAAACTCCAAAGATTGACTATCATAGTCGAATATTTGTGCCGAAGATGTGGATGAACAATTAAGCAGTCCAAAGGTACCCCCGGCAGCAGCAGATGCTAGTAGCGTTGCACATTTTCCATCAAAGGTCGCCGAAATGATCTGACGTGACGCTTTGTTATAATAAAATTGCACATCCCCGCCAAAAGGTTTGCACGAATGGGCATGAAGTCTGTCGCCAAATCCTCGCCCCACGGTATCGATGCACCAACCCAACTTATCCTGTTCATCGAGATTGTCGGCAAGATAAATCACGGGTTCCGGTGTTTTTAATTCCGGCGGCCCCGCATAAAGTGATGTAGGAACGAGCGCCAGCAGAATGAAGGCAGAGAGGCAGGTTAATTTTTCATAAAATATCCGTTTCATTTATTAAATCTCCCATTTTGTATATTTTTCGTTTTTTCACTTGCAGACGTTAGCCTACCTGCGATGATCGTATACAATAATCAACTGGTACCGAATTCAAAATAATACCAAAAATTTAAATGATGATATTAGCCTTTTCCGTCGGTACAGTTTATTTATTTTTACTTTTAAGGCTAATGCGTTCGTTGCTGTACCGAATTCGAGATTAAAAGAGCGGTCTCACTTTCATCATCACTGACCTGTAATGCGGCGTCGATCGACATTGTTTTCAAAAACCAGTTCTTTAACGAAATTGACATCATCGATATCACGAAATCCTTCGTGGAACAGAATATTCCTGATTTCCACTCGGTTTTGCTTGCCGGAGTCGGCAATGAGCAACCGGGTATTGGAGTATTCAATTTTGGTCATAAGTTCGGGCTCCTTAAAACGATCCACCAATTAGGATAAAGCATTAAGTAATTTTCAATCTCAGCGCAGTGATCTTGATCACAAATAGTTCGTGATTTAACGGTATTTACCATAGTTTCGTTACGAAAGGCCCTCAATTACAAACAGGTATTCCACACAGTAATAATATCTGTTTGATTAATCGCAAGTATCTTAACACTTAGTGAGTAATTTTTGATTTTTTCATAACTTGGAGTTATGACAGTAGTGCAATCTACCATTGGACGAAGGGTTGATTTCCCTGGCACTATGAGAGCCAAATTCCACTTCCATAGCGGAGCTTATCCATGGCTGAGCAGATCTACACCAATCTCACCAACGCTGGGCCGGTATCGGTCACGGTCCAGGATGATAAAATCATCCGCATCCGTCCCTTGGCCGCCGATCCGGATGACTTCAAGCCCTGGACGATCGAAGCCGATGGCAAAACCTACTCGCCACCGAAAAAATTCAACATCTCGCCCTTTGCATTTGGCGAGCGGGAACGGATTTATTCAGAGAACCGCATCAAATATCCGATGAAGCGGATAGATTTCGACCCCAACGGAGAGCGCAATCCGCAAAACCGCGGCAAATCAGAATTTGAACGCATTTCCTGGGAAGAAGCCCTCGACATCGTTTCCGGTGAGTTGAAACGGGTCAGCAACACCTATGGCCCTTCGGCCGTATCGGGCATGACATCATCACATCACAATTGGGGTATTGTCGGCTACAAGATGGGGCCTTTCTGGCGGTTCTTTAATCAGCTTGGCTATACGCCTGTGTTCGATAACCCCGATAGCTGGGAAGGCTGGCATTGGGGAGCGACTCATACCTATGGCTTCTACTGGCGGCTCGGTATGCCGGAACAATATGACCTGTTGGAAGACAGCCTTAAGAATGCGGAATTGATTGTCTATTGGTCGAATGATCCAGACAGTACGCGCGGTATATACACGGGTCAGGATTCAGCCATCTGGCGACAGTGGCTCAAGAAAAAAGAAGTCGAGATGGTCTTTATTGACCCTTTCCACAATTACACTGCTGCTGCCATGGATGGCAAATGGATTGCACCCCGTATCGGTACAGATACGGCGATGGCGCTTTCAATTGCCTATGTCTGGCTTACCGAGGGCACATACGACAAGGAGTATATCGACAACCGCACCATCGGTTTTGATAATTTCAAAGACTACGTGCTGGGATCAACCGACAACAAACCAAAAACACCGGAATGGTCATCCCGCGAATCCGGTGTGCCAGCACGCACCATCACCGCCCTCGCCCGCCAATGGGCCAAGAAACGTACCGTACTTTCGAGTGGTGCCCGCGGTGGTGAAGGCGGTGCTTGCCGTCAGGCCTTTGGCACTGAATGGGCGCGCCTGATGGTTTTGTTGCAAGCAATGCAAGGGCTCGGCAAACCTGGTGTCAGCATTTGGGGGACCACAATGGGCGCGCCGTTTGATGCCTCGATTTGGTTCCCTGGCTATGCTGATCCAGATGGCCGCATGAGCACCTCGCGCGCTGCCGATCAAAGACCGGTTAATCCAACTCCGCAACGGCTCTACCGACCGGATGTACCTGATGCTATACTTAACCCGCCCTATAGCTGGATCGGCGAAGGGTTTTGCGGACAATCGCTGGAACAACAGTTTATCCCTTACACATACCCCGCCGAAGGCTGCTCAGAAATCAAGCTCTGGTACCGCTATGGCGGTTCGTTCATGGGCACGATGAACGACACTACCAAATGGGTGGAGATGTATCAAAGTTCGAAACTTGAGTTCGTCGTCAATCAGGATTGCTGGTGGCAAAGCGAGACCAGAATGGCAGATATTATACTGCCCGCCTGCACCCATATGGAACGTGAAGATCTTGGAGAATGGGGTACCGGCAATGGCTATACCCAGCACGCCTCAAACGGCTGTAACTTCCGGGTTATTGTGCGCCAGCAGAAATGTATCGAGCCTTTATGGGAGTCGAAATCAGACTATGATATTTTTTCGGCACTAGCCGAACGGCTGGACTTTGGTGAGGACTTTACTGAAGGTAAATCCGACAAAGATTGGGCCAAAGTGTTTTTCGACATTTCTGATCTGCCCGATCATATCTCCTGGGAGGAATTTGATAAGAAAGGCTACTACATCATCAATGTACCGGACGATTACGAGCCAACCCCGAGCCTCCGCTGGTTTGCCGAAGAACGTAAATGCGATACACCCGATCTCGGCAATCCCAAGCGGACCACCAATGCAGCCAATGAGCTCGGCACCTATAGCGGTAAGATCGAGTTTGTCTCGGAAAGTCTGACCAAGCATACCCCGGATGATCAAGAACGTCCGGTGATGCCGCGTTATATCGATAGCTGGGAAGGCCATAAATCACCCTTGGCGGATAAATATCCGTTGCAGCTGTTGTCACCACATCCACGCTTTAGCTTTCACACCCACTACGACAAGCACACGCCGTCATTGGATGATATCCCCGGCCATCGTATCAAGATCGATGGCTATGCCTATTGGCCGGCAAGGCTAAACCCCGATGATGCGGAAAAGCGGGGCATTAAGGATGGTGATATCGTTAAACTTTATAACGACCGGGCGAAAGGTGTGTTATGTGCCGCCGTCGTCACCGGACGGGTGCGGCCCGGTGTTATCCATGCCTATGCATCTTCCGGCGTGTATGATCCGTTTGAGCCCGGCGAGCCTAATTCGATTGATCGTGGCGGCTGTGTGAACATGCTCACCTCTTCCAAGCTGATATCACAGAACGCCCCGGGCATGGCGCCGAATTCCTGTCTCATCGAAATCGAAAAGTGGGAGGCGTAACATGACCCGCTATTCAATGACTGTTGATGTTGATAAATGCACCGGCTGCTATGCCTGCTTCCTGGCCTGCCGGGATGAATTCCAGGGCAATGATTACCTACCCCATTCGGCAGCACAGCCAATGAGTGGTCAAAACTGGATTAGAGTTAAAGAAACTGAACGTGGCAGTTTCCCAAAAATTAAAGTCTCCTATACGCCGATCATGTGTCAACAATGCGAGGACGCATCTTGCATCGATGCCGCGACAGATGGCGCTGTCTACCGCAACGACGACGGTGTTGTCTTAATTGATCCCGTAAAAGCAGTTGGCCAACAAGTCATTGCCGATTCCTGCCCTTATGGCGTAATTAGCTGGAACGACGAACAAAACTTCGCCCAAAAATGTACGTTTTGCACTCACTTGCTTGATAAAAGCGAACAACCACGTTGCGTCGAAGTTTGCCCGGTCTCCGCTATTCAATTCGGTGATCTTGATGATGCCAATAGTGCGGTTGCCCAGGCGGCTAATCAGGGCGAACAGCTTAATCCTGAGTTCGGACTCAAGCCGGTAGTCAGCTATGCTGGCCTGCCGAAAAAATTCATCACCGGTGAAGTGGTGGTTAAAGATGGCAATGCAGAAGAATGTCTGGCAGGTGTGAGCGTTGCGCTCAAAGGTAGTGACCAGGAGTACGCGACCTCCACCGACACTTTCGGAGATTTTGAGTTTAACGGACTTGCTGCTGATGGTGCCTACACACTCGTTATCAGCCACGACGGCTACACATCAATTGAACGAACCGTCACCACGGAAGGCGATGTAAATCTTGGGGTGATAGAGCTAGGTTGATAGAAAGTCGGGGACATCTGGTGGGCACGATTTATCCATTGCCGAGCTCTCAACCACTTATCCTAAATAACTAATCCTTCCTTCTGGATTTTTTATCTATTTAAGGCACTTACTAGTAATTTATTATTACTCATTACTATTTTTAGCATAATTTTTCTTGGAGAAGAAAAATACGAGATTACGTAAATACGAATACTCAATCCAACGGTGATCATGGAGTTCATAAAGAAATAGGTTGTCCGACACACCCGCTGAGCCTCAGAACAGGCTTTATCTAGGTAATTATGCCACGTGTGCGCCCAGCTGTTGCGGAAGCAAAAAGACCAACCCAACGGTTGATGGATGTGCGAACTGCTTTCAGGATGGCCATACAAGCAAGCGGATATATACAATTTTAAAAAGCTGGATTGAGTGATCGAGTTTGCCTAACCGTACGCCGCCAGATACTCAGCTCGTTTTTGCTCGAAGTCGCCGAAGACTTTGGCGCCTTCGATCCGCATGGTCTCGGTTTCACCCGCAGACGGCCCTACCCGGGCTTCGATATAGCTCCGCCGGGCTTGGGTCGCCTGCCACCATTTTTGCGTTAACGGGCGATCTTGCAGCCAGAGCTCAACCAATTGCAGACCATCAAGGCGGGCGACAAAGGGTGCCAAGTTCAAATCAGCCAAAGTAAATTGCTCACCCATAATCCAAGGCCGGCCATCGGCCAGCACTTCCTCGATTTTGCTAAAGATCCGCTCCCAGATGGCTATAGCGCGCAGCGCATAGGGTGACTCGTAGCCGTCATAGACACAGGATTTCTGGCGCTGAGTACGCTCCAGCACGGTCTGGCCTGCCCAATACGCGTTTAGATCATCTTCCGGCATGGCCAGTAATTTGGCTCGGAAAACAGCAACAAAGGACAGAGAGGCGACGCCTTCGTAGCCGGCTTCATCGGTTTCTTTGATCCATTCCCGCATCTGCGCCGTGGCGGTCAGTGATTGCGGTTTCAACGGTGGCTCGGGATAGAGATCGTCCAGGTAATCAGCGATCAACGATGACTCGCGGATAATCTCGCCCTCATGCACCAAAGTCGGCACCTGGGCCTTGGGATTAATTTTCAAATATTCTGGATCGAATTGCTGATGCTCAAACAAGTGAACATGGTGCGGCACCCAATCGGTGACACCTTTTTCAGCAAAGGTCATCAGCGCGCGCTCTGAACAAATGGAATTTTCAAAATAAAAGAGCTCAAGCATAGAAGCAATCTCCCTACTGCATGCCAATATCCCGGAGCGTAACCAAATCATAACGATCGACAATGAAAACGCCGAGCCAGATGACAAAGGCTAAAACCGTATTGACCGCTACTTTTAACAGCATACGTGGTTTTTGTGGTGCGCCGCTATCCTGGCCTTCAATGTTATCCGTTTGCCGATGGACGCCGAACGGCAGCACCATAAAAAGTGTGATCCACCAGATGATGAAATAAATCGCTGCCAGTGTAACCCAACCCATGTGTTGTTATCCTTCGTCTGCCACTCTAACGACATGCACGGTCGTCAGAGGCCGTTTGCGATGACTGTCTCTGAAATTCCGCCTCACCGCAATGCGGGCTGCTTCATTGACTTTGACATCATCCATTATATCTGCATCACTCATATCAATCAGCACATCTTCGACATCTTCGAAGATTTTCTCCAGCACATATGGTGCCTCCTGATCGTCAATTAAGCCATGCGTTGTCAGTTGCGGCTTCCCAACCATATTGCCTGATTCATCTAGAACCAATGTCAGAACCGCGGTGCCATTATAAAGAATGCGCGTGCGGTCTTTGATCACCTGACTTTCGAGCGGCACGATACGTGGCCCATCCAAGGCGAGACGGCCAGCCTGAACTTCGTTGACAACTTTTGCCTGACCAGGCGCCAGCTTCACCACCGAACCATTATTGACCAATATGGTTTGTGGCACTTGGCAGTTTTTAGCTATTTCGGCATGGCGTTTGAGATGGCGTGGCTCACCATGTACCGGTACGACGATCTGTGGGCGGACATATTGATACATTTCGACCAGCTCGTCTTCGGCCGGGTGCCCCGAAACATGCACATTGCCATTTTCATCGGCAATTACTTCAACACCATTTTGCACCAGCCGGTTTTGCAGCCGGCCAATGGAAAGTTCGTTGCCGGGAATGATGCGAGACGAGAAGATGATCGTATCCCCCTCACCTAACTCAACGTTGCGATGATCCTTTGTGGCGATACGGGATAATGCTGCCCGAGGTTCACCCTGGCTGCCCGTACAAATGTAAAGAATTTGGTCTTTCGGAATATCTTCTGCGTCTTCGGCTTCCAGAAAAGGCGGCAAATCATCAAGGTAGCCAACCTTGCGGGCAGCGGCATTAATCCGCCACAGCGACCGACCGACCAAGCTTACTGCCCGGCCATTGGCCGTCGCCGCCTGATAAATCGTCTTAAGTCGGGCAACGTTTGAAGCGAAGCAGGCCACCGCGACGCGGCCTTCGCATTTACCGATTAGCTCGGAGAGATTTTCTAAAATACTGGCTTCGGAGCCAGATGAGCCGGCGATAAATACATTAGTTGAATCACCGATCGCCGCCAAAATCCCTTCTTCGCCCAAGGCCTTAAGAGCATCTAAATCAGCCGCCTCGCCAACCACCGGATCGGGATCAAACTTCCAATCGCCGGTATGAAATATTGTTCCCAGGGGCGAGCGCACGACGACGGCATTGG
>PVBE010444241.1_pt1 | contig 13485 bp, 15 predicted proteins | sample 1631181 | NCBI WGS metagenome assembly PVBE01 (sample SAMN08397723, study PRJNA350692) | Marine metagenome, whole genome shotgun sequencing project. | isolation source: water | place: Pacific Ocean | collected 2012-04 | reverse complement strand
TGGTGTTGAGGTTGGTGGGGTTGGACTTACATTTACTTCAGGCGAAGAGCTTACAGAATTTGGAAAAGGAATGGGGATGCAAGCATTTAGTGCTGTGCTGTTGTCAAGAAAATGAGTTCAATAAAACTAAAATCATATGCTAAGGTGAATCTTACTCTAGATATTCTGAGGAAGAGGGGAGATGGATATCATGATCTAGAGACAGTGTTTCAACAGATTGGACTTTGTGATGATGTTGAACTTACGTGGATTGATGGTGACAAGGTTGAGATTGAATGTAATGTTAAGGAGATTGAGAATACTAGAAATCTAGCTGTAAAGGCTGCTTTGATGTTGAAAGAGAAATGTGGAATAAGAAAAGGAGTTCATATTAAGATTAATAAGAGGATTCCAATTGGTGCTGGCCTTTCTGGCGGGAGTTCAAATTCTGCTGCTGTTTTGAAAGGTTTGAATATTTTATGGGATCTTGGACTTCGTAAAGAGGATTTGATTAAGGTTAGTGAAGATATTGGGATGGATGTTGCTTTTCATATTTTAGGTGGGACTTGTTTTGGTAAGGGTCGTGGTGAGATACTTGAGAAGATTAAGGATTTGGATGAGTATCATGTTGTTTTGGTTTATCCTGGATTTTCTGTTAATACTTCCGATGCTTATGGTAATCTTGATTATGGGGTTATTGGTAAGGAAATGAAATCTCAAAAATTAATTGAATCTTTTGATATTAATCACTTGCATAATGACTTTGAGCATTCTATCATTAAAAAAAATCCAATGATTGAAACGGTTAAAAATAAAATTGGTGAGAATGCTCTGATGACTGGTTCTGGTTCTGCTGTTTTTGGTTTGTTTAAGGATGAGAGTGAGGCTCAAAAGAAGTTTAAGGAATTGAAGGAAGAGTTTAGTGATGTATATTTAACTAAGACTGTTAATAAGAATGTTGAATTAGCTAAAACAATGGGCTTTTGTTTTGGTGTTAAGAGGGCTGTTGATGAGATTGAGAAGCTTAAGAATGGAGAGGATGTTTTTGTTTTAGGAAAGTTGATTCACAATCCACAGGTTATTGAGCAGTTAGAGAGAGATGGAATAAAGATGATTGATAGTTTTGAGGGTGTTGATAAAGGAGTAGTTGTAATATCTGCTCATGGAGTTCCTGATAAGACTATTGAAGGAGTTAAGGAGAGGGGGGTTAAGGTTGTTGACCTTACTTGTCCACTTGTAAAGAAGGTGCATGACATCACGAAGGAAGAAGAGAAGAAGGGAAGGAAGGTTATCATATTTGGAGATGAGGGGCATACTGAAGTTAAGGGTATTGTTGGGAATCTTAAGAACTATAAAGTTATTAAAGATTTACTTGAGCTGAATGATGAGGATAAGAAGGGCAAGATTACTTTAGTTTCTCAGACTACTAGAGATGTTAAACAATTTAATGAGATTTCTGCTAAGATTAAAGAGATGAATCAGGATAGTGAGATTAAGGATACTATCTGTATTGCAACTAAAGATAGGCAGTCTAGTTCTATTGAGTTGGCTAAAAAATCTGAGCTGATGATTGTTGTTGGAGGCAAGATGTCTTCTAACACTAAGAGATTGGCAGAGATATGCTCAAAGTTTTGTGAGACTAAATATATTGAGACAGAGAATGAGCTTGAGATGGATTGGTTTTTAGGTAAAGAGAAGGTAGGGATTACTGCTGGAGCTTCAACTTCATCTGATACGATTAATCGAGTTAAGGAGACTATTGAGAGGATAATATGAAAGAAGAACTAAAGAAGTATAAGGGATTAGTGGATGAAGAGCTTGAGAAGCTAGCTGGTTCTGTTAGTGGTAATGAGAGCGGTTTTTTGAAGGATAGTTATGATATGTTATCAGAGTATATCCTTAGAGGTGGGAAGAGGCTTCGGGCTATATCTTGTATTAAAGCTTATGAAGCGTTTAGCGGCAAGAAGGAGAAAAGGATTCTTTTGCCTGCAATAAGTCTTGAGTTGTATCATGCTGCATCTCTTGTTCACGATGATATTATGGATGAGGATGAAATTAGAAGGAATAAAGCAAGCATGCACAAATTGTATCAGGATATGTTTCTTAAGAAGTTTTCTGAGAAGAAGTATAACGGAAGTGTGTTTAGTAGGGAGTCTGTTAGGTTTGGGGTTTCTTCTGGAATAATTCAGGGTAACATGATGTTTTCTTTGGTTTTGGATTGTTTAGTTAAGAGTAGTTTTTCAAGTGGGCTTCGGAGTGAGGCTGTTATGTTAATTCAGGACTCTTATAGGAAGGTGAATGAGGGGCAATTACTTGATGTGTATAATGAATTTTCTTCTGAGGTTGGGGAGAAGGATTATTTAGAGATGGCTGCTCTAAAGACTGGTAATTTATTTGCAACTTCGTTGGAGTTAGGTGGGGTACTAGCTGGGATTGGTGTGAATGAGAGGAAGTTGTTGCATGATTTTGGAGTTAATATTGCAATTGCTTTTCAGATACAAGATGATTTGATGGATATTGATTCAGATTCTAAAAAAGGTAATACATTTGGTTCTGATATTATGAAAGGGAAGATGACTTTGCTTATGATAAATGCGCTTGGGAATTGTTCTGATTTGGAGAGGAAGGAGATTCTTAAGGTGTTTGGGAAAAATACTGCTACTAAATCAGAGATATTGAAGGTCGTTGATGTGTTTGAGAAGACTGGTTCAATTGATAGGGCTAAAGAACTTGCTGAGATACATGTTGAGCAGGGCAAGGAGTGTTTGAAAGGTTTGGAGAAGAGGATGAGTGCTGAGGGTTATTCGTTTTTTAGTAAGTTAGCTGAGTATATGACTGAGAGGAAGGTTTAGCTTTCTTTGAGAATAATTTTTAACTTATCCCAATCCATATCATTATTTATGCAGTTGTAATCATTAAGACGGAGAAGTTGAGGGATGACTTTCTTGTCTTTTAGTTCTAATCCTTTTGAATTTACTTTCTCGTTTTTCATCTCTTTGTTGATTTCGTAATCGCAAGTTGAGCCAATAACTGCCCTAATCTCTTTTCTTGAGATTAATCTTTTTGTAAAGCCCATACTAGGAGTTATGTAGAACTGGTATCCTTCTTTTTGGCATAACTCCTTTATTTCTCCGCATCTGCACAATTTGCAGTTGATGCACAATACTCCCTCTTCTTTAGAGAACTTTGCAGGACAGTTTTTATGAATAAGGCAGTGAGGGAGAAGGACTGCTCTATCGTTTACCTGGATTTTTTTGAACTCGTCTTTGTAGTAAGTGTTTAGGATTTTTGAAATATCGTAGTTGATCCCTAGTCTTTTTAGGAGAGGGCTTACTCTAAATAATGCTAGCTTTGTGATAAACTTTAGTTTTCTTAGATTCATGTTAAATCGATAGTGTAGAATCAGTTAAAAATGTTATGGTGGGGAAGTCCGAGGTATAATAAATTTTATAAATAAGTTGATATAACTTATTTTGTTTTTAGATGGTTGTAGGAGTTTTATGGTAAAAATGTCAGAAACTGGAGATAAAGTGACTGGTAGCTATTATGATAAGCTTCAAATATTTTATGATCTGGTTTATTCTAAAAAAACAGCTGGAATGCATTATGGTTTTTGGGAAGAGGATACAAAAACTACTGAAGAATCTATTCTTAATACCAATAAATTTGTTGTTAAATGTTTGGATATCAATGATGATGATATAATTCTTGATGCTGGTTGTGGGGTAGGTGGAACGTGCGTGCATATTGGAAAACGACATAATGCAGAAATTGTAGGCATTACTTTATCAAAATTGCAAGTAAAAAAAGCCAGGAAGAAAACAGATAGGCAAGGGTTAAGTAATATCAGTTATTCTCAGCAAGATTATACAAGAACTACATTTCAAGATAAATCTTTTACCAAAATATATGGGATTGAAAGTGTTTGTTATACACAAAATAAGTTAGACTTCTTTAATGAGGCTTATAGATTATTGAAGAATAAGGGGAAGCTGGTTATTTCGGATGGTTATCTTGCAAGAAAAGATCTTAATAGAAAAGAAAGGAAGGTATTGAAGAAATGCTTAATTGGATGGGGCTTGTCTACTGCACCTACAAAAGAAGATGTGTTTAATGATCTAAGAAAGGCAGGTTTTAAGAATATTAAATATCATGATAAATTTAAGTCAATCAGGAAAACAAGAAATAGGATTTATAGATTAGGTATAGGAATATATCTTTTTACTTTATTGCTGGACACATTCAGATTAGCACCTAAATGTATTCATGAGAACACTTTAATGTGTCTTAATCAGAAGCGATTATTTTCTGATAAAAATAATATTGCGACATATGGAGTTTTTGTTGCTGAGAAATAAGGGAAGTATTTTTTTCTAGATTTTATTTAGTATCTTGCCTATGATCCATACTATTCTTGCCCTTAGTGGAACTTTTCCATCTACAATAAATTGTGATAGTTCTTTATCAGATGGTTTTTTTAATAAATATTCCAGTTTATTTGATTTAGTGGCTAGTGACTGAAGGTCAAAAAATATCATACCTGCTTTCATTAATTTGCCAAAACTTTTTTTCCATGTTTTCTCATATGTTTTTAAGAAGTTTTCAGTATAGTTGTTATTTCTTATTGCTTTAACTGCTGTCTTTGCTGCTAGTATCCCTGATTCTAGGGCATAATAGATCCCTTCCCCAGTTCCAGCATAAACTTGGTTTGCTGAGTTGCCGCATACAAGCAGCCTATTTGAGTATGTCTTTTTAATGGGGCCTGAGCAAGAGATAATCCCTGCGTATGGGCTTATTTGTTTTGCGTCGATACCATATTTTTTTAGAAGAGCAGTTAGTGTCTCTTTAACATTAATTCCTTTGTTTACTGTACCAAATCCAATATTAGAAGTGTTCTTATCTTTCGGAAACACCCATAAATAGCCCATATATTCATCATCAAAAAAAGCATGGAATTTGTCTCTTTCTAATTTAGATTCTTTGTAAATTCCACCATAACACACAAAAAAGGTTTGTTTCTTTTTTACAAGATTGAATTTCTTTTGAATCTTATAATCGCAACCACAAGATAAGATTACCAGTTTTGCATTAATTGTTTCTTTGTTTGTTTTAATTTCAACTAGGTTGTTTTTTATGTTGATATTGTTGCATCTTGTTCTCAATCTTAAACTATCTTTAACTGGGCCTGCTAGGAACTTTTCAAAATCAGGTCTGTCTAACTGTAGGAAATCTGCTTTAAAGCTCCTTTTAAAATTTTTATGATGTACTACATGCTCTTTTACTTTGTTTCTGACAAACTTAAAATCAGTATTGCCGAAGAATTTTATAAATTCGTCTTCCCTAATCCCTTCCCCACATTTTAGTGGGAGGCCTATTTCTTTTTTAGAGTCTATTCCTAAGAAGTTGATGTTGTTTTTTTCTAAGACTCTTGCTGCCATTAAGCCGGCTGGGCCTAACCCAACAATTACTACATCGTAGGAATCCATTTTAGGGTTTATTCTATGAAAATACTAGCGTTCTTTGAGTCGTATTTCCAATCTGAACTTAATCTTCCTGAGTTCTTATAATGTTTTACAAGTCTCTTAATTTTTGATTCAGTCAATTGCAGCCCTCTTTTTGATGTTTGGTCTTTAGTATTCTTTTGCCGATGTTTAAGTAGAGCTACGTTTTTTCTGATTAAAGCCTGAAGATCTTCTGGTAATTCAGGAGCTAGCTTCTTTTCTTTTAGAATAGCTGTTATTGATTTTTGAGTTAGAGTCTTTACATCAGGAACCCCATATGTGTCTCTTAAGACTATTCCTATCTGAGAACTTGTTTTTCCATCTTTTGCTAATTTGAATATTAAAAGTTCTACTTCTTTAGCTGTATATTTAGACCAAGTTGGTACTGCTTTCTTTAAAGGCTTTTTTGAGCCTGAAATTCCTCTCTTCCTTGAATGCATTCGTGCCATTTGTATAACCTCCTAGTTATAGGAACAGACAATATTTATTGAACATTGTTGTCTGTTCTTAATAGTAAAGGCACATTTATGTTCAAATACTGTGTCCTTTACTATATCATGTTCATTAGGAAACTATGATAGAATTACCATGTCCCCAGTATAAGCGAGCTAATGTTTAACCTGCTTATCCATCGAATAGTAAGTGGGAGATTATGGGGATTTATAAAGGTTGTTGTTGAGTGAGTAACAGCAAGCTTTAAATAGATGAGTATACTAGTATATCCTAGGTGGTAGGTGGATGAATAAACTAATGAAATATTTTGCTATAATTCCTGTAATATTCCTGTTACTTGTTAGTGTAGTTAGTGCTGACAATCATACTTCTGAGAGTATTGTAGAGGATACATTTACATTTGAGTTAAATGCGGTTAAAAACAAGATTTCTGTTGAAGATTTAGCTGAGTTTGAGTTGAAGATTACTAATAAGTTGGATAAAGAGATTGAATATAGAGTTTATTCGTTAAGTTTTCCTAATTGGGAGATATTGACAAAGCCGCTAGTTAACCCAATTATTGTAACTGTCAGCCCTTTGTCTTCTAAGGTTACTTCAATCTATCTTGATCCATTGAGTATAAAGGCTATTGGGAAATATTTAGTTGAAATAAATGTTAAATCTGGGGATAATGGTGAAACTTTAAAAGAGAATGCTGAAGTTGTAGTAAAATCTACTGGGGACTTGGTCGGAGGGTATTCTCCATCTGTAACTGTTAATGTTAATATGCCTAAGTCAATAGATCCGCGTGATGAGGTTCCTATCAGGATTGAATTGATAAATAACAATATAATTGAATATGATGAAGTTTTGATTCGTTTGGAAAGTGATACAATCAACAGGGAGATTGTTGATAAGCTAGGTCCTGAGGAAACTAAAACTATTGAAATAGTTGAGAAAATTGATGAATTCACATTACCTCAAGATGATGTTATCCAGATAACCTTAACATGGGAAGAAGAAATAATTAAGGGGCCTTTGATACAGCCTGTAGAGATTGTCGAGTATTCATCAGTTGAAGAAGATACTGATAAGAAGCCATTGGCTACACTTAAACAAATAATCGTTAAGTCAAATAACCCTGAGTTTACAGGTCCAATAAGAGTTGAGACTAGTAGATTAAGGAGTATGTTTACTTCCATACATCCAAGGGCAGAAATGATTAATGTGGATGGAACTGACTTTTTTGAATTTAATGTTGAGTTAGAAGAGAATATGGCCGAGATAAGGATTAGTGAGAATTACCTTCCTTTGATATTAGTGGTTGTATTGGCAATAGTTGCTGTTATTCTATATTTAATCTATAGAAGTCCATTAGTGATAAGGAAGAGTGCTCAGAACCTTGAGAGAAGTGAAGGTGGGATATCTCAGATGAAGATTATATTAACTGTTAAGAATAGGAGTAAAGTGTCATTACAATCAGTTGAGATTATTGATAAGGTTCCGAACATTGTTGATATTGAGAAAGAGGTTCACTTAGGAATTTTGCAGCCAATACAGATATTAAGGCATGAGAACAAGGGTTCTGTTATTAAGTGGCTTATTGATGATTTGAATCCAACTGAAGAGAGAGTAATCAGCTATAGGATTAAGTCAGCTTTACCGATTATTGGAGAGTTTAGTTTGGAGTCTGCCTTTTCTAAGTTTAAGATGAATGGTAAGGAGAAGATTACTCATTCTAATACTTTGAGTGTTGCTTAAAGTTATTTGTTATGTATGTTTTCTATACCCTTACAAAAATCCCGCCAACCACGGCACAGACGGATTTTTCTTTGAAAAATCCTATTTCGCTTACCATAACCGTATACTACGTATACGAACATGATAAGCTTCATCTTGCCATGGCTGGATTTTTTAATTTAATTAAAAAATTGCCTTGTTCCTTTGATTAAATAACAAAGCTTTTATATGATTTTAACTTAGATTTTCGTTATGAAAATATTAGATGAAGTGCTAGCGGATGTTAAGCCTAGTGTGGAGGAAGACAGAAAGATCATGGCTAAGGTAGATGAAATTCTATCTAAAGTTAAAAGTAATGTTTTGGATGCTAAGGCTGTCCTTGGCGGGTCTGGTGCTAAGGGGACTTGGCTTCGTGGTATGCATGATGCAGATATGTTTGTGTTGTTTGATTATGAAAAGTTTAAGGGAAGGAGTGAAGAGATATCTGACATTTTAGAGAAAAGTATTAAGAAGGTTTTTAAGAATTTAATTAGGCTGCATGGTTCTAGAGATTACTTTCAGTTGAAAAGAGATGGGTTTACTTATGAAATAATTCCTATTTTAGAAATAAAGAAAGCTAATGATGCCATGAATATAACGGACATTAGTCCGTTGCATGCTAAATGGGTTAACAAACATAAGAAGTTAAGAGATGAGATTTTGTTGACTAAACAGTTTTGTAAAGCTAATAATTGCTATGGGGCTGAGAGTTATATTAAGGGTTTTTCAGGGTATATATGTGAAATATTGACAATTTACTATGGTGGATTTTTAAATTTGGTTAAGAATGCTGCTAAGTGGAAGGGTAAGGTTGTTATTGATGTTGAAGGTTATCATAAGGGAAAGGATGTTATGTTTGAATTGAATAAGTCTAAGACTTACTCTCCAATAATTGTTGTTGATCCTGTGCAGAAGGAGAGGAATGCTTCTGCTGCTTTGAGTGAAGAGAAGTTTGAGGTTTTTAGGTCTAGGTGTAAGGAGTTTGTCAGAAAGCCATCTAAGAATTTTTTTGAGATTGAGAAGATTGATTTAGATAAGTTGGAGAAGAAGGCTGTTGGGAAGAACTTATTGATATTGGATGTTAAGGCATTGGAAGGGAAGGAGGATGTAGTTGGAGCAAAGCTTTTGAAGGTTTATGAGCATATTGTTAAGATGATGAAATTTTATGAGTTTAATGTGTTGAGTTCTGGATGGGAGTGGGAGGAAGGTAGTGATGCTATGTTTTACTTTATAGTTGATAAGAAGGAACTTTCTAAGACTAAATTACAGATGGGGCCTCCTTTGAAGGTTAAAGAACATGTTAATGAGTTTAAGAAGAAGCATAAGAATGCGTTTGAGAAAAATGGAAAGGTGTATGCTGATGTTAAAAGGAAATTTGTTAATGTTATAGATATGGTTAAGGATGAAGTTGGTTCTGAATATGTTAAGGGGCGGGTTGGGGCTGTTAAGATAAGATGAAAGCTATAATTCTTGCTGCTGGTAAAGGTACTAGAATGAAGGAGCTTACTAAGTATATTCCTAAGCCTTTGCTTAAGGTTGATGGAAAGGCCATACTAGAGCGTAATCTTGATCAGCTTAAAGGGTTGGTTAGTGAAATTGTGATTGTTGTTGGTTATCTGAAAGAAAAGATTATGGAGCATTTTGGGACTTCATATGATGGGATGAAAATTACTTATGTTATTCAGAAACAGCAACGCGGTACGGGAGATGCGCTTTTGGCGGTTGCCGACTATGATGTTAATGTTTTGAAAGATAGGTTTTTGCTGATGATGGGGGATGACTTATATTTTAAGGAAGATATTGAGGCTTGTTTAAATTTTGATAATTCTATTCTAGCTCAGAAGGTTGATGATCCATCTAGGTTTGGAGTTTTTGTTGTTGAAGATGGTTTGATTAAGGATGTTGTTGAAAAACCAAAGGAGTTTGTTTCGGATATTGCTAATGTTGCACTTTATGTTTTTGATGGAGTAGATATGGGGGAGTTAGAAGAGTCTGAGAGGGGAGAGATTGAGTTTACTGATGTTGTTTTGGATGTTGTTAACGGAAGGGACGTTCATTGTGTTATGGCTAAGAAATGGATTCCAATTGCTGATGCTTCTGACTTGGCTAAGGCTGAGGAGTTGATGAAATGAATTTAGTGATTTTCTTGAAAGGTTTTCTTATGGGTGTATGTGATATAATCCCTGGGATATCTGGCGGAACGATTGCTTTTATTACTGGGATTTATTCTAGATTGATTAATGCTGTTAAGAATATTTCTTTTAGGGTTGTTCTTGATATTTTTGGTTATTTAGTTCACAGAGATGATGAGAGTTTAGGCAAGGTTAAAGAAGGATTTAAGAGAATGGACCTTGGTTTTTTGGTTGTTTTAGGGCTGGGTATTGGGAGTGCTGTTTTGATAATGTCCCGAGTTGTTAGTTTTTTGCTTGATAATTATTTTGGCTATACTATTTCATTTTTTGTTGGGTTGATATTGGCTTCTTCGAAGACTATCTATGATAAGATTGAGAGACACCATAGTGTTAATGTACTATTTGGTGTTGTTGGGTTAGTGATTGGATTGGTTTTAGCTGTTATTAGACCTCTTGAAGTAACTCCAAGTTTAAGTTATGTTTTTCTAGGTGGGTTTTTAGCTATAAGTGCAATGTTTTTGCCAGGGATATCTGGGGCTTTTATTTTGCTTATAATGGGTATGTATAAGTTTATGTTAGATGTGCTGCATGACATTACTGGGAATATTGGTTTCTTTTTGATGTTTCTTTTTGGTGCTGGGTTAGGCGCTTTTACAATATCTCACCTTATTGCTTTTCTTTTTAAGAAAGATAGATGCAAAACATTGTATGTTTTGTTAGGGCTGGTTATTGGAGCTTTGAGCATTCCGGTGAAGGAAGTTGTTAGTGGCGGGAATTTGGACGTTATTATGGGAATCTTTTTAATATCTGGATTTCTATCAGTAACATTAGTAGGTAAGTTTGTGAAGGTTGAAAATGGAACAGAATAGGGTAATATTGATCTTGTTGGGCATTATACTATTAGGTGCTAGTTTCTTAGTTGATAATGAAGTTCCTACTTTTGTTGAGTATGTGGAGAATCCTGTTTTTGACTATTTCTTTAGCGGTATTACCCATTTTGGGAATGTGTTTATTGTGTTGATTTTGATAACTTCTATGTTTTTGTGGAATGAGAGAAAAAGGGAATGGATAGGGCCATTGTGGAGTGCTTTTATTTCATCTATAGTTATCTCTTATATATTGAAGTTTTTGATTGCAAGGCCAAGGCCAATTGCCGATCTTAGTTTTGCAATAAGTGCATTTAATTTTTCTTTTCCAAGTACTCATGCGGCAGCTGCTTTTGCTGCTTTGCCGATATTAGACAAAGAATTTCCTAAATTTAAGTGGTTCTGGATAAGTTTTGTTATGTTGGTTGGGTTGAGCAGAATCTATTTAGGGATGCATTACCTTAGTGATGTGATTGGTGGAGCTTTGCTTGGGTATACAATTGGGTTTTTATTTGTTTATATTGAGGATAAGTATAAGTTGTTTAGGTTGAAGAAGTTTTAGGTGAAAAGATTTAAATAACTTGAATAGTTGCTGATTCTTATGGATATGGATAAAGAAGCTTGGATTGAAGCTGCAGAACAGTATGCTCTACTGGCTGAGAGAGCTGTTCATCTTAGTTATGGTAGATGGAAATAGGATCTAGCTGGAGCAATGGCGGATGCAATATGTGAGGCCTTTGCTATAGCCCCTGGTGATTCAGAACGGGTGGACTCGTTTAGAGGGTCCCTTGATGAAGATCAGGTACCAATTGCTCAGGAATTGTTAGATGATGTTGGTAAATATAGGGGAAGTGCACCTGCTGAGTTGGTTGAGAGATTAGATCCAACGTTAAGGAATATAGAGACAGTTTGTCAAAGTTATTTAGTGGCGGAGTAGTTTTATGAACTTCTTTTTGTCATAACAATTCCGTAATGGTATGGTTTAAGGTTGTGTTTTTCTGGGTTATTGAATCCTGCTTGTTTTGCCCACTCAATGCATTGTTCTGGTTTTGGTCTTATATTCATTGGAGGGCCTCTTGGAGTTGTTTTGTCGTAGTTCCAGTGGATGATGCCTAGCTTTCCTTTTGGTTTTAGGATTCTATTTGCTTCTCTTAGTAGTTTTTCTGGGTTTTTTAGGTGTAGGATGTTGAATAACATGACATAGTCGATACTTTTGTCTTTGAGTCCTGATCCGTCTGCCATGAAATCTTTTTGAATTGCGATTATATTTGTTAGTTTGTTTTTTATTGCTTTTGTTTTTGTTAATTCTATCATTTCTGGTTCTATGTCTAATGCGTAGATATTTTCTCTTATTATCTTTGCTGTAGGGATTGTGAATGTTGCGTATCCGCAGCCAAACTCTGCTACGTTTTTGATGTTGTTAGTTATGCCCATTGTTTTTAGAATGCTAACTGGATTGAAGAACTGGTTCCATCTTTCTTCTTCAGGCATACCGCTTTCTCTGATTTTCATCTTAATTGCTGTAGAATTTACTTCTAATATAAACGTTTAGGTTTTAGCTTCTTGCTTGTCTTAGAAAACTTTTGCTTCTCTCTAACTCTTGTGGTGTAGGGGAGAGTGTTATATGGTATTCAGTCTGATAAGGGTCTACTCCTTGATTAGAAACTACTACGTTAGTTAAACCTATACGAACTCCTACCTTACCGTTTTTATGCTCGTAATCAGGGCAGTATTCAAGTGCAGCTCTTGCGCAATCAAGAGCTTCTTCTCCTTCAAGTTTTGATGACTTATGAGCATAAAGGAATGCAATCATCTTACATAATTCTGTTGGGTCTGGTTGACCATCATCTATCATGTCAAAACTCCCTGATTTGATTGCGTGACGCAATCCTAATAAGTAGGCAAGAGCACTATCTTCTAAACCATTGATGGAGTAATCAATTACGCGAATTTCAGTCTCGTCATCCAACCGGTATTCTAAATCACTTTCTTCTTCGCTCATCTAATGAAGGGATTTAAGATAGTTATAAAAAGTTTTAGAATTTCCAGAATTCTTTAAGATTGTTTTGCAGATTGTTTAATCTTTTGTTTAGTTCTTGTTTGACTTCTTCTGAAGATTTAGTTGGAGTTTCTTTGTATTTCATCGGTTTGTTGTTTATGCCGTCTGTGAAATTATGGACGCATTGTGGAAGGAAGTCTATATCATAACCTCCTTCTAAGGTTGCGAAGATGTTTTTGAAGTTTTTCTGTAAAAGTTTTCCTACTTCATGGAATGTGTTTGTTGTTAGGTTAAGGTTTAGTAAGGGGTCTTTATGATGTGCATCAAATCCTGCTGAAACGCCAACTACGTCTGGGTTGAATTGTTTTAGTACTGGTAAAAATTGTTTGAAAGCTTTTAGGTATAGGTCGTCTCCTGTTGTTTGTGGTAATGGGATGTTGATTGTAAAACCTTTTCCTTCTTTTTCTCCAATTTGGTTTTCGTCTCCAAAAGAAGGGAATGCTGGATATTGGTGGAGAGAGAGGTACATTACTTTGTTTGTGTTGTAGAAGAATGTTTCAGTGCCATCACCGCAATGTCCGTCTATGTCTATTATTAGGACTTTTTTATTTTGGTTTGCTAGCTTTTGAGCTGCGATTGCAATGTTATTGAACAAACAGAATCCGGATGTCGGGTCGTTATTAGCGTGATGTCCTGGTGGTCTGACTAAAGCAAAGTCATTTGATTTTGACGCCATGATTGCTGCGCCTACTGCATAGATTGCTGCTTTGTAGGAGCCTTTTGAAAGCATTGTTTCG
>PVBE010389414.1_pt1 | contig 13487 bp, 10 predicted proteins | sample 1631181 | NCBI WGS metagenome assembly PVBE01 (sample SAMN08397723, study PRJNA350692) | Marine metagenome, whole genome shotgun sequencing project. | isolation source: water | place: Pacific Ocean | collected 2012-04 | reverse complement strand
TGTTCTGAATGGATTGCCAGAATTCAAGTTCAATATTCTTGTCTGCTTCAGTGGGTTGCGGGGTGGTCGTTTGAGCAGTCTGTGTAATAGTTGATGATTGTGTGGAGGTTGCGGTGGTAGCAATCAGGCTTGGATCAATTTCACCAACTTTTGCCAGTTGTCTTGCGGTTGGCTCACAGACAGTGCACCACTCACCGTTTGAGAAAGTCTCCAATATCTCGCCAGAGGCTGAATACTGTATTCCTTCCCACCGTTTGCCGTCCTTGTATTCCCCGACGTACTTGGTTCCATCGGCAAATGTCCTAGTTCCTTGGCCATGCTTTTTGCTGTCCTTCCATTCCCCGATGTACTTATGTCCATCGGGATGAGTCCACGTGCCTTGGCCATGAGGGCGGCCAGCCACAACTTCACCGGTGTATGTTCCGGAGAATATCTGGAGGGTCTCGATGAGTTTTGCCAGCGGGGAATCGCCGGCGCCGCCTGTCCAGGTGGCCCGGAACGTCTCCCCCTCATGCTCATGCCCGGCCTTCACGGTGAAGAGAACCCCTTTCTCCTCGCGTGAGATATCCACGTAGGATTGATCAAGCATGCGTATGGCGGTCAAGCTGTTCCAGTCAATGCTGATGCAACTGCTAGACTCTTTTTCCTCCTCTAATATCAAAATAGACGTCCCTGATACTGCATAAGAGAGATGCTCGGCTAGGTCAGTTGTTTCGTCACGTCGACCCTCGGCTTTTATCGTCACCTTGCAGCCGCTGACGAAGAGGACGCTTTCTCGCTCCTCGCCTTCCCAGGTGATCCAGCTGCCGTCAGACTGTCGCTCCAGGGTCCTCGTCTCCCTGTCTGCAAACTCGATCGCGACGATCCCCGCATCCGGAGGCGCAAGGTTGAGGACGATCAGAAAGATCAAGTTGAACATGTCCATCAGGACCGCTAGGGGATCCCCACGCCAAACACCTCATCTATTTCTTTTTGCACACTGTTTCGTTTTCCTTCAGCAAATTTAATAATGCCCTCGGCCGCGCTCACACTATCTTGATAACCTATTGCTGAAAGAGCATATTCAACCGGAGCATTCCAATATCGTGTGAAAAACCCTTGTGTTTCCTCATGTGTTATATGGTTTTTATTTTTTGCTATAACTCTAATCCAAAAATCACGCTCCATAATCATCAACCCAACTGCCTCTTTCTCTGACAAGTTGCGGGCCTCGGCTTTCCTATAGAGGATCGAAAGTTCTCTTGCTAAAATAGATAACTGAATCTTTTGGGAATAATCAACCATCGAATAATTAAACTCCGCTTTTACATCTGACATTAGCGTTTTACTAATAACAAAATCTGCAATTCCAATCAAAAATAGTTGGTTCTTTGCCGCCTTATCAGGTATTAATCTTTGCCCAAAGGCAGTTTGCCTGTTTGATATTGCCCGGGCAATTTTATTGTTGGGGAAATGGGTAAGCGGACTGAATGTTCCTTCCGGAACATATTCCACTTTTTCAGCAATACTCTCTACAAGGCTTCCGATCGAGTATGCATAAATCAAGTGGTTCGCAACAGGTCCTGAATTCGGAATTATGGAAAGTTGTTCAAAAAAATCGCCTAACGCAAAAGCAAGTCCCGGCAAATCAACATTGGCAGTACTTATCGCCATCGCTTTCATGGCATCCAATACTTTTACCGCTCTTCCTAATTTTCTTACAGGCAAATCAATAGAAACAGCCTGCTTTTTGTAAAATGAAGATAACCCCCGGTAATATGCCGAACGGGGCACCAGCTTATCCTTCTCAGGGTGAAGGAACTTGGATATATCATAATGTTTACGAAAAGAATCTAAGAGATAGCTTCTTTCTTCACTGGCACTTTCCTTTATTTTGAAACACTGGGGTCCCGAGCTCACCCCACCCGGGTTTCCTGTATATTCTTTAAGGATTAAATTCTTTTTGTTTGACTCATCCTCAAACACCTTGTCTGTTAATTTAACAGTGAAACCTATTGCAAGTCGGTGTCCCGGCGATCCAGGAGCACGTATTCCTGAAGCCCCTAAACACAGTTTATTTTCCTTTATCTCCACTGTGCCCTTCCATATTCCATCAGTTTTGTTACTTCCACCGGCGGTATCGTCAAATGAGCAATCCGGAAAGGTTCCAATTGAACCAATACTTCCATCTGTTCGGTCTTCTGCATAACATTGAATGCTGCTAATTCCTTCCGAAAGTTTGAGCCGAATACCAGCCCAACTAATCTGGAGGTTGGAAAGAATTCCCTCTACATCGGCAAAATCCCAAGCATCTTTTACCTGAAAGGCAAGATATATCCTCTTAAGAGCTGATGCATCTACTCTGAAATCACATTTTGCTGATGTACTGCATCTTGGCACACCGCAATATCCAAGCACCTCTGGCTTATCGAAAAGTATGGCGCACTTCGGCCAGGTATTTGGTGTGGCAATTCTGTTGCATTCAGCCCTGAGTCTTGGGCGAGGATCCCCGGAAAGAGCAGCCAATGCAACATAGTTGTCATACTTAACACCTCGTCCACAGCCCTCCCCAAAGAGCCGGGCATGATCATTCAATTCCAGGTTTGCCTTTATTCTGATTTTGTTGGCACCGGGGAGATCAATTCCCTTGACCCAGATCCGCCTGAATGCTCCACGCGTGGTTCTGCATTTAGTGCTGTATCGGTTAGGGGAAGAGCTATTCAGATAATCCCGACATTCATGGTCGGAATGGGTATATTGGAATGTTGTTGTATTGCTCGACAAATCGATCTTTTCTGAACCCGCCGCCCACGACAGAGAACCCGGGAAAAGGAAGATGCTAAGCACTACTAATCCCATGATTAGTACAGGCCTTTTTAGTTTTTTCATGCATCCTCCATCTATAGAGTGGAGTTTCATAGCCCCTATCTTACTCCCCTACTTCTTGTAGGTTAATAAGCAAACGAAGGGTGTTTTCAGGGGGCTCCGGAATGAGCCTATTAAAGGGGTTTTTCACCAACCCGAGATTTACCGAGTGCCTTTTCCCAAACCGGGCCAAACTCAGAAACGCTACTATTGTAGAGTTTTAGCGAGATCGGAACCTTTTGCCCGAAAGTGCGTTTGAGCCTATAAAAATGGCTTGTTTTAGCCGTTTTTTGACATTGCCCGGTTTAGGCAAGTTCAGAAGCAATATTGCGAATAGGGGAAGTAAGATAGCAGTATGAGAACTCTCCCTAAGTTCCTTCTCGCCATTCTCGTTCTGACAGTGGCTTCTGTTAGTTGGGCGGCTTGTCCGGAGGGTACCAAACAGACGACAGAAGGATGTGAATCTACTCTTTCACCCGCAACGACTGCTAAAGCTGTTGCCTGGCGAAGCGTTCAGGAAAGCGATGATACTGATTTGTATCGAGTCTATTTGGAGAAATGCCCAAATGGAGATTTTGTAGTACTTGCCAGGGCCAAACTAAAGGCGCTTGAAGCTGCATCGACGCTAAGCCCAATTGTCTCGATCGAAGGAGCTTTCTCCCCACAGCAAGAGGATGCTACGGTAGACGGGCAGCAGGTATACGAGGCTGGGTGTGTCAATTGTCACGGGTCTGGAATTGTAGGTGCGCCTCAGGTGGGTAATGTCGATGCCTGGGTTGATCGCATCGCCCAGGGCATGGACGCAATGGTGACTCATGCCATCGAAGGCTTTCTGGGGAGCAAAGGTATGATGCCGATGAAAGGTGGAAACCCATCGCTAAGCGACGAGGAGATTTGGGCGGCAGTAGAATACATGGTGACACAGTCGGTAAAGCGTGCAAGCAGTCAATCTATGGATTGCACAAACGAATAGACAAATTTCAAGAAAGACATGAGGAATAAGTGAGCCATGCCTTACTAGAAGTTGGTGTATCTTTTGATTGGGGGATGCTTCATTAATTTTGAGACCAAGAATTCTAGGATCGGCTAATGTTGTTCAATTCCCTTAACTTCCTCGTTTTTCTTTTCATAGTTGTTAGTATTTTTTACCTCCTCCCTCATCGTTATAGATGGGTCTGGCTCCTTTTTTCGAGTTTCTATTTCTATACATCGTGGGATGTCGGGCCTACCCTGATACTGCTGGTTGTAACACTGGTTTCTTACGTTTGTGCATTAGGAATAAGATTCGGAGGCGGTAAAAGTAGAATTGTTCTCGTCTTAGGAATAGTAACAAACCTTGGGGTGCTGCTTACGTTCAAGTACTTCGACTTTTTTATTGAGCAGCTAGCCAATCAGTTAAGGATCTTTGAGTTAACCGATTATGTTTCTCTCCCTCGATTAAATCTTCCACTCCCAATAGGCCTCTCTTTCTACACTTTTTCGACTATTAGTTATTTAGTAGATGTTTTTCGTGGCCAGACAGAAGCTGAAAGGCATTTGGGTAAATTCGCTGTTTACGTTGCTTTTTTCCCGAAATTATTCGCAGGTCCTATCGAAAGAGCGCAAACGTTTTTGCCGCAGCTAAGAAGCCGAATTCAATTTGATCACCAAATGGTGACAGAGGGACTTCAACTTATCCTGTGGGGATTATTTAAAAAAGTAGTGATTGCAGACCGACTTGGCGGATTTGTGGATGCCGCCTATAAGAGCCCTGCTTACTCGTCATCCTTCGATCTAATGATTGCTACATATTTCTTTGCTTTTCAACTCTATTGCGATTTTTCTGCATACACGGACATCGCCAGAGGTGCCGCCAAGCTATTCGGATTTAATTTGATGGAGAACTTTGTCAGGCCGTACTTTTCAAAATCAACTACGGAGTTCTGGGGCAAACGTTGGCACTATTCATTAGCAACTTGGTTCCGGGATTACATGTACATCCCAATGGGGGGCAGTAGGGTTCACCGACTGCGGCATTATTTTAACTTGATGGCAGTTTTCGTAGTCAGTGGATTTTGGCATGCAGGCCTCGGATTTGGAGTCAACTGGTCGTTTATGGCTTGGGGGGCTCTTAATGGTTTTTATCAATGGGTAGCAGTATCTACAGCACCTCTTTGGGGGAAATTAGGAATGATATTTCCCCACGCTAAGGATAACCGGTTCTTGAGTGCAGTACGAATCGTATTCACTTTTCATCTAATAACATTCGCCTGGATCTTCTTCCGAGCAAATTCATTGCCGGATGCTTTTCTTATTATAAGTCGCATTTATAATCAAATAGGAAATCTCCCATTTCTTATTCAATCGTACGGTTATACCTCTGAACTGATAATTTCGTTCGCGTTAATTGGGTTCTTGCTGGTCGTAGAGATATTTGATGAACGAACGTCGGTATGGCAACGGCTTCGTACTAAACCAGTATTTATTCGGTGGGGCGTTTACTACGTATTGATCATTGGCCTGATTGTGCTGGGAAAATGGGGATCAGCACAATTTGTGTATATGCAGTTCTAACCAGATATTGCATATTAAGGGCACCTGTAAGCTCGAAACACGCGCAATATCAGAACTTTATAGAAAACTATGGAAACCTAGAAGTCTGTTGTTGAAATTCTTAGATAAACCATTATGAAAGGATATCTAAAACGTAGTGTAATTTTTCTAATACTCGGTTTGCTGATTTATGCCACCTTGTACTGTGTCGCCGAACTACTAATATCTCAACACACACAGCGAAACAGATTCTACAATATCAAGACTGCTAGTCCCCATTTTTATGATTACGTTATTTTGGGTGCATCGCACGCTCTACCTTTTGATTTTAAAGATATGAATGAGCAATTGGAGAAATTTACCGATTCCAAAATAATTAACTTATCGACACCCGGCGGAGGAATCGTTCCGAATCAATTGCTTCTTGAATATTTTCTGGCGGAACACAATACGAAAAATGTTCTTTACATACTCGACTCATTTAGCTTTTATTCGAGCAAATGGAATGAAGAGAGGATATCGGATGTTAGGTTATTTCAGCGAGCACCTGCTGATCTAACACTCGCCAATTTATTGCTTTCGTATAGCTTTAACAGAGGGGTAAGTTTACGGGTAGCGGTAGACTATATCTCTGGATTTTCGAAAATTAATAATCCCAATCGCTTTGAGCTAGATATTTCCAACGATGAATTAAAGAGATTCGATAAGAACCATCGACCCTCATCGCGAGACAAAAGAAGAATCGATTACCTCTATCCGGCAGAGATTGATAATTTAGTTTTCGAAAAATATTTGGCAATGTTTACCAGGCTCATTGATTTTATGGACTCCCAAGGTATCGCTTTAACAGTCATAAAGCCGCCGATACCCGAGCATTTCTATCAAATGATCCCGAATGAAGCTGAATTTGATGCGCTTATCAACGATTTATTGGCTCGAAAACAAATTCCATTTCACGATTTTTCACAAGTAAATAACGATCCGGAATTATTTTTCGATAGCGATCACTTGAACCGAAAAGGAGTTGTATCCTTCTTCCAAAACCACCTAAGAAAGCTTCTTATCTAATGGAAACTAATTGCCATGGGTTAGCAGAGATTGAATTGTATTAGCGAATAATACTGCCCTTGTACTGAAAGGTTCCAATTTACCCAGATTGATGAAATAGAAAAATCTAATAATTGGGCTCCTGCATCAATTCTTCCGGTATTTCTTCCACCGGTATCGGCAAGTTAATCGCAAAGTAGTGCGCTAATTCCTGTGCTTGGGTTTTGCGAAAAGGAATGCCGCTATGCATAGGTTGTTTGAACGTACTTAACCACCCGGACACCGGTCTAGTTGAAGGCGCCCAAATTGCACCATGGCAGGCAATACAAATCTCCAGTGCCATTTCCCGCCCCTCCTGGGGATATTTTTTTCGCCATCTTTTCAACGGAAAATTGACAGTTAGGTACGCAACCAAAGTCCGCTCCTCTTGTGCGGTAAGATTTGCAAGCGCCCCTCGGTCGAGTTCTTCTCTTGGGAGATTTTGTAATGCGGTTTCCCGGCTGACTAAGTACTCTCTCCACGCCTTCTCTGTTCTATCGGTCGTCGCGATGGTTTCCATCTCGTCGCACGTTTTACACTTTTCCAATAATTCGGTAAGCAATTGCTTGCCGCCGACTGGCATGAACGCAAATGGATCTTCATCTCCATCTACAGTGCTCAATGAAAAAAGCATCATTGCAGATACAAAAATAATCGCCAAACACTGCGGCTGTCTTATACAGCTTATTTGAATGTCGGTTGATTTAGCCAAGAGATATTTCAAAGCGCATCTGAAATCAAATCATAGTCGATGCGTGATTGCCAATCTTGTTTTTCTTCTGGATCGTTAGAATCATATTCGGGAAGAGAGAACACGGGAACTTCCATTATTCGTTTGGCATCTTCTACCGGAAATGCTCTGCCCCGAAGTTGATCGACCCGAAGCAGCACGTTAGTGTCGTAAAACTGCTCCAAACATTCTTCGCAAACCCGTGCAGGCACGTTTTCAACCACGATCAGTTGTTCTCCTTCCCAAAGAGACATTTTGACAACATCCTCTTTGGTGTCGGAATTACAATACTTACAGGTATGTTTGTGTTCTTCATCCGCACTCATGGCTATTTCTCCATCTACAGCAAAGGTTCATAAAAAAAGAAGGGGGGAAGAATTTGTTTTCTTCCCCCCCACGGTACGTTTACAAAAATTTATCGACTCAATAGTCCCCTTGCCCCCGCAAGGATATTGTCAATATCGGGATAGGTATAGTTGAGCATCTCCGGTGCACCAGGAGGTGGCGTGTCGGGATGAGAGATTCGTGTGACATGTACACCCGGCACTTCTTCTGCCACTCTTGCTACGGCCTCTGCTCCAGGGCCCAAGGAGTACTTTGAATGCTCGGCAGTCATAAACCTGCCGGTCTTCCGGGCAGATGCTACCAGTGTCTCCGTATCCATAGGACGAAGTGTCCGGATGTCAATAACCTCAACGCTGACACCGTCATTATCTTCAAGCGATTCCGCAGCTGCGAGCACATCAGGCATGACGGGTCCATGGCCAGCAATCGTAATGTCGGTACCTTCAACACGAACTGCTGCTTTTCCGATAGGGACTTCAAAGGGTTCGTCAGGAACGTCATCTACTAAGCCCCCTAAAGTACGGGCATTAAGGTATACCACGGGAGTTTGCGTCTTGATGGCAGAGATCATCAATCCTTTGGCATCGTAGACTGTGGAGGGTACCACTGTTTTTAAGCCCGGCGTGTGGGCAAACCAAGTGTCTTCTTCATAATCGGAATGTTGCCCTGCAAACCCCATAAGCTTTCCTGCCATGGAAACTACAAATACTGCGGGACAAGTGCCCTGACCACCGGTCATGTGGTGCACTTTTGCCGCGTGTTGAGTCACTAGTTGCATAAGATAGGAATTGGCCATAAACATACCGTGCCAGTTGATTGCTTTGACCCCAACTAAGGCACTTCCGATAGCCGCCGCACAGTGCCATATTTCATCGATAGTGTCATATTCAATCAGGCGGTTAGGTCCAAGCTCTGCTCTTAAATCTATGGTCGGTAACCCAGTAAAACTTGCTACTGGTGAAGAGCCGGAAAACACCCAGTCCTTCTCAGAGGCCATCCCTTGTTTAACGCCCTCCATTTGGGCGTACCCAAAGTTCTTTTTCGACATGATAGATCCTCCTTATCTAGACGACGCCGCCCAACCCTAATGGTGGGACGACCTCATCAACGTAGACATATTTCAAAGCATCTTCTGGTTTAGGTGCGGGGCTAGACGCGGCAAATGCAAAGGCATCATCAATTTCCTGCCTTACCCCGGCCTCAATTTCATCGGCTCTCGCCGCTGTAAGCACTTCCCACTCCTCCAGCACATTTCTGTGAATGGTGATGGGGTCTCGCCGCAACCAATGCTGCAATTCTCTGTCGGGGCGATAGGCGACAGACGCACCCAATTTCCCAGCCGTTGCTCCACCGGGACCGAAATGACCATAGTAGCGATAGGTTTTGCAGTCCAGCAGGGTGGGTCCTTTCCCGGCACGGGCGCGGGCAACGGCCCGTTTAGTAGCGCCGTATACCGATAGGGCAGATTGGCCATCCACGGTTTCGGCGGCGACACTCAGGCCCCGAGCCAATTCCACAGGGGATTTCATGTAGGTCTGTTTCGAAAAAGGTGTGCTCATCATATAGCCGTTCGCTTCAATTACGTAGATGAAAGGAAGTAAATGTTTCTGGGCTTCGTGCAGTGCGACAAACGCATAAGGCGAATAACTATGGGCATCTCCACCATAGGTTACCGCCACGCCGTCGGTTCCTTTTGCTCTGAGACCGAAAGCTGCTCCGGCACCAATTGTCCCGCCTGGGCCGACGATTCCATCTTCTCCGAGCATTCCTACATTCTTCTGCATGATGTGCATGGATCCACCGAATCCACGATTAGTCCCAGTGGCCTTGAAATTGATCTCTGCAGCCATTGCCTTAATATCGGCACCTTGTGCGATTCCGTGGTGATGACTGCGGTGGTATCCCTGAATCCAGTCTCCCTTCTTCAACGCTTGAGAGACACCTACCGCTACTCCTTCATGCCCACATGCAAAGTGGCCATATCCTCGGAAACTTGGATCCCCCGTCAGCATTAGGTCCGCGACTTTCCGGTCGTACCAGCGGGCTTGCAGCATTTTGGTCCACATACTAATTAGCTGTTCATCTGAAAGATCCGTTGGAAATTCGCCGTAAGAATCAGCCATTGCTACCATGCTTACACCGCTCGAAACCGCAGCAGCGCCCGCCCCGAAGGTCTTTAAGAAAGTCCTTCGGGATACTTTCAGCTTCTCACTTTCCTGCTCTTTTACCTCAACAGTCTTTTGTTCATCAGTAACACTCATAATGACCTCCTCAGCAATCTGCCGGTATTTCCCATCTGTTAACAGACGATGTACGACAGTACATTCTGCATTTTAAGAGCGACCTCGCAGCCAATCACATTTCAATACTCCAACGAAAGATCGCCCTCTTTAGGGTAGCTACTTAAAGTAACCAGCCCATCTGTGAAACTACTCTTGAATTTTGTTCTCGTAAAGTATGCTGACGTAGTCGAAGTTGTGTCTAGAATTAACGTATCACATGAACTTAAGCGAATAACCTGATATTTTTTATATAAATCGATAACCATTCTTCTTGCTTGTATGCCAAAGTAGCGGTCAGAAAAGTGTTCTGGGATTGATCTAGATCAGTTTCCGATTTTAGGTGAACGGCCTGCTGCCCCTATGCCGTTACCGGGACCTGACCAGCCCCCACTGATTGGTCCAGTTTGAATGTTAGTGCATGGCCGGCATTCGATCTATTGGGATGATGGCCTCCGGCGCCGGGGGTCGGTATCCCAAGGCTGAATGTGGTCTTTTCGTGTTGTAGTGCCTCCGCCACTGTTCGATGATGATTCTCGCCTCTTTGAGACTGTAGAAGGTCTCCCCATTCAGTAGCTCGTCCCTGAAGCGGGCATTGAAGGACTCGCAGTACCCGTTCTCCCAGGGCGAGCCGGGTTCAATGTAAGCCGTCCTGGCACCAACGGCAGTGATCCAGTCCCTGACGGCTTTTGCCACAAACTCTGGACCGTTATCCGAGCGGATATAGGCCGGAATCCCCCTTAAGATGAAAAGATCCGTCAGCACATCAATGACATCGGTTGAATTGAGCTTTCGCTTCACCCGGATCGCGAGACACTCCCGGCTGTATTCATCAATGATATTAAGTGTCCGAAAAGCCCTGCTATCATCCGTCCTGTGATGCACAAAGTCATACGACCAGACATGGTCACGGTATGCGGGCATCAGGCGAATGCACGATCCGTCATTCAGCCATAATCGGCCTTTCTTCGGTTGTTTGTTTGGAACCTTCAGCCCCTCACGCCGCCACAGTCGCTCAATCCGCTTGTCATTGACCTGCCAGCCGGCGTCTTTAAGCAGGGCGGCAATCCGGCGATAACCGTAGCGGCCATACTGCCTGGCCAGCTCGGTCATATCCGCCACCAGGCGATCCTCATCTGCCTGACCCCTCGGGGCGTGTCTCTGGGTCGATCGATGCTGCTTCAGGACGCGACAGGCCCGGCGTTCAGATACACCCAGATGTTGACGGACATGATTTATGCACTTGCGACGACGTGCGGGGCTTAGCAGTTTCCCCGGGCAGCCTCCGCGAGGATGAGTTTATCCAGGGTCAGGTCAGAAACGGCTCTTCTTAGCCTTTCGTTTTCCTTCTGAAGACGCTTCAGTTCTCGCAACTGTCCCGTTCCCATGCCTCCGTAGCGTTTGCGCCAGCGGTAGTAGGTCTGCTCCGTGATACTCACTTCCCGGATTGCATCAATCCGGCTCATCCCTTGCCCGACCAGTACCTCAACCTGGCGCAACTTGGTGACAATCTCTTCGGGTTTATGACGCTTGATTCCCATAATTTGATCCTCCGTTTACTCACTATACCGGTGGACCAATCTAAAGGGGGAGGGTCAAAGGCGCTGGATCAGGTTCAAAGGAGAGAGACGCGAGACCGCTTGGGCTATTGACAGCGGGAAAGTCTGCGTTGACAGCGTGAGTACTGGAAAATGGGGATGCATGTATTGGTATAAGAAACCGGCTTATCTGGATACGAACTTGAGCCGTGATAGTGTCATTATTTGTAATTCTAAGAAAAAAGACTGTAAGTTTGATGGGTCAGAAAGCTGGGATGGTGATCCGAAGGGTTTAAGGAATTAGTTCTCGCATTATCCGCACTATCCCGGTTTGGGGCGGCAAAACAAATTCGGGAAGCGGGCGTGAAAATCTTAACGCTCTCTCGTGACCCGAGGGTTACCATTGGTGCGGAATGCGCCAAGCGGTTGACACAACATTGATCCGAAACAAGAGGCGCCACGCCTGACAATCTAGTCTAGTTGTTATGAGCGTGTTGTGAGTCTGCGTGATCTTAGCCGTGGCACACCAGACCCTACCGCTCGAACTCGATGCCGCAGAGGAGCTGTATTTCTCGAAAAGGGGTCTTGACACTTCAATAGCGTGTGATGGGCATTGAAGGGTCACTGGTCAGTGCTCGCAGTACGGCGTCTTTAGTCGCACAATAGCCGGTGTCGTTCATGACATAATTACGATGACTTCCAGCGAGCCAAGTGCCGACAAGTACAAGACCGGCTAATAGCTTACTTATATAGGGTCCGAGCAATGGGATAAAGGCCATCATCATCCGAGCCTCAAGGGAAGCCGATGGCTTTGGCCTGATCAAGTGGATGACGGTTGTCGTGATCGTGGGGGCCCTGGCAGCGATGGCATGGAGCCAGTCGGTGCTGGCCGAAAAGGATAGCACTAGCTGCCGTGCCGATGTGGTGTTCTTGATGGACAGCGCCGTAGGCACGACGATCACGTCGATGTGGTCATCTAAGAATGTGGCCCTGATGCAAGACTTAAGTAAGAGCACTAAGCGTATCGCCGGCAAGATCCTCGATGCCATCAGTGGAGACGATCCCCGCTTCAAGGGCATCGACGTCAAGTTCGGGGTGACCGACTATGGAGGCGATACGGCGACACTTTGTAAGGTCAGGCCATCCGATCTTCGCGGGGAGAAGGTCAGGAAGGGCCGGTATGCCACCGTTTATGTCACCTATGCGCGGAGCAAAACCGGTGGGAGCGGTATCGTGGCGCGGCTCAATGGAAAGGGCGAGCTTCAGGCAACGTGGAACGGCACCGAATGGGGTGCCGGAAAATCCGGCGCATTCATAAATCTCGCCGACATTGCCACGGATAGCGCAGGCAATATCTACGTGGTGGACCAGGGTGCCCACAAGGTAAGGAAGTTTTCGTCGCCAAAACCGCCTAAGAAGATGGACGATGTGCCGAAGCAGGTTTTGGAATGGGGCAGTTCGGGCAGCGCAGACGGCCAGTTTAATAGTCCGTGGGGGATTACGATTGACGGTGATGATAACGTTTACGTGGCCGATACCGGCAACCATAGGATCCAGAAGTTCGATACCTTGGGGAAGCACGTCCTGACCTGGGGAGGATTCGGTACCACCGAGGGCCGGTTCAATAGCCCGATCGGCATAGCGACGGACGGGGGCGGCAATGTCTATGTTGCGGATCACGAGAACCACCGCGTCCAGAAGTTCGATGCCTCCGGTAACTTCCACAGCGAGATTGGATCGGGGAGTTGTGTAGCCTACGAATATTGCCTGTACAAGCCGTGGGCGATAGAAGTGACCCCAGACCACGTCGGCACCAAAACGGTCGATGAGACCATGATTTACACAACCAGTCGGGCCCAGCATCGAGTCCAGGAATTTGATGCAAGTGGAAAATGGTTGAGAAATCTTCAGATTAACTATCCTGTAGGGATCGGAGTGGGTCGTTCCGGTTACCTGTGGGTGGCCCGTGATCTGGACCTAAATCCAGAAGCACGTAAGGAAACGGAACAATATCACCTTAGCTGGGGACAACTGTATAAAGTTCTGGGAGTTAGCCTAACATTCGAATCGGGGTGGAAAAAGAGTACGGAACTCGTCCACGACGAGGGTCCTTTCCCAAAGGGGATCTATCAT
>PVBE011630595.1_pt1 | contig 13488 bp, 10 predicted proteins | sample 1631181 | NCBI WGS metagenome assembly PVBE01 (sample SAMN08397723, study PRJNA350692) | Marine metagenome, whole genome shotgun sequencing project. | isolation source: water | place: Pacific Ocean | collected 2012-04 | reverse complement strand
TGGTACATTATTAGAAAAAACAGAATACTTTTTAGATAAAAAAAATGGTAAATCTATAATATATGAACCTATAGATTCTGGTTATAATTCATATAAGTTTAACGAATTGATTTATCTGAATAACGTTGAGCAGGGTATTACTTTTGAGTATGATCAATCAGGTAGGATTATTACAATAACAGAATACAATAAAGGAGTTAGAAAAAGTAGAGATGTTATAAATAGGTTTGATTTAAATGGGGAAAAAAATGGTAAATGGGTAGAGTTTTTTTCTGATGGTAAAGTAAAATGGGAGGGAAAATATTATCATGGTATTTTAAATGGTAATATAAAAACCTTTAATAAAAATGGGGGGTTAGCATCATTAGAATATTTTGAGAATGGTGAGGTTGTAGAGAAAAGAGAAAAGGTGAATTTTGAATTAGAAAAAGAGATAAATAAAGACGGCACTATAATATATGGAGTGGTAACTGATAATAAAAAACAAGGGACCTTCAGGAAGTATGATGAAAATGGGAAATTAATTGACTGTATTAATTATAAAAATGATATTAAATTATCAAATGGTTTAGCTGATTCATTAAATTTAAAACAAGGAGAATGGGTTTATTATTTTTCAAATGGTAAAATTAAAGCAAAAGGTCATTTTAAAGATGATCTTTTAGATGGTAAATGGGTATATTATCATCCAAATAACGAGTTACAACAAACAGGGGATTATGAAAATAATTTACCTAAAGGTTCCTGGAAATGGTATTATGATAATAAGCAAATACATAGGATTGAAACCTTTATTAATGGAAAAGAGCATGGGGAGGTTACTGAATATGATTCTTTAGGTATTATCATTACTAAAGGTTTCTATTTAGATGGAGTTAAGGATGGTTCTTGGTATTATTTCATTAATGATTTTATTGAGGAAGGTGAATATATTGCTGGAGAAAAGCATGGTACTTGGATAACAAAATATGATAATGATAACTTATCTTTTAAAGGTGACTTCATTAATGGAATTCCAGATGAAAAGCACTTTTATTATTATAAAAATGGAAAGGTGAAATTATCAGGAAAATATTCTAATGGAAAAAAAGAAGGAGATTGGAAAAAGTTTAATGAAAATGGTGAACTTATATTATTAATTCAATATAAGAGAGGTGAGGAATTTAAAATAGATGGTATTAGAATAAAAAAAAAATAAATGATAGAAAAATATTTCAATTTATTATATAAAGAAAGAAAGAATGCTTTTTGTTTAATAAGAGAAAATAATTACAAAATAATTACATGTAATAATTCATTCTATAGTTTATTAAGTAAAAAATACCCTAATGAAAATCAAATACTTAATCAAAATTATTTTGATCTAAATATTCACTATGAGCTGGATATTAATAAATTCGATAAAAAAAATAAAAACACAAATGAATGGGAAAAAACTATATATTTTACAGAGGATATTAAAAAAATATTTCCTTATAAATTAAAAGTAAATAAATTCAATTATAGTGAAAATAGATATTTAATTTTTGAAATAATTAGTCAGAAAAAAAATAAAATCAATGAAGCTATTAAGGAATTAGAAATAGAAATCCTACAGCATTTACAAACCCAAACTAAATTAAGACAAACTCAAGAATTCATAAGAAGTATAATTGATAGTTCTTTAGATGTGATTATAGCATCTGATATTGCAGGAAAAATAACACAAGTAAGTCCTTCAGCTTGTAAGATTTTTGGATATAATAAGGGGGAGATAACAGGATCTAAATTAAATGTTTTATTTAAAACAATAGAGGATTATGAATTCATCCAGAATGAACTGGATACTAAAGGTTATTTCATAGGTGAGGTAGAAAATAAAAGAAAGAATGGTGATTTTTTTACTTCCTACCTAACAGCATCACCTATTCGTAATGAAACAGGTGAACTATTGGGTTACATGGGTATTTCTAGGGATATAACAGAAATTAAAAAAGCAGAATTAGCTTTAAAGAAAAGCGAAGAGAGATATAGGCTTTTAGTTGAAAACTCTACAGATGTAATATATAAAACAGATTTAAAAGGATATTATAAATATGTAAATAATGCTTTCATTAAAACAACTGGATTTAATGAGAAAGAAATACTTAATATAAATTGTTTAGATATAGTTCCTAGTGAAAATAGAAAAACAATAAGAAAATTTTATTTAAATCAGTTAAATAAAAAAATAAGTGTAGAACAATATGAAGTTCCTGTAATAACAAAAAAAAAGAAAATAATATGGGTAAATCAATTATCTAAAATTGACATAAATGATCAAGGAGAACCTGAAGGATTTACCATAACCGCTAGAGATATTACAGAAAAAAGAGAAGCAGAAATAGCATTAAAAAACAGTGAAGAGAGGTACAAGGGTTTATTTTTAAATTTAACAGATGCTATTATTCTTGTTAATGAAAATAATGATATTCTTGATATGAACCCAGCATCATATAAGTTATTTGGATTAAATAAAAACAGTAAAAAGAAATTAAATTTATATGAGTTCATAGCAAAAGAAGATGCCGAGAGGTCAAGAGAAAAATCTTTAGAATTAAGAGAAATTGGAGAAATAAAAGAATTTGAGATAAAAATAGTTGACGCAAAAGGTAAAAGAAAAATTGTAGAGCTATCAAGTAACGCTGTTTATATTAATGGAAAATTTAAAGGTTCTAGAGATATATTAAGAGATATTACTGAAAAGAAAATTATTAATAATGAATTGGTACAATCTTTAAAAGAAAAAGAGGTTCTCTTAAAAGAGGTTCATCATAGAGTAAAGAACAATCTTCAAGTAATATCTAGTATATTAAATTTACAATCTACATATATTAATGATGAAAAAACATTAAGTATTTTAAGGGAAAGTCAGAATCGAGTGAAGTCAATGTCATTTATACACGAGAGTTTATATAGGACAAAAGATTTTAATAACATAGATTTTTCAGAATATATAGAAAGACTTTCTAAGAACATGGTTTATTCATACCAATATTCTAAAAACAGAATTATTTTAAAGCTTAACATTGATAAGGTTTTTTTATCATTAGATATATCAATTCCATGTGGGTTAATTATAAATGAATTACTATCAAATGCTTTAAAATATGCATTTCCAAAAAACAAAAAAGGAGAAATATATATAGGTGTAAAACAAATCAAAAAATCTAAAATAGAAATTAAAGTTGAAGATAATGGGGTGGGACTTCCAAAAGATATAGATTTTGAAAAGGGTGAGTCATTAGGAATGTTGCTTGTTAATACTTTAGTAGAACAAATAGATGGTCATATTAAAGTGAGAAGTAAAGAAGGAACAAAATATTTAATTACATTTAACAGATAATCGTTTCAAATTAATAGACAAATAGAGTATATTCAGGGATTAATTAACGAAATAGGTCAATGGGTAAAGTAAGTGTTTTAATTGTTGAAGATGAAAGTATTGTAGCTAAAGATATTCAGTTGAGCCTCAAAAAGCTAGGATATAACATTTTAGGTATTGAAAAAACAGGAGAAGAAGCGATAAAATCAGCGAGTCAGAAAAAACCTGATATTATCATTATGGATATAATGCTGAAAGGTGAGATTACTGGAATTGAAGCATCTGAGAAAATAAGAGAAGAACAAAATATACCTATTATATTTTTAACTGCTTATGCAGATGAAAGTACTTTAGCTAGAGCAAAAATTACTGAACCATACGCATATATTATTAAACCTTATAAAGAAATTGATTTACACACCTCAATTGAAATGGCACTGTATAAACACAGTAAAGAATTAGAGATATTAAGAGAAAGGGATATGCTATATAGTATTGTCGAAAACAAAGATAATTCTGATTTTATTTTTGTTAAAAGCAAATCAAGATTAGTTAAATTAAAAACTAAGGATATTTTTTTCATAGAAGCTTTAAAGGATTATGTTGTGATAAATACAAACACAACTAGGTTTACTATTCATTCAACAATGAAAGATATTGAGAAAAAAATGCCCTCTGAAAGCTTCGTTAGAGTTCATAGATCTTACATAGTTAATATTAATAAAATCTTTGAAATTGAACATCCAAATTTAATATTGGAGCAGAATAACAAAATTATCCCTATAGGCGGTTCTTACAGAGAAGAACTTTTAGGTAGGATTAATTTAATTTAATGAGAAAACTTTTTTTTCTTTTTTTTCTTTTTAATTTTCATGGCTTAGTTTTTTCTCAGATATGGGAGTATAATATAAATAAAGATTATACATATAAACTAAGAGATAAATGGGGGGATTATCAAAAGTATGTTGTGAAACTTACTGTGTCTAACGACAGTATAACATATTTTCATCAAACTAAAGGAGAGGGAGATAATTGGATTAACATTGTGTTTCCAGAAGAGTTCACTTTAATATCAGGAAAAGACAACAAAATATATCCTCAAAAATTAATAGTAAAAGCAGAAGTTTTAAAGAAAATAATTTTTACCGATACAATTGATTATTACCCGGGTCCAATAGGTTTCTTCCAATTAACACCTACAAGCCCACCACCCCAAACAACATCTATTATTAATAATCAGATTTTAATTGATTCATACACATGGGAGGACTCTTTAGGAGTTAATTTTTTTATTAGATCAAAAACAAAAACTATAAATTCAAAACATATATATTTTCATCATTTTGTTGATTATAAGAATGAATTTTTCTTAATAAGAAAGCATGTTGATTACATAAAAAATTGTGATACAAACAACATCACCAACCATTTACTTGAAAGTATTCAAATTACTGATTTAAATGAAAATAATATTGCTGAAATTACCTGTGCATATACTACTGGTTGTTTAGAAAAACAAAAAAAGATATTATTATTGACTGAAGGAAAAAAATATTTTTTAAGAGGGGATGGGAAGATAAAAAATTCATATAAAATAGGGAGTGAATTAAAAAAGGAACCTGAATTTTTAAGATTTATGCAGAAGAAATGGGGGTATGAAAGCAATGAAAAATAGAAATAGTATACTTATTGCTGGTCCATGTAGTGCTGAAACTAAAGAACAAGTTATTAAAACAGCTAAAAAAATTAATCAAGAAATTAATATTGATTTTTTAAGAGCAGGAATATGGAAACCAAGAACACGACCTAACTCTTTTGAAGGAATAGGTGAAAAGGGGTTGAAATGGCTTAAAGAAGCAGGTAGGGTTATTAATAAACCCGTAATTACAGAAGTAGCCAGCACTTCTCATGTAGAAGCGGCTTTAAAAACAGAAATAGACGCTTTATGGTTAGGAGCTAGAACAACAGTAAACCCATTTTTAACTGAAGAAATCTCAGAATCACTAAGGGGTGTTGACATGCCAATAGCCATTAAAAACCCAATTAATCCGGATATTAATTTATGGATAGGTGCTTTTGAAAGAATACACCAAAAGACTAAAGGAGATATTATTTTAATACATAGAGGGTTTTCTTATTTTGGAAAAAGTGAATATAGAAATAATCCTAATTGGGAAATTCCCATAGAAATGATGAGGAGATATCCAGGAATTTCTATGATATGTGACCCAAGCCATATTTCTGGAAATGTAAAATTAATCCCAATTATTGCACAAAAAGCAATTGATTTAAACATGAACGGATTAATGATTGAGACTCATATAGATCCAAAAAATGCTAAAAGTGATGCTAAACAACAAATTACACCAATAGAATTAAAGAAGATTATTTCAGCATTGGTGTTTAAAGAAGAGTTCTCAATTAACGAAAACTTCACAAACGCATTACAATTATTACGATCAAAAATTGATACAGTTGATAATGAGATTATAAATTTATTTGCTCAAAGATTTAAGATTATTGAAGAGATAGGTGACTATAAAAAGGATAATAAAATAACTGTATATCAACCAGAAAGGTGGAACGAGATAATTAAATCCAGAATAGAAACATCTAAATTTCATGAATTAAACATAGCTTTTATTCAGGAATACATGGATTTAATTCATAAAGAATCTATTAGAGTACAAACTCAAATTTTAAATAAAAAATAATATGAGCAGCCTTTACGTAATACCCACACCTATAGGTAATTTGAAGGATATAACGCTAAGGGCAATAGAAACATTAAAACAAACAGACTTAATTCTTGCAGAAGATACTAGGGTTATAAAAAAAATATTAAATCATTATGAAATAAACACACCAGTTAGGTCATACCATCAACATAATGAACATAAAATAGTTACTGAAATAGTAGCGGAGATGATTATAAAAGAACAACAACTTAGCCTTGTTTCGGATGCTGGAACTCCAGGTATTAGTGACCCTGGTTTTTTATTAGTTAGAGAATGTTTAAAGAACAATATTAAAGTATCTTGTTTACCTGGCCCAACAGCAATAATACCCGCTTTAGTACAATCTGGTTTTTCGTGCGATAGATTTATTTTTGAAGGTTTTCTCTCCCATAAAAAAGGAAGAAAAAGTAAGCTTATTTCACTTTCAAATGAAGATAGAACAATTGTATTATATGAATCCCCCCATAGATTATTAAAATTACTACAGGAAATCTCTGAGATATTTGAATCAAACAGAAAGATCTCTGTGTCAAGAGAAATAAGTAAAATGTATGAAGAAACTATAAATGGAGCAGCCTTAGAGCTATTAGAACATTTTAGTAATAAAAAACCTAAAGGAGAAATAGTTGTAGTGATTGAAAAACAGAGAAAAAGCCTTAAAAATGAGTGAAAAGAAAAAAACTCTATTTATATAAATGGCTGCTTTTTTCTTGAATGAGCTTAGCAAGAATGCTAATTGTAACCCCCTTTGGGTCTTCTAGTCAATAAGGATTATTAAAACGAAGGAGTCCTTAAAACAACCCAAAACAAGACAAAAAGTCATAAAAACTCATATAAAAAACTCAAAACAGCAAAAAAAGCGACAAAAAGTCACTAAAATGGTCATTTTATTTATTGGTACATGAATTGAGGAATATTGAATGTAACATAAAAAAATAATAAAATGGATTTAATAAGATTAAACAAAAAACCACTTTTTATAAATGATTTTTTTTCAAGTTTTTTTGAAAATGAATTTAATAACAGTATATCACCAAAAGAAAATATAATTGAAAATAATAATCAGTTCATTATAGAATTATTGGTTCCTGGTATCAAAAAAGAAGATCTTTCTATTGATGTAGAAGAAAGTAAGTTAATAATTAGTCATCAGGTAAGTAATAATGAAAATAAGGAAGAAGTGAATTATATTAAATTAGGCTTTAATAAAAGCTCATTCAAAAGAGAATTTGATTTATCCAAAAAGATTGATATAGCTAATATATCAGCATCTTTTGATAATGGGATTCTTTCTGTGAAATTACCAAAAAAGGAAATAATAAAAACTATAACAAAAATAAAGATCAAGTAATAAGAGTTAGAGAAAAGTGAATTAAAATCCCGCAATTGCGGGATTTTTTTAACAGAGAGTTAGAGTTATTCAGCTTATAAATTAATTTTGCCTTTTGAATTTATTGTATGAATGATTATAAGCATATAGAGGTTGAAGAAAAATGGCAGAAGTATTGGATAAAAAATAAAACCAATAAAACCATTGAGAGTTTTGACAAGGAAAAGTTTTATGTTTTAGATATGTTTCCATACCCTTCTGGAGCTGGTCTACATGTAGGGCACCCTTTAGGTTATATAGCTTCAGATATTTATGCCCGGTATAAAAAGTTACAAGGTTATAATGTTCTTCATCCTATGGGTTATGATTCTTTTGGATTACCCGCAGAACAATATGCAATACAAACAGGTCAGCACCCAGCTATAACGACTAAAACAAATATTGAAGGGGGTGAAGATAAAGCTGGAAATAAAATTCCTGGATATAGAAAACAAATGGATAAAATAGGGTTTTCTTTTGATTGGGATAGGGAAGTAAGAACATCAGATCCAAATTATTATAAATGGACTCAATGGATCTTTAAACAGATTTTTAATTCTTGGTATAATAAAAAGACCAACAAAGCTGAAAATATTGAAACCTTGATCAAACTTTTTAAAGTTGAAGGGAATGTTAAGGTTAACGCTGTTACTGATTTTAATGAAACTTTTACTGCCAAGCAATGGGCTGAATGGACTGAAGAAAAACAGCAAAAAACATTAATGGATTACAGGCTTACGTATTTATCAGACGCGTGGGTAAATTGGTGTCCCACCCTTGGAACTGTGTTAGCAAATGATGAAATTAAAGAAGGTCTTTCTGAAAGAGGAGGACACCCTGTTGAACAAAAATTAATGAGGCAATGGAGTATGAGAATTACTGCATATGCTGAACGATTATTACAGGCTCTAGATCAACTAGATTGGTCTGACTCTATAAAAGAGATTCAACGCAACTGGATTGGGAGGTCTGATGGAGCATCTGTTTGTTTTGATATTGAAGGTGAAGATGATAAAATTGAGGTTTTCACTACTCGTCCCGATACGATATTTGGTGTTACGTTTATGGTTTTAGCACCAGAACATGAATTGGTTTTAAAGATTGCATCAAAAGAACAAAGAGAGAGCGTTTTGGAATATAAAAAGGCATCTTCTTTAAAATCTGAAAGAGATAGAATGAGTGATGTTAAAACCATTTCTGGTGTATTTACAGGGGCATATTGCGTTCACCCTTTTACAGACGAAAGAATACCAATATGGATAGGAGATTATGTTTTGGCTGGATATGGAACAGGAGCGGTAATGTCAGTTCCTTGTGGGGATCAGCGTGATTGGGAATTTGCCAAGCATTTTAATATTGAAATTAAGAATATTTTTAAAGATAAAGACGTTTCAGAGTCAGCTTATTCGGAGAAAGATGCTAAAATAATTAACTCAGAATTTTTAAATGATTTAGCAGTAAAAAAGGCCACAAAAGCTGCAATTTATGAAATTGAAAAACAGGGATTAGGTAAGGGAAAAACTCAATATAAATTAAGAAATGCTGTGTTTTCAAGACAGCGTTATTGGGGTGAGCCCTTTCCTATATACTATAAAGGAGAAACCCCTTATATTTTAGAGAATGATGAGGTTGTAGAGCTTCCTAAAGTTGATAAATATTTACCAACTCAAGACGGTGAACCACCTTTAGCTCGAGCAAAAAAAGAAGATTGGAAAGTGTCTTTTAATGGTGAGAGAATGGAATATAATACCATGCCTGGCTGGGCTGGGTCTTCTTGGTATTTTTTAAGATATATGGATCCAATAAACACACAAAAATTTGTGTCTAAAGAAAAAGTTGATTATTGGAAAAATGTAGATCTATATATTGGCGGAGCAGAACACGCAACAGGACATTTATTGTATTCCCGATTTTGGACTAAGATTTTACATGATCTAGGTTATATTCCATTTGAAGAGCCATTTAAAAAAATGATTAATCAGGGAATGATACAAGGTAATTCAGCTTTGATATATAGAGATAATATTACAGGTGAATTTATATCAAAAGGTAAGATAAAAGATAGAAATACATCTCTGATACATGTAGACATTAATTTTTTAGAGGGTGATAAGTTAGACCTTGAAAAGTTTAAAAAATGGAGGTTAGATTATAAAAAGGCTCAATTTATTAAAGAAGATAATGGTGACTTTATATGTAAGCGAGAGATAGATAAAATGTCTAAATCTAAATATAATGTTCAAACGCCTGATGATTTAGTTGAAAAATATGGTGCAGATACGCTTCGTTGTTATGAAATGTTTTTAGGACCACTTGAGCAACATAAGCCTTGGGATGTTCAAGGAATTACAGGGGTTTCAGGTTTTATTAAAAAGTTATGGAAATTATTCCATGATGATAAAGGACCTAAAATATCAAAAGAAAAACCATCACCAGAGGAGCTTAAAATAATTCATAAAGCAATTAAAAAAATTACTGAAGACCTTAATAGATATTCATTTAACACACCCGTTGCAACATTTATGATTTGTGTAAATGAGCTAAGTGCTTTAAAATGTAATAAAAAAGACATCCTAAAAGACTTATGTATTATTTTACATCCATATGCTCCTCATATTACAGAAGAGTTGTGGGAGCTACTTGGATATACATCATCTATAAGCACAAGTGAATGGCCTGTTTTCAACATGGAGTATTTAATTGAAAATGAATTTGAGTACCCCGTCTCCTTTAATGGTAAAATGAGATTTAAAATTAAATTACCTTTAAACCTAACAAAAGAAGAAATTGAAAATAAGGTAATGGAGCATGATAAAACAGAAAACTATTTAAAGGGGTCACTACCCAAAAAGATTATTATTGTTCCAAAAAGGATCATTAATATTGTAATGTAGTTAATACCCCAACTGGCTCATGTGTATTGTGAAAGAGTAAAGCTCTTTCATTTTGTAATTATTAAATTTAAATAAGAGCTGCTTGTCATTACCTTCACCTATAATAGTACACTTTCCATAATTATGTTGAGTTATAAATGAACCATCAAGCCTTTTATCAAGATGACCTTCCGGCCCCCATCCTCTAAATTTAGGTCTTGGACTTGACATAGCAGAACATGTAATATCATAAATTGGATAAGGGTATTCAATATTTTCAATTTGAACTTCTGAGTGATGTCTGTCTCCAGATAGAAAAATTATTCCTGGAATGTTATTTTCTTTTATAAAATTAAAAAGAGAAGCCCTCTCTTTTGGAAAGTTATAATAAGACTCATGACCCTTTACTTGATTGATCACTTGATTGCTTATAATTATAAATTTAAATGTAGCTCTAGAATGTAAAAGTTGGTTTTTTAACCAGGAAAGCTGATTTTCTCCTAAAAATGATGACCCATTGTTGTTTCTAAAAGTTCTACTATCAGTCATAAAAAACTCCATCTCTCCCTTTTTAAAAGAATAATAGATTCCTTTATCATTTGCAGGCTCAGGGTTGGGCCAGAAATTCAAAAAGGCACTAGTAGTTAAATCTGAGTTTTTATATGAGCCATCGCAGTCATTTGGTCCAAAATCATGATCATCCCACGTAGCATAATGTTGGATATTTGATGATAAAAAAAGATTCATATCATGATCTTTTCTTACGCCTAAATATCGTCTATAAATACGGAACTTATTTTTTAGATCATGATCAAGAGTTAAATAAAGGTTGTCTCCCATCCAGACCATATGATTCGAGCTTTCCCTTGACATGGTTTTGTATATTTTAGTTATGTTCCATGGTCGGTACCCCCTTGAAAATCCTTTACCTATATATGCACATGAGCCAAATAAAAAAGAGTTACTATGGTATTGTTTTGGGTTGAGGTTGAAGTTAATCGTTAGGTCATTGTTTAGCATTATTATATAATGCAAAATTGAGCTTTCATTTTTAGAATAATTAATTTTATATCTATAAGCCTTTAGCTTTTTATAGTAATTATTTACAGCCGTATCCTCATGAATTTCTGTATTAGTAAATTTCACCATTGAATTATTGTCAACAACCGTAAAGTCTTTAACATTTTTAACAAGGACCCAAAAAGTAGTTGAAGAGTCTGTAGTTTCTCCCTGAATTGGACCAGCTATTATTTTTTGAGAAATAGAATTTTCTGTAAAAAATAAAAAGCTGAAAAGAAAAGTAATATAAGCAAGATTAAGCTTCACTTTTCTTTTTTTTTAAAAATTGAAAATCTTCATCTCTAACTATTTTTTTATAAAAGATAATTATAAAAATAACAGAACAAGAGATTGCCATATCAGCAACATTAAAAATAAAGGGAAATAATAAATGTTCTGGATTACTTTGAGAATCATACCATGGCAGCCATTGTGGGCATTGAATAGTAAACTCAAACATATCTACTACTTTTCCCATTAAAAAAGGAGCATAGCCGCCACTTTCTGGTAAAAAGATAGAAACCTTTGTAAAGGTGCTTTCAGAAAACAAGATGCCATAAAATGCTCCATCTAAGGCATTTCCTAATGCACCAGCAAAAACCAATGAAATACAAATAATAAAGAAAGGATGGGCTTTTGTTTGAATAAGTCTTTTAATGTAGAATGCGATTAATATTAGAGCAATGATCCTAAAACAGCTCAATATTACTTTAGCCCAGCCGCCATCAATACCAAACATAGCACCTAAAGTCCAACCGAAGGCCATTCCATCATTTTCAACAAATTGAGTTTTAAAAATAAACCAATCACCAACTTCTTCATTTAAAGAGTATGATGTTTTGATCCATAACTTAACAAGTTGATCTAAAAATAAAACACTAAAAATTGTTATTAGAGAATTACGCACAAGAATTCAAGAGGTAAAACTAGTTTTGAGCTTTTTTAGCTTCTATACTTAAAGTGGCGTGAGGAACTAATTTAAGACGATCCTTATTAATTAATTTCCCCGTCACCCTACAAACGCCATAAGACTTGTTATTAATTCTTATAAGTGCGTTTTCAAGGTTTTTAATAAACTTTTCTTGCCTGGCAGCTAATTGCGCCATTTCTTCCCTCATAAGGGTTTCAGAACCATCTTCCATCATATTAAATGATCTACCGGTATCATCTGTTCCTTGGTCATCTTTATGAGATAAAGATCCTTTTAATAGAAGAAGATCTTCTTTTGCTTCTTTAAGCTTACTGTCTATAATTTCTTTAAACTCATTAAGTTCACGGTCGCTATATCTATTTTTTCCCATGATATGTTATTTTAATTAATTTTTGAAATGGAGAATTCAGTATGTAACCCACTTCCTAATTCCATATCTACTGGCTTATCAGAAATGGTATTTACAATTTCAAGTGATTCAGCCAATGTTTCAGAGCAAATATAATTTAAATTGTTATTTATTGCTGTATTAATCTTAATGTTTGACATAATACGAATATTAATGCGATCAGTTACATTAAACCCATAGTCTTTTCTTAGGTTCTGAATTCTATTAACAAAATCTCTAGCGATCCCTTCATTTATAAGATCATCGGTGATTTGAATGTCAAGAGCAACAGTTATTTCATTTTCAGATGAAACTAAGAAACCAGGAATGTCGGCTGTTTGTATTTCAAAATCTGAATAAGCTAATTTTATTTCATCGCCATTAACAACGCCATTCCATGATTGGTTTTTTTCTAGTTGAGTGATTTGGTCATCTCCCCATGAATTGATCATAGCAGAAATAGCCTTCATGTGTTTACCATATTTAGGACCAATGGTTTTAAAATTAGGCTTAACTTTCTTCTTGATAACATTTGAATCAGAAGGTAAAAGCTCTATTTCTTTAATGTTTAGCTCAGACAAGATTAGGTCTTCTACATTGGTTAATTGTGTCTTAAATTTTTCATTAATAGCAGGAACCATTATTTTCTGAAGAGGTTGACGAACTTTTATTTTTTCTTTTTTTCTGAGACCTAATACCAAAGAAGAAATTTTTTGTGCAATATCCATTTTTTGTTCTAGATCTAGATCAATAAACTGTTCATATAATTCAGGAAAAAAAGTTAAAT
>PVBE010089876.1_pt1 | contig 13488 bp, 11 predicted proteins | sample 1631181 | NCBI WGS metagenome assembly PVBE01 (sample SAMN08397723, study PRJNA350692) | Marine metagenome, whole genome shotgun sequencing project. | isolation source: water | place: Pacific Ocean | collected 2012-04 | reverse complement strand
TGCTCGGGCTCGGGCTCGGGTGCTGGTTCGGGTTCCGGGTCCGCCGCCTCGATATCGTGACCGTTGCCCTTGCCGTTCGCCTTGGCCTCCGGCACTTCGATTTCGGCTTCGGCCGGCGCCTCCGCCGTCTCGTCCTCGCTCGCGGACAGCTCGATTTCTTCGTCCGCCGCTGCCTCGGGCTCCGGCTCGGCCTCGGCTTAGATCGCGGGAGCGTCCTCGTCCTCACCATCTTCTGGTTCGGCCGCCAGCTCTTCCTCGGCATCGTCACCGATGATTTCGTCGAGCAGGCTGTCGACGTCGTTCTGCGCGATACCCTCGCCTTCGAGCGCCGGCCCGTTCAGGAGCTTGGCGTCGTTATCGACGTTGTCGGTGTCGGCGGCCGCCTCGCCGGCATCTTCGATGCCCGGTCCCCAGGCCTGCTACAACATGTTGAGGCGGTCCTCGATATAGGTGAGCGTGCCCACCACCTTCGAAATCCGTTGGCCGGTGATGTCCTGGAACGAGCAAGCCTCGAAGATCCGCATGCAGGCGTCCGTTACCAGGGCCTGGTGGGCGTCCGCATCGGAGCTGTCCGCGCCCATGATCTCCTCGGCCGCGTCCATGATCGTGCCGGTGGCTTCCTCGGTCGCCTGCACGATGGCGTCGAGTTCGGCGCCGGCGCGGGGTAGCCTGGTTTCCTTCAGATCGTTCGGGCGCAGCTCGGAGATTTCGCACCTGGCCTGGGCGATGTGCTCCGCGAGGTTACGAAACTCTTCGTACATCGAAACGTCGACGGTCGAGAAGTAGCGCTGCATCGAGGACATCAGCACTTCCGTCACCGCAGCGACGTCGCCGAGGCTGACCGAGCGCTCGGGGTCGGCTCGGAAATGGTCGACCAGCAGCTCGAGGCCGCCGCTAACCTTGCACATATTCATAGTCCGCCACCTTAGCTGCTGCGGTGACACTCACGCGCCATCAAAACTCGCCGATCACGGAGCTCATCTTGGTCTTCAGCGTCGCCGCGTTGAACGGCTTCACGATGTAGTTGTTGACGCCGGCTTTCTTGGCCGCGACCACGTTCTCGGTCTTCGATTCGGCCGTCACCATGATGAAGGGAGTTTCCTTCAACTTGCCGTCGGCGCGAACTTCCTTCAGGAGTTGGAAGCCGGTCATCGGCTCCATGTTCCAGTCGGAGATCACGAGGCCATATGACTTGGTACGCAGTTTGCTCAGCGCCTCCGAGCCGTCGAACGCTTCGTCCACGTTGTCGAAGCCGAGTTGCTTCAAGAGATTGCGCACGATCCTGAGCATCGTCTTGTAATCGTCGACTATCAGGATAGACATGTTTTGGTCGACCGCCATGTCCCTACACCTTCCTTGCCTCTGGTTTTCGTCTCGGTTCCTCGGAGTGGTCCCCCTCGCGCCGGCTTCCGGCCAGCAGGAACGCCCCTCGTTCGGGAGCCAAGATTAGGGGTGGCGGGCTAAGAAATGGTTAAAGCGTATCAAACGATAAGAGGGCGATGGTGGGCCGGGCCACCGTTGCGGCGGTATCGTCGGGCGGCTATATCTGGGCCTTCCGTCGCCGCAACCGAAAAGGAACCGCCGCATGGCCGAGACGCTCGCCCTGGACGACCAGCCCTTCGATCTCCACGAGGAGCTGCACGGCCACTACATCGAGGACCTGACAGTGGGCATGTCCGCGTTCTATTCGCGCACCATGACCGAGGCGGACATCGTTCTCTTCGCCGGCATCTCGGGCGATTTCAACCCGTTGCACCTGAACCGGGAATTCAGCGAGAAGACGCAGTTCGGCGGCTGCATTGCGCACGGCATGTTGACGGCGAGCCTGATCTCGACCGTGGTCGGCACCAAGCTACCGGGCCCGGGCGCGATCTATTTGAGCCAGAGCCTGCGTTTCACCGCTCCGGTCAGGGCCGGCGATACCGTGACCGCACGGGCTCGGGTGATCGAGGTGGTCGCCGAGAAGCGCCGCTGTCGTCTGGAGACCGGTTGCACCGTCGGCGGCGAGACGGTGGTCCAGGGAGAGGCGCTGATGTTGGTGCCTTCCCGCGCGCCGGCCTGAGCCGATGATTTTAGGCCGATGGCGATGAGGGATTCCGACAGCACCGGCGCGGGCGGGATGCGGGTCGTGCGCGAATACCGGGGCTTGCCGCCGGCGCTTCGGGGCAGCGTCGCCGCGCTCGGCAACTTCGACGGCATCCATCGCGGCCATCAGGCCCTCCTCGCCGAATGCGGCCGGATCGCGAGCGCTCGGAATCGCGCCCACGCCGTGGTCACGTTCGAGCCCCATCCGCGCCGCGTCTTCACGCCTGACGGGCCGGCCTTCCGATTGACGCCGTTTCGATCCAAGGCCCGGATCCTGGCGGCGAAGGGAGTCGAGGTGCTGTTCGCGCTACGCTTCAACAAGGCGCTTTACGCCAAGCCGGCGGCGGCCTTCGTCGAGGAGGTGCTGGTGGACGGCCTCGCCGTCGCCCATGTCGTCGTCGGCTACGATTTCGTCTTCGGCCATCGGCGCAGCGGCGACGCCGAGTTTCTGCGCCAGGCGGGTGTCCGCCACGGTTTCGGCGTCAGTGTCGTCGAGGCGGTCATGCACGAGGACGACGTCTGTTCCTCGTCAATCATTCGGGTCGATCTGGAAGGTGGCCGGGCGCGGCGCGCGGCCGAGCTGCTGGGGCACTGGTGGGAAGTCGAGGGCCGGGTTCACAAGGGCGATCAGAGGGGCCGTCTGCTCGGCTTTCCAACCCTCAACCTGCACCTCTCGCCACATGCTTTCCGGCCGGCGCTCGGCGTCTATGCGGTCCATGTCGGGCTCGCCGAGGCGGGTCGGCTCCACTGGTGCCATGGCGTCGCCAACCTCGGCCGTCGGCCCACCTTCGACGGCCAGAACGTCGTCTTGGAGGTGCACGTTTTCGACTTCTCCGGCGATCTCTACGGCCAGCAGGTCCGGGTCGCCTTCGTCGAGCATTTGCGCCCGGAGCGGAAGTTCGACGGCCTGGAATCCCTGAAGGCGCAAATAGCCATCGATGGCGAAGCGGCGCGGGCGCTGCTGGCCAAGCCCGAGAACCATCTCGACGCCTACCCGACCCCCTGCCGGTCGCCGGCGTAGGCGGCCGGGCGTTGGTGGACTTCGCAGCCCCGGCTTGCTACAAGGCCGCCATGGTGATGGTAGAGGCCGCGACGGGCGGCCCGATACGGCAGCCGCGAATTAGCGGCCCGGCCCTCCGCTGAGGGTCGGGGACAGGCCTTGGTGCCCCATGCCCGGGCGCCGCTTTCCACGCTTCCCTCATCGCCGTCAGTCATAGAGCACCCGACCCATGACCACCGACTACAAAGCCACGCTACAGCTGCCGAAGACCGATTTCCAGATGCGCGCCGGCCTGCCGAAGCTGGAGCCGAAGCTGCTGGAACGCTGGCAGAAGCTCGACATCTTCCACCGGCTGCGCGAGCAATCGAAGGGTCGCGAGAAATTTATCCTGCACGACGGCCCCCCCTACGCGAACGGCAACATCCACATCGGCCATGCCCTCAACAAGGTCTTGAAAGACGTCGTCAACCGCTCGCAGCAGATGATGGACAAGGACGCCAACTACGTTCCCGGCTGGGATTGCCACGGCCTGCCGATCGAATGGCAGGTCGAAGAGCGCTACCGCAAGGAAGGCCGCAACAAGGACGAGGTGCCGATCCCTGAGTTCCGCGAGGAATGCCGCGCCTTCGCGGCGCATTGGATCGACGTCCAGCGGGAGGAATTCAAGCGACTCGGCGTCGAGGGCGACTGGGACAACCCCTACACCACCATGACCCACGGCGCCGAGGCGCGGATCGTCGCCGACCTGCTGCAGTTCCTGATGGAAGGCGCCCTCTATCGCGGCTCCCGGCCGGTGATGTGGTCGGTGGTCGAGAAGACGGCGCTGGCCGAGGCCGAGATCGAATACCACGATCACGTCTCGACCACGGTGCATGTGCGATTCCCGGTGGTCGTCGCGGGCGCGCCGGTGCTCGAAGGCGCCTCGATCGCGATCTGGACGACCACCGCCTGGACCCTGCCCGGCAACCGCGCGATCTGCTTCGGGCCCGAGATCGCCTATCGGTTGCTCGAGGTCCAGGCCGTGGCGGAAGACAGCCTGGCCCGGGTCGGCGAGCGTCTGGCGGTGGCGACGGCGCTGGAGGAGGAGATCTGCCGGGAGACCGGCATCACCGAATACGAAGTCGTGGCGGAACTTGGGCCCGAGGCCTTGGCGGCGACCGTCTGTGCCCATCCCTGGCGGGGCAAGGGCTACGATTTCGAGGTCCCGCTGTTTGCCGCCGAGCACGTCACCGTCGAGCAGGGTACCGGCTTCGTTCACACCGCCCCCGGTCACGGCGCCGAGGACTTCGAGGTCGGTGTGGCACACGACCTCGAGGTGCCGCAGACGGTGGACGGCGACGGCCTTTTCTTCGCCCACGTGCCGATCTTTGCCGGCGCCCACGTCTTCAAGTGCGACAAGGACGTGGTCGCCGAGCTGACCGCGGTCGGAATGCTGCTGGCGAGCAGCAAGCTGCAACACAGCTATCCCCATTCCTGGCGCTCGAAGGCTCCGTTGATCTTCCGCAACACGCCGCAGTGGTTCATCTCGATGTCGGATACCGGCCTGCGCCGAACCGCGCTGACGGCGATCGACCAGGTCCGCTGGGTACCGCCGCAGGGCCGCAACCGAATCTACTCGATGATCTCCGAGCGCCCTGACTGGGTGCTCTCGCGCCAGCGTGCCTGGGGCGTGCCGATCACCCTCTTCGTCACGCGCGCGACCGGCGAGCCGTTGCGGGACCCGGAGGTCAACCGGCGGATCGTCGAGGCGATTGAGGCGGAAGGGGCCGATGCCTGGTTCGCGAGCGCGCCGGCCCGCTTTCTCGGCGACGCGTACGACCCCGCCGACTACGACAAGATCGAGGACATTTTGGACGTCTGGTTCGAATCCGGCGCCAGCCACGGCTATGTCCTGGAGGCCCGGCCCGAGCTCGAATGGCCGGCTTCGCTCTATCTCGAAGGTTCGGACCAGCATCGCGGCTGGTTTCATTCCTCGTTGCTGGAATCCTGCGGCACCCGCGGCCGGGCGCCCTACGAGGCGGTGCTGACGCACGGTTTCACCCTTGATGCCAAGGGCCACAAGATGTCCAAGTCGCTGGGCAACACGGTGGTGCCGCAAGAGGTTTGCGACAGCCTCGGCGCCGACGTTCTGCGTCAATGGGTGGTGAGCTCGGACTATTCCCTCGATCAGCGGATCGGGCCCGAGATTCTGAAGGGGCAGGTGGATTCCTATCGCCGGCTTCGGAACACGCTGCGTTTCATGCTCGGCAACCTGAACGGCTTCGACGAAGCGGAGCGGCTGCCGGCCGCCGAAATGCCGGAATTGGAGCGCTGGGTTCTGCACCGGCTCTTCGAGTTGGACCAGCTGGTGCGGGAATGCTGTGACGGGTTCGATTTCCACCGTCTCTTCGTGCAGCTTTACAATTTCTGCACCGTCGAGCTGTCGGCCTTCTATTTCGACATTCGAAAAGACGCGCTCTATTGCGATCCACCGACGGCCATGCGCCGCCGCGCCGCCCGCACCGTACTGGACCAGCTCTACCACTGTCTGGTTCGCTGGTTGGCGCCGATCCTCTGCTTCACCACCGAGGAGGCCTGGCTCGTTCGACACCCCGAGGCGGATGCGAGCGTGCATCTGACGCTGTTTCCGGAGATTCCCTCGGAGTGGCGCGACGAACCGCTGGCGGCACGCTGGGAGAAGGTGCGCCAACTGCGCCGGGTGGTTACCGGCGCGCTGGAGGTGGAGCGGCAGGAAAAGCGCATCGGCGCTAGCCTGCAGGCGCGTCCGGAAGTCTATGTCTCGGCGGAATACGGCGAGGTCATGCAGGACGTCGATCTGGCGGAGATCGCGATCACCTCGGATGCTCGGCTGATCGTCGGCGGGGCGCCGGACGGTGCCTTCCGGATCGAGGGCGAACCCGATGTCGCCGTCGTCGTCGGCCTTGCCGGCGGTGCCCGCTGCGAGCGTTGCTGGCGGGTCTTGGCGGAAGTCGGCGATGACGCCGGCCACGACGATCTCTGCGGCCGCTGCGTCGGCGCGGTCGAGGCCCAGGTGGCCTGACTTGCCGGCGATGGTCCGCTTCGCCCTCGCCGTCGCGGTGGCGATACTGCTCGTCGATCAACTCAGCAAGGCGTGGCTGATCGAGCTTTTGATGGCGCGGAGCGCCGGCCTCGAGCTAACCCCCTTCTTCAATCTGGTGATGGTCTGGAACCCTGGCGTCAGCTTCGGCCTTTTCGGCGCGGCCGATCTCGGGCCCTGGCCTTTCGTCGCCCTGGGGGGGCTGATCGTCGTCGGTCTCGCGGTCTGGCTCTGGCGGGTCGAGAACCGCCTGCTCGGCATCGCCATCGGCGCCGTGATCGGCGGCGCCATCGGCAACATGGTGGACCGGGTCCGCTATGGCGCGGTCGCGGACTTTTTCGATTTCCACCTGATGGGGTATCATTGGCCCGCGTTCAACGTTGCGGACAGCGCGATCGTCGTCGGTGTCGGCGCCATCGTGCTGGATAGCTTCCTGCATCGGGGCGAGCCCGACGAGGCGTCCGGATGAGCGGTCGAGGAGAGACTGGAATTGTGCGAATGAAGAAATCGTGTGTGATCCGGATGGCGGTGCCCCTGGCGCTGCTGCTCGGACTTTCGGCCTGTGGTGTCTTGGGCGAGACCTTCGGCATGAGCGCCAAGCAGGCACCTGACGAATTCTCCGTCGTCAAGCGGGCACCACTGGTGCTGCCGCCGAACTACAACCTGCGACCGCCCAGGCCCGGCGCCGTCAGACCGCAAGAGTTGAAGCCGACCGAATCGGCGCGCGGCGCCCTGGTTCGCAGCGCGGGCGGCACCATCGAGCGACGTGACGCCGGCCGGGCGCCCAGTCCGGCGCCCGCCGCCGGCGCCCCGACGAAGGGCGGCCCTTCCGCCGGCGAGCTGGCGCTGATGAAGCAGGCCGGCACCGATGGCGTCGACCCCAATATTCGCCAGCTCGTCGATGCCGAGACCTCTTCCCTGGTGGCGCGGAGCGAATCCTTCACCGATCGGCTGATTTTCTGGCGCAAGGGTGCCCCGCCGGGCCAGGTTATCGACGCCCGCAAGGAGGCGAGCCGGATCCAAGAAGCGAGCGCCACCGGCCAACCGGTGACGACGGGCGCGACGCCGGTCATTCGCCATCGCAAGCGCGGTATCCTCGAAGGCATCTTCTGAGCCTCGCGCGGGCGGTAACGCCGACGTGACAAGTCGCCGGGTTGCGCCGACGGCGAAACGAGACATATTTTTGCGGCGGCCGAGGATGGGCCGGGCAATCGGGAAATCAAATGCGATTTCGACCTAGAGCACTACTCGGGACGCTTGTCGTCTTCCTCTCCCTGTCTCTGGCCGGACCGGGCCGGGCCGGTGTCTTCAATCCGCAGTCCTTCACCCTCGACAACGGTCTCGAGGTGGTGGTGATCGCCGATCATCGTGCCCCGGTGGTCAACCACATGGTCTGGTACAAAGTGGGGGCGGCCGACGAGGCGCCCGGAAAATCGGGGTTGGCGCATTTCCTGGAACATCTGATGTTCCGCGGCACGAAACAGATCGCGCCATCGGAGTTCTCCAAGATCGTCGCCCGCAACGGCGGCAACGACAACGCCTTCACGGCGCAGGACTACACCGGCTATTACCAGAACGTGGCCCGCGACAAGCTGGACCTGGTGATGGGGATGGAAGCCGACCGCATGGTCAACCTTCAGCTCGACGAGGCCTCGGTGCTGACCGAGCGCGACGTGGTTCTGGAGGAGCGGCGCTCGCGCACCGAGAACGATCCCGGCTCGCAGCTCGGCGAGGCGATGCGGGCGGCACAGTTCATGGCCCATCCCTACGGGATCCCGGTGATCGGCTGGAAACACGAGCTGGAACGCCTCAGCCTGGACCAGGCCCTGGCGTTCTATCGCCGCTACTACGCACCCAACAACGCTATCCTGATCGTCGCCGGCGACGTTACCGTCGCCGCGGTTCGCCGCTTGGCGGAGAAACATTTCGGCCCGAATCCGCGCGGCCCCGAGATTTCCCGCCAACGACCACAGGAACCGCCCCAGCTAGCGGCACGCCGCGTCGTTCTCGAAGACGCCAGGGTCCGCCAGCCGAGCTTCCGGCGGACCTATTTGGCACCCTCGCGCAGCGCCGGCGTGATCGAGCACGCGGTGGCGCTGCAGGTCTTCTCCGAGATTCTCGGCGGCGGCTCGATCTCGCGGCTTTACCAGGCCCTGGTCGTGGAGCAAAAGATCGCCGCTGGCGCCGGCTCCTGGTACCACGGCCTCAGCCTCGACCGTTCCACCTTCGGCCTCTACGCGAGCCCGGTGCCGGGGGGCGATGTGTTCGCCCTCGAAAAGGCGCTCGACGAGGTCCTGGCCGGCGTCCTCGAAGGCGGCATCACCGAGGCGGAGCTGGCTCGGGCCAAGAACGGTCTTCTGGCCTCGGTGATCTATGCCCGCGACGATCTAGGCTCCGGCCCCCGCATCCTGGGCACGGCGCTGACCTCGGGCTTGACCATCCAGGACGTGGAAGGCTGGCCCGACGAGGTCGAGCGGATCACCGCCGAGGCAGTGATGGCGGCGGCGGAAGCGGTGATCGACAAACGGCGATCGGTGACCGGCTTCCTGCTGCCCGAGCCGGCGAAGTAGAGGGGGCGTCCGAATGCGCTACGTGAGACGCTGTCTGCTCGGTTTCGGTCTGTTCTTTCTCCTGGTCCTGCCGGCGCAGGCGATACCGGGCCAAATCGAGGTGGTGCGAAGCCCCGGCGGGATCACCGCTTGGCTTGCCCACGAGCCGGCGATCCCGATCATCTCGATGCGCTTCGCCTTTGCCGGCGGTGGCGCCCTCGATCCCGAGGGTAAGGAAGGCCTCGCCAACATGGTTTCGGGCCTCTTGGACGAAGGTGCGGGCGGGCTCGACTCGCTGGCCTTTCAGACCCGGATCGACGATCTGTCGGTACGGCTCGGCTTCGACGCCGACCGGGACGACTTCTTCGGACGCTTCGCCACCCTGACGCGGAACCGCGACGAGGCTTTCGAGCTGTTGCGGCTGGCCCTGAACGAAGCGCGTTTCGATGCCAAGCCGGTCGAGCGGATCCGCCGCCAGATCATCGTCGGCCTGACCCGCGATCTGGAGCAGCCGAGGACGATCGCCGGGCGCGACTGGTACAAGACGGTGTTTGGCGACCACCCCTATTGGCATGCCACCAAGGGCACCATCGCCGGTGTCGAGGCGATCGGGGAGGCCGATCTGAAAGCCTTCGTCGGCCGCCGTTTCGCCAGAGACAACCTCAAGATCGCGGTGGTCGGCGACATCAACGCCGCCACCTTGGGCCGATTACTCGACCGCACCTTCGGCGCCTTGCCGGCGCAGGCGGAGAAGGCAGAGGTACCGCCCGCGACCTTCGCCGCCGCCGGCGGTCTCAAGGTGATCCGCCGGCCGATCCCACAGAGCACGATCTACTTCGGCATGCCCGGCCTGAAGCGCGACGATCCCGATTGGTACGTGGCGCATATGATGAACTATGTGCTGGGCGGCGGCGGCCAGTCCTCGCGCCTCTACGAGGAGGTGCGCGAGAAGCGCGGTCTGGCCTATTCGGCCTACAGCTACCTCTTGCCCTACGACCGCGCCGGTCTCTACATCGGCGGCACCGGGACCCAGAACGCCCGGGTCGGCGAAACGCTGGCGACGATCCGGGCCGAGCTCGAGCGGATGCGCGAGGGTGGCATCACCGAGGAGGAACTGGCCGACGCCAAGACCTACATCAACGGCTCGTTCCCGCTCAGATTGACCTCGAGTGGGCGAATCGCGGGGCTATTGCTCGCCATGCAACGTCTCGGGCTCGGCCTCGACTACTTGGACCGCCGGGCCGAGATCTACCGGGCGATCACTCGCGAGGACATCCTTCGTGTTGCCAAACGCTTGCTCCGACCCGAGAAAATGTACGTCGTCGTCGTCGGCGATCCGGCTGGGCTGGAGAGCAGCAAGTGAGGTCGGGGGCCGGCGCGCTTTTGAGGCTGCCGCAAACTTGTTAGGCTCGCCCGCGACGAGCGGCGTAGGTTGGAGTTGGCCGAGGCCATGACCTTCCAGCACCTGATCGAGGATTGCCTGGCCGAGCATGTCGGCGAGGGCGGCTTGCCGCGAGCGGAATTCGAGACCGCGCTGGCGCGCGCGGTGGTGCGCTTGGAGGCGCTCCGGTCCGAATGGCGGGCCGGGACCTCGGCGCTTCTGGCCCTGCCGTCGAAGCGGGACGACCTGCCCCGGCTGGAAGAAATCGCCGCCGATTGGCGCCGGCGTTTCGATCGCGTCTTCCTGATCGCGATCGGCGGTTCCAGTCTGGGCGCGCGGGCGCTGGCGGCGGCTCTGCCGGCTAGCCAGGCGGCGCCGGAGCTGGTGGTGCTCGACAATCTCGACCTCGACGAGGTGGCCCGCCTCGCCGACCCGGCGCTGGCGGCGAGCAGCGGCTACCTGGTGATCTCCAAGTCGGGCGGCACCGACGAAAGCCTGGGCCAAGCGATCGTCGCCGTCGATACCGTCGGCCGGGCCCTCGGCGAGGAAGCCCGGGCCGAGCATTTCTGCATGATATCCGATCCGGGCGAGAGCCCCTTGCGTCGGCTGGCGGCCGAGATCGGCGCCCCTGTTCTCGACCATCCGGTTGAGATCGACGGACGCTACAGCGTGCTCTCCCTGGTCGGCCTGTTGCCGGCGCTGCTCGTCGGCATCGATGCCCGGGCGGTCCGGGAGGGGGCGGAAGCAACCTTGGCGGCCAACCTCTCGGCCGGCGAGGCGGCGCCGGCGGCGGCGGGGGCGGCGATCGCCCATGGCCTGAACGCCAGCCGCGGCGTCAGCCAGTCGGTGCTGATGCCCTATGACGGCCGGTTGGCGACCTTCGCGCTCTGGTATCGCCAGCTCTGGGCCGAGAGCCTGGGCAAGGGCGGTCGCGGCACGACGCCGATTCAAGCGCTGGGCCCGGTCGACCAACACAGCCAGCTGCAACTCTATCTCGACGGTCCCTGGGACAAGCTCTTTACCCTGGTAACGCTGCCCAAGCGCGGCCAGGGCAGGGCGATCGACGCCACGCTCGCCGACGCAATCGGCCTCGGCCGGCTCGGCGGCCATCGGCCGGGCGATCTGGTCGCCGCGATGCAGCGCGCCACCCACCAGGCCCTGGTCGAACGGGGCCGGCCGGTGCGCCGGATCGAGCTGGAGCGTCTGGACGCCCGAAGCATGGGTGCTCTGTTCATGCACTTCATTCTGGAGACCCTGCTCGCGGCCGATCTCTTCGGCGTCGATCCCTATGGCCAGCCGGCGGTGGAGGCGGGCAAGCTGCTGGCCCGGCGCTACCTGGCCGAAGCCGGCGAGGGCAACGGCGGCGGCGGCGCGGGAGGCGGCCCGTGAGCCTGCGCCGGCTGCCGAAAGCGACCATCAACCGCATCGCCGCCGGCGAGGTCGTGGAGCGGCCGGCCAGTGCGGTGAAGGAGCTGGTCGAGAACGCCCTCGACGCCGGCGCCGGGCAGGTCGATATCGTAATGGCCGACGGCGGCCGGCGTCTGATCGCGGTCAGCGACGACGGCGCCGGCATGACGGCCGACGAGCTGGCCTTGTGCATCGAGCGCCACGCTACCTCCAAGCTGCCCGACGACGACCTGCTCGATATCAAGTGGCTCGGCTTTCGCGGCGAGGCGCTGCCCTCGATCGCGGCGGTCAGCCGGCTCGCCCTGACCAGCCGGGTCCGGGGCGCCGAGGCCGCCTGGCGCCTCGAGGTCGAGGCCGGTGCCGCCTCTGGACCGATGCCGGCGGCACATCCGCCGGGCACCCGGGTCGAGGTCCGCGATCTCTTCTTCTCGACACCGGCCCGCCTGAAGTTCTTAAAGACCGCCCGCACCGAGCTCAATCACGCCATCGACACGGTCCGCAGGCTCGCCATGGCGCACCCCGATGTCGGCTTCCAGCTCCGCCAGGACGAGCGCCGGGTCCTCGATCTGCCGGCGGTGCCGGGCGATCTCTTCCCGGCCCGGCTGGAGCGTCTGGCGGCAGTGCTGGGTCGCGAATTCGCCGAGAATGCCCTCGCCATCGAGGCCGAGCGCGAGGGCTTGGCGCTCACCGGCTACGCCGGCCTGCCCACCTACAGTCGCGGCAACGCCGGACAGCAATACCTGTTCGTCAATGGTCGCGCGGTCCGCGATCGGCTTTTGGTCGGCGCCGTCAGGGCCGCCTATTCCGACGTGCTGGCCCGCGACCGCCACCCGGTCGTCGCCCTCTTCGTCCGGCTGGCGCCCGAGTTGGTCGACGTCAACGTGCACCCGGCCAAGGCCGAGGTCCGCTTCCGCGACCCGGGCCTGGTTCGGGGCCTGATCGTCAGCGCCTTGCGGCATGCCCTGGCCGAGGCCGGACATCGGGCTTCCGGCACGGTATCGACGGCGGCGCTGGGTGCTTTTCGGCCGGAGGGGACGGCGTTGCCGACCTGGCCCAGAGGTGGCGGCGGCGGGGCGCCGCGCGGCCTGGCCGAGGCCGCGGCCGCCTATCAGGCACCTTATGCCGCGGCGGATCGGTTGGCCGGGACCACTGCGCCGGGCGCCCGGGTTCAAGCCACACCGGCCGACGACCCGGGCGAGCATCCGCTGGGGGCGGCTCGGGCGCAGCTGCACGAGACCTACATCATCGCCGAGAGCCGCGACGGCCTGATCGTCGTCGACCAGCACGCGGCGCACGAGCGCATCGTCATGGAACGAATGAAGGCGGAACTCGGCGCCGGCGGCGTCGCCGGACAGCTCTTGCTGCTGCCCGAAGTGGTGGAACTCGACGAGGCCAGCGTCTCGCGGCTGGCGGCGCGGGCTGGCGAGCTGGCCGAACTCGGTCTCGGCCTGGAGGCGTTCGGCGCCGGCGCCGTCGTCGTCCGCGAAGTGCCGGCGCTGTTGGGCCAGACCGACGTTCCGGGCCTGGTCCGGGACCTGGCCGTCGAGCTGGCCGAATGGGACCAGGCGCTCGGCCTTCGCGAACGGCTCGACGACGTCGCGGCCTCCATGGCCTGCCATGCCTCGGTCAGGGCCGGTCGTCGCCTCGACATCGCCGAGATGAACGCGCTGCTGCGCGATATGGAGCGGACCCCGAACGCCGGCCAGTGCAATCACGGCCGGCCCACCTACGTGGCCCTGAAGCTGGCCGATATCGAACGCCTGTTCGGCCGCCGATAGGGCATCGCTGGGAAAAAAAGGGGCTCCGGCAACAATTCCATAGACCGGGGACTCGAAGGCGCTTGGTTGTGCGCCAGCTACCGGCTGATGTGTAAGCGGCGGAGCAAAAATACACCACTGAGGCGGCGGGATTGTCCGGCTGCGGGCGGAGCAAAAATCCGCCACTGGAAAGCCTTTCATCGTGTGGGTGGAAGGCTGGAGGATGTACTCAGTGGAGCTTTACCGGAAGA
>PVBE012981970.1_pt1 | contig 13491 bp, 10 predicted proteins | sample 1631181 | NCBI WGS metagenome assembly PVBE01 (sample SAMN08397723, study PRJNA350692) | Marine metagenome, whole genome shotgun sequencing project. | isolation source: water | place: Pacific Ocean | collected 2012-04 | reverse complement strand
TACGGCGCGAACCGTAACGCGAGAGGAGATCGAGCAATTACTTGAGGCTGTAGTTCAAGCTCCGAACCATCGAATGACTGAGCCATGGAGATTCTATGTGCTTGGCCCCAAGGCTCGTTATGCGTACGGTGCTGCTTTGGGTAGAAGAAAGGCGAAGAGAGTAGAGGATTCTGGGGCGGCGGAGGCTGTGATTCTCAAGGTCGCTAATGCACATGAAGCGCTCCCTTGCATGATTGCGAGCACATTGGTACTTGATGAAAATCCTGAAGTCTGCGAGGAAGATTATGCTGCAGTATTTATGGGACTCCAGAACCTATCCTTGGCCGCCCACCATATGGGTTTAGGGGCGCATATTAAGAGTGGTGCGGTCATGGAGGATCCGTTAGCGCGATCAGCAGTGGGGGTGGCTGATGGAGAACGGATCGTCGCGACGATCCACCTCGGTGAGCCAGCTAGCGTGCCGGAACAGAAGTCTCGCAAATCAGCTATAGATTTCACGACCTGGGTAGGTTAGGGAGATCGCCCTACCAGGACATACGATAGATTAATACCTGTCTTGTGAAGGAGATGGAGTCGCACACTATAGGCCGTTCCTAACGGACCAGGTGAACAGGGAGACACTGAGTGATGACAAGCAAGCTTCGATCAGCTGGGGTATTGGCTGTTGCGATGGGTTTGGCGGCGATGAGTACCGCTGCTCAAACCACATCCCCAAGAGAGCATATGAATCTAGCCCGATCACTGCTGGAAGAACTCGTCGAGATTAATACGACGAACACCGAGCGCGGGAACAATACGCTCGCAGCACAGGCGATGGCTGACGCTTTGCTAGAAGCTGGATTTCCTCAGGAGGACGTGCATGTCCTTGTGCCAGAAGATTCACCCACTAAAGGCAATCTTGTTGCCAGATACAGAGGGCGGGATACTGGACAGGAGCCCATTCTACTGCTTGCACACATCGACGTTGTTGAAGCCCTACCCGAGGATTGGAGTCCAGATTTTAATCCATTCGAATTCATCGAGCGTGATGGGTACTACTATGGGCGCGGTGTTACGGATGACAAAGATGAGGCGGCTATCTACACCGCAAATTTAATTCGAATGCGGCAGGAAGGCTTTGTGCCAGATCGTGACATAATCATGGCACTAACCGCTGACGAAGAGGGTGGTCCCCGGAATGGCGTTGCGTACCTGTTAGAGGAGCATAGTGAATTGATTAACGCTGCTTTTGCTCTCAACGAGGGTGGTGGAGGCATGGAGCAGAATGGGAGAAAGATCTCAAACAATGTCCAAGCTGCTGAGAAAAAGTTCCTCTCATTCTTTTTCACGGGCACAAACCCTGGTGGACACTCTTCTTTACCAGTGCGCAAGAATGCGATTTATGATCTTGCTGGAGCGCTTCTAGCAGTTCAAAACTTCGATTTTCCCATCATGCTCAACGAAGTTACTGAGGCATTCTTCGGCCGCTCTGCAAACCTCGTTGGGGGTGAAATGGGTGAGGCAATGCGCAGAATTGTATCCAACCCTGCGGATGCTCAGGCTGCTAGAATCCTATCCTCAGAGACTGGCTATAGCTCTCGGCTGCGGACGACCTGTGTAGCGACCTTGCTAGAGGGAGGACACGCCCAGAATGCACTTCCGCAATTAGCTCAGGCCAACGTTAATTGTCGAATCTTTCCGAGTCATGATCCTTCAGACGTGCACGTGAAACTTCAAGAATTAGCTACGCCCTTTGATGTGACTGTCGAGCCCAGAGGATCAGTGACAGAGAGTCCGCCTTCGCCCCTGACTCCAGAAGTTCTTGGGCCGATTGAAAGGATTACAGAGCAGATGTGGCCAGGAGTGGAAGTCCTCCCGGTCATGTCTACAGGAGCGACAGACGGACTCTATTTGGGTCGAGAAGGGATACCCGTCTACGGCGTGAGTGGGCTTTTCGGTGATATGGATGATGTCCGGGCCCACGGTCAAGATGAGCGGATAAGTATCCAGAACTTTTTCGAGGGGCAGGAATTTCTTTACCGCCTTGTCAAAGCACTAACTGGAGGAGGAGTCGCTTGATTAGCTACCTGGATCGGTTGAGATGTCTTTAGGAATGCGGGTCTTCCACGTCCTCGGCTTCTCGCCGTCCTACCAGGAACCCTTTGGAAAGAACATTGTAGTTATCCTATGACTATCCTTGGGCCCAGAAATTCAATGCGCTTTGGTCGCGTTTTGTTTGCTATTCTTATCGCGACTTCATTGTCCAGCATTCCGACTCATGGCAATGCGCAGACGGTCCTGGCACGAGTACTCGATGGTGAAGACTCCAGGCCGGTATTCGGAGCGCTAGCGTACTTGGTAGATTCTGAGGGCACCGTATTGAAGAGTGCCCTGACAGACCAGCTTGGCAGGGCGCTGTTCGTGGGTCTCCAGGTAGGAGCATTTAGGGTGCGTGTCGAGATGATCGGCAAGGCCACAGTAGAAACGGATCTCTTCCAGGTTGCTGCCGGAGCAACCGCGACCCAGGATGTGCGGCTTGAATCCAGCGCGATTGTTCTTGAGGGTCTGCAAGTTGAAGCGGAAGGCGGGCGTTGCAGAGTTCGGCCATCACAGGGAGTGGGGGTAGCAGACCTCTGGGATGAAGCTCGAAAAGCGCTTAGTGCGGCGGCCTTCACTGACAGAGAGGCTATCTATCTTTACCGTACAACGAGTTACACTCGAGACCTAGCTCTGGACGCCAAGACGATCCAGAGAGAAGAAGAGCGCACCGGAACGAAATTATTCGATAGCAAGCCGGCAGAAGACCTGATTGAAAATGGGTTTGTTCAGAAGGACGGTAGCGGACAACTCTACTTTGCCCCAGACGCAGACGTGCTGCTGTCGGATCCTTTTCTAGATTCTCACTGCTTCCGATTCACGGCTGGTCAGGGAGAAGCTGCAGGTCTGGTCGGCCTTGGTTTTGAGCCCGCTAATGGCCGGAACCGCAACGTAGATATCTCAGGGACACTGTGGCTTGATGGGCAGACTTTTGAGCTGCGTTGGCTTCAGTACAACTATGAGAACCTCGACCCGGACATCAACTCATCCGAAGTGGGTGGGCATGTCAAGTTCCAACGGCTTCCGAACGGCACTTGGATCGTTCCCGAATGGTGGATCCAGATGCCCCGTATCGGAGTTTCCTATGATACTTCCGGGCGAGCGAGAATGCGTATCACGGCCTACAGGCGCACAGGAGGTCGAATAATGCAGGTACGCGAGGCTGGTGCAGCAGGTCGGACGATTGTCGAGGCTCAGACTGGGACAATAGAGGGGGTGGTCTTCGACAGCCTAGGTATTGAACCGCTTGCTGGAGCTCGAGTGGGAATGGTCGGATCGAATCAGACGGTTTTCACAGATGCTAATGGGCAATTTGTGATACGAGGCCTTACTGGGGGGAGATATCAGATCAGCATTTCACATCCGAGTGTTGAGGAAGTTGGATTTCGCCCACCTCCTATCATTGAAGAAGTAGTGGAAGGGCAGGTGACCGGAGTTCAATTCCGGATGCCCGCAAAGTCAGATGTAGTTTTTGAAGCTTGTCGGGATGAAAGTCAGGAGGATGGTTCTGCAGCCGTCCTCGGACAGGTTGTTGATCGACGTGGCCGGGCGCTTCCGGGGGCAACTGTTTCCCTGACGTGGGAGCGTTTCAGAGCAACCTTGGGTGGGGTGCCGCAGCAGGCGGATGTACTTGGACTCCAAGCGACCGCCGACGCTGATGGCTACTACCGGATTTGCGGAGTACCCGAGAATCAACTCCTCACGATTCGCGGTGGTTTTGACGGTATTGAGACAGCGGGCGATACGATCCGTGTCAGAGGGGAGAGTGGAGCTCAGGTCCATCGTGTGGAGATCCGATCCAACGGTTGAACTTTGGATTTGAGATTAGAGGTACCCTGGGGCACGAACACTCTTTTCCGCAGTGGATTTTATACTCAAGTCTCCACTGAATAACGGCTCCACGTCTAGCGTATGTGAAAGTGGCATCCGTACGTTCACGCTCATGACCAGTGGTAACCCAGTGTCGGCATGTCACCTTGAATGAACTTATATCAAGCCCATGAGGTCGAATACCATGTGTAAGTTTTACCAGCGAGCCTTAACGGCAGTAATCCTCTTAGTGGTGGCACCATCCTCCATTAATGCACAAGAGAGTCGGATGTCTGCAGCGGAGCGATTTTCCGCATACCAGACACATCGCTCAATGGTTGGGGAATCGTTATTCAAGAACCTGCCCTGGCAGCATCTCGGCCCCACAAATATCAGTGGAAGGTCTACTGATATCGCCCTGGCAGAGCCTCGAGGTGAGACTTACACGATTTATGTCGCTGGAGCTTCTGGAGGCATCTGGAAAACGGAGAATGAAGGGGTTACTTGGACGTCGCTCTTCGATGAGCAATTGACCACCTCAATAGGGGATTTGGCGATTGCTCCATCAGATTCGGAGATAGTGTGGGTAGGTACCGGAGAGGCAAATATTTTCCGCAGTTCGCATGCAGGCGCCGGTATCTATAAATCAACGGATGAGGGCAACTCATGGCAGCATATGGGCCTGACTGAGACCCAGACCATTGGTCGTATCGTCGTGCATCCGGAAAACCCGGATGTCGTTTGGGTCGCTGCTAGTGGTCATGAGTACCGTGATAATCCCGAACGAGGGGTCTATAAGACCGTTGATGGTGGTCACAACTGGAATCAAGTGCTGTTCATCGATGACATGACTGGGGCCATTGATCTTGTAATCCACCCACTTGATTCAAACACTCTGTATGCTGCTACCTGGCAACGCCGACGAGCTAAATTCAATGATCCTCGTAATGAACCTGCATTTACGGGTTCCGATGAGTACTTCACAGGTTCAGGCGTGTGGAAAAGCACTGATGGAGGGGAAAGTTGGCGGCAGATGAACGATGGCTTGCCCAGCCCAAGATATCGAGGTCGGATCGGGATCGACATTGCCCGCTCACAGCCTGAGACGATATATGCGTTTGTAGACAACTATGAGATTGCGCGTGAAGCCGAGGAAGGTGAAGCCGATGCGTACGGACGTCCTCGGGGGGGTGTGATCCGTGGGGCGACTGTTTTTCGATCAGATAACGGTGGTGGCTCGTGGCGTCGGACCAGCGAACACAATCAGTTCATGGAAGGTCTTGGTGGCACATATGGTTGGGTTTTCGGTCAGATGAGAGTTGATCCAAATAACCCAGAAAAGGTCTATGTGATGGGTCTTGGGTTGAACGTATCTGAGGATAGCGGAAGAACATTCCGGCGACTGTCTGGAATGCACGGTGACCATCACGGTCTCTATATAGACCCGAATAATTCGGATTATCTAGTGAACTCTAATGATGGTGGTGCCTATGTGTCCTATGATAGCGGCGAAAATTGGCGCTTCTTCGGTGAACTTCCAATGGTTCAGTTCTTCAATGTCAACTTCGATATGGGTGATCCCTTTCGAGTTTATGGCTCGGTTCAGGACCACGGTTCCTACACGGGTGTTGTTAACCTCAATAACGGCAGGCACGAGATACCAGCCGTAGAGTTTGATGGAGCCCCAGGTGGAGAGGGCAGTCATCATGCCATAGACCCTAGGGATACGGATATCGTGTATTCAGCGGGGTTCTACGGCACGATCTCACGAACGAATCGGTCAACCGGGGAGACAAAGCAAATCGTTCCTAGGCCACCCGAAGGCGAGCTTCCGTACCGGGGCCAGTGGCTTGCTCACTTCATTATGTCGCCTCACGACCCAAACACGATCTACCACGGTATGAATCACGTATTTCGTTCTACCAACCAAGGGGACGATTGGGAGCGTATTAGCCCTGACCTGACTCACAATGACCCGGATCGTCTAGGGGATATCCAGTTCCAGACGATCACGGCACTTTCAGAGTCACCGATTACTGAGGGACTCCTCTATGCTGGTTCTGATGACGGCCGAGTTCATGTCACACGTGATGGGGGTCAATCATGGACCGATATCTCAGGTGGTTTACATCCTGACCGGTTCACTTCTGAGGTTTTAGCGTCTGAGTACCACGAAAGCACCGTCTATGTCACGCAGAACGGTCGCCGTAGTGATGATTTTGCTCCCTACGTCTGGAGGTCCACGGACTACGGCGATACTTGGGAAAGTATCGCCGACGGAATCCCATTTGGACCTGTTAACATCATTCGCGAGGATCCCAAGAACCCGAGCTTACTTTATGTAGGTAATGATGTGGGTGTGTATGTGTCTCTGGATCAAGGGAGCAAGTGGCATGCACTTCCTTATGGTCTCCCGAGTACTTTTGTGCATGATCTGGTGATTCATCCTCGGGATGACATCATGGTTGCTGCAACACATGGAAGGGGAATGTTCGCGTTTGATGTGAGACAGCTACAACAGCTGACCACTGAAATCGTTGCTACAACATCGCATATGTTTGAGCCTGAAGGTGGGCTTCTCGCGCTTGGTAATGGGAGGGGCCGTTCTAGTACTTCCGCAGTGCAGAGTGCGTACGTTCACTATTGGCTTAATGAAGAAGCTGAAGTGAGTCTGGAGATTCAGGATAACCGTGGCCAGGTGGTGGATATCCTTGAGGCAAGCGGCGATCCAGGATTGCATGCGGTCGAGTGGACGCTTGAACGTATGGGCTCAGATCAAGGTGGGCGCGGAGCTGAGTTCTCCAGGCGAACCGATTTGGTTCCGCCCGGAGAATACACTGTGATTCTAGGGGTAAATGATGCCGAACACCGGATGCCTCTCCGGATCACTCGGCAGCAGCCGTAACCACTGCGTTCAGGTGACTAGTGGTCTCGAGAGACTTCTTGCTGGTGAAGCATCCCATCTACGACGCCTCTCTCTTGGGTTGATTGTCCATCCTGCTTCGGTAACGAGGGGGTTTCGACTCTCAGTTGATGCTTTGTTAGAAGAAGGATTCATGGTCAGGGCTCTTTTCGGCCCACAGCATGGTGCCAGGGGTGAGAAACAGGACAACATGATTGAGTCCGCACACTATACTGATCCGTACACAGGTCTACCCGTGCACTCGCTTTATAGCGATGTCCGTAAACCTACCCCAGAGATGCTTAGCGGGCTGGATGCTATCGTGTTCGATCTCCAAGACGTAGGAGTCCGTGTGTACACCTTCATCTGGACAATGTTGTTGGCAATGGAAGCGTGTGCCGAAGCAAATCTCCGGTTCATTGTACTCGACCGGCCCAATCCCATTGGTGGAATTCAGAGAGAAGGTGCGGTGCTTCGGGAGAACTTCGAATCCTTTGTTGGCCTACATCCTATTCCACTGCGTCACGGGTTGACCTGTGGTGAGTTAGCGGTCTGGATGAACGAAACCCGAGGTATTGGGTGTGACCTTGAAGTGATCGAGTGCAGGGGTTGGCGTAGGTCCATGGGATGGAGTGATACCGGATTACCGTGGGTGGCACCTAGCCCTAACCTACCGACGCCGGATTCGTGTCTCGTCTATCCAGGTATGGTTCTCTTGGAGGGGACCAACCTCTCAGAAGGGCGAGGAACCACGAAGCCCTTTGAGTATTTTGGCGCACCTTATCTGAATATCGAACATCTAACCGACTTCTTAGGTCAGGAGCGCCTAGACGGTGTAACGATCCGCCCCTGTCATTTTGAGCCCACCTTTCAGAAATACGCTGGAGCCATGTGTGCGGGAGGACAGCTTCACGTTACTGACCCGGAAACATTTCAGCCTGTTCGAACTGCGGTAGCAATCCTCAGGGCTGCGAGAGAACTTGCTCCGCAGGAATTCTACTGGTCTGAACCGCCTTACGAATATCAGGAAGATTTGATACCGATAGATCTAATTTGGGGACACGATGGCCTGCGGCGTAGGATAGACGACGGTGCTACCGTGGATGAGGTCCTAGAGGGTGTGCAGGAAGATCTCGACACTTTTGAAGAGAGTGTTGCAAGTTTCTTGATCTATGAGTGAGCAGTTAGCAACCACTTAAGCATCAATGATGCAGGAAGGGTATCTGGGGAACTGCTTATCTACAGAGCCCGCTTCCATCAAATCGGGACGCAATCTGTAGGTAAAGCCTTTCGCCTGGGTCGGCCATTACTTCGGGCGTCACACAGCTTGGCCCCGTGACAAGATCGACCTCTATCCGTAGGCGATCCGTCATGAAAGCCCAGGGGATCTTAAGAGTTTGGCTCGAAAGGGCACTAACTTGACCCACACGGCGGCGTGATCCACCGCTAACTGCATAAAGCCTGGCATCGTTGAAATTCAGGTTCTCCACGATCAATTCGATATTTTGAGGTTCAGCGCTGCTTCGTCCCGCGAATGGGTCACTCCCCCCACCGGTTCCGCCAATGGGACGTCCCATTGGCGTGCAAGAGGTTAAGCCAATCAGAAGGACAACTGCCCAGACGCTGCCAGTAAATGTGTTTATGATGTGTGCCGTGTCATAACGTTCCTCGAAATCTAAACTTAGATCTTTCATCCAAGAGTGATGTATAGAACTCTAAGCCCCGATTTATCACAACATACTACGTGTATCTGGAATCCCAGGGAAATCGCAAAGTTCCATGAACTACTGCGGATCAAGCTTGAAATGGGCAAGCTGACTTACTGTTTGGACTGCCGCGTTAGAGTTCGGATACAGATAACAACTTAACTTACGAGGGTCGGTTTTATGGTGTCAGTGTTGACAAGTGAGTGGTACCAAAACCTGATCACTCAGGCGCTCAATCAGCGAGGTTGTGACTCGCTTTGTTCATCAAGTTCAGCACTGTATCACTGGCACTGTCAGGTGTCATGAATGAGGTAATCGCATAGGCAAGAGTTGAAAGCACCATCGCAGGGAAAACCTCATGTACCACTTCTGAACCTGGTATAAAATCCCACGTCAGGAGTGTCGTGATTCCCACACTAAACGAAGCCATAACCGCTGAACCGCTTCCTCGTTTCCAATGAAGTCCAAAGACGATGGCTGGAAAAAAACAAGCACCGTAGAGGCTACCACTGAACGCTGTAAGGGCGACTATACCACCAGGCGGATTTAGAGAGATCAGCATGGTGATGAATGCGAATAGCGCTACCCATCCCTTTGTCCAAAACATTTGGTCCTTCTCACTGCGACCAGGCTTGACCACGCCGACAATGTCCCGCTCCGTAGTTGATGCCAGTACGAGAAGCACCGAGTCGAGTGATGACATTGCCGCTGCTACCATAGCGACTAACAAGAATGCAGCGGTGCCTTGCCCAAAGACTTCATTCAAGAGATTGGGAATTACAAGATCAGTGTCTCCGAGGCCGTCAGGGAAGATTCGTCTCGCATAGAGTCCGATCGGGATCAAGAGTGAGAATACGAAACCGAATGTAATCGTTGAGACAAGCATGCCCGTGCGGATCGCTTTGTCCCCTTTTAGTGCAAAGAATCGAGCGAGTTGCCTAGGTTCGACAGCAAATTTGATGAGTCCCGCGAACATTGTGCCGAGTAGTACAGGAACTGCGACACCGCCTCCCCAGGTAAAGAGTGCTTCCCCGCCAGGCTGAGCGCGCACCTCAGAGATTGCGCTCAGCCCCCCTGCCGCATTCACCGTTCCAGTGAACAAGAGGATAGCTGCTAGGATCATCACTACGCCCTGCACTGAATCTGTTTTCACCACACTGATGAAGCCGCCGATCATCGTGTAGAGCATGACGATAAAGAAAACAATTACGATTGAGAGTTTATAAGGAATCTCTAGAAAGACTTCTAGTAGGTTGCCGATGCCCTTAAAGACTGCTGTCATATAGAAGAACGAAGCTGCCATAACGATCAGGGCAGCAAAGACTCTGGCGGTGGTGCTGTCAAAGCGGAAGCCTATGAAGTCCGGTATCGTGAGAGAGTCCATCGCGCCGGTGAAGCTTCTGAGTCGAGGAGCGATTACAAGCCAGGCGAAGAGGCTTAGTGCAACAGAGGTTGGAATGAATAGCATCCATGGCACGCCCCAGTCGTATGTCTGACCGCTGAAGCCTACAAATGAGTTTGTACTTGCATACGTAGCAAAGAATCAGAGGCCGATGATCCAGCCACCCATATTCCGTCCACCAACGTAATAGTCCGCGAGCCCTTTCGTTTTTCTTTTTCCGGTCCATGCGTGATGCGCGAGCATCACGGTGTATAGCGCGAGGAGTGAGTGAACCATCCAGTATTCGCGCAGGTTTGCAATCACTGAGTCAATCATGAGGGGAAAGTAGAGAGTTGATGGTAGATCACTATGCTTTGTCCGGTTTGAAGAACTGGAGTACTTCCGGTTTGGTCACTTTACCCATTGTATTACGCGGCAACTCGGGGACTATTCGGATTTCTTTGGGGACCTTGTAAGGGGCGAGACGCTTCTTAGCAAATGCTCGAAGCTCATCTGCCGAAAGGTGATCTTTGTCCTCGGACACAATCGCTGCGCAGATTCGATCCCCCCAATCGACGTCCGGCACACCTACCACTGCGCACTCACGGACTCCTGGATGAGTGAGCATAACTCCCTCAATTTCTAGAGCTGAGATTTTCTCACCGCCCGTTTTTAAGATATCGACACTGGAACGGCCGAGTATGCGGTACGCACCTGCCTCCACAACTGCCTGGTCACCAGTTATGAACCATCCATCAGTCGTGAAGGCTGCCTCTGTTTCCTTGGGTTGACGCCAGTACTCATTAAATACTGTAGCTCCGCGGACTTGTATCAGGCCCGGCTCACCTTCTGCGACTAGGTGGTTAGCCTCGTCCACCAGACGAACCTCTATCCCAGGTAGTGCCTTGCCTACATATCCGGGTCGCCGTTCACTATCAAGGGGGTTTGAGAGTGCCATTCCAATCTCTGTCATACCGTAACGCTCAAGCAGGCGTTGGCCAGTTATTTCTTCCCACATGTCCAGTGTTGTCACGGGTAACGCAGCTGAGCCGGAAACCGAAAGTCGGCAGGCACCAGCGCCCGAAGCCCAAGCAGCTCGTGTAGCAGAGTTCGCGCGCTTCCAGGCCTCTATTAAACGACGATAGATGGTTGGTACAGCCATATAGAGCGTGATATTCCTGTGACTCAATCGTTCCCAAACTTCCACGGCATTAAACCGAGGGAAAATCTCGCATGTGCTCCCATTCCATAGTGCTGAAAGCAAAACGTTTACGATGCCATGAACATGGTGCAGGGGAAGATGGAGGAGGATGTGATCGTCATGATCCCAACCCCAGGCAACAGTAAGGGACTCGACTTGACTACGAATATTCTTATGGGTTAGGACGACTCCTTTGGGTCGTCCGGTGGTTCCAGACGTGTAGAGGATCATTGATGGACCCTCCTCCTCAACTATCGGGATCTCACAAAGAGGGATTTCTTGGGATAGAGTTGAACCGTCAAGCACTGGGAGCCCGCGTTTGTTGGCTAGATTATTGATCTGAGCAAAGAGGGTTGGATGAGCGATGATCGCTTCAGGTTTAGCATCTTCTATCACATGTGCTAACTCAGCAGGAGGATGTGATATTGCCATCGGTACCGCCACACCGCCTGCACGCCAGATGCCCCACAGCGTAACCACGTAGTCCCATCCGGGTGGTACTAGGATACATATGCGGCCCGCATTTAGGTTCTTCCGTCCAGAGAGCAGCCGGGTAGCAACTATACTGGAAGCTCGTAACAGGTCTGAGTATGTGTAGGCGTCCTCTTCTACTACGATGGCCGTGTGGTTCGAATAGGCTTCGGCACGGTCAACCAAATGAAGGGTCAACGGAGATCAAGCTCGGTAAGGACATCAAACATCCGGCCAAGCTGTTTAAATGCTCAGCCCCTTTCAAGGTGCGCTCCGTTTCCTATTTTCTAGATCTGAGTTCTGTAGTCCTTCTCGATGAGAGATGTTTTCCGACATTGCAGAGGGCAGTGAAGGGTATCTGAGGCTGATCCTTTACTAAGGCAGTACATTTCACAGACCTCGTATCACTCAACCTGTATGAGCATGCCTTATATAGAGCAGATCCCTTTATTAGAAGCTGACGGCTTACTCAAAAAGCAATTCGACGATGCGATCGGTCGAGCAGGTCGCGTATGGAATATCGTCCATGTGATGAGCCTTAACCCGACTGTGATGGAAGCTTCCATGGGGCTTTATCGCGCATTGATGTTCACTCCGTCTCCCCTGTCGCGGGTGCAGAGGGAGATGCTAGCCGTAGTTACATCAAAGGCGAATAACTGTTTCTATTGAGTGCAATCGCACGCACATGACCTCCGGGAAGAGGTTACGGAAAGGTTCAAGTCAACAGATGAAGCAGACGCGTTTGTAGAGGCCATTGCCACGGACTGGCGCTCTGCGGATCTGTCTGAAAAAGATCGGGCACTGTGTCTGTTCGCGGAAAAACTCACTCTGGATCAGCAAGAAATAGGCCCAGGTGACCTCGAATCTCTACGTATTCATGGCTTTGAGGACACCGCAATCCATGATGCAACACAGATCATAGGGTACTTCAACTACATCACTCGGATTGCGGATGCGCTCGGGGTTGAGCCGGAGTCAGACATCGGTGAATGGGGACTGTCGAATCCTTGAACCTACTGAGTGTGCTCTAATATGTAGTGGTCTATTTATTAGGCCTGATGACTCCATTCCCAGTAAAGAAAACCGTCTCTATCGAGGCTTACAATGTCGGCTATATTCGGGCTCCCTGTTCTGTGTGAGCGAGAGATGATCCTTCGATGAGTCTGGAAACAAAACGACCTACAGTGGAGGCAGCCGAAGAAATTCTCGGGGGCTATTTTCCGGCGCTTGACCATGGCTTTGTGGCCTTGGTGGACTACATGGGCACCGACGAGGATGTCGAGCGAGCGGCCCGAGTAAGTTATGGCGCTGGCACACGTAAGGTATCACTTACACGTGGCTTGATCCGTTATCTCAGGCGCCATCGCCACACCACACCAAGTGAGATGGTTGAGTTCAAATTCCATTGTGCAATGCCAATGTTCATCGCCCGGCAATGGGTACGTCACAGGAGTGCGTCTATTAATGAGTACAGCGGACGCTATAGCCTTATGCCCCTGCTGTTTTATATGCCGGATGAAGAGCACTTTGCGCTCCAGAGCCAGTCAAACAAGCAGGGACGCGAGCAGCTTGCTTCAGCGGAGATTTATAAGTCTGCCGTGGAACGTTGGGAGAGAATCCGAGCAGATGCTGGTGAAGGCTATTCTTGGATGATTGGTGAGGACATTGCAAGGGAAATTGCTCGGATAGATTTACCTCTCTCTACCTACACACAGTGGTACTGGAAGATTGATCTGCACAACTTGCTGCACTTCCTATCGCTCAGGGCAGATCCCCATGCGCAGTGGGAGATCCGTGTCTTTGCGAACATTATCGCAGGCATGGTAAAGCGTGTTGCTCCATTATCGTTCGAAGCGTGGCTTGATTATGACCTACTTGGCCAAAGCATGAGCCGGGCTGAACTCAGCGTGCTAACAGAGCTCCTAGATGCAGATGAATCCAGTAT
>PVBE010357179.1_pt1 | contig 13491 bp, 11 predicted proteins | sample 1631181 | NCBI WGS metagenome assembly PVBE01 (sample SAMN08397723, study PRJNA350692) | Marine metagenome, whole genome shotgun sequencing project. | isolation source: water | place: Pacific Ocean | collected 2012-04 | reverse complement strand
GCCGTTGCGCGGCAAGATTCTCAATGTCGAGCGCGCGCGCCTGGCAAAGATGCTGAACTCGGCCGAAATCGGCACCATCATCACGGCGCTAGGCACCGGTATCGGCGCCGAGGATTTCGATATTACCAAGCTGCGCTACGACAAGATCATCATCATGACCGATGCCGATGTCGACGGCTCGCATATCCGCACCCTGCTGCTGACATTCTTCTTCCGCAATATGCCGGAGCTCATTCAGGACCCCACCGAAGGCGGAAGTTACGGCCATCTGTTCATCGCCCAGCCGCCGCTCTACCGGGTCAAGCGCGGCGCCAGCGAGCGCTACCTGAAAGACGATCTCGAATTGGAAAATCATCTCATCGAGGCCGGCCTCGAAGAGACCGTGCTCGAGGTGCAGGGCGGCGAGAACCGCGCCGGCGCCGATCTCGCCGCGATTCTCGACGATGCGCGCGGCATCGATGTCCTGGTCAAAGCGCTGACACGGCGCACCGATCGGCGCATCGTCGAGCAGGCGGCGATCGCCGGGGCGCTCAATACCGATATTCTCGACGACCCCGACCTGGCGGCGGCGGCGGCCAAATATATCGCCGGGCGCCTCGACAAGCTGTCCAGCGAAATCGAGCGCGGCTGGCAGGGCGAGGCGGTCGATACGGCGCAGGGCCGCGCCTTCAAATTCAACCGGACGCTCCGCAGCGTCACCGAAACCCACCTCATCGATGCGGTGCTGATCACCACCCCCGAAGCGCGCAAGCTCGACAGCTTCGCCGCCAAACTACAGGAAATATACGGCCATCCGGCAATCCTCCGGCGCAAGGATTCGGAGCGCGAAATCACCTCGCCGACGATGCTCCTCGAAGCGGTCTATGCGGCCGGCCGCAAGGGCCTTTCGATTCAGCGCTACAAGGGGCTCGGCGAGATGAACCCGGATCAGCTGTGGGAAACCACGCTCGACCCCGATGCGCGCACGCTGCGCCGGGTGGAAATCAAGGACGCGCGGGATGCCGACGAGATATTCTCGACCCTGATGGGCGAGGTGGTCGAGCCGCGCCGAGATTTCATCCAGGATAACGCGCTCAAGGTCGTCAATCTCGACGTCTGAGGCGGCGGGCGCCGGCAATGGCCAAATCCAAGGGCGCGCCCCGAGGCAAAAAACCGCCAGCCAAAGGCGCCGGCGCCAAGCCAAAGCCAAAAGCAGTGGCGGGGGCGGCAAAAAAACCGGCCGACCGGCCGCGCAAATCCCCGTGGCGCGAAATCAGGCTGGCGCTGATCGCGCTCATTTGGCTGACCCTGGTGGCGGCCGGCTTCATCGCCTATGCCGCCCATGACCTGCCCGACAGCGACAGTCTGACGGGCCCCAAAAGCGCCCCCTCGGTCACCATTTTAGCCGCTAACGGCGCGGCGCTGGCGAGCTTCGGCGCCCATTGGGGCGAATTCGTGAGCGTCGCCGAGATGTCGCCGCTGCTGCCGCAGGCGGTGGTCGCCATCGAAGACCGGCGCTTCTATGAGCATGGCGGCATGGACGTCTTCGGCGTGCTGCGCGCGATCTGGCACAACATCACCGCCGGGCGCCTCAGCGAGGGCGGCAGCACCATCACCCAACAACTGGCCAAGATCGCCTTTCTGACGCCGGCGAAATCGCTCAAGCGCAAGGTTCAGGAGCTGTTCCTCGCCTTTCGTCTGGAGCGCCAATTCAGCAAGGACGAAATCCTCACCCTCTATCTCAACCGGGTTTATCTCGGCGCCGGCAGCTATGGCGTCGATGCCGCAGCCAAGCGCTATTTCGCCAAATCGGCGCGCCAGGTCGGGCTCGCCGAAGCGGCTCTGCTGGCCGGCCTGTTGAAGGCGCCGTCGCGGCTGTCGCCGGCGCGCGACTTGACGGCGGCGCAGCGGCGCGCCGCTCTGGTGCTCGACAGCATGGTGGCGGCCGGTTTTCTCAGCCCGGCCGATGCCGCCGCCGCCAAGAAGGCGCCGGCCCGCCTGGTCAGGCAGGAAAAATCCTCCGGCGCGGCGCGCTATTTCAGCGATTGGGTCAGGCAGCAATTGCCGGCCTATGCCGGGCGCGACGCACCGGCCCTCACCGTCCACACGACGCTGAATCCTGCGATGCAGCGCGCGGCAGAGGCGGCGTTGGCGCGCGGCCTGGAGGGTTTGTCACAGCGCGGCGCCGGCCAGGGCGCGCTGGTGGCGTTGGCGCCCGACGGCGCGGTGCTGGCCATGGTCGGCGGGCGCGATTACGCCGCCAGCCAGTTCAACCGCGCCAGCCAGGCGCGGCGCCAGCCAGGCTCGGCGTTCAAGACCATCGTTTATCTGGCTGGCCTCGAAGCCGGGCTTGAGCCTGAGGATATATTCGAAGACGCACCCGTCGAGATCGCCGGTTGGGCGCCGCGCAATTATAGCGGCGATTACCGCGGCCCGGTTTCCTTGCGCGACGCCTTCGCCGCCTCGATCAACAGCGTCGCCGTGCGCGTCGCCCAGCATGCCGGCATCGGCAATGTCGCCGAGCTGGCGCGCCGCCTCGGCATCCATAGCGATCTGCCGCGCGACGCCAGCCTCAGCCTGGGCTCGGGTGATCTGACCCTGATCGAGCTCACCGCCGCCTATGCCGCGCTCGCCGGCGACGGCGCGCTCGCCCTGCCGCACGGCATAAGCGAGGTGCGCAATCGTGGCGGCGAAACCGTCTATGCGCGCTCCGGGTCCGGCGGCGGGCGAGTAATCTCGCCCGCCGCCGCTGCCGCCATGCGCGATCTCCTCGCCGCCGTGATCAGCGATGGCACCGGCAAGGCTGCGGCGCTGCCGCCGGAGCTCGGCCCGGCATACGGCAAGACCGGCACCAGTCAGAAATTCCGCGACGCCTGGTTCGTCGGCTTCGCCGGCGATGTGGTGGCCGGCGTGTGGCTCGGCAATGACAACGGCAAGCCGATGCAAGGCGTCACCGGCGGCGGCGCCCCGGCCGCCATCTGGCGCGATTTTATGGCCAATGCCCTTCGTTAACGGCGGTCGATGAGGTGGATGAACGAGCCCATCACCCGGCCCGCCGTCAGGCCCATCTCGCCGAGATCCTCGCCGCGCGAATCGGCACAGCGGAAGAGCGGTTGCGCCGCGCCCTCGCGCGTCACCACCGCATAGTGGAATTCATGGCCGCAAAAGCGCGCGCCAGGGGCGGCGAACGGCGCCTCTTGCAACATCTCCACTTGGCGGTAGCCGAGATGAAGGCTGGGTTCCACGAAGTTCGTCTCGAGCGGCAACAGCCCGGCCATGGCGTGACGCCGGCCATCCGCATCGGTCAGGCCATCGCCCAGCACCATATAGCCGCCGCACTCGCCATAAAGCCAGGCGTCGTTTTTCGCGGCGCCGCGCAAGCCGTCGATAAAATTGCGGTTGGCGGCGAGCCGCCCGGCGTGCAATTCGGGATAGCCGCCGGGCAGATAGATGGCGTCGGCAGCGGCCTCGGGCGCCTCGTCGGCGAGCGGCGAGAAGAAGCTGAGCGCCGCCCCGGCGTGTTGCCAGCCGCTCAGCACCGCCTCGTAACAGAAGGCAAAGGCCTGATCGCGGGCGACGGCGATGTTTTGGCCGAGCGGCGCCAGCGGGCAAGGCGGCGGCGCGCCTGGCGGCGGCGCGCCCGGTGGCGCCTTGAGCGGCCGGGCGAGGGCGCGCAAGGCAGCGCCATCGACATGGCGCGCGACCAGATCGGCGGCGCCGTTCAGGAAAGCCTCCAGATCCTCCGCTTCCGCGGCCTGCACCAGACCGAGATGGCGCGCCGGCAGGGCCAGTTCCGAAGCGCGCGGCAGCGCCCCCAAAACGGCGATACCGGTCGGCGCCATGGCGGCGCGCAATATCTCCTCATGGCGGGCGCCGGCGGTGTGATTGAAAACCACCGCCGCCACCTCGACATCGGCGCGGTGACGGGCAAAGCCCTCACCCAGCGCCGCCACCGAGGCGCCCTGGCCGCGCGCATCGACCACCAGCACCACCGGCAAACCGAGATGGGCGGCGAGATCGGCGCTCGAGCCACCGCCGCCGGCGGCGCCGTCAAAGAGCCCCATCACACCCTCGCCGACAATCAGCTCGGCGTCACGGGCGAGCGCCCGGGCGGCACCGTCAAGGCTCTCAGCGCGCATCGCCCAGACATCGAGATTGATGCAAGCACGCCCCGCCGCCGCGGCGTGATAGGCGGCGTCGATATAATCGGGCCCGGCCTTGAACGGCGCCACGGCGATGCCGGAGCGCGCCCAATGGCGCGACAAAGCGAGGGTGAGAACGGTCTTGCCGGAGCCTGACTTGGGAGCCGCGAGAATGAGCCCCCGCGCGGCGCTCACAAATGCTGCCCGATCAACTGGGCGATTTCGGCGGGCCGCTGGCCGCGCTGAAAATGTTCGAGAAATTCGCCGTCGGGGCCCATGAGATAGATGATATCGGTGTGATCGACCGGATAATCGTCCGCCGCCTCGCCCTCTTCGTCCTTTTTAAAATACACTTTGTAGGCACTCGCCACATTGGCGATCTCCGCCTCGCTGCCGGTCAGGCCGGTCAGGCGCGGATGAAAATTGGGCATGAAATCGGCGAGCGAATCGACCGTGTCGCGAGCCGGATCGACGGTGATGAATATCGGCTGCACCTGCTCACCGTCGTCGCCCAGCATTTCGACGGCGCGCGTCATCACCATCAGTTCGGTGGGGCAGATGTCGGGGCAATAGGTGTAGCCGAAATAAATCAGCATGTGGCTGCCGCGAAAATCCTGTTCCGTGACGGTGCGACCATGGTGATCGGTGAGCGTGAACGGGCCGCCGACATCGGTCAAATGAACGGCCTGGCGCTGGGCGTCATCGAGATTGCCGAACAGCGAGCCGTCGGCCTGGGCGTAGAGAACAATGGCGCCGATCACCACCACCCATATCAGCGGATTGCGGCGCAAGCCGCGCGGATCGCGGGGATTGCCGGGGTCCTTGTCGTTGGGCGGTTTTAGCTGGCGAAATAAATCCATATGACCGGTGAAGATAAATGCCGAGGGCGGGCGCTTCAAGCGGTGCCGGCGCGCGCGGCGAGAAATTCCAGCGCCGCGCGGGCGCGCGCCTCGGGCGTGGCGGCGGGATCGAGCGCCGCGCGCAGGCCCACCACATCGCCGATGGCGATGATCGCCGGCGCCTCGAGATTGGCCGCCGCCGCATCATCGGCGGCGTGCGCGAGGCTGGTCTCGACGATATGCTGCTCCTTGAGCGTCGCCTTGCTGATCAGGATCACCGCCGTATCGTCGGCGCGCCCGGCGGCCAACAGGCGCTCGGCCATCCATGCCAGATGCTTGAGCGCCATATAAAGGATCAGCACCGGAGCGCCGGAAGCGAGCGCCGGCCAATCGAGCCCGACCGGCGGCCCGCCGCCGGCTTCATGCCCGGTAATGAAGGTCACGGCAGAATTGACGCGCCGGTCGGTGATCGGAATGCCAGCATAGGCGAGGCCGGCCACCGCCGCCGTAATGCCGGGCACCAGGCGGAACGGCACTTGTGCCGCCGCCAGCGCCAGCGCTTCCTCGCCGCCGCGCCCGAAGATGAACGGATCGCCGCCTTTGAGGCGCAGCACCTTGCGCCCGGCAGCCGCCAGATCGATCAGCTTGTTGCTGATATCGCCCTGTTGGGCCGACGGCTTGCCGCCGCGCTTGCCGGCATAATGGAGCTCGGCGCCGGCGCCGGCGAGGCTGAGAATGCCGTCGCCGACCAGGGCGTCATAGACGATGTCATCGGCCTCGCCCAGAGCATGAAAAGCCAACAGCGACAACAGACCCGGATCGCCCGGCCCGGCGCCGACCAGCCACACGCTGCCGAGCTCGAACGGCGGCATCGCCGGCGTTCGGGGAAGGGAGCTCTTGGGACCTGGCTGACTGCCTTCGGACATGATGCGATTTTACACCCGCGCCACTGGGGCGGCGAGCTAAACTGCCGCCATGCCCGGCAAAAAAACCCGCCAAGCCGACGAGCGCCGCCCCTTACGCAAGGGCTGGACCACCGGCGCCTGCGCCACTGCGGCGGTGCGCGCCGCCTATGGCGCGCTTCTAACCGGGCGCTTCGAGGATCCGGTCACCATCACCCTGCCGGGCGGAGAAACGCCGTCTTTCGCATTGCGCGAGACGGGCTTAAGCGGCGGCACCGCCAGCGCCGCCATCGTCAAGGATGCCGGCGACGATCCCGACGTCACCCATGGCGCATTGATCCGCGCCAGCCTCCGCGCCGGCAAGCCCGGCACCGGCGTCAGCTTCCGCGCTGGCGACGGCGTCGGCACGGTGACGCTGGCGGGCCTCCCGATCGGCGTCGGCGAGCCGGCCATCAATCCGGCGCCACGGCGCATGATGACGCAGGTGGTGACGCAACTTGCGGCGCGGCACGGCGCGCCGGGAAACGTCGAAATCACCATCTCGGTGGCGGCCGGCGAGAAGCTCGCCGAGCGCACCATGAACGCTCGGCTCGGCATCATCGGCGGCCTTTCCATCCTCGGAACCACCGGCATCGTCACGCCCTATTCCTGCGCCGCCTGGATCGCCACCATTCATCAGGGCGTCGACGTGGCGCGCGCCGCCGGCCTCGGCCATGTCGCCGGGGCGACGGGAAAAACCTCGGAACGCGCCGTGCGCGCGCTTTACGGGCTCGACGAGCTGGCCCTGTTGGAGATGGGCGATTTCGCCGGCGCGCTGCTCAAATATATCCGCCGCCATCCTCTGGCGCGCCTCACCGTGGCCGGCGGTTTGGCCAAGATATCGAAGCTCGCAAGCGGCCATATGGATCTCCATTCCGGGCGCAGCGAAGTCGATATCGCCGCCCTTGCCGGGCATCTTTCCGATCTTGGCGGCGCGCCGGAGATTGTCGCCGAGGCGCGCGCCGCCGCAACGGCCGGCGCCGTGCTGGCGGCCGCCGGCGATCTGCCGCTCGGCGACCGGGTGGCGGCCGAGGCGCTCGGCGTGGTGCGGCACAGGTTGCAAGGTACCGACATTGAAGTCGATGTGACGATCTTCGACCGTTCGGGAAAGCTGATCGGTCATGCCGGGCCGTAAACCCAGTTTGCTCATCCTCGGCGGCACCGGCGATGCCGTGCAACTCTCGCACGCCGCCGAATCGCGCTTCGGCGAGCGCCTCGGCGTCATCTACTCGCTCGCCGGGCGCACCCGCGCCGCCGCTGAAGCCGGCGGCGAGCTATGCGTCGGCGGCTTCGGCGGCGTCGATGGGCTGGCGCGCTACATCAGAGACAATAATATCGATTTTCTCATCGACGCCAGCCATCCGTTCGCCGCGCAGATCTCCCAACATGCCTGTCTCGCCGCCGCCGCCACCGCGACGCCGCGATGCGTTCTCACACGTCCGCCGTGGCAGGCGCGGCACGGCGATAATTGGCATGAGGCGGCGGACATGGCGGCGGCGGCGGCGCAAATTCCTGCCCTCGGCACCCGCGTGTTCTTGAGCCTCGGCGCCCGTTCGCTCAAATATTTTTCCGGCTTGCCCGGCATCTGGTTTCTGGTGCGCCTGATCGAGGCGCCGAAGGGTCCGCTGCCGCTGGCCGAAGCCGAGCTGATCACCGGACGCGGGCCGTTCGACGCCGCGAGCGAGCGCCGGCTTTTCGAAAAACACCGCATCGATGCGATCGTCACGCGGGCCAGCGGCGGCGCCGCGACCCAAGGCAAGATCGACGCCGCCCGCGCCCTCGGCCTGCCGGTCATCATGCTGCGCCGCCCCGCCCCGCCACCGGGCGAGACCGCCGACAGCATCGAGGCCGCCCTGCTATGGTTGGCGCGCGGTCTCGACCGCTAGACTCTTTCGAGTTTTGACGGAAGCCTATCCCGGGTTATTCACCCTGCCCGCTCGCCCCGGCAAATAGTCCGGTATCGGACTAATTAATAGTACGATATCGTACTAATTTGACAATCCAGCGCGCCGGCGGGTTGCCGGCTGGGAGTGGCGCGGCGGCACTGCAGGAGGGTGGCGCCGTGGACGGGTGGGGCGCAGCCGCGAACCAGCCGTCGCTGGGGACCAACCGCCGCTGGGGGCCGGCCGTCGTTCCAGCCTGCATCCTAAATCTTAAGGCCGAGAATGAGTGAATTTCCGATCTCAATGCAATAGGATCGGAAAACGCGCTGAGGCCTATTTGGGGCGCAGCACATGGCTGTGCGCGGGGTCGTAGAGCTTGCTGTCGTCGAAATCCTGGGTGCCGAGCGCCCGGCCGACGAGAATAAGCGCGGTGCGGGTCAGGCGATGCGGCTTGGCCTTGGCACGGATATCGCCGAGCGTGCCGCGTATCAGCATTTCGTCCGGCCAGCTCACCCTATAGGCGATGGCGGCGGGGCAGTCGGCGCCGTAATGCGGGGTGAGGTCGCGCACCACCCTGGCCAGATTGTTGATCGACAGATGGATCGCCAGCGTGGCGCCGGTTTCGCCGAGGCGCTCTAATTCCTCGCCGGGCGGCATTGCCGAAGCGCGCACGGCGGTGCGCGTCAGGATGATGCTCTGCACGATTCCGGGCAGCGTCAGTTCGCACCCCAAAGCCGCCGCCGCCGCCGCATAAGCCGGCACGCCCGGCGTGATGTCGTAGGCGATGCCGAGCGCTTCGAGCCGGCGCATCTGCTCGGCGATGGCGCCGTAGAGCGAGGGGTCGCCGGAATGCAGGCGCGCCACGTCATGGCCGGCGGCGTCGGCGGCTTCCATGCGGGCGATGATTTCGTCGAGGTTGAGCGGTGCGGTATCGATGATGCGTGCCGATTTATCGGCCTCGGCGATCACCGCTTCGGGGATCAGCGAGCCGGCGAACAGCACCACCGGCGCGGCGCGCAACAGCGCCATGCCGCGCAGCGTCATGAGGTCGGCAGCACCTGGGCCGGCGCCGATGAAATGCACGGTCATGGCAGGCTTCGCTTCGGCGCGCTCGCCGAGCGCGCGCCATAGCCGCGTGGCGTATAGACGCGCCGGCCGTCGCCGGTTTCGATCAGCCGCGTTTCCCTGCCGCCGACCATGACCAGGGTCAGCATATCGACCGTGCCGGGGTCGAATTCGCCGAGCGCCATGATGCGCACATTCTCTTCCTCTCGGCCGAGATTGCGCGCCACGATGACCGGGCAATCCTCGGGCCGCGCGGCAGCCAGGATTTCCATCGCCCGCGCCAATCCCCGGCGCCGGCGCTTCGAAGCGGGATTGTAAAGCGCGACCACGAAATCCGCCGCCGCCGCCGCGCGCAGCCGTTCCTCGATAACCGGCCACGGCGTCATCAGGTCGGAAAGCGAGATCGCGCAAAAGTCATGGCCAAGCGGCGCGCCGGCCCGCGCCGCCGCCGCCTGCAAGGCCGATATGCCGGGCTCGACGCTGATCTCAACGGCGCGCGAGCCGGCCGCCGGCTCACGCTCCACGAGCTCGAAGGCGAGCGCCGCCATGCCGTAGATGCCGGCATCGCCCGAGCATATCAGCGCCACCTCGCGCCCCGCCGCGGCCAAGTCGAGGGCGGCGCGCACGCGCGCTTCCTCTTCGCCGATGGCGAATTCATGGCGCCGCTTGTCGCTGGCCAGCGGCCCGGCGAGGTCGAAATAGCCGCTGAAGCCGACGACATCGCTGGCCCGCGCCAGCGCCGCGCTGGCCGCTGGCGTGCGCCAGGCGGAAGCGCCCGGCCCGAGGCCGATAACCCATAGCCGCCCAAGGCCGCGCCCGAGCAGATGCGGGCGGATGATCGTATCGGCTCTCGCCACGGCGCAGGTGGCGCGTGCCGATTTGGTTTTGGTCACGATCAATTCACCGCCCGCGCCGGCGCAAGCCAGCGCCGCCGCTTCGGCGACGCCGTGGCAGCCGACGGCGCGGAAGACGGCAGGGGAAGGATTGGCGAGGCGCGGCGTCTCGCGCTCGAGGCAGGCGGCGTCGAAAAAGCGCAGCGGCAAGTTCATGTCCCGTGCCACCGCGCGCAGAGCGGGCTCGTCCATCTTGACGTCAATCGAGGCCAGGCAAGCTATGGATAGCGGGCTGAGGCCGGCGGCACCGAGCGTCTGGTCGAGCAGCGCCGCCACTTCCGCCGCCTCGGCACCGCGCTCGCAGCCGATGCCGACGGCCAATGTTTGCGGGCGCAGCGTGATATCGCCCGGCGCCTCGGCTGAATCGGACACCGTAATTTTCAGCGCCGCTTCGGATTCGAAACGCGCCTCTCCGCCATGCAGCCAATCGGCCAGCTCATGCTGGTCGTCGAGCGACACCGGTTCGCCGGCGAGCAATGCCGCCGTCACATTTTTCACATCTTCGCCGGGCTCGGTGCGCCATCCCTCGGGCGGATCGTCGAGCGCGAAGCCGAGGCCGAGCTCGCCCGCCGTGGTGATCGCCGCCGCGCCGCCGAGCGCCTCGGCGAGTTGGGCGGCGATGCGGTTGGCGCCCCGGTGGCCGCCGAGGAGCGGCACCGCATGGCTGCCGTCTTCGGCGAGCGCGATGACCGGCGGCTCGTTTTTCTTGTCGCCGAGATGGGGCGCCAGGATGCGAATGACGATGCCGGCGGCGGCGAGCACGATGAGCGGCCGGCCGGCGAGGAACAAAGCCGCCAGATGGCGCGCGGTATCGTCGAAGCGCACATCCGCCTGGTTTACCCGTTTGGCCAAACCATGCAGCTCCGCTCCCGGCAGCGCTGCCACGGCGCGCCTCGCCACCGCCAGGCCGGATGGCCCGAGCAGGATGACGGCGGGCGCCGGCTCGGTGGCGCTCACGCCCATGCCGCGCCGCGCCGATGCACCAGCACCATGGAGAAATAGGGAGCCGGATCGGCGGCCTCGGAGAGCGGCAGGATGCGCTCGGCGGCGAGGCCGGCGCGCTCGATATAGCGCGCCCGCGCTTCCAGGCCGAGCTCTCGCAGCACGCGGCGCACCTTGGCGACATGGCGTCCGACCTTGACGATGGCCGCCGCGTCGCACTCCGCAAGCCGCGCCTTCAGGAGATCCTCGGCGAGCGGCGCCGGCAACACCGAGAGCACATCGTTGCGCGCGGCCAGCGGCACGCCCAACGCCGCCGCACAGGCCATCGGCGAGGACACCCCCGGCACCACCTCGACGCTGTGCGCGGGCGCCAAGCGCCCAAAGAGATACATGAAGGAGCCGTAGAAAAACGGATCGCCCTCGCACAAAGCCGCGACGTCGCGCCCGGCCTCGAGATGGCCGGCGATGTCGCGCGCCGCCGCGGCGTAGACCTCCTCGGCCGGAAAGCGCGCCGCGTCGAGCGGCATGCGGATGGCGATTTCGGTCTGCCCGCCCGGCAGGTGCGGCGCGGCGATGGCGCGCGCCATGCTGTCGCCCTTGGGCGGCGCCGGATAGGCCAGCACCGGCGCCGCGCGCAGGATGCGGAGCGCCTTCAGCGTCAGCAGTTCCGGATCGCCCGGCCCGACGCCGAGGCCGTATAATGTTCCGCGCGAGGCGGTGCCGTCAGCCATCCATCAATCCTTGACCGCCGCCAATTGCGTCACCGGCGTCAGCGGGCGCCACAGGGTGCGCTCACCGACGCCCTTGGCGCGCGAGATATTGATGCGCACCATGGTGCCGCCGAGCTCCTCGCGCCAGCGCGCGAGCAGCGCCTCGCTTTCGAGGCTGACGGCGTTGGCGACCAGCCGCCCGCCCGGCTTGAGGCGCGCCCAGCAGGTCTCGACCATTCCCGGCACGGCGAGGCCACCGCCGATAAATATGGCGTCGGGCGGCGGCAACAGTTCCGTCGCGTCGGGCGCCTCGCCGTGCAGCGGCTTGAGGCCGGGCACGCCGAGCGCCAAGGCGTTGCGGGCGATGCGCGCCACCCGCTCACCGTCGCGCTCGATGGCGATGGCTTGCGCGCCGCGCGCGCCCAGCATCCACTCGATGGCGACCGAGCCGGCGCCGGCGCCGACATCCCAGAGGAGGGCGCCGGGTGACGGCGGCAGGGCACTGGCGACGAGCGCCCGCACCTCGCGCTTGGTGAGCTGGCCGTCATTTTCGAACACCTTGTCGCGCAATCCCGCCACGCCGAAATAACGCTTGGCCCAGCGGCCGCCCCGGCAGTCGACGGCGATGCTGTTGAGGTCGGCGATCTGCTGCTCGGGCCAATCATCGGCGCGGCCATCGAGCCGGCGTTCTTTTCCGCCGCCCATATGCTCGAAGACGCTGATCTCGCTGCTGCCGTAGCCGCTCGCCGCCAGCTCGGCGGCGACGGCGGCCGGCGTGCTTCCGTCATGCGAGAGGATCACCAGCCGCTGGCCGGGCGCGAGATAAGCGCGCAAGGTCTCGAGCGGGCGGCCATGCAGGGTCAGGCATTCGACATCCGCCACCGGCCAGGCCATGCGCGCCGCGACCAGGCCGAGCGCTCCAGTGCCGGGCAGGATCAGCATCTCGTCCGGCGCGAAATGGCGCGCCAGCGTCACGCCGATGCCGTAATGCATCGGATCGCCGGTCGCCAACACGGTGAAGCGCTTGCCGCGATGGGCTTCGATATCGGCCATGGTGTCAATGAGCGGCGTCCGCCAGGTCAGGCGCTTGGCGCCGTTGTCGGGGATTATGGCGAGATGGCGGGCGCCGCCGAGCAGCACTTCGGCGCCGTCGACCAGCGCGCGCGCAGCCGCCGGCAGGGCTTCGATGCCATCTTCGCCGAGCCCGATGACGCTCAGCCAGGGCGTTGGTGCGGTCATGCCAAATCCTCCTCGATAATGAGCGCGTTGACGGCGGCGGCGGCGAGCGCGCTGCCGCCGCGCCGGCCGCGCAGCACAACATAAGGCAGGCCGAGCTCATTTTCGATCAATGCCTGTTTCGATTCCTCGGCGCCGATGAAACCCGGCGGCGTGGCGATCACCAGGGCCGGGCGCGCCGCTGTTTCGGCCATTAATTCGAGCAGCCGGAACAAAGCCGTCGGCGCGTTGCCGATGGCGATCACGGCGCCGGCCAGCCTGGGCCGCCACAGCTCGACCGCCGCCGCCGAGCGCGTCATGCCCATCGCGCGCGCACGCTCCGATACGCCCGCCTCGCCGAGCATGCAGAACACCTTGTTCGCCGCCGGAAGGCGCCGCTGGGCGATGCCGTGCGCGACCATTCTTACATCGCTGAGTATCGGCGCGCCCGCCGCCAGCGCCTCCCGCCCGGCGCTTCCAGCGCCTGGCGAAAAAGCCAGATCGGCGGGCAGATCGACCATGCCGCAGGCGTGGATCATTCTCAGCGCCAGCGCCACCATATCCTCCGGCAGCTGCGACAGCTCGGCCTCGCGCCGGATGGCGGCGAATGACAGCCGCGTGATCTCCGCCGGGTCGCGCACATAGTCATTCATGGTCATGGCCATGGTCATGGCCGTGGCCGTGGCCGTGGCCATGATCGGCGTCGGTGCCAATGCCTTCGACATGATGATGATGGCCGACCTGCGCCGCGCCCCGATCCGCTTCATAGCCGATGATCTGCTCGCGGTATTTGCACAATTGGCAGTTCATCAGATTGTCGCCGCGCGGAATCTCGGCGAGGCGCTCAAGAAAGGAATCGATGACCAGCGGATGATCGTTGAG
>PVBE010351787.1_pt1 | contig 13492 bp, 18 predicted proteins | sample 1631181 | NCBI WGS metagenome assembly PVBE01 (sample SAMN08397723, study PRJNA350692) | Marine metagenome, whole genome shotgun sequencing project. | isolation source: water | place: Pacific Ocean | collected 2012-04 | reverse complement strand
TAACGTTATGTTTTACTAGTACGCACTTGTTGATAAGGCTAGGGATTTCTTGCGCCCCAGAAACTTTGAAATAATGCACGCCTTCCGTGGGCATATCATAATAAGTCATATCAACACCTTGAGAAACAATTGGAACAACTCCTAGGCCGAGGTATTCAATCTCACGGTTGCATTTGGGGCCATACCCCGGAAGGCAGAGCCCGAACTTAGCGTTAGATATTCGATCTAAATATTCTTCTTGGGTGTAGGTCCAATTATGGCTATCTCCCATTTGGATAGGCAAATTAAATTCTTCAATAACCCCATACCAATTATCAGCAGTACGGTTAGATTGCTGTACGGTGTTTTCTATTTTACCTAAAAAAATAGATTCGGTTGAGCGCTGCCCATAAGATTTTATACCTTTCTTAATTTTTTCTTCTAATTTTTTAGGGCGACGAGCCCAGTAGGTCCACGGGAGGGCTCTTGGGTCATCGCACTGCATGCCCCCAAACAACCCTTTGTTCCAACTATCAGGTAAGCCGGGGTAAACGTCAAACCTATCGTACTCATACAATAAAACATCGTTAGGTTCGTTGGCCCAAACAAACACATCCTCGACCTCCCCTCTTACCACCTCGCAATATCCGCCTTCCTCCCATATGTCAATGAGCTCTCGTGAAGTGTCCCCTTTGTGTTCAGGGGTTTGCTGCCCTACGTAAATTTTCACGCCAAATAAAATTCTTTTAAGTTTTTGTCCGATTCTATAATGTCCATCGCTGGCACAGAGGGCTCTATTTCCGCACAGGAAAGGAAAAAATCTCCTCGGGCGTCACAAGGTTGACCGTCCCATTCTGTAAAATTGAATTTTTCAACTAATTGTAAAACAAAAGACTGGTTTTTGGTTAACTCTATTTCGCGAAGATCGTCTTCTGTTGTAGAGCTGCAAAAGAAGTCGGGGTAATTAGTTTGTTTATTTATTTTGGAATCCAAAAAATGATCGGCAGTAAAAAATTCATTGGTTGTAAAAGCGTTGATGATGGTGAGCTGATCCGCATTCCATTTGACGGTGGGGTCCGTGAGAAACTCAGGATGTACCGCGTGTAATTCTTTAAACTCATTAAAGCCAGAAGTAAGCAAGCCAACCGGAATACGAGAGGGCCTAAAGCCAGAAAGCCCTATTAGCATGCGACATGGATAATTGAAATGATGCTCGTGGGATCGAATGGTGTGAACCAAATAATTGCTTTTTTCAAAAAAACGAGTAGCTTGGTATTCTTTTTTATTAGGGATAGAATCTAGATCACGACTTAAGGCCACGTCAATATCTTTTTCCCATAATACATTCATTCTCCACAAGGCTGGCTCATGTCCGCTATATTCTTCCGTGTTAACCTCGTAAGAAAATGTTGAATCTATTTCAGATAATTTTTTGTAAAAAGAAAACAGTGGGTTCTCTGCTGTAGAGGGGCACACCGTCAGCCTCATAGAAAAGTTAGGGTACAAGATTCTGTTTACAACACATAAAGCTGGAAGGTTAAAAAAATACCTATCCTCATTAAGCTTGTTGGCGTCCCACGTGCGATGGTCATAAAATTTACGTGGCTCAAAAAGGCTATAAGAAATAACGTTCATATAAATTATCTGTCGTCCACTATGCTCCACCCCTTCGGCGGAAATTTTTTTTATAAGAAGGCAGGTGCTTTTCTCTCATTTCGTGCACCTCTTCCAGCATTTTGTTTAAGGTCTTCGGGTTCGTTGACCTCCCAGAGGGGTTGTCGAAATAAATCCCAACAATATCGTTTATTTTTTTTATTTTAGCTCCGCCTTTAACAGCCCTTATCCACATGTCAGAGTCTGCTGCTGTTTTGTATTGTGTGTCAAAATAACCAAACCTATCGTGAATGGATTTTTTCCATATGGGCATACAGTGGGGGTTATTATTAAAAATCAAATCTTCCCACCCGTTGGTTTCATTACACGGGAAAACAGAAGATCCTCTAATTTCATTCCAGTTCTCATTAGGCGTATTGCTAACCAAGGAGGCACCGTAAGAAATATCAAGAGAGGTGTCAAGAGTAAAGGGTTGGCGCAGGGCCTCTAAAGACCAAGGGCTTTTTCTGTCGTCTACATTCCAGTTTCCCACCAACTCTGTTGAAGCGCTTTTACAGCAAATATTCCATGCTTCATAAAGTCCCGGGTCCTTGTCTAGCCTTTTATAGTGTATATTATCGTAGCCTAAGAACCGTTCAACGACAGAAAACTCATTATGAGGAGAGTTGCAATCCAATATATAAAAAGACACCTCCTTGAAAATGGTTTGACCAACCATATCCTCAAGATAGCCTTCGATAAACGCATCCCCTTTGAACAGGGGGCAAAAAACAGTCAAAGACGGGCCTTTAATGCTTGACAAATTCACAGAACTCTTTACCATAATCATATGATTCGCTCAACGGAAAATCAAGAGAAAAAATTTTATTTGGTCTTGGGTGGTGAATGGGAGGCGGCTGTTTTAGCTAAAGACGCTATAGACGCCTCGGCTTACGGCCTAGAAAAGGCTTTCGAGGAATACGGCTCGGGCTTAATGCTAAGTAACTGTCTTACTGTAAGAAACATCTCTGATCTTAAAAAGGAAAACCACGAGGAAATGGATATGGATATATTCTACGTCCCTTCGGTTTTATCTGACATAGGAAAAAATGAATTAGCTACCCAACTGGACGAAATCTTACGCGAAAATGAAAAAAAAGCTTGACAAGCGAAAAATCCTGTAATAAATTATTAATCATGAAGGCATACATTAAAACTGACCCTGAAAATCAAACATTAAAACGCCCCGTTTACTCGGGAGATGCTGGCTGCGACTTAATCGCTTACAGCGACCCCGTCATAGTAGGAGAAACCAAAACCCCCAAATCAAAACTCTACAGTTCCATTTCGTACATTGAATACGACACAAATGTCACCGTAGCCCCTGAAGATGAAAGTCAATATTTTTCATTGGTATACCCGAGGAGCAGTATCTCCAAGTACAATTTAAGCTTGGCAAACTCAGTGGGAGTGGTTGACTCTGGTTATAGAGACACGATAAAAGTAAGGTTTAGATATCTATGGCAACCTAAAGATTTAATTACAACAGGGGACGACAACAAGGAATTCTATATCAAAATTGACAAAGAAACTATTTACAAAAAGGGAGATAAGGTCGCCCAACTTGTGTGGGCAAGCCATAACAAACTCTATATGGAATTTACCGATACGGTGCCACTTTCCGACCGGGCTTACGGAGGATTTGGGAGCACAGGTCTCTAAATGACAAACTTGATTGGACTTTGCGGCTTTGCCATATCAGGCAAAAATAGCTTTGCAAACTTTATCTTAGAAGAACAAGAGTCTAGCTCCCCACAAAAGGCTCAAACACTTTCTTTTGCCTACGCTCTTCGAAAAGAGCTAGAAGGCTTTGTTTTTAGCAAACTTGGGATTTCGACCTTCACAGAGGACTCGAAGGAAAAAGAGATAATTAGACCCTTGTTGGTTTGTTGGGGCACGGAGATCATACGAAAACAAATAGATAAAGATTACTGGGTGAAAGCAGTTAAAAAAATAGCACAAAATAATAGAAAAAACCAAATAACATCTATTATCACCGACGTCAGATTTGAAAATGAAATCAACTGGATAAAAGAAGAGAGAGGTTTGTCTATTTTTATAGAAAGAAAAAACACAGGACCCAAAAACACAGACGAACTTCACCACACCCTCCCCCTCAAAGAAAAATGCGACTTAACCTTCTCATGGCCAACACTAAAAAATTTCCACACAGAAGGAAAGGACCTAGCGCTACGCTTTTTAAAAGAAAATAACTTATGCCACCTACTCACAGCGACAAAGAACTTACAGACAACCTAAAGCTGGACATTGATACAGAATCCTCTTTACAAGAACTAATAAATCGCCACTCTGGTATTTTTTTAGATATTGTAACAAGCTATGTTCCTAAAAACTCCACTACAGGATGCCGCCAAGACCTAATCAACGATCTAGAATACCACATTTATAATGCCGGGCTAAAATACGATCACACCAAAAACACCAAATTCAGCACTTTCTTAGGCAACGAGGCAAAATGGGCGTGCCTCAACCAGTACAACAAAAACAAAAAATATTTAATAACCGATACCGATGAAGGACGCTTTATATATGAAAACAATCTCTCCACCCCCCAAGAGCCTTTTGTGGACGAAAAGATGCTCCTCAAAATATTTAATATTATTGAACACCATCCCGACAAGCGGGTGCAAAAAATTTTTCAATTGAGATATATAGACCCCCAATACAACAAGCTTACACCATGGAAAACAGTAAGCAACGAATTAAAAATGAGCATTCAAGGATGCATTAATATACACAACTCAGCCATTAAAGTAATTAGAAAAGAACTAAAAAACACACATGAACTTGATATTTGACGCCCCAATCAACAACCTGTCCTTTGGAAACGTCGCCGTTAACCTCCTAAAAGAACTATATAAAAGAAAATCCAAAATATGCCTATTCCCCAAGACAGATCCTGACTTAGAGGCTTTCGACAAAACAACAGATGAGTTCAAAAATTGGATTAATAACGGAGTCACCTACAAATACCACAATCTTAACAAAGAGTTGCCCTCTCTAAACTTATGGCACATTAACGGGTCAGAAAAAAGAATCTCTCCACGCCAATATCTACTAACTTTTTATGAACTAGACTCCCCCACTTTTGTTGAAAAAAAGCTGATAGAACTACAAAACACAGTTTTTCTTAGCAACCCTCAAGCTGTCAAAGCTTTTGAGGAACTGGGCTGTGATAATATAAAATACGTACCCCTTGGCTTTGATCAGGACTTTAAAACGGTCGACGCTTCTTCTAAAATGGTAGAAGGAAAAACCCACTTTATATTAATGGGGAAGTTTGAAAAGAGAAAGCACACTAAAGAAATTATTGAAGCTTGGTCCCAAAAGTACGGCAATAACAACAAATACCTTCTTAGCTGCTGTGTGGTTAATCCTTTTATTAAACATGACCAAATGAACGCGTTGCTCTCCGAAACCCTTAACGGAAAACACTACAGCAACATAAACTTCTTGCCACACCTTAAGACCAATAGCGAAGTAAACCATTTGTTAAACTCTGCAGATATTGACCTAACGGGCCTGAGCGGAGCAGAAGGATGGAACCTTCCCTCCTTTAACGCCACAGCATTAGGCAAATGGTCCATAGTTTCTAACCATAGCGCCCACACAGCATGGGCCACTGAAAACAACTCTATCTTACTGCCGCCAAACGAAAAAGAGCCTGCAGCTGATGGGCTATTCTTTCCCGCAACCGGAGACTTTAACATTGGAAACATCCACAAATTTGATGCCAACCAAGCCATTGCCGCCATGGAAAAAGCCGAAGAAAAGGTGGGGCAAACAAACACAGAAGGCCTAAAGCTACAAACAAAATTTACATACGAAAAAACCCTTAACACTATTTTAAAGGAAATACAAAATGGCCAGAGTAAAACAAGGTAAAATAATAGAAATAAAAAACAAAGACCGCAAATTCGGAGCCAACGAAAAGTACTACGCGATCTGGATAGAAAATTCGCATAAAAAAGAACGATGTTTGCTGTTTACGGAACACCAGCTGGTAACTGCCAGCAAACGAGCACAAAAAAACCCAGAAGATGTTCCAAAAAAAGGGTTCTTTACAAATCTTTTTGACTAATGTATCAGTACAAAGCCACCCTCATAAAAGTTGTAGACGGAGATACCGTGGACGCAATGATCGATTGCGGGTTTAGTACGTTTAGGAAGGAGCGCATTAGGTTATACGGGATCAACGCACCAGAAAGTCGCACCAGAGATAAGGAAGAGAAAAAACGAGGGCTCGCAGCCAAAGCGCGACTAAAAGAATTAATTAAAGAGGGCAAAAACGAATTTATTGTTGAAACCTCTATCGACAAAAAAGGCAAATACGGCAGACTTTTGGGAAAACTCTTTCCGGTACCCGAATCAGCCGTAGTAGGAATAAAAAGCTACAACCAAATTCTCCTTGACGAAGGTCATGCGGTCGTTTATGACGGAGGTAAAAGATAATTACTGTAGAAAAACAAGAAAAAAAACAAATAATCAAGAAATGACAACGTACTATGCTACCCTCGCAAAAAACGAAATAACAGTTGACGCTAATTCAGAAGACGAAGCAAAGGCCCTCGCGATCAAAAAATTTATGGAACTTTTAGAAGAAGATAAAGCTCGATTATCGCGTAATAGTTTTATGATACGCATTGAAGAAGAGCTTGATAGTTACGATTGGTAATTATAGCCTGCGGAGGCAGTGTCAGGCCGAGACAAGATGTCCCACCCCTTAAAACATAACCCACGTGAAAGGCGCACCTTTTTGTCCCATTTTATTGAAAACCTTAATAAAAACTACTTTTTCATATTGGCACAATATTAGCTTCTTTAACTTACATGAACAAAAATATACCTAATACATATGGCCTTATAGGAACTGTCGCAGACTTATTCGACGACCTCGTTAACGAGACAGAGCATTTTTATAACTGGGGCCACAAAAGAAGCCTTTCGTCTAAAATAGAAAAAAACGACGAAGGGTATAGTGCAAACATTGAACTCCCGGGCTATAACAAAGAAAGCCTCTCTATAAAAGTAGAAAACGATAACCTCTTGGTTGTGCGCTCTGGAAAAGAAGATGAAAACCAAAAAATACTATACAGGCTACAATTGACCAACGATATTGATTTTAAAAAAATTACAGCCAAATCTGAAGACGGGGTTCTTCATCTTTCTCTTCCTGTAGCGTCTACCGCTAAGAATAAGTGTATAACTATTGAGTAGTGTTATATAAATTCCAGCATACGGAAACCGGAGAAACCCGCGAGGTGGAGATGTCCATGAAAGATTACGGCCCTTACAAAGGCCCCAATGGCGACGATAAACGCTGGGAAAGAGTTTACGAAGCCCCTCAAATAAACATGGGCGTCTCCACGGCTAAATCTATAGACCCGTGGGATAATAACAGTTTTGTAAATCGAACCAAAGATATGAAAGGGTCGTATGGCGAACTAATGGATCACGCTGAAGACTTAAGCAATAAACGAGCTAAAGAATCCCTGACAGGAGAAGATCCTGTTAAAAGAAAATATTTAAACAACTACTCGGCCGCAAGAGGAGGCAAAAAACACCCCTCAGAAATTAAAAAAACGGTTGAAAACAGGCACATTAAAGTAGATCTTTAAGAAACCGTGCAACTGTTGCTCGTGGCGCTTCCAAGCTCATTCGAAACCACCACATAATAATCCCCCACCGCACTGGTTGTATAAGACCTGTCGTTTGAAGAGCCTATTACAACGTTGTCCTTGTACCACTCATACTTAAAGCCGTCAGCATTATAAACGCTAGTGTCAGTAGAAGTTCTTCCCGTAGCCTGTACCGAAATAGTGGTCGGGTTTGCGGCCCCCACGGGCTGATTGACAATCAAAGGCGGCGTTGACAATTTTAATCCGCTCATATCTGACATAGAAAAACTTAAATTAGCGTCTATGCTGCCAAAATCTCCGATAGACTGAGCAAACGCTTCGCTGTCCATTTTAGCCCCTTCAACCTGAATCTGTAGCCCCGTGCTGCCGCTCGCCCCCAGCAAACTTAAAGCAAAATCATACCTTCTTTCATTATTTTCGTCTAATCTCACCAGCTCGTTCAAAGTGCCTTCTTGAAAATCAGAAGCTACCGCACTAAAAGAAAGGGTTCCCAAAACGGGCAAAATAGCCCTTCGTCCATAAGGATAAATAGATCCAAACCCATAAAGAGCGGTCCTGTCTATAGCAAAATCTAAACTAAAAGAATTTATAAAAGCAGACTGACCGTTTCCAGTAAACTCCATTCCGGGGACATTAACGTTGCCGGGGAGAGTTAATTTAATACCAGAGGGAGCCAAAGCGCTATCTATTAATCCATCTTGATTAGTAGTGTCCTGAAAAAATGATTTTTTAATTTTATATTTATTAGACGCACTTGGCTGCTGTGTAGCTGCATCGATAGCAGGAATAAGCTTTCCTGCGTCATCGTCGTAAGACTGCAACTCTAGATTGTCCGCTTGTACATCCGCGCGAACAGCCACAAACGCACCAACAGAAGCCCCCATAGAATAACTGTTTAAAAAACAATTTCCTAACGCCATGGTATTAAAATTATCCTTAAAATCGCTGTCGGCTGGAGTCAATAAAACCTCATCGCTAATGCCACTTCCTATCAAAAGGTAAAAATTATTATCTTGATTTGGCCTTCGCAAACCGCTGAGTGCCGCACCCTTGGCTCCGTCAACATTTAAGCCCAATAGCATTTCGTTTGTTCCGTTGGTATAATAGTAATCCATACCGAACGTAATCTCAGGGTTTGTTATATTGACATCCCCCACAAAATCAGCGCTCCCTATTTGTTTAAATCTTTGCCGCGAAAAAGCAAAGTCTAAACTGGCAGATTGCACCCTTTTCATACCAGTCAGGTTGTCGATATTACTTTGGTTTGCGGGTCGAGGACTCCCCAACACTAAACATTGACCGTACGTTATTCTGGTTGTTCTCGGCATATTCTATAATCTATACTCTATTGCACTTTGGCGTTATTCTGTTTGTTGCCATTACAGTATATTACACTATTATTCCTATTGCGACCATCAAAATGGCCCAAATCCCCAAAACCTTCGCATAAGTTAAAAATGGAGTCTTAAAGTACATTTTTCCTATACACGTGCACTTATGGGTAGGAGATATTAAATATGCAGCGTATTCCAAGGCAAAAAACAAAGTAAAATACTGAAGACCAAAAACCTGCGTCAGCAACACTGTAATTCCTATGAATTTTCCCGAGGAACCCAACGCAAAAGACGCGCAAAAACCCAAAAAAGCCGCCCAACCAACCCCGTTTTCCGCACCCACATAAGCTCTCAACCCCTCATAATAAATCCCTATAAAATTAGAAGCTAAAATAATGGCCGCTACTACCATTAACAACTTCCAATTCAAATACTTAACAATGTTCCATGTTTTAGCTATTACCATGTAATATAAAGCCAACCCCAAAAAAATTAGCCACCCCTCGTAGCCGCTCACCAACAAACCAACACTTAAAAGCAGTGGCAACAACGTCCAAACCAACGCTTTAGGGCTCTCCTCTCCTCGGTAAGAAATAGTAACATCCCCCTCCTTGATTGTGGTGGAAATAAAAAAAACAATATAAAGCAAACTTACCAACAATAACGGCCACGTATAAGACAAAACACCCACGTAAGACAACCCCAACACCCCCATCGGTAAAATAATGGTTTTTTCTAACGGGCTCCATAGATAATAATGATGAGTTGCCAAATAATCTATGATTCCAAACTTAGACCTAGATTCTGGCTCTTGAGAGGCCAATGTATCTAATACTGCAGCCGAAACAGACACGCGCCCCGGCACAGGCAAAACCCCCGAAACCAAAGAAACCAAAAATACCAACAATCTCTTTGATTTAATGTGGGAAATTAATACACCAAAAAGCACACCAAAATAATTCTTATCCTTTATAATGCCTGACGCTACCATGATGGCAGCTAAAAATAATACATACTCCTGCTTTGCTACCAATACATCCCACATGTTAATATTTATTGGGAGGACTTAAATCGACCCCTCGTCCTGAAAAATGCCTATTGTGGCCATTTATAAAAACTCCACTAGATTGTCTAACGTATCCTAATTGTTCTGGAGACCTACTAGAGGCGTGACCATCTACAAAAACAACAACAGCTTTACCATTATGACGTGGGTCAACTGCAGTGCGAGGACTACCCGGATCACCTGTGCCTTTATCAGAGACCGCTGTTAATCTAGGAGGATCTAAAGTCCATCCATGGTTGGTTAGTGCATTGAAGTCTTTTTTATTGTCTTGGTAAGCAATTCTCTCTTCTCCTGAAAACCCTGCTGCTGTACCCAAACAATCGCCCGCAACGACAGTACCAGAACTAGAACTAACAAAAGACTGCTTAACAGGAAAGTTAACAAATTTACCTGCGGCCGTTCGTGCATTTCCTAAAAAATGATGATTATAACCATAAGCACTGTTGCGCTCATCTGCTCGCAACGGAACACTTGGACACACATAAACCTTACTATCATAATTTTGCCTATCATCTGCCACAACTGGCACTCTAAAAGCATAAATTCCCACGTGTGCTCCCATGGTCGCAACCCAACGCGGCCTATATTTTAAGCCGTTACCCACTGGATACCAATTTTCAGGATTAGAAATGCCTCCCGCTTTTTTGGCATGACGCCCCGGCACCATAATACCGTCGTTATCGTCGTTATGCATTTGCCACCCTAATATTAACTGCTTTTGATTTGATAGACAGTTGATGTTGCGCGCCTTGGCTTTTGCTTTGCTTAACGCAGGCAACAACAGGGCCGCTAAAATAGCTATAATAGCCACGACCACTAACAACTCTATGAGCGTAAATGCTCTTTTCATTTCTCTAATATAAAAATTCCTAATCCATTCCAAAAATCGCTCGGATCTTCTCCTTTAGTAAATATTTCTTTTTTGTACTTAACATTTAAATTCAAATCTTTTATCCCTTTTAGAACTCCTCTTTTTTCCCAGTTCCAATCATCTACTATTAACACAAATTCGTCTGCCAAATAATCTTTAAAATCAGTAAGCACCTGATATTGATCCTTAAAAGTATGTTCTCCGTCGTAAAAAATAATGTTAGGCTTATACAGTAAAGACTTCTTATTAAAACTTAAGTAATTTTCATCTAAAATCTGTACATTATTAGTTCCTTTAAATTTTTTTAAATTTTTCAAAAAAACATCTTTAGGTTTTGTTTTCACAACAGGCTCCATAAAGCTTCCCCAAAGCGGTGTAATCGCAGGCATTATTTTTTCCACCCTCCAGCTATCAATTGCAATAGCGCTTATATTGTTACCATACAAGGCCGAGAAAAATGTAGCTCCTTTATACGCGCCTATTTCCAAATACACTGCAGCTTCTTCGCTGCAAATATTATTTAAAAAACAACGCACCTTCATGCTCGTTAAACCCTTTATATCAGCCACATCTTGATTTAGCTTTGATACCTCAAGTTTCGCCCACTTTAAAGAATTCTCTATATGTTCAATCATTTTAAAGAAGTGTCATACCAAAAACGATCCGACAACGACCTTTCACCATCTGCAGCTTTTTTCTTCGTCGCTGCCACTACATCACAATAATTGCAGTCCCAACACTGGAACCTACACGTTTTAATTTTTTTTCTCCACCCCGCAAGCTCTTCGTGAGAAACCCCGTCCAAATAAGCGTGGGACCCATCGCATAAAAGCTTTTCCCCTCGCGCATAGTTTTTAATAATGGTCATGGACTCCCCAAGCCTGCTGAAATTATCCCGACCATGCATCTTAAAGACCTGAACATATTGTAAAATTTCATCGTATTCCTCCTTGAAAGGTGGGATAGTCCCTATCCTAAAGAAAAAAGCATTATCTTCCTTTTCCCACTTGTATTCGCACGTGGTCTTGGAAAGTTCATGCCTAAAGTACGGAAACTCGTGTGGCTGTTTTAAATTATTATAAGAATAATGCTCATCCATCACCGGGCAACGCCCTAAACACCCTTCGTTCGTTAATAGCGCCAGTTCAACCAACCTTCCGTATTTTTCTTTAACATAATCTTGGGCTCTTTTTATATCCCTTAATTCGTTGTGATCCCTCATTAAAATACGATCAAGATTAACACAATCAAAACCCTGCTGAGCCGCCAACAGATAATCCTGCGCAGTTGCGACCCTTCTAAGTATGGTGTTTTTGATCTTTAGCTCTGGAAAATGTTTTTTTAACCCTCCATCTAAACCTATCACCCAATGAGCATGAGGAATAGTCAGGCTTCTAACTCCCGCGTCGTATAGTTCTTTAAAATTTTCTACGAATAATTTATAATTATCATAACGAGGGGAGACAGTAAGATTATTAAAAGTAGCGCTTACCGGTATCCCTAACTGTTTTTGTATCCCTAGAGCATTTTTCCAAACAGTATCTCGATCTTCTGGACGAATTTGCCCCCCCATAGCGTCTTGGACGAAAGGAGGGACTCTCGAGGTAAAATAGATATCATAAATATAATCACGGTGCTCTTCCAAAAACGGAAGAAAAGTATTCCTGAAAAACTCATCGGTTAAAAAAGGATTTAAAGGTATTGAAAATATTTTTTTATTCATTTGACTCTCCGTTTAGGCACCCCGCACAAATTCCATTGCAGCCCTTCTTGTAAAAGACACAATCGATACATTCGCGCGGAATATTATATCGCTTGTAATTATCTACGTACTTTTTCTGGTATTCGCTTTCTAGTGATTTTCGTTTAACTTCACCCGGCAACCCAAAAACATCATTAACGTTTACTGTTCCCTTGAGAGGGTAACATTGAGTAGAGGTTCCATCCGGAAAAACATCAATAGGCAAAAACCCGCACGTTGTTTCGCTTTTTCGGTCCGTAAAAGTGGCAAAACCCCGAGAATTGAGCATAACTGATTCGTACGTTTTTCCTTCCCACAAACAAGGCGGTACCTGACAATCTGAAACCACTGATATATTATTAGCTTCTCCAAATCTTAAAATTTTAGTGAGCTCCTTCCCCAGCTCTTTGTTATTTATTAGGTAAGTTCCGGTAAGATCAAGACCAATCCTAATGGCGTTTACTTTGTTATGAACCTGCGCAACAAGCCATTTAATGTATTCAAAATGGTTGCGCTCTTTAAAGTCACGTGAAACAGTTAGAGACAAATAAAGCCGCGGGCTCTGTTCAAAACCCCAAGTGGATTCGTAGGCATCGTAAAGTGCTAAATAATTTTTCTTCCAAGTTTTTAGTCTGTTTTTTTCATCTAGTTCAGCGGAATTGGGAAGCATCCAACGAAAAGCCCGTATATTTTTAACAATATAATCTTTAATGCTCTCACCAAACAAAAGATTAGAAACAAGATTAATCTTAAGTCTTTTTTTAATAAAAACATCCATTACCCCCGTAAAATTAGAATGCTGAGTAGGCTCCCCTCCTAATATTCGAACGTCAGAATCAACTCCTTGACGCGAATCAAAATTATAATGATCCAACAAGCGCTCAACAAAAGAAGGCGTCATCTCGCCAAGCGAATGCTGTAAACGCGCTACCTCTTCAGTAAAACAAAAAGAACACCCTTTCGAACATGTTCCATTGATTATAAAATTAAACACATCAGAAGGTTATTTTTAAAGTTGCGGGAGACTCTTCAATTCCCTTATCCTTAGCCTGCGCACCTGAGAGGCTTACTCCAAATTTTAAGTGTCTTAACCAGTGGTAATCTGCGAGAGTTTGACATTTTTTAATCTCTTCTTTAAGTTTTTGCTCTTCCGCCAATAAAGCTGCCACCTTTATATTACGGCTTTCT
>PVBE012742855.1_pt1 | contig 13494 bp, 13 predicted proteins | sample 1631181 | NCBI WGS metagenome assembly PVBE01 (sample SAMN08397723, study PRJNA350692) | Marine metagenome, whole genome shotgun sequencing project. | isolation source: water | place: Pacific Ocean | collected 2012-04 | reverse complement strand
CATTGAGCACGCCTGGTGGCAGCAGGTCGCCGATCAGTTCCATCAGCACGCAGATGCCCAGCGGGGTCTGCTCGGCGGGTTTGAGCACCACGCAGTTACCGGCGGCCAGCGCTGGCGCGAGTTTCCACGCGGCCATCAGCAGCGGAAAGTTCCACGGGATCACCTGGCCGCAGACTCCGATCGGCTCCGCCTTGCGGCCGGCGGGCAGCACGTGGTCGAGCTTGTCGGTCCAGCCTGCGTAGTAGAAGAAGTGTTGGGCTGCCAGCACGACGTCGACGTCGCGGCTCTCACGGATGGGCTTGCCGTTGTCGAGTGTCTCGAGCACGGCGAGTTCGCGGCTGCGCTCCTGCAGCAAACGCGACACCGCGAACAGAATGCGTGCGCGGTGCGAGGCTGGCATGTCGCGCCAACCCGGCAGGGCGCGGCGCGCCGCGCGAACGGCCTTGTCGACGTCGGTCGGGCCGGCGTGCGCCACCTCACTCAAGGTCTGCTCGGTCGAGGGATTGATCGACTCGAACCACAGCTTCTTCGCTGGCTTGACCCATTCGCCATCGATCCAGAGGTCGTAGCGGTCGCGCAGGTTCGCGAGCGAGGCGTCCTCGATGCTGGTTGCGTAGTCCCAGCTCTCTGGCGGGGCTGCCAGGGGATGCACTGGCCGTTTCGGCTCGACGCGTGGATCGCTCGACTCTTGAACGCGGGTCATGCTTCCTCTCAATCCGTGACGACGTCGTCGGCACACTGATAGGTGCCGTGCATCGCCTTCTTGTACTGGCGCACGAGGTCGTTGACGAGCGAGCTCGCGCCGATGCGAAACCACTTGTTGGTCAGCGAACGTGGGCCAAGAGTCTCATTGACGAGCACCAGATAGTGCAGAGCCTCTTTTGATGTGCGGATGCCGCCGGCGATCTTGACGCCGATGCGCCGTCCGCGCTCACGCTCGTAGTCGCGAGCGACGTTGAGCATGCACAGGGCAGTCGGTGGCGTCGAGTTGACCGCGACCTTGCCCGTGCTGGTCTTGATGAAGTCGGCGCCGGCCGAACAGGCGACCCAGGCTGCATGTGCGACCTTGTCGAAGGTCCCGAGCTCACCGGTCTCGAGGATGACCTTGAGGTGTGCTCGGCCGCAGTGTTCCTTGAGCGCGGCGATTTCGTCGAAGACGCGCTGCCAGTCACCCGACAACAGCGATCCGCGCGCTACGACGATGTCAACCTCATCGGCGCCGTTCTCGACCGCGGCCCGCGTGTCCTCGATCTTGACCGAGAGCGGCACCTGCCCGGCCGGGAAGCCGGACGCGACGGCGCAGACTTGTACCGGACTGCCGAGCAGTTCCTTGTAGGCCACGGGGACGAGGCGCGGATAGATGCAGACGGCCGCGACGGGCGGCAAGCCCGCCTCGTCAGCCGCCGGCTGTAGCGCGCGCCGGCACAATCGTCGCACGCGATCCGGCGTGTCGGCGCCCTCGAGCGTGGTCAGGTCGACCATCGACAGGGCGCGGCGGATGCCTTCCAGCTTGGTTGCCTTCTTGATCGACCGCCGCCCGAGTTCGGCCGCGCGCGCGGTCAGGCCGACTTCGTCAACGGAGAGGCTCGGAAGTGGGGGCAGGTCATTCATGGATGGGGCGACCACCTCCGAATGATAGGAAGGCTGGGATGCCATTCTCCCGATTTCCTCGGTGACGACCTATAGAATCATCGCCATGGAGAGACCGGCACCGCTCACGCCGACAACACGAAGCAGACGCAATCGCACGCGCGTGCGCCGCTACCTGCGGCGTGTGCCGTTGCTGCCGAGCCTGTTCACGCTCGGGAATGCGTTCTGTGGCTTCCTTGCCATCGTCAAGATCAGCGACGCGGCGCGCCTCGTCGGGGCTGGCGAGATGTCAGCAGCGGCCTGGACGTTGATCGAAACCGCCGGGCTCTTGATCTTCCTGGCGCTGGTTTTCGATGGGCTCGACGGCAAGGTCGCCCGACTCACCAAGCAGACCACCGAGTTCGGCGCCCAACTCGATTCGCTGGCCGACATCATCACTTTCGGCGTGACCCCGGCCGTGCTCGGCAAGTTTCTGATCGACGTGCACCAGGCCCCGCGGGCCGGCGAGGTCCTGGCCCATCAGTTCCTGCCGTTCCACCCCAAGGTCTACTACGTCTGCGCTGCGATCTTCGTGCTGTTCGCGGTGCTACGACTGGCGCGCTTTAGCGTCGAAGTGCGAGACCCGAACGAACGCGCACACCTGTGGTTCGAGGGTCTCCCGTCGCCCGCCGCGGCGACCGTGGTCGGCGCCTTGGTTCTCTACCTCTGCGCGCAGGAAGAGACGCACTCTCTGTCGAGCTGGCTGTTCGACGAGCACTTCTATCGCACGGTGATCATGGCCCTGCCGGGCGTGCTCCTCGGTTGTGCCCTGCTCATGGTGAGCCGCCTGCCGTATCCGCACCTCCTCAACCACCTGCTACGCGGCCGCAAGTCGTTCCCGCACCTCGTCGTCGCCGTGATCATGATGATCGTCGTCGTGATCGAGTGGCAGCTGGCGGTGCTCGGCGGGATCACCCTCTACGTCCTGTCCGGGCCGGTCTATGGCCTGTGGTTCCTGGTTCGTGGACGGTCGATCTCGGATGAAGTCGACGACGACGACGAGGCCGGACCGGAGTTCGACGAACTGGACGACGACGGCACGGAGTCGTCGGTCATCGACGGGCCAGGTTCCTGGGAGTAGGCGGGTGCGTGTCCTCTTGGCCCTTGGCTCCAACCTCGCCGGCCGGCGCCGGGCGCTCGAGCGTGCGATCGAGTTACTGGTCGCCGGTGGCCTGAGGCTCTTGGAGCGCAGCCCGGTGATCGAGACGGAAGCCCTCGGCGGCGATCCGGACAGGCCCTACCTCAACATGGTGATCATCGTCGACGCGCCACCGGACCCGTGGGCCTTGTTGGACCTGGCAAAGTCGATCGAGTGCGACCTCGGTCGTGACCTCATGGCGCCGCGCAACGCGCCCCGCGTCATCGACATCGATCTGCTGGAGTGCGCGGGCGTGACGATGCGCTCGGCCCGACTGACCCTGCCGCACCCCCGGGCGCGTGGCCGCCACTTCGTCGAGGCGGCCCTGGAGGCCTTGCGGCAAGGGGAGCGGCAAGGGGAGCGGCAAGCGGAGCGGGAACCGGAACGAGAACAGGCCTAGGATTCACGCCGGATGATCGTCATGCGATCCCAAGAGGGGCTGCGCCGCGCCCTCGCCGACCTGTCGGGTACGCTCGGCTTCGTGCCGACGATGGGAGCGTTGCACGAAGGGCACCTGTCGCTCGTCACGCGGGCACGCAGCGAAAACGGCGGCTGTGCGGTGAGCCTCTTCGTCAACCCTTTGCAGTTCGATGACGCTGCCGACTACGAGGCCTACCCGGACACCGAGGCAGCCGACCTCGGCTTGCTCGAAGCGGCCGGCGTCGACGTCGTGCTGGTCGGCAACAAGGACGATCTGTATCCGCCGGGCTTTGCGACGCGAGTCGACCTCACAGGTGTCACCGACGGCGGCGAAGGCGGTCAACGTCCGGGTCATTTCCAGGGCGTCTGCACTGTGGTTGCCAAGTTGTTCGGCTTGTTCTGGCCACAGCGTGCCTACTTTGGTTGGAAGGACATGCAACAGCTGTGCGTGATCCGGCGTCTGGTGAAGGACCTGTCCATGCCGATCGAGCTCGTGCCGTGCGAGATCGTGCGAGAGGCCGACGGTCTGGCGCTGTCGTCGCGCAATCGCCGCCTCGATGCCAGCGAGCGGGCGGCGGCGCCCCGTCTCTACCGGGGGTTGTGCGCGGCGCGTGAGCTGTGGCATGGCGGTGAGCGCGCTGCGGCCGCGCTCGTGCAGCGCGTGTTCGAGGAGCTCGGCGAGAACTTCCCGGGCGACTACGTCGAGGTTCGCGACACCACAGACTACGCGCTCGTCCATGACCCCGTCGAGCACGGGCGGATCGTGGCGGCGGCGCGGCTCGGTGCCACCCGCTTGCTGGACAACGTCAGTCTGTCGTGAGTGCACCGCTCAGCACGACGGCGCACGCCAAGGTCAACCTGACGCTAGAGGTGCTTGGCAAGCGTAAGGACGGCTACCACGAGGTGACGACGCTGTTCGATGAGCTCGAGCTGCACGACGATCTCTCGCTCGAGCCGGGCGCGGTCGACGACCTCGAAGTCGAGGGCGAGTCTTCAGACGTTCTTCCCTGTGACGCCAGCAACCTCGTGCTACAGGCCGCGGCTGAGTTCCGCCGCACGATCGATCCCCGCGGTGGCGGGCGCTTTCGCCTCCTCAAGCGCATCCCGTCCGGGGCCGGCCTTGGTGGCGGCTCGAGCGACGCCGCGGCGGCGCTCCGGCTCATGGCGCGCGCCAACGGCGTCGAAGCGGCTGACCCGCGCCTCGTCAACGCAGCAAAGCGCCTCGGTGCCGACGTGCCCTTCTTCCTGACCGGCGGGCGCGCCTGGGCCGGCGGCCGCGGTGATGAGATCCACCCGCTGCCGGGTGGGCCGCGGCTGCACTACGTCCTGCTTTGGCCCGGATATGGCTGCAGCACCGCGGAGGTGTTCTCACGGTGGCAACGAGCTTTGCCCGGCACCGACCGGCCTGTAGACTCGAGGGCCGGCGCGGCTAGTTGGGAGGCGTTTCTTGCCGGCTTGGTGCTGGGGGACTCGCCCGACGCGCTGGCTCAAGGGCTCTTTAACGACCTCGAGGCTTCGGCGCTGGAGACCTGCCAGCCCCTGGCAGACATGTGGCGATGCCTCGTCGAGGCCGGTTTCACCGTTGTTCACCTCTCGGGGAGCGGCTCTACGCTCTTCATCGCGGGGGGATCGCACCCGTACATCGCGGCCGTCGCTCGGACCTGGAGCGACCTCGTGGCCACGCTGCGGGCGCGCGGTTCGCCTGCGGTGGCCCCGGACGCGCGCGTGATCTGCACGAGATCACGGTGAGTCTCTTCGTGGGGGGAGTTCGCCCGTGGCTAGGAGGCCTGGGTGAAGATCACCGAGATTCGCGTCAAGCTGGTTCTCGCCCCGCCTGAGGGGGGCGAGAAGCTGAAGGCGTTCTGCAGCGTGACGTTAGACAACGAAATCGTCATCCGTGACGTCAAGGTCATCGAGGGGAACAAAGGCCTCTTCATCGCGATGCCGAGTCGACGGCTGACGGTGCGCTGCCCTAAGTGCAGCGGCAAGAACCCGGTGCGGTCGCGCTTTTGCAACGATTGTGGCGCTCGCCAGCGCGCGCGCGAGGCCGAGTCGGAGGAGCCGGCGGCCGGCCGGCGGCTGTATGCCGACGTGGCCCATCCGATCCATGCCCGGGCCCGCCAGAAACTCGAACATGCCGTCTTGGCGGCCTTCGATCGCGAGTCGCGGGCGGCGCGACGGCTGGACTATGTGCCGCCGGAGTTTGTGGACCTCGACTACGACGACCCGGACCAGTCGCTGCGTCGGCCGCGGACCCGGGAAGCGGGCAGCGCCGGTGGCGAGGCAGGGGCGGTGTAGCGCGCGATCGCCCCGGCTGACGATTCCTGCCAGGGAGACGTCCCCGTTCAGGTGCATTCGTGAAATAATGGCTCCCCCGCTCTAGAGGACACTCCCTGTGATTCGATACACCCTGGCGTTCGTTCTTCTCGCCGCTCTCGCACCTGCCACCCCGGCCCAGTTCAACTTCACCGGTAAGGTGGAGAAGCTCACCAAGGCGCCTAGCTGCCTGCCGACGGCGACCCACCAGATCAGGTGCAGCGAGATCTACCTGGTGCCTGATGCCTCCGTCGATCTGACGAAGTGGGAGGGCAAGGTCACCAAGATGACCGGTAGGGTTGAGGTCGCCACGTGTCCCGCCTTCAAGGTCCTGACTGCGGCGAGCGCCGGCTACAAGCTCGCGATCAAGCCGAGTGGCTCGGGGGCGAACTTCCGCATCGGCGAGACGGTCGAATGGAAGACGACCGGGCCCTTCCTGAGCCTGATGCCGTTTCTGATGGCGGCTGGGCCTGGTTTCCTGCCGCTCGTGAACTACGGTTGCTTCCAGATCGACCTGCTCACTACGCTGTGGCTGCAGACCGACGTTGCCCTGTTCGGTTCCGTGCGCTACCTGTTGCCGATTCCCAATGACACCAATCTGATCGGGCTCACCATCCACGGGCAAGGCGTCTACCTGGTCATCCTGCCGACGCTCGACGTAAAGGTCATTAACTCGGATTGCTTCACGATCATCGCGAAATAGCAGACGAACGTTCTTCCATCCCAGTTGCCGTCGTCGGCACGGGACGACTCGCGCGCACGCTGGCGAGATCGCTGGCGGCAGGCAACGGGGAGCACCGCCTGCTCGGCGTACACGGTCGGCGGCCAGGAGCGGTTGATGCGCTGATCGAAGTCGCTGGCGTCGGTCGGCCGCTAGCGGCGGACGATGTCATGGGTGAGGCCGACGTCGTGTTCCTGGCTGTCCGCGACGATGCCTTGGCCGAAGTCGCAGGTGTACTCGCCGCGACCGGCGTGGCCTCGTTACATGACCAGCTCTTCGTGCACGGGTCGGGGGTGTGTGGCCTCGGCCCCTTCGAGGCCCTGCGTGAGGGAGGCCGTCATTTCGCGACCCTGCACCCGCTCGCGAGCCTTCCTGAGGCCGGCGCGGCGACGCTGGCCGAAGTGCTCGTTGTCTGCGGTGGCGATGCCGGTGCCCGCGCCCAGACCCTGGCGTTGGCCGCCGCACTCGGGGCGAGGGCCGCCTGGTCGCCGGACTTGGACCGACCGCTCTACCACGCGGCAGCGGCCCTGCTTGCCAATGGCCTGACCGCGCTATTCGCGCGCGGCGCCGCCCTGCTCGAGCAGGCCGGTGGCGACACCCTCGCTGGCGCGGCGCAGGCGCTCATGACCAGCGCCCTGAAGCCGCTCGATGGTGCCGCGGCGGAGGCGACGCTGACGGGCCCCGTTCGTCGCGGCGACGCGGCCACCGTCGCGGTGCACCGGAACGCGTTGCGGTGTGCCGATCCGTCAGCCCTGGCGCTCTATGATGCGCTCATGCGGGAGGCGCTCGAGATCAGCGTGCGCGCTGGCCTGGACGAGGGAAGCGCGCGGGCGGTGCGCCGCGCGCTGTCGGACGACCCGGGCCCGTGACCGGGCTCGTTGCCAGCATCGTGCCGACCAGCGCCGTGACCGGCATCGCGCTGACCGACCGGGCGCTGCGCGCCGGCGCCGACATGATCGAGTTGCGCCTCGATCACTTTCGCGAGCCCGAACAGGTCACCCAGGTCGTCCGCGCCGCGGCGGCACCCGTGCTCGCTTCCTGCCGCGTGCGCGAAGACGGCGGCCTCTTCACTGGTGATCCCGACCTGCGGCGCCGCCTGCTCGTGGCCGCCGCGGGCGCCGGTGCCGAGTGGGTCGACCTGGAACACTGGGAGACGCTCTGCTTGCCCGCGGGGCTCGGCACCAAGGTGCTGCGTTCCTACCACAAGCTGCAGCAGGCCCCCAAGGACCTCGCGGCGATCGTCGAGCGCATGGCGCGCAGCGGTGCGGATGCCCTCAAGGTCGTGGCAATGGGTTATGACGCCGCGGACATCGCGGCGATCGAGGAGCTCTACCGCCGCCACTACAAGGTGCCTCTGGTGGCGTTCTTGCTCGGCGAGGCCTGCCTGGCATCGCGCTTCCTCGCGGTTTTGCACGGCGCGCCCTTCCTCTACTGCAAGCCGGGACCGGGACCGGGCGCCGCGCCGGGTCAGCCCGATCTCTTCGAGGCGCGCGAGGTGTTTCGCGCCCGCGAGCTCGGCCCCGAAACGCGCTTTTGGGGCTTGCTCGGTGCCTCGATCGCGCACTCGCTGGGCTTTCGCCTGCACAACGGCCTCGGCCGCTTCCTCGCGGAGGTGCCGGTCTACCTGCCCTTCGACAGTGAGCGCCCGCTGGAACTGCTGGAGACGCTGCGCGGCTTTGGGCCGCGCTTCCTCGGCCTGTCGGTTACGGCGCCGCACAAGGAGCGCGTGGTCCCGGCGATGGACGAGCTCAGCGCTGCCGCGGAGGCCTGCGGGGCCGTCAACACGATCGTGCACGACGAGGGTCGTCTGCGCGGCGAGAACACCGACGTCCTTGGCGTGCGCCAAGCCCTGCGCGTGGCCGCGACCGATGATCTGAGGGGCAAGCGAGCCCTCGTGATCGGTGGTGGTGGCAGTGCGCGGGCGGCTGCGGTTGCGTTGGTCGAGGAAGGCGCCCGTGTGTGCATCGCCTGCCGTTCGCGCCAACCCGTGCGCGAGTTCGCCGCGCGTCACGAGCTGCCGCTGTTTCCGATCGACGCCCGCACCTTCGACGTGCTGCAGCCCGAGGTGCTTGTCCACGCCACACCGGTTGGCCACGCCGCCCGGGATCCGGGCGAGTGTCTGCTCGACATGCGCGACATCGTTCCCGGCTCGATCGTGCTCGACCTCGTCCACGCGCCGGTCGAGACCGAGTTGCTGCGCCGTGCCCGGGTCCGGGGTGCGGTGCCCGTGAGCGGGGTCGATGTGTTCTTGCACCAGGCGCTTGAGCAGATCCGGCTCGTATTGGGCGATGCGACCGCGATTCCCAGCACCGAGTCGTTGGCGCTCTTGCTCGGCCCCGAAGCCCGCGGTCACCGACGATGTACGACGCCCCGGTGACCGGCGTCTACCTGGTCGGGCTCAGGGGCACCGGCAAGACGACGCTCGGCCGGCGTCTGGCGGAAGAGATGGCGATGGACTTCGTCGACCTCGACGAGGTGGTCGAGGAGCGGGCCGGCAAGCCGGCGGGGGAGGTCATCGACAGCGAGGGGGTCGAGGCCTTCCGCGCTGCCGAGGCCGAGGCGCTCGAATCGATGCTCGGGGACATCGAGGACGGCGGCGCCGTCCTCGCCCTCGGCGGCGGCGCGGCCGAGTCGCCGCGCGTGGAAGATGTCCTCTACGGCCTTCGCGGCCTCGGCTGGCGCGGGGTCTGGCTCGTTGTCCATCCAAACGAGTTGGTCCGGCGCCTGCGCCGGTCCGGGGTGCGGCGGCCTCGCTTGTGTGGCCGCAGTGTGGAAGAGGAGATCCGCGTCCTGGCTTCGCGCCGGGCCTCCTTGTTCGCACGATTGAGCGACGTGCGCTTTGACAACACCGATGAGGATGTCGACCGGCAGGCGACCGCGTTGCTGGAGGTGCTCGGTCCATTGCGGGACCCTCCAGGCGCCGAGATTTGACCTTCCGCTACATGTGCCGGGCGTCCGAGATAGAGTATGGGGGTGGCCCCGGAGTTCCGGCGCGGGGAGCTCGTTGGCGTGGCGGTGTCGACAGCAAACGCGCCTTGGCGTCACGGAGCGGTCGGGCGCGGACCCGAGGAGGTACTGTCCACGGCATGCGGCTAACGATGGAGCGAAAGAGTCAAAAGAGGGGACTCATTGCGCTGGCTGCCCTGGCGTGCTGGCTGCTCACCGACGCTCCCAAGGCGCAGGCGCGACCGACAGAGCAGGTCGCTGCCCACCGCAAGACGCTGCTCGGGCCGGACCCGGCGCCACCGGGTCACCGTGATCGACGCATCGCGCTGACAGCGCTCGTCGAAATGAACGGCGACGAGGCACACGCGGTGCTCGCCGACGTGCTCGAAGGATTCCCGGACGTGAAACGCGTGCCGGTCGGCACCGTGTTGATGTTGCTCGAGCTGTTGTCGACGCGCGCGGCCCTCGACCTCGGCAAGCTGAGCGACCCGAGGAAGAAGGTGGAGGTTGCGCGGCGCGTCGCGATCTACAGCGCCCACGTGCCGGGGCTGGTGCGCCTCTTCACGGTCGCGACGCAGGGCAAGGTGCCGGCCGAGCAGCGGGCTGCGCTCGTCGGCGAACTCGAGCTGTTCTTCAAGACGCTGCCCGGCGCGGTGCGTCGGCCCACGCTCAACAAGCTCTTCGGGACACGAGGTCCACTGCAAGTCGGCGCCTTACGTCTCGCGGGCGCCACCGAGGACCCGCAGATGTCCCCGGACCTGGCGCCGCTCCTGGCCGATGCCAAGTTGCGGCCGATCGTCCAGGATGCGCTGCGTAGCTTGACGTTTCGGCCGCATGCCTTTCGCGACGCGGCCGACTTCGCTGCGTGGTGGAAGCAGAACTCCGCCAAGAGCTACCGCGAGTTGGTCCGCGATGCCGCTCTGCACGGTGCCAAGATCGTCAAGCAACTCGAGCAGGAGTTTGCGGCGAAGCGTGCACGTGACCTCGAGCGCTTGGTACTTCGCTCTGAGCGGGTGATCGGTCTGGCGTTGCAGGCTCAGCCACCGCGCTGGAAGCTCGTGCGCGCAGAGCTCGCCGATCCAGTCCTGGCGGGTCACAGCGGCCACCTTCTCGAGGCCTTCTATCGTGGTCTGCGCGCGGCGGAGCCCGATCCGAAGGAGTTGCAGCGTACGCTTGGTGAGTTGGCCGAGCTGCGTGCTTGGCTCGGGGCTCGTTACAGGTCGGCCATGGCGACCCATCTGAGCGCTAGCCTCTCGGCCTGGGCGATTGCCTCCAAGCTGCTTGGTGGGCCAGCTGCGGAGGAGACTCAGAAGAAGCTGCTCGAACTTCTGTCGCAGGAGCGGGGCAGTGCTAGCCCTCCGATGGGGCGCGTGCTGGAACTGCTGACGCTGTTCCCCGACGACGCCGTGCGCGACCGCGTGCTCGGAGTGTTGGAGCGGGCGCCGGCGGCGGCGCCGTTCTTGAGCGATGGCATCACCGTCGTTGGCCAGCTCGGCTTGGGTGGTGTCGGGTCGCGCACGATCACTCTTCTGCGACGCATCGTCGAGGCCCAGAAGGTGCCGTCCAAGATCCGCGGGCAGGCGCTCGATGTACTCGGGCGCTTGAAGAGCCCGGAAGTTCTCGGGACGCTGCGCGACCTCGTGCAGGCGCCGGAGACGAGCAAGCTGCCCGAGCAGCTGCGCGCGGCGGCGCTGGCGTGGGTTGTCACCCAGGCCGAGGGGCAGCTGCAGACGCGCGCCAACGGCGACCTCGAGAAGCTGGCGCGGGAGACCTTGCAGTTGCTCGGCTCGTGCATCGGTGATCCGTCGGCCCGCATCCGGCTCGACGCCGCGCGCGCTCTCGAGAAGTTCCCGCCCCTGTCGACGACGTCGAGCTTCTCGAAGGACTTCCTGGTTGGTGTCGCAGGCACGATCGTGTCGAGGGCGGCACATCGGCTGCGTAGCGAACGTGACGACTCGGTCGTGCGTCAGTTGCGTGCAGTGTTGATCGGGCAGGCGCAGCGCTCCGAGGTCGGACCGCGTGCGTTGGAAGCGCTGGTCCTGGCCGTGACGGCTTGGAAGAAGGCGACCGGGACCGGGGCGAGCGGGGCGGCGACTGCCTTCCTCAACGTGCAGCTACCGGCAGCGGTCGACGACATCGAGCGCCTGCTCGGCAGCGTGGGTGTCCAGCCGGCGACGACGCTGCAGCTCGCCAAGATGCTCGTCACTGCCGGGCTACCTGAGATCGGCAGGGTGGTCGTGGGAGCCGAAGTCTGTGCTCAGCTCGACGCGGCGCCCAGCGGCAGCGATGACCAGGAGCGCACGCGTCGTGCGGCGTTGAGGCTGGAGCGGGCGCGTCTGGTGATTCGCCTCGTCGAGGAGGCGGGTGATCCCGCCGCCTTGCCGGCTGCTCAGCGCAGCCAGCTCGACACGCTGTTGATCTCGGCGCAGAACGGCATCCCCGGTCTGGCGAGCGAGGCGCCGTTGGCGTTGGTGCGGCTGGGCGGCGCCCTGCTCGGGGCCAACCGAGCCGCCGACGCTGCGCGCGTGCTCGATGGCTACCTGAAGGAGCACGGCAAGGACGCACCCTTGCCGTTGCAGCAGCGAACGCGGCGTGCGCTGGCCGAGGCGTGGATCAAGAGCGGCAAGCCCGCTGCTGCGGCCAAGCTCCTCGAGCCGCAGCGCGACGAGGTGTCGCTGCGCTTGCGCGCGGATGCGCTGCTATTGGCGTCAGACTACGTGGCAGCCGAAAAGACCTTCGCGGAGCTCCTGAAGAGCCCGGAGCTTGCCAAGAGCGGTCCGCAGCGCGAGCAGGCTCAGATCGGCTTCGCGACTGCCCTCGTCAAGCAGAACAGGGTCGCTGCGGCCACGCAGTACCTGGCGAAGCTCGGACCGCTGAGCGATGCCGACGCCAAGGCGCGACGGCTCGTACTCGAGAACGACCTCAAGAAACAGCCTGAGTCGCCCAAGGCAGCGGACCCTGTCGATGGGCGGGCCAAGGCCAAGCCGCCGGGCAAGTAGCTACTTCTTCACGAAGTGGATCACTGTCTTGCCGGGCCGCGGCCAGACCTGCACGTTTTCGTGCTTCTTGTCATGGCCCCAGACCGGTTGCTCCATGCACAGGATATGGCCCTTGCGGTCCAGGCCCACCGAGCGCAGCGAGTAGTTGGTCTTGTGCTCGTTCGTGACCTTCGCGGTGTCGGGATCGATCGTGAGGAGGGCGGTGCGGCTGCCGGCGACGAGGTCCTTGCCGTCGAAGGCGAGGCCGAACACCCAGCGCTTGCCGATGTCGCGCGAGCGGAGGAGCGCGCCGTCCTTGGGGTCGACCTCGTGTAGCTTGCCGAAGATCTCGAGGACGTAGAGGTGACCGTTGGCCCAGGCGATGCCGCGGCTCGACATGCGGCGCTTGCCGGCGAAGGGGGTCTTCGGCGTGATCTTGCCGACCTCTCGACCGGTGGTGGGATGGACGACGACGATGGGGTGTTCTGCATCCCAGGTCGACTTGACGCAGTAGAGCAGCTTGCCGTCGGTCGTGATGTCCATGGTCGAGGGCGGCAGCGGCAGGCGAGCCTTGTGTGCACCGGTCCTTGGATCGATCTCGTTGACCTCGTTTCCCTGCGCGACGAAGAGATCACCGTCGATGTATGCAAGGCCCGCGGGGACCTGGATCGAGGGGGCCGGGATCGTGCGGACGCTGGCTTGTGTCAGCGAGGGAGCACGCGTCGGTTCCAGTTCCCATGGCTTGCCGGCGCGGTAGAGCTGCCAGCGCGCGAGGCCCTTCTCCAACTCCGGCAGGAAGACTGCTGGCAGCTTGAAGCTCTGGAAGCGATAGATGTTCTCTTGCTTGTGGCCGAGCACGAGAAGCGAGGGGTAGGCACGGACGTTGAGCCGCTTCGGAATCCCCGGGGTCTTGTCGCGGTCGACGAGCACCCAGTGAAACGCCTTGCTCTTCGCCACGACCGTGGCGTCGCTGAAGGTCTTCCTCTCGAGGACCCCGCACCAATGTCAGGTCTCGAACGTGAAGTAGGCCATCACGGGCCGCCCCGTCTCCCGCGACTTCGCCATCGCAGTCGCGAGGTCCTTCTCCCACACGATGTCGGTGCCAACCTGCTGCGCGCCAGCAAGCGTGCCGATGAACGCCGCTGCAAAGCTCGTGAACCCCTTCATGGCGTCAGAATACCGCGCGACACTATCTTGAGATCACGGTCCCTGGTCCTAAGATCCCCGCTCCGATTTCAGGACTGGATGCCGCGGGGTGGAGCAGTCCGGTAGCTCGTCGGGCTCATAACCCGAAGGTCGCAGGTTCGAATCCTGTCCCCGCCACCACACCTAAGAGAGTCGGTATT
>PVBE012690088.1_pt1 | contig 13494 bp, 14 predicted proteins | sample 1631181 | NCBI WGS metagenome assembly PVBE01 (sample SAMN08397723, study PRJNA350692) | Marine metagenome, whole genome shotgun sequencing project. | isolation source: water | place: Pacific Ocean | collected 2012-04 | reverse complement strand
GGGAATGGACCTGACCCGGACCCCGAGCGCAATAGGTTTTGGAGAGACGGTCGAGGGGGTCGAGCTTAGCGGTAACCTGGTTGCTGCAATCCCTTATTTCATCACGATCCTTGTCGTGATGGGTACGGCGTATTACCAGCAACGACAGACGATGGCCAAGAGCAAGGGTCAGAATCAGACCCCAATGCCAGGACAGGCCATCATGAAGATTTTTCCATTCTTCTTCGGGTTCATCTCGTTCAACATGCCGGCCGGGTTAGTCGTATATTTTGCCGCGAGTCAGATTTTCCGGATTGGTCAGCAGGCGCTGATAATCAAACTCGACAAGAAACATGCTAAGAAAGAGGTTGTCGAGGCAAAGGAAGCCAAGAAGACCAAACCGGTTGCCAAACCGACTACCGATGGCAAGACCAATGGAAAAGAGGTCACCGGTGGTCCGACTGCCGCCTCTGGTCCCAAGCGGCGTCCCCAGGGGTCGAAGAAAAAGCGCGGCAAGAAGCGAAGGAGAAGGTAAGTGCCGCTGTTCGAATGGGTTGAGGTTCAGGGTAAGGACGTAGAGATTGCTATCGCAGCCGCCCTCGAAGAACTTGGTCTGGATAGCTCCGAGACGGCCGATGTCGAGGTGTTGCAGGAACCCGAAAGAGGGTTCCTGGGCATGGGCGGCAAGGATGCGATCGTTCGGGTCAAATCAAAGAAGCCAACCGGGAAGAAACGCCGACGGAGGGGCCGGGAGCGTGGTGATTCGAGGGGTGTGGGTCCAAAGGAGGACGGTAAGAAGAAAACTCCTCCGCACTCTTCTGGGACGAAGAAGTCTCAGAAGACCCAGAAGGAACAGCCACGGCAGCAGAAGACCGAAGCAAGGAAACAGAAGGAGAAGAAGGTGGAAGCCGAAGTCGATCGGGAAGCACAGGCCGAGATGGTCAAGGACTTCCTCACGGGGCTTCTCGACGCTTTCGGTCTCGAAGGCGAAGTGGAGTGCACAGTAGAGGACGATATCGTCCTGGCCAATGTCACCGGAGAACAGACAGAAGCACTGGTGGGACCGAAGGGTGTGATCCTCCAGGCGACACTGGAGTTGTCTCGAACGATTGTGCAGCGCAGATCCCAAGCCGGGGCCCGGATCAGACTCGATATTGGTGGCTACACCGAACGTCGTCGGGAGGCACTTCGGATCTACACCGGCCGATTAGTGGAGAAGGTCACCGAAGAGGGTGGCGAGGTGATGCTGGAACCCATGAATGCGGCCGACCGCAAGGTGGTCCACGATGCGGCGGCCGACCTCAGGGGAGTAAAGACATTCTCGGAAGGCGAAGAACCACGACGCTCTGTGGTGATCGCACGGCTTGACGGTTGACACCCGATGGAACCGATAATCCGTTATTGGTGTGTTTCACGTGAAACACACCAATAACGGATAGATGTCGCCCAGAGGGGAGTGGTATTACACTTCCCGAGCCCAACCTCTCCGACCGCATCCGTGGTCGGGTTCCCTTGTATTCATGAACGGACAAACAACGACATGTTTCACGTGAAACCTGAAGTCACCCGGTCGAGAGCCATCGAGGCGTAATCACACCATGGACTCCGTTGCGATAGCTCGCCAGGCTGCTGATTGGGTTGGTTACCCACTCGACGACGTGGCAGCAGAGTCGCTGGAGGCATACACTGGATGGTTGCAAACCGAAGCGATTCCGGCCGGCGGCCTCGGCCCTCGAGAATCCGATCGGATCTGGTCTAGGCATGTGGCCGACAGCATCCTGTTTGCGGCAGGTTGGCCTTGCAGGGCTCCGAGAGAGGTCCTCGATGTCGGAAGCGGGGTGGGCCTTCCCGGCATTCCGTTGGGTGTGTTGTGGCCCGACACCGAGGTAACCTTGCTCGATCGCGGGGGGCGCCGAATACGACTTTTGCGTCGTGTTGTCCGCCTCCTTGGACTCACCAACGTTCAGATCTTTCAGGGGGATGCCTTTGACGTAGCCGACGAATGGTCTGGAATTGTTTATCGCGGTTCGGTAAAGGCGGCAGAGTCGGTCGGATTGAGTGCCCGGATGCTCGATACCCCGGGGACTGCGGTGCTCGGACTCAGCAGAAAGACTCAACCTCCGGACCAATCCCGAGACCTGGTGGAAGTAGCCAGGGCGATGGGCCTAGACGCCGAAATAGTTGAGGTCCCGCCGACAATCCTTGACGCTCCCGCCTGGCTCCTTATCATGCGGGCTGGTGAATCAGTCTTCTGAACGCGTCACCATGGCGGTGGCCAATCAAAAAGGTGGCGTGGGTAAATCCACGACGACGATCAACATGGGCGCTGCATTGGCCGGGATGGGTGAGCGCGTTCTCATTGTCGATGCGGATCCCCAGGCCAATGCGACCTCCGGGTTGGGGGTGGATCGCTACGCCGTGGCCGTCAATACCTATGACCTCCTCCTCGACCAGGGAGATATTGATGACGGGATCGAACCGACCAGTGTCAAAGATCTGTTCGTCCTCGCTTCGTCGATCGATCTGGCAGCTGCCGAGATCGAGTTGGTCGCCCGGATGTCGCGTGAGCAATTGCTGAGCCAAGCTCTCGAGTCGATGAAGACCCGATTCGACGTGGTTATTGTCGACTGTCCCCCAAGTCTCGGTCTAATAACTGTCAACGCCTTGACCGCCGCCGACGAAGTCCTCATCCCGATTCAGACCGAATATTACGCCCTGGAGGGTCTGACGCAGTTGTTACGGTCGATCGAGGCCATAAAATCGCACCTCAACCCTCGACTACAGATAGAGGGGGCGGTGCTCACGATGTACGACCGGCGCACCACCCTGGCCACTGAGGTTGGCTCTCAAGTCCGTGAACACTTTGGTGAAGTTGTATATGAAACGGTTATCCCACGGACGGTTCGCCTCGCCGAGGCCCCCTCCTACGGTGAACCTATCGAGGCCTTCGATCCTAAGAGCAAAGGGGCGGTCGCCTACCGGTCGCTCGCAACCGAATGGAGGAAACGACATGGCCGCAGCACGTAAGTCCGGTCTCGGACGCGGCCTCGATGCCCTGCTGGCAGCGGAGAGAGCCGACATCGGCGTCGGGACGATTCCGGTCGAGAACATCGATCCCAATCCCCGGCAACCTCGAACCCAATTCGACGATGACTCCCTCGAATCTCTGGCAGCGTCGATTCGCGAAGTGGGGATACTGCAACCCATCGTGGTCGGTCCCGCCGATCCGGATGGAAGGCACGTGTTGGTAGCCGGCGAACGCCGTCTCCGGGCAGGCAAGCTGGCCGGACTCGACGAGATTCCGGCCGTAGTGCGCCAGAGTGATGAGGCCGATCAGTTCGCCACGGCACTTATTGAGAATATCCAGAGGGAGGATCTGGGTCCACTCGAAGAGGCCGAAGCCTACCGACGGCTCATGGAAGAATTTGACATGAGGCACGAAGACGTTGCTAAACGAGTCAGCAAGAGCAGATCGGCGATCACGAATGCGGTCAGGTTGCTCAACCTTCCAGGGGAGATACAGGGGCTCCTCGCCGATGGTCGGATATCGGCGGGGGCCGCACGAGCGCTGGTCGGTCTGGAAGACGCCGCCTTTGCGGTAGCGATAGCCGAGCAGGCGGCATCGGAGCAATGGTCGGTGCGGCAGGTCGAGGAGGCGGTGCGGGAGCGTCGCGAGGAACCGGATCCGTCGAAGAAGTCGGGAAAGCGTCGTACCGAGAAGAAGCGCCTGGCACAGATCATCGCGCTCGAGGAGCTCCTAGCGGACAGGCTCGGAACCAACGTAAAGATCAATTACGGGTCTCGTGGGGGTGGCAAGATGGTGATTAAGTTCGGATCTCTCGATGATCTCGAACGGATATATCGAGGATTGACCGGGGAGTAGAGTCTCAGCGGTTTTGCCACTGAGGGCAACCGTCCTTCTTTGCTCGGTGCGCGACCAACAATTGGCCATAGACGACTAGCAAGAGGCGGTAGATCGGAGCGTGCCCGGCCTTCTCTTGCTGGGGACTAGGGACTTTTCTTACTCTTTCGCTCGTATTGCGGCTTGTGAGCCGAGCCAGCGTTCCAGAGAAATAATGGTAAGTATTCCCAGATCGCCATCGAGAGGTGTGGTTGCGATGACGACGGCTGGAGCCCGCGTATCGCGCAGGATAGGCATGACTCTTCCGCGGGGTTCCAGGCCTAGTGCACTGGAGAGACCCTGGGCAATGGCTAGTCCTGCGGCGCTGTGGCTGAGGGATGAAGCGAACGAGTAGATCCCGGGTGCATCGGTAGCGGGAGAAGCGATAGCAATGACGAGGTCGACGGCGCTCTCATTTGCGTGGAGTGCCCGAAGCCGCTCGGCGGGACGAGTGTCTAATGATCGCGACGTGATTGGATGGGCACCAAGATCCCGCAGGAGCGAAGTCGCAGCTGCTCCGGCCTCCCACGCCGTCTGGGCCTCGTTGAGAGATCGACAGAAGGGGTCGATAAAGATTCGATGTCCGGCGAGAGTGGGGGGAAGAGAAGCCAACCAGGCGCGCTCTCGGATCTCGTGGCGTCCCATCTTCGATGTCTCGCGGGACATGAAGCCCAGTTCGCGGATCACGGCTGGACCTGCAATGCCGTCCTCGGCCATCCGGCGATTGTGTTGGAATTCAAGTAGAGCCTGCAGAGTTGTGGAACCAAAGATTCCGTCCATGTCGCCCGCATCGAACCCGAGGGCGTTCAGGTTCTTTTGCAGCTCGGCGACGTCATGACCGTGAAGCATCGGCATCCGGTAGTAGAGCTGACGATCCCCGAGTACAAAACCGGCATCTACGAGGGTTCTCCAGGCCTCCCGTCCAATGAGTCCATCACAGGGGAGGCGATGCGCTTTCTGAAAACGTTGTACGGCGGCCTCGGTCGCCGGTCCGAAGTCGCCGGACGGATCGGGAGCGGTGCCGAAACCCAGGGCAAGAAGCCGGTCCTGGATATCCCGGACTGACTCTCCCTTATCTCCACGTCCATAGAGCACCATGACTGGTACCCATGCTCGCACAATTTAGACGTTCGTCACGCCGAGCGGGAGGCGTCACTTCGTTCAGTTGGTGATCCTCGCCGAGCACAGATGGCTCGGGGTAATCGCTTTCAGACTCACAAGTAACACGGCGGATTGTCCCACCTAGGCGGATGGATCGCCGGAGGTGTCTTCGAGACGCCGACGTTTCAGAATTAGGCAGTCGGGGGAATTGACAAGCCAGTCCACCCGTCAGTTGATGAACTCGTCGATCTCGGCAAGAAGCACGTGCTTGGAGCGGGCCCCGACGATGCGTTTCTTTTCGAGGCCGTCCTGGTAGACGATCAGTGTCGGGATACTCATGACGTCGTATTCCATAGCGGTCTGTGGATTTTCGTCCACGTTGAGTGTTGCAACGCTCATCTTGGAGGCGTACTCGACGGCGATTTCCTCGACGATCGGACCAACCATGCGGCACGGTCCACACCATTCGGCCCAGAAATCGACTAGCACCGGCTTGTCGCCATTGATGAGGTCGTTGAATGCCGCATCGGTAGCGGTAAGTGTGTTTTCAGCCATTGTGATCTGGCCGCCTCGCGGCCTCCACCTCCTCAATAATCAATTCCAACGGGTTGTACCGAACCGGATAGCTCTTCATTCCTGCGCCTCTAGCCAGAGTTCGGCATCGAGTGCCGCTTGGCACCCCATCCCCGCAGCAGTAATCGCTTGGCGATAGGTGAAATCAACGACGTCGCCGGCACCAAACACCCCCGGAATAGAAGTGGATGTGTTCTCAAAGGTCTCGAGATAGCCTTTCTCATCAAGGGCGAGTTGGCCGTCGAAGATAGCCGTGTTTGGTTGGTGGCCGATAGCTACGAAGACGCCCTCAGTGGAGAGTTCCTCGGTCTCGGCGGTTTCGACGTTGCGCAATAGCACTCCTGTCACCGACTCATCCCCGAGCATCTCTTCTACCACGCTGTTCCAGCGGACCTCGATCTTTTCGTGAGCCAGCACGCGATCGGCCATGATCTTGGAAGCCCTGAACTCGTCGCGCCGGTGGAGCAGCGTTATCTTCGATGCGAACCTGGTGAGGAAGAGCGCCTCCTCGAGGGCAGAGTCACCGCCGCCGACTACGACGATCTCGCGGTCACGAAAGAAGAATCCATCGCAGGTTGCGCACGCCGAAACCCCTTGTCCACGCAATTTCTCCTCGCCGGGAACGCCGAGCCAGCGTGCTGAAGCACCTGTAGAAACGATAACCGCTTCGGCATGGTGGGCCTCGTCTCCTATCCAGATCTGGAAGGGTCGTTCGGAGAGATCGATCTTGCTGACGTCGGATCGAACGACTCGGGTTCCGAAACGTTCAGCCTGTTTGCGGAACAGTTCCATCATTTCAGGACCCATGATCCCGTCCGGGAAACCAGGAAAGTTTTCGACATTGGTGGTGAGCATCAACTGGCCACCAGCTTCCATGCCCTCGATCATCAGCGGCTCGAGACCTGCCCGTGCCGCATAGATCGCTGCTGTGAGTCCTGCCGGGCCTGAGCCGATGATGATTACTTTCTCGGTCATGCTTGTCCATCGGTCTTGCTGCGAAAGCGTCGCGCCCAGAACAACGCCCCTGCTAGCGCAAATAGTCCCCCGATGATCCCATAGGAGATCTCCATCGCTTGGGAACATTCACACGCCTTGAAGATCAACTCTTCGAGGATTCGGAACAGTCCGACGAGGAGGAAGACGAATGCGATACCCGACAGAGCCATTGCAACCAGGCCGAGGGTTACGAACATGATGACTCGAGCCGCGCGATCGACGGTCAGCGACCGAATTCGGGTGGCGATCGACTCCAGGAAGTCGGCGATACGGGTCGGGAAATTTTCCACGACAGGAGGTTAGCGAGTCACGGGAAAACGGTTACGGCAGCGGTCTATCAGGAGCCGGGAATCCCGCCAGTTGCCTATTTCTCGAATCTCTTGGTCATGTTCTGGGAATAATTAGGAAGGTGCAAGCTCTCAGGATAACCGGTGCCTGGCGTACTAAGGAATGACGGCGAGGTTGGCGCAGTCCGGAATGGCCCATACCTGGAAAGGACCGAGTTCATCTCCAGTCAACGCGAAGTACACGATCACGATGACATCGTCGTCCTGGTATTCGAAGAAGTATCGCTCGGGAGGAGAATCGGTCCGGAATTCGATGTCTTCGGCAGAGCAGGAGGTCTCCTCTGTGGCCGGTGCTGCGAATTCGCCGACGGTCGCCGTCCCGCTTGTGATCTCATCCCTGATGTTTTCGAGTTCAGCGGTCAGTCGATTGGCTCCTTCGCTGGCGTTCGACTCAGCTACCGACGTCATCGGCGAGGCCTCCGTCGCAGCCGGCGACGTCGTTGTCTGGGGCGGCAACACAGCGGTGGTGGCTGGGGGGAGCGTTGTCGAAGAGCCGAACGTCGCTGCATCGTTGGATGTATCCCCACCGGGCATAAGGCCGTCGTTCTCGTCGGCGCCAACGGCAGCCACTAATTCGGTTTCGGCGGCCGGGTCGACTGCTGCGGAACGTTGTTCTTCCAACTCCGGCGCGGGAGCTGTTGTCGATGTCTCAGGGGGCAGCTCCAGGGCGGCTGTTTCATCACCCCCACCGGTAGATAGAAGGCCGACCAGTGGAACGATGGCGATCAGGCCTACCAAGGCGCTGGCGGCGATCCCCAGCGACCCCCACGGGACACGACGAGCGTTCCGCTCTGCCACCGGTTCGGGAACAGCGATTCCGATAGCGTCTGCTACCGCAGAACGGAGGGCGAGACGTTCCGATGTGGAGAGTTCATATCGGGAAGCTTCTGCCATCTCCTTGAGGGCGGTTCGATGTGCGACCAGTTCCGCGGCGGCGACTGGGTCGGCAGAGATTTCGCGTTCGAGCGTTGCGGCTTCTTCGGAATCGAGGCGTCCCTCAGCCAGCGCTGCGATTGCGTCAGGGTCGTGTCTAGACATTGGTTTCTTCACTCTGACTCTTGGAACCGCCTCGCAGGTTCCCGAGTTGTTCTGCCAGGAGGCGTCTTCCCCTGAAGACACGAGACTTAACGGTACCGATAGGGACCCCAAGAGCGTCAGAAACGGTCTCAAATGCCAGGCCTTCCAGGTCCGACAGAATCACTGCCGCTCTGAACTCCGCCGGCAGCGAGCCGATGGCTTCTTCGATGTCGGGTCTGAGCTCTGCTGATTGGTAAGCGTCGCTGGCCGCGGGATCGGCGGGATCGAAACCCTCGGGCAGAGGAGCGGCGCTCTTGCGCCTGGTCCGGCGTGCTACGTCGTAGCAAGTGTTGACTGCGACCCGGTACAGCCAGGTACTGAACGCCGACCGTCCGGCAAACCTGTCGGCCTTTCGGAAGACAGCGATGAACGTCTCTTGGGTAGCGTCGAGCGCGGCCTCTCGGTCCCGGAGCATCCGAAGACAAATAGAGAACACTCGATCTTCATGGGCTCGCATCAGTGTGTCGAAGGCGTCGACCTCACCGGCCAGATATCGCTGGAGGAGGTTCGCATCATCAACGACTCGGTCGGTCACGACCGGGACGGTAACTGCTTTGGGAGTGGTCGGCGGGTGTTACCGTTGGCAGTTAGCAATCAGCAAGACGGTATGGCAACAGTTGCCAGTTGCTAATCGCTAATTCGATACACGATGCCGATCACGCCGGGACCGGCATGGGCACCGACAACCGATCCGAGTCTCGAGACCACAGGATCATCATGACCCCGTTCGCGTAACGCGCTAAGGAATTCGTCGAGATCGGAGGCATTGCTATGGATGACCCCTACCTCCTCGGTGGACTCAAAAGAGTCGAGGTGGTCGAGTACGGCGCGAATCGCCTTGCGTCGGGTCCGGACCCGACCACCCGGGCTCACGACGCCGTCAACAAATGTGATGAGAGGCTTCATATCGAGGATGTTGCCGAAGAAGGCCGCAGTTCCTCCGACTCGCCCGCCCCGCTTGAGAAACTCGAGAGTGTCGAGAGCAGCAAAGAGGTTCGATGTGACGGCTGCTTCGCGTGCGGCCACCTCTACCTCGTCGATCGTGCCTCCCGCCTCGGCGGTCTTGGCAGCTGCGAGAACGCAGAGTCCGAGCGCTGCGGAGACGAGGCCGCTATCGATCACCCGGACGGAGATTCCCGAGGTCAGCTGTTCGGCAGCCAAAGAGGCGGCTTGGTATGTCGCGCTGATTTCGGAGGAGATGGTGACTGCGATGATGCCATCGGCTCCGGCATTCGAAAGATTGAGAAAGGCGTTCTGGAAGCGGCCGACGGAAGGAGCCGCCGTCTCGGGGAGGTCCTGCGTGCTGGTGAGGCGATCCCAGAATTCGTCGACCGACAATTCCTCCCGATCGACGAATTCCTCTTCCCCAAAACGGATGGTGAGAGGTACCACAGTGATGCGGTGAACTTCGAGGATCTCGTCGGGCAGATCACACGATGAATCGGTGACGATGCGAATCATGAATGCCTTCCGACCGGCAGCCTACACGGCGGGGCGGTGCCAGCAGGTACGTCCCTCAGTTGGGTGTCACGCCCGAGAGTTTCACAGCACCTTCAGGAAGCGCGGCTCAGAACGGCCAGCGGTTCCTCGAGGAGTTGGAAACCCTCCGTCTCGTAGAGTCCAATAGCGGAGACATTGTCGACCTGGGTATTGAGCATAATGGAGCCCGCGCCGGATTTCTTGGCCCAACGCCCTGACGTTCGGACCAACGAGCGGCCGATGCCCTGCCCCTGCCACTTGGGGTCGACAGCGAGTCGCTGCAAATAGGCGATTGTTTGACCGACGCCCGTGACTGCGAAACCGGCCAACCCGCCTTCGGAATTTCGGACGATATGGAGAACAGATGAGGACGTTGCGGCCATTGCCTCGTTGAGTACGCAGGCATCGAATCGCCAAAACTCGTCGAAAGCGACTGCCTCGATCCGTAATACCTCCTGGATATCGTCGGAGTCACCTGTGAGTACGAGATGACTGGGGGGTGGGGTGTGATCCAGAGTGCGACGCATCAGGGTGAGATCGGCATAGAGGTCGAACCCCGCCACTTCCCACGCCGTCCGCGCCGAACGCGGAAGTGGTGGCGACAACACGGCTGAAGTACCGAGATCGAGGAGCGTCTCGTAGCAAGCTCCAATGAACGAGGGTCCACCGCCTCGAACTAGGCGTAGATGGGCCATCGGAACCACGTCGTTCCACGGTCGAGATTCGGCGCGAGCCCATCCGCGGCAGAGAACTACCTGTCCGGGCCAGGATCCGTCTATTCGAACCTTCGGCATTGCAGCGATGGTATAGATGTTTCGGGGGTTCCCAGCCGTTCCCCCAGTCACCAGTCCGAATAGGTGGCTTTCACCGCCTTCATGCGTGTTCTGTCTCTTCTCTTGCTGGTGATGTAGACCGGTTATCGGAGACCTTTCCTGTTTTTTGAAGAGGCTGGTCCTTTGTTGGTGGATGGAGACTGATCGCCGGAGACTTACCATCTGGGCATGATCCCTGAGAGACTCTCGTCGCTGCTGGGGGTGGAGGGCGTTCCAATGCGGATCGCTGCTGCCTTCTCCGATGCTGGGCACGAGGTATTTCTCGTGGGGGGGAGCGTCCGGGACGCACTGATGGGTCGGGAGCCTGAGACTCCTGACTACGACTTTGCGACGGCGGCCTCGCCTGAGGAGACCGAATCGATCCTTAACAGCATTGCTAGATCAGTCGTCACGATCGGAAAGGAGTTCGGAACTATCGGTTGCTTTGTCGGTGCTGTTCCCGTCGAGGTCACAACTTTCCGCAGCGAGATCTATCGCGATGAGAGCCGTAAGCCAGCGGTTGAGTTCTCGACAAGTCTCGAGGAAGACCTGTCCCGTCGCGACTTCTCGGTCAATGCCATGGCGCTGCGACTTCTCCCAGAGCCCGAGATCATTGATCCTTACGGAGGTCTCGTCGATCTCGGTGCCGAGACCCTGCGGACCCCGCTTGCTGCTGAGATCTCGTTCGGTGACGACCCACTGCGGATGCTTCGCCTCTTTCGCTTCGTCTCTACACTCGGCTTCTCGCCGAATCCCGCGGCGCTCACGGCTGCCGGCGTGATGGGTGAGCGACTCTCGTTCATCAGCGCCGAGCGAATCCGCGACGAATTGGATCGACTTGTGCTGGGAGAGACGGTTGCAGCGGCTCTCGAAGGCCTCGTGACGACGGGGCTGGCCGATGTCTTTCTTCCCGAGTTGCCGAGATTGGCGGTAGAACAGGATCCGATTCATCGCCATAAGGACGTGCTCGCTCACACGATCGCAGTCGTGGCTCAGTGCCCCCGGGACCGGATAACCCGTCTGGCCGCTCTCTTCCACGATGTCGGTAAGCCTGCCACCCGCGAGTTCGGCCCCGGAGGTGTGTCGTTCCACCACCACGAAGTCGTTGGATCCCGCATGACCAAGTCGAGGATGAGCGAATTGCGGTACTCGAAGGATGACGTGGCGGCGGTATCCCGACTCGTCTTTCTCCACATGCGCCCCCATACGTTCAAGATGGGCTGGACCGATCGTGCCGTCCGTCGTTATGTGAGAGATGCCGGCGATCTTCTCGAGCGCCTTAATGACCTGGTACGGAGTGACGTCACTACCCGCAACGAGAGGAAGGCGCGGCGGATTCGTCGTCACATAGAGGAACTCGAGGAAAGAATTATGGATCTTCGCCAGCGCGAAGAACTAGACGCCATTCGCCCTCCGATTGATGGGGTTCGCGTCATGGAAATTCTCGATCTGGCACCAGGGCCCAAGGTAGGAGCTGCCTTGGACTTCCTGCTCGAGTATCGACTCGACCACGGTCCATACAGTGGAGAGAAGGCGGAAGCACTGTTGCGGGTATGGGCCGAAGAGCAATAGCGGCTATTGGGGCTGTCGTCGAGCATTCGACACCGGTACATCGTCTATGATCCGCATATGCGCATACTTAGATCATGACAACTGCCGGACGGCGCGTCGCACTGCATCGGATCATCGAGCAGCACCGGGTCGAGAGCCAGATCCAGGCGGCGAAGCTGCTCACACGGAGCGGACATCCGGTGACGCAGGCAACGGTCTCGCGCGATCTGACGGCCATCGGTGGGGTGAAGACGCGTGACGAGGACGGGAGTGTGTACCGTATTAGCACAGCACCGCCGGGAGAACTCGGACCGACGCTCGATCAGTTCGTTCTCGATGTGGTGCCTTCCGGAAATCTCGTTGTGGTGAAGACGCCGCCAGCCGCAGCTCACTATGTGGCGAGCACACTTGATCGAGCTGGGCTCTCTGAAATCGCCGGTACCGTCGCCGGCGACGACACACTGCTGGTGGTCGTGACCCCCGGTTACACAGGGCAGCAGGTGGCGAAGATGCTCATCGGAGGTGAGGTATGAAACGGGTTGTGTTGGCTTACTCGGGTGGTCTAGATACATCAATCATTCTCAAGTGGATAAGGGACGAGTACAACGCCGAAGTGATCGCATACACGGCCGATGTCGGACAGGGGGAGGAGGTGGAGGAGGCGAGGGTGAAAGCGCTCGAAACAGGGGCGGTCGAAGCGATCGCAGAGGATCTGACTACCGAGTTTGTCACCGACTACGCGTTTCCAGCACTCCGTGCCAACGCGATCTATGAGGGGTACTACCTGCTCGGAACATCGCTGGCCCGACCGGTCATCTCGAAGGGATTAGTAAGAGTCGCCGAGGAGTCTGGTGCCGATGCCATCGCCCATGGAGCCACCGGAAAGGGCAACGATCAGGTTAGGTTCGAACTGTCGGCATACGCTCTTAAGCCGGACATCGAGGTAATTGCTCCCTGGCGGGAGTGGGAGTTCAAGGGTCGGGCAGAGCTCATGGCTTACGCGAGGCAGCACGAGATCGAGGTCCCGGTGACGGCCGAATCCCCCTATTCGACGGATGCGAACTTGCTTCACGTCTCCTATGAGGGGGGAGTGCTGGAGGATCCATGGGTGCCGCCACCGGTCGGAATGTTCCGGATGACGACCGATCCGGAAGATGCCCCGGACCAGGCCCAGATGGTGTCGGTGACCTTTGAGGGCGGGACGCCTGTCGCGATCGACGGTGAGCGACTCGACCCGGTCACCCTGCTGACCAGGGCTAATGAGATCGCAGGTGCTCACGGGGTGGGCCGAGTCGATATTGTCGAGAATCGCTTCATCGGGATGAAGAGCCGCGGGGTGTATGAGACTCCGGGCGGAACACTGCTTTATCACGCCCATCGCGCCGTTGAATCGATCACACTCGATCGCGAGGTGCAGCACCTCCGCGACGAGTTGGTGCCGCGTTACGCCGAGATGGTTTACAACGGGTTCTGGTTTTCGCCCGAGCGCGAAGCTCTGCAAACGTTCATGGATGATATCCAGCGACGAGTCAACGGAGAGGCTTCCATCAAGCTATACAAGGGTTCGGCGATGGTTGTTGGCAGACGCAGTGATGGGCATGCCCTCTATGACCAGGCGACGGTCACATTCGAGGCCGATGATGTCTATGACCAGGCCGACGCCGCCGGCTTCATCAGG
>PVBE012305584.1_pt1 | contig 13495 bp, 15 predicted proteins | sample 1631181 | NCBI WGS metagenome assembly PVBE01 (sample SAMN08397723, study PRJNA350692) | Marine metagenome, whole genome shotgun sequencing project. | isolation source: water | place: Pacific Ocean | collected 2012-04 | reverse complement strand
TGCTCGTCGGGTTTCTCGGGCTTCTAGCCCACGAACTCCACCCACCCTGGATAGAAGGGCGCCAACCCTCCCTCGATCATGTTGACCTTGTAGAACCAATAGTAGGCGGGGGCGTCTTCCCAGTCCGGATCTTCCTGGGTGACGCCGGGGCGATAGCCCACCTCGAGAATGTAGGAGTCGACCGGCAGCCCGAAGATGGCGAAGCGGCCGGTGTCGTTGGTCAGGGTCTGGTCGTCCGGGGCCGGATCTCCGTTTTCGTCCAGGTAGCAGGGCTCGTATTCCGTGTGGTCCGAGGCGTAGGCCAACACCCAGGCATTGCCCACCAGCGACAGATCCGAGCTCTCCTCGCCGGGCATGTACAGCCGCACTTCGCCCTCGATGATGCCTCCATCGGCGCCAGCAGCGCAGTCGCCGAAGGTCTCCTCGAGCTCGGCTGGCACGTCATCGCCCCGCACGAACAGCTCGCCATCGTCGAGCTCGAAGTCCCAGACTCCCGCCTCGCCGGCGAACAGCGTGGTGGCGAAGCCATCGCCCCTCAGCTCGAAGAACATGTCCTGGGCCGCGGCGACCGGGATGTCGAAGGCGCCGCTGCCATCGGTGGTGGTCGTCGCGTGCTGGGCCAGCTCGGAGTCCAGGGAGGTGACCTCGACCCCGGCCGCTGGATCACCATCGCCCCCCGGGTCCTCGAGCACGACGGCGGACATGGTCACCTCGGTGACCTCTTGGATACAGCCTGCGAGCAGGGAGATGGCGATCAGACAGAGGGACGTTCCGCGCATGCTTCACTCTTCTTCCGGGGGCAAGGCCAGGTACCACGCCGAGACGATCTCGCCAGGCCAGGCGGGCCAGGTCTCTTCCACCTGCCGGCCGTCGGCCGCCTGGACCGAGACGGTGACGTCGCCAGGGGCGAGGTTGAACGCGAAAAAGTAGTCGATTGGTTCGCTGTCGGTCTCGTAGAGAAGGCCTTCGTCGTCGAGGGTATAGGCCAGTGCTACGGATTCCTCGCCATCGCCACCGGTGATGGTGATGTCGGCGCCCGCCCAGTCGTCCCCGTCCCAGGGTACGCCCCAGAGCCAACAGACCTCGTCCCCAAGCGGCTCCAGGCTGATGCCACCCTGCCCGTCGAACTGCTCGAGGAAGGGCAGCCAGCTTTCCTGGTGGTAGCCGAACAGCGCACCGGTGTACCAGTAGGCCTGCGCCGTAGGCGTGGTGCCGCGCCAGACGGTGGGGAGCAGGTCTTCGCCCGCCAGGTGGATGGCTACGGATTCGGCGGGTGGCACCTTCAGCTTCCAGTACCCGGGAGTATCGGAGTAGGGCTCGGTGCCTTCGGCCAAAAGCTCTTCGTCGAGGTCGTAGACGAGGACATCGCCGCCTGAGAGCACGCCGTTGTCACCGGTATAGGGGCCATCGAGGACCGTGCCGTACCAGGTGACCGTGCCGTCGTCGGTGGTCTCCTCGTAGATCCACATCCCGCAGGCGGGGAGGAGGAGGGCGAGCGTTGGCACCAAACGGAACATGGAATCAAGGTAACACTGGGATCCGTGAGAGTCTGGACCTTCCGCCACGAGGCCGGAGTGATACGCCGAAACCATGAAAACTCCCCACTTGCACCTTCGTCCTCTACACGCCGTCGTCTTCGCCGCAGCCCTGTTGGCCTGCCCAGCGCGACTCGCCGCCTCTGATCTCCCCCCATGAGAGACGTTGCTGCTCGGGCTCCGCGGCCCTGATGGAAACCTGTCCGCCTGGATCGTCGATCCCACCGGCCTACACCCTGCGGGGACGGGTGTCGTGGTCTCGCGGGCCGATGCCCTCTGGCGGGTCGACCTGGCCCTCCTCCTCCCCCCGAGCGATCTCGACGTGGACGAAGACGAAGAGCCGATACCCGACATCCCAACGCTGCAGTCGTGGCCCGTGGGCACGACCCGCCCCGAGCCGCCACGAATGACCAGCGGAGACCTGGGCTTCTACAAGGGCGCCAGAGCGGAGCTTCTCATGGTGGGCCCAGATCACGTGGCCGTTCGGCAAGGTGGCGGCGGTATCGGGGGCTACCCCATCAGCTGGGACAGGATCCGGGTCAAGGCCCTCGAGCCCGTGGTCACGCTGGGCTTCAACGACAGACACTCGCTGCCAATCGGCGAGATCCTCGGCGAGGCCGTTGAGACGGCCTTGATGGAGCGGGAGCCCGAAGGCTGTGCCGGTCCATACGAGAAGAACTGGGCCTTGATCCGCACCGAGGGGCGCTGGATCGTTCGCGGTTCCCACTCCCCCATGGCGGGCTTCTGCCCTCCCGAGATCCTCCCGTTCACCCTCCCGGTGGCACCCACCGCCGATCTCGTGGGAGACACCGGCGGTGTCGTACCTTGGGAAGTACTGGCCGGCGTGCACGAAGGCCTGACGGACGCCGTCTCCGCCCCGTCGGGACGCACGACACTGCTGGTCTTTCGAGATCACCTCGCGGTGGCCGTGGACGACCGGATCGTGTCCGAACATGCCGAAGCCGGGCAGGCGATCGTCGCGGCCCAATGGGCCCCCACGATCCGAGACTCGGGTGCCTGACGCGAGGCTCTCTCGCTACCCATGCTCCTGCACGAACGCGTGGCGGCCATTCTCGACCTGCAGGATGGACACACCAACACGGAAGACGAGGCACGGATCCGCGATCTCTTCCTCGGCACCTCGGGCGCAGAGCTGCTCGCCGCGCGGGATGCGCTGGACGGCTCGGGTACCCACCACGGGCTCCACCACCTCATCCACAGCGACATCGACGACGAGACGATCCGGGCCGAGATCCTCGCGCACTTCGCGACAGCCGCCGCGGCCGACGGCGGCCTGCAGGTGATCAGCGACATCGACGACACCTTCGTCTGCGGGTGGGTGGACGCCCGCTTCCCCAAGGGCACCGTCTACCCCGGGGTCCGCGCCTTCTACGAGGCGCTCAACGACGCACCCGGCGTGACCTTCCTGAGCGCCCGCCCGGGCGACCGACAGGGCCTGGTGGAGGACGCCACGCTCAAGATGCTCCAGGAGCACGGCCTCGAGCGCCCATCCCTCCTTGCGGGGAGCTGGACCAAGCTCGCCACGAACGAAGCCATCGCGGAAGCCAAGGTCGCGAACCTCGACAGCTACCTCTCGCTCTTCCCGGAGCGCCGCTTCGTCTTCGTGGGCGACAGCGGCCAGGGAGACGCGGCCGCGGGCCTCGAGATGCGCAGACGCTACCCCGACCGCGTACCCGCGGTGTTCATCCACGACGTGGTCAACAGAGAAAAGGACATCCCCCTGTTGAGCCGTCGGGAACGCGCCAGGATGGCCGCTCGAGGGGTGTTCGTCTTCGACACGTACCTGGGAGCAGGCCTGATGGCGTACGAGCTGGGACTCGTGGAATTGGAAGCCCTCCGCAGGATCGCCGCAAGCGCCACCGAGGAGCTCGCTGCGTTGGTCTTCGAGGACCCACACGCCGCCCGCGCCGCAGCACGAGCGCAGAAGGCCGCCCTGGATGCCCTGCCACCCGAAGCGCCGGACGCAGCCGAGTGACCGCGACGAGCACCTGCGCGGTGCTCGATCGAACTCCGCCCCCTCCACCGCACGGCAGACTGACTGTGATCATCGACCAGCCGGTGCCTGCCTGCCCCACCACGCCACCGCGCTAGAATCCTGAAACAGAAGACCTGCCTGACCGCACTACCAATCAGGAGGTCGTCTCCGATGTGCAACGGCAACATCGAGTCCACCCCCGGCTCGGGTTCCCTGCACCTCGCGCTGGCCGCGAGCCTGCTCGTCGGCTGCGGTCAAGAGGAAGAGGCTCGCGACCTGGGTTTCTCCTGGTCGCCATGGCCTGCCCACCGCCCTACGAGGGGAAGACGTGCCTGAATGCGACGACGACGCCGAGTGGTGATGAGCCCCCACGGCCCCGGGCGGGGCCACAGACGCCAGATGGATGACTCGACCGATCAGAACAGCGGGAACCAACACCGGCCTGAGTCGTAGGAGCCACCGTACAAGCTCTTGCCGCGGTTGCCCTGGGCATCCCACTGGAACCATCGGCCGACCTGCTCGCCGTGGAGATAGGCGCCCTTGGTCGCCCTCTGGCCGTTGTCGTGCCATGTGACCCAGCAGCCTTCCTTCTGGCCATCCACGTAGTCACCCCGGGCGCGATACTCGCCATCGCGGTGCCAGTACTTGAACGGGCCCTCCTCGAGGCCCATGACGTACCTGCCACCCATCGCCCGCTCGCCGTTCTCCCACCAGCTCTTGAAGTAGCCGTCAAACTCGCCGGAGTCGAGATCGCAGCTCCACATCTTCTGGCCGTTTTCGTACCAGCCGTCCTAGCTGCCCACGGCCAAGCCGCTCGAACAGCTGCCCCGAACGCCCCTCTGGCCGTTGGCGTAGGAGACCTGGTAGCGCCCATCGCCCGCTTTGTTGGGACACTCGAGCACCTGGTCGTGGTAGACGAGCGGATCGCCCATGGCGTTGAGCGACACACCCACCACCGCCCAAGCACCGACGGGCAGGCCGAGCCCCAAGGTCACCGAGAGGGTCCATCCAAGCCAGCGTGCAACCATCGTTCACCTCACAGAGTGCCGGCAAAAAGGTATCGGATCCTCGAACATCGGCAAGCCCCGAGCGCTCAGGGCTACTCCAGGCTCTGCAGCCACTTCCTGGACTTCAACCCTCGCTGTAGCTGGTTCTCCGCAAAGCGCGCCAGCAACCACGGCGGTCCCGGTGGCAGGTCCAGGTCCAGCAGCTCGAGCAGTCGGGTCCGCCGGGCATGTTCGAGGGCGGCCAGGAACCCTGCATCGACGGGCTCGCCGGAGCCACAGCCTTCGTGCAGCCCGCCCCCCGACTCCGAAGAGAACAGGCAGGGACCCGCCAGCGACTCGCCGCAGCGTACGCAGGTCTGGAGAACGGGGGCGAAGCCCGCACAGGTGAGCGCCTTGACCTCGAGGCCCGCCCGGAACATGCCCCGCGGAGGCGCGGTGGCCGCGTCCATCACCGTCAGAAAGACCTCCAGCAGACCGAACAGCCGAGGCTCGGGGTGCTGCTCACGAGCGAAGGCTCCAACCAGCTCGCATCCGTACGCGGCCAGGCCCAGAGGCAGCAGGTCTTCACGGAGGCCCAGGCGAGCGCTGACCAGGTCGGCTTCCTGTAGGTGCCAAAGCTCTCCCCTGCCCCTGCGCAGCATGACGGAGAGCCGGTTGCCCAGGTCGATCACGCCGCGGAAACGGCGCCGGGACCCCCGCGCACCCCTGGCCAGCGCCGACAAGCGCCCATGGGCGGGTGTGAGCAGGCGGACGATGCGGTCTCGCTCGCCGTAGTTGACGATGCCCAACACCAGGGCCTCGTGGGATGTGGCGGGACCAGGCACTGCGGGACCGCTCGTCAGAGCGTCAGCGCGATGAGAGCGGTCGTGACGCTGAAATAGATGACCCCACCCACGAGGTCCATCAACGTCGTGACGAACGGCATGGTGGCCACGGCTGGGTCGACGCCCAGGCGCTCGAGGGTGAGGGGGATGACCGAGCCGGCGATGGCTGCGGTCCCCATCGCCGCGGTGATGGCGACACCCACACCGACGCCGAACAGAGGCTGCTGGAAGCGCGCCAAGCAGTAGATGGCCAACACCACGCCGTAGGCCAAGCCCAGTATCAGCCCGATGCGGGACTCTCGCCAGACAATGCGCAGCACGTCGCGGGGCTCGACGCGGCCCAGGGCGATACCGCGGACCGTGATGGTGGCAGCCTGCGAGCCCACGTTGCCACCCATGCCGGTGACCACGGGCAGGAAGCCGGCCAAGATGGGGAAGGCGCCGATGTCGGCTTCCCAGAGCTTGGCCATCTCGGCGATGAGGATGCCACCCACCAGGGTGATGAGCAGCCACGCGATGCGCTGCCGAACCGACTGCAGCACGCCCGCCTGCTCGTCGGCCTCGTCCTGGCGGACACCGACCATGAGCATCATGTCCTCGGCGGCTTCCTCACGAATGACGTCGATGACGTCGTCGACCGTGACGATGCCCTGGAGACGATGGTGGTCGTCCACCACCGGGACCGCCAGCAGGTCGTAGCGTGAGACCACGCGGGCCACGTCTTCCTGATCCATGTGCGGCGGCACGGTGATGACGTCGGCCACCATCACCCCGGACAGGGGGGTGTTGGGCGGGTTGGTCAGCAGGTTGCGCAGAGACGCGACGCCCACGAGCTGCCCGTTCTCGTTTTCGACGTACAGGTAGAAGACCGACTCGACCTCTTCGGCTTCCTGCAAGGCCTGGATGGCTTCGCGGCAGGTGCCATCTTCATGAAGCCGAAAGGCCACGGGCTGCATGATGCCGCCAGCGGAGTCTTCGGGCCAGGCGAGGAGCTCTTCTACGTGGTCGCGGTCGTCTTTTTCGATGCGGCCCATGACCAGGTCGCGGATTTCTTCGGGCAGTCGAGCGATGACGTCGGCCTCGTCATCGACCTCCATGGCATCGAGCATCCCGACCAGGCGCTCGAGGGGCATCTCCTTGACGAGATTGGCCAGATCGGTCTCGCCGACGTGGGCCAGGAGCTCGGCCGCCATCTCGTCTTCGTGAACATGCTCGAAGACGAAGCGCTGCTCGGCCGGCGCCAGGTGGGGCATGGTGGCCGCCACGTCTTCCCCGCGCGTCTTCTTGAGCACGTTGACCAGCGGGCGGGCCGCCCGGCGACGGGCGAGCCGCCGAATGGTCTCGACGCGGGTGCGGAGCAGGTTCTCGGGCATGGGCTGGGACCGCTACCCCGAACTGGGTTCAGGGCCCTTCGTCGTCGATGAACACAAGGCGACGCCCGGCGGAGAGGTTGCCCAGGGGGCGCAGCACCTCGCCGTTGTAACGTATCTTGACTCTCGTGAGGTCCGGGACGTACAAGCCCAGCTCTCGCTCGGCCTCGAACTGCAGGGACTGGCGAGCGGGGAGCACGCCATCGTGCACGAGGACGCCATCCACCTCGACCGTGATCTTGGACGGCTCGATGGCTCGCACGCTCAGATCGTGGGCCATGTCGACCGCAGCGACGGCAGCCTGCCCGGACGGGCTTCCCCCCGAGCTACGCTCGATGATTTCGGCAGCCACGCGCAGGCCCAACAACACGAGCACCGCCACGGCGACACCGAGCGCGAGCGCACGCGCGAACCCGACCGGGGTGCGGAGCGCCGCACCCGTGACGACCGCGGTCGTCTCGGTAGGTTCGGGCGCCTGGGCTGGGGTGGGTGGGTCGGGCAACACCGCGGGGCGCTGCTGCAGGAACGCCACGTACTGCTCGCGCCAACGCGCGATCGTACTTCCAGGCCGCAGCTGGGCCTCGGGCTCGGCCTCGAGGGAGGCGACGATGTCTACGGGGATGCCCGTGGCCTCGGCCGCCTGGCCGAGGCTCAGACCGCGCAGCTTGCGCTCACCCCGGAGGTCCTTCATGGCGTTTCCCTAGGGCTCGAGGTCGGCGAGCAGCTGCTCGGCCTGCTTGGCCGCATCGCTGTCCGGAGCGAGATCGAGCACGCGGTACAGGTAGGTGATCCCGTCGGTGTCGCGCTCTTGCTCGATCATCAACCGACCGGCCTGCAGATAGGCGCCAGGGGCCTCCTCGCCGCACAGATCGATGACGTCCTGGTAGGACTTCAGGGCTTCGGCGTCTTGCTCGTTCCCCTCGAGGGCCATCCCGAGGTTGAAGCGCGCCGGGCACAGATTCGGGGCTCGCCTCACGGCCTCTCGCAGCGAGGTGACCGCCCGCCCGTAGTCGCCGCGTGCAATGAGGGCGAAACCCAGATTGTTGAGCACGAACGAGGGCTTACGATAGGTGAGATCCTCGAGGGCCAGCTCGTACTGCAGGACCGCATCGTCGACCCGACCTCGACCGAAGAGGAAGAGCCCGTAGTTGTGGTGGGGCTCGGCTCGCTCGTCTTCGTAGCGCAGGGCGGTCTGGTACGCCTTCTCGGCATCTTCGGGTTTGCCCTTTTCGGCCAGAGCGAGCCCCAGGAAGGTCCAGGCGATCCAATTGCTCTTGTCAAGCTCGATCGCTTCGCGCAGGGTTCCGATCGCCGACTCGAGGGAGCCTTCCTGCAGGTATGCGCGGCCCAGCTCGGCGCGGGCCTCGGAGCGAGCCTTGCGACTGGACTTGGCGTCGGCCGGCTGGGGGAGCAGCGCGGCTGCGAGGATGGCGAGAGACAGGAGACGCGAGAGCATTAGCCCCCCTTTCCGGTGAGGACGTCGAGGATGGCGCGACGCTCGTCGGGGATGGCGTGCCGCTGGGTGAGGACGGCCGAGGAGAGGGCGCCGCGTGCGGGGGGCGGCCCGCCGTGGGCGACGATGCTGGGCACCGCCACCCGGATGATGCGCTTGGCCAGCGCCACGTTGGCCTTCAACACGGCGACGACTTGATCCACCGTGACGTCGTCGTGGTCGGTGTGCCAGCAGTCGTAGTCGGTGCACATGGCGAGGGTGGCGTAGGAAATCTCGGCCTCGCGGGCCAGCTTGGCTTCGGGGATGTTGGTCATGCCGATGACCGAAGCACCCCACGAGCGGTACAGCTCGCTCTCGGCCTTGGTGGAAAACGCCGGGCCTTCCATGCACACGTAGGTGCCGCCGTCGTGGAAGGTGGCCTCGACCCGAGCTGCAGCCTCGAGGAGATAGCCACGCAAGGCGCCGCAGACGGGGTCGCCGAAGGCCACGTGGGCCACCAGGCCCTTCTCGAAGAAGGTCGAGGCGCGGTGGCGGGTGCGATCGATGAACTGATCCACCAGCACGACGTGCCCAGGGGCGATGGATTCCATCAGGGATCCAACCGCGCTGACGCTGACGATCCAGTCCACACCCAGCTTCTTCAGGGCGAAGATGTTGGCGCGATAGGGCACCTCGGTCGGCGTGAAGCGGTGGCCAAGGCCGTGGCGGGGCACGAAGAACACCTCGGCGCCCTCGAGGGTGCCGGCGATGAAGGCATCCGACGGCGCGCCGTAGGGCGTGTCCACGTTGACCTCGTGCACGTCGCCGACGCCTTCCATCTCGTACAGGCCGGTTCCGCCGATGATGCCGATGCGAACTGCTGACATGCTGTACCCTCGCCAGGTGATTCAACACCTGCGTCTTAGCGCGATTCCCCGACAGGGGCCTCTACTCCTCCGTCTGGGTGGCGCGCTTGCCCAGCTGGCCACAGGCGGCCGAGATGTCCAGCCCCCGAGACGAGCGCACGGAGCACTGGATACCGCCTTGGACCACGTGGTCCTGGAACGCCCCGACCACCTCGTCGGACGGGCACTCGAGGTCGCGATGGGGGTTCTCGTTGTAGGGGATGAGGTTCACCTTGGCCTTCACGGGGCGGAGCATCTTCAACAGCCGCCGCGCGTCGTCGAGGCTGTCGTTGAAGCCCGCGATCATCACGTACTCGAAGGTGATGCGCTTGCCCGCGGGCAGCGGCAGCCTACGGCAGATCTCGAGCAGCTCCCCCAGGCCGTGGGCCTTGTTCACCGGCATGATGGCGTCACGCTGCCCATCCGTGCTGGCGTTGAGGCTGACCGCCAGGTTGACCGGTGAGGCATCGGCCAGCCTGACCAAGCCCTTGACCAAGCCCGCCGTGGACACCGTGATCTTGCGATGGCTGTAGTTAAGCGCGTTTTCGTCCAGCAGGATGCCCAGCGCAACCAGCACGTTGTCCAGATTGGCCAGGGGCTCCCCCATGCCCATCAAGACGATGTTCGAGATGCGCTCGCCTGCGTCCAGCAGGCCCTCGGCCTGGGACACCTGCAGGGCTATCTCGGCAGGTGAAAGGTTGCGCACGAAGCCCAGGTCGCCGGTGAGGCAGAAGGTGCAGCCCATGGCGCAGCCGACCTGGGAGGAGATGCAGAGCGTGAGCCGCTCACCGCCGGGGATGAGCACCGACTCCACCCGCTGGCCATCCCGCAGCCGCCAGGCGAGCTTGCGCGTACCGTCCCGACTGCGCTCCATCCGCTCCAGCGCCAGCTCGTACAGGAAGGCTCGCTCGCCCAGCTCGGCCCGGAAGGACTTGGAGATGTTCGTCATCTCCTGGAAGCTGGCGATCTTGCGCTGCCAGATCCACTTGTAGACCTGCAAGGCCCGAAACTTCTCCTTGCCCAGGCCCTGGACCAGATCGCGGATCTCCGGCAGCGAGAGGCTGCGGACATCGACGCGGTCGCGGTCGTCGGTGAAAGGGGGCATACCCAGGCTCCGGGGGATTCGGGCGGGGGTTAACCCGGCCCTACACCCCAGCCCGCAGCAGGTCGGCCACCATGGTGTAGCGATCCTGGCTCCCCGAGATGCCCACGGCCAGGCGGACGGCACGCCGCGAGCCGATGATGCAGCAGAAGGTCGCGGCGCGGGTGATGGCCGTGTACAGCAGGTTGCGACGCAACATGATGCGGTGGCCGGGGTGCAGGACGATCAGGACGGCGGGGTACTCCGAGCCCTGGGACTTGTGGACCGTGATGGCGTACGCCGGCTCGATCTCCCTGAGCTGCTCCCCGGTGAGGTGCACCTGCCGACCGTCGAAGCCCACACTCAAGGCGTCGCGCTGCACCTGGAGGATACGGCCAACCTCGCCATTGAAGACCTCGGTGACGTAGTTGTTGCGAGTCTGGATGACCCGGTCGCCTTCGCGGAAGGTCCACCCACCCACGTCGATGCCGCGGCCCCGGGGGTTGAGGGCAGCTTGGAGCTTGCGGTTGAGCACCTTGGTGCCCAGCTCGCCGCGGTGCACGGGGGCGAGCACTTGGATGTCGCTCATGGGATCGAACCCATGTCGCGGCAGGCGGTTGGTGACGGCCTCGAGCAGGGTGGCCTGGACCTCGAGAGGATCGTCGCGTTCCACGAGAAAGAAGTCTCGTGCGGGCTCGGGGCGCTTGGAGCGACCACCGGGGCGGGCTGCGGTTTCCTTCAGCCAGGCCCGGTGCTCCTGCTCGGCGCTGACGGGCATGGCGCCGTGATCCACGCGGTGGGCATTGACGATGATGCCGCTACCGGCGACCTGACGGTAGATCTCCTTCAGACGAACGACCGAGACGACGCCGGAGCGGATGAGGTCTCCGAGGATCTGGCCAGCCCCCACCGCGGGTAGCTGGTGGTCGTCACCGACGAAGACCAGCCGCCCCCCGGGCGGAATGGCATCCAACAGAGCGTGCATCAGGCGCAGGTCCACCATGGACGCCTCGTCCACGATCACGCCGTCGGCCTCGAGTGGGTTGCGGCCGTTGCGCTCGAAGCCCATGGACGCGAACGAAAACTCCAGCATGCGGTGCAGGGTGGAGGCCTCCTGCCCGCAGGCCTCCGCCAGGCGTCTTGCCGCGCGGCCCGTGGGAGCACCGAGCTTCCACCGCTGGCCCAGCTGGCGCGCCGCCGCCAGCAGCACCTTGACGATGGTGGTCTTGCCCGTGCCCGGACCGCCGGTGATCACGACGATGCCCTTGTAGAGCGCAGCTTCCACGGCCTCCCGCTGGTCGGCGTTGAGGGTGAGCCCCGTCGCGACCTCGGCGTCCCCCACCGTCAGCAAGGTCGGCTGCGGCCGGTGCACGACCAAGCCCAGCACCCGGTCGGCGACGTTGCGCTCGAGGCGTGCCATCCAGGGCTGCTGCAGCGGTCGAAGGTTGGGATCGGCCGTGTCCCAGCTGACCAGTGAACGCCGGGCCAACAGCTCGTCCACCGCGGGGCGCCACGCGCTGAACGGGACGTCCAGGCGATCGAGACGCGCGGCGAGCTCCACCTCGGGGAGAAAGCAGTGCCCGTCGTCTTAACCGGTATCCAGCACGTGCAGCACGGCAGCCCGGGCGCGCATGGGGTGATCGGCTCCGATGCCGTTGGCACGGGCGATGTTGTCGGCGGTACGAAAGCCGACGCCGGAGATCTCGCGGGCCAGGCGGTAGGGTTCGCGCAGTACGACGGACAAGGCATCGCTGCCGTAGCGCTCCACGATACGACGAGTCAGGGCCGGCTTGATGCCGTGGCCACGCAGCATGGCGTGCAACTCGCGATCTTCGCGATCGCTCTGCCACGCCTCCCGGATGGACGCCGCCTTGGCGGGGCCGATGCCCTGTACCTCCTCGAGGCGCTCCGGTTGCTCGGCCAGCACGCGCAGGGTCTCCAACCCGAAGCGGCTCACCATGCGGCCAGCCAGCTCCCGCCCGATACCCTGCACCGCGCCTGACGACAGATAGACCCGCAGCCCATCGAGGGTCCGGGGGTCGTCCGCCAGGAAGCTCGAGACACGGAACTGCCGCCCGTGCACCCGGTGGCTCTCCCAGCGGCCCGAGAGGTGGAGCGTCTGGCCCGGCCTCGCCGTACCGAGCGGCCCCACCACGGTGAGCTCCACGTCCGAGACCGGCTGGAAACGGGCAACCGCGAAGGCAGAGTGCTCGTCCTGGTAGGAGAAGCCGAGCAGCTCTCCTTCGAGGCGAATCTCGGCCATGGGCGGCTCCGTAGGGGTGCCTACCTACTGTAGACCTCGAAGCGCTCGAGGTGGTAGTGCGGCACCGCACGGACCACGATGCGGCGGCCGGTGCGCTTCTCGAAGGCCTCGAGGCTGGACATCTCGTCACCGTACAGAAGATCAGCCACGGCGGGGTGGGCGTTGACCATGATGTTCTCGCGATTGGCCGTGCGCTTGGTCTCGCGCTGGACCTCGCGGAGGATGTCGAAGCAGACCGTGACGCGGGAGCGGGTGTGTCCCTTGCCTTCGCAGTACAGACAGGGTTCGGACAGGAAGCGGATGAGGTCTTCCTGCACGCGCTTGCGGGTCATCTCCACCAGGCCGAGCTCGCTGATCTTGACGATGTTGGTGCGGGCGCGGTCGCCGCGCAGTGCGTCCCCGAGCGCCTTGAACACCTTGTCGCGGTTGGCCTCGAGCTCCATGTCGATGAAGTCGATGATGATGATGCCACCGATGTTGCGAAGGCGGAGCTGGTAGACGACCTCGTTGACGGCGTCGAGGTTGATCTTGGTCGTGGTGTCCTCGAGGTTCGAGGTCCCAACGTACTTGCCGGAGTTGACGTCGATGGCGGTCAACGCCTCGGTCTGATCGATGACCAGGTAGCCGCCGGACTTGAACCAGACCTTGCGACCCAGGGAGCGAGTGATCTCGGTCTCGATGCCGTAGACGTCGAAGCAGGGATCCATGCCGCGGTAGTGCTGCACGCGGTCGCGCAGCTTGGGCAGGAAGTTGTTCATGAAGCCGCGCACGGACTCGAACATCTTGGGATCGTTCACCACCATGCGCTTGACTCTTTCGTCGAAGACGTCCCGAACCACGCGCAGCACCAGGTCGTGTTCTTCGTGCAGCATCGCGGGAGCCTTGGCGTCCTTGGCCGCCGTCTGGGCTTTCTCCCAGGCGTTGACCAGGTAGTCCATGTCCTGCTCGAGCTCCTTGGTGGGGCGACCGTCGCAGACGGTGCGCACGATGAAGCCCGCCCCCTTCTTGCGACGCTTCTCGACGAAGTTGCGCAGCCGGCGACGCTCGCGTTCGCGCTCGATGCGACGGGAGATGCCGATGTG
>PVBE012213923.1_pt1 | contig 13496 bp, 10 predicted proteins | sample 1631181 | NCBI WGS metagenome assembly PVBE01 (sample SAMN08397723, study PRJNA350692) | Marine metagenome, whole genome shotgun sequencing project. | isolation source: water | place: Pacific Ocean | collected 2012-04 | reverse complement strand
CATTAAAATTTGTTTCTAATTCGTTGATTGCACCGACTATATCGGTTGCTGAAGTTGTAAGTTGGTCACCTTGTGAAGAAGCGCTAACATTACCTACATCAGTTGCAAGTTCATTAAACTCAACTCTCCATTCTTCTAGTGTAGATGTTGTGGGTGTATTTCTTGTTGCCATTAGTAATTCCTTTTCCTTATATTTATAATGCTATGCCGAGTTATCATCATATTTTAATGCCCCAGAATCAAATGTATAATTAGTATTTGAATATCTCTCATTTAAAAATTTACCACCTGTAACATGACCAGGTACTTTCGCATTAACATACTCCGTATAAAATGCAGCTCTTGGTATTTTTGGTGTACCTGCCGTATTATCTTCTAGTTGTAAATAAGGTGGCGATGTTCCTGTTCCTGTTTCTAATTCTATGAAATTTATATCATCACCATATGAATCTTCTAAAAGAAATTCGCATTGTGTTGATATAGATTTAATAGTAACAGAACCAAATACTTGAAATGGCATAAACCTACTATGCCCATCAGTATTATCTGATACTGCCATTATTTGTTTACCTGCCCAATTCAATCCTATTGATGTTCCGTTTTCAAATATTACTTCATCTCCATCTTCATTTAACAATGCTTCATCATCTTCTAATTTTATCGTAAACATTGATGGTGGATGTGTAAATAATGATAATGGTATTTCTGATAAAGTTGGTTTTCCATATCCAAAACTTGCTTTAGTTGTTGTACGAATTAATGGTAATTTAATAGTATGAGAAGATGTCAAAGTTACATCTCTTTGTCCTGCTGTTAATGCAGAATCAACACCAACTGCTGGACTTGAATTTGCTGTACTACCATCTGTACTTGTTCCAAGTCTTCTACCAAATACTGTTTTGAAAATAGTTTCAAATGTTGATGCGAGTTCTGGAGTAAATGTATCATCTCCTTCGAATCCACTTACATCAGTACCAGCAGGTGTTTTAATTCTTGCAGAAACCAAAGTTGCTAAAGATACTTTACCAAATTCTTGCCAACCAGCTGGGTGTGTTGATTTTTTAAGTGCATCTCTATATTCACTAAGAGATTGTCCAACTGAAATTTCATAAGAATAATCTTGATAATAATAACTATCTTGAATCCTAGCTGAATCTTCACTTACTTTACCTTTATCATTAAAAGAAGTTCCAACAGAAGTTGCGATACCACCAACCGTTGCAGTACCAGTTGCGTATGAAGCATGTGCTATCGTACTTGTTACACCTGACATTGTTACTGAAGCACCATCTCCCCATTGAACTTCATCTTCGTAAATCATTGTATCTTCATCTTCAAATAAAATATTATCACCTGTGTTATCTTCATTAACAACATTCATTAAAGAAGTTATCTTAGCTGTAAGTAATTGTCTATCACTATCATATGAAACGACTGTTCCGTTATGAGAAGTAAGTGCTGAATCAGCAGTCCATGTTCCAGAAACATCTTTTAAGATTGCATTCCTATAAAACAACATTTCTGGTGCAGGAATATTATTAGCAATTTTAATATAATTATCGTCTTCTGTTACGATATCATAAGTTCCAGTTCCACTTTCTGCAACCAATTGAAAATCAGAACCATATTCTAATCCATAATTTGTTATTTTTATATCTTGTGCTTGTCCGATAGTATTCGAGAAAGGTCTTACTTTACCACTTGTACCGCCAGATGAAGTAATAGATGAAACTTTTGGAAGTAATGAATAACTGTTGCCTGGATTAGTAATAAGAATATCTGTAATCTCACCAGATTGAGATGATACACTTAAATTTGCAAATGTTCCTGTTTCAATAACAATCTTATCTCCACCTGTAGAATCTGTAACTGTTGTATAAGGTTCAAGAACAATATGGTCAGTTGCTTTCATTTTTAATTGTGCCACCGTGCCATCTTCTGGTGCAAATCCACCACCAACTACTCCAACCTGAGCAGCAACATTCGAACCACCTGCTCCTGTATTATTAAAAACAAGTGCGTCCCCGACTACATATCCAGTTCCAGCATCATCAACTATAAACCCATCAACTTCTCCTAAAGATATTGCATCAATAGCGGCAGTTGCTTCACCATTCCCAGCAGAACTTCCTGTTGGTATATGAACGGTTTGTCCATCTGTATGATAACTTCCTCCATCTGAAACCGTACCACCAGTTATAATTGATTTTACCGTTGCTCGAATTGTTAAATCAGTTGAATTTGATACCGCTATAATTTGTTCACCGATTATAAATGTTCCGACAGTTTGGTCATTATCTAAATCTAATTCCGTAAATGTAACACCACCTTCAACAAGAGTTTGTGTGGTTTCTACAATTGATGTTGCTTCAGATTCAACACCAGTTATTTTTTGTCCCCCAAATTCATATCCGTCAACACTACTGGTAATAGAAACACGCATAACATCTTTTACTAACCAACCACTATCAGAAACTCTTAACATTTTTTCATTAGGATAATTTACTTCTGAATCTTCGTCAAATAATAAACGCATTAAGAGTTGATGTCCTCTTGTTGTACCTTTCGCTTTATATAATTGTTTTATGTTTTGGATTAATTTTCTTTTATCGACATCATCAGCAAGATTATAAGGGATAGATTTCATGAAAGAATCTCTCATGTTATCAAGAAAATCGTATATTGTATTATCTGAATCTGCGTATTCTAAAAGTTGTTGAATGTTTTGTACTGGATTTCCACGATAACTGGCAACTGTTGCAGTTGAACTGGTAGTTCCACCTGTGATTGTTTCACCAGTTTTAAATTTTTGTTGGGCAGAAATGAATAATCTTTTTGTGCCTGCACTTACATCACTTACCAAAACAGTTGCAGTTGCACCAGATGTTCCACCTGTGATTGTTTCTCCTGATGAAAAAACAATAGTAGAAGATTCATCTACCATTCTATCACCAGTTTCAGCTAAGATATAACCAGTCGTATCTGTTTCTTGAATAATATTAGTGATAGTTCCAGTTAAAGTTAGTTCACCAGATTCTAAAAATTTATAATAATCTTTTACAAATTTTATGAATGTAGCATGGTCCGCTTGGACAAATTCAGGAGACTGTCCTTCTATAAGCGGAGAAATTTTTGTTTTTAGTGTGGATTCATTTTTTCCCATTTCACTTATTAACTATATGATGATGTGGTTGTATATGTGCTTCCAGCAGCAGAACTACCAGATGCAATACTATCAATCTCACCATTAACACTTGAATTTGTAAAATCTATTTCAAGTAAGTTATTCCTTACCGAAACAATATCATATGAATTCGGAACAACAACTAATCTTATTTTTGTACTTGTTGCGCCGTCAACATTACTTATAGTTGTAATATTAATAGAATTTATAATAACCTTACCAGTAGTATAATTTATTGTTCCCGCTTCATTATCACTATAAGTTCTAGTTGTTCCTACAAAATAATATCTTCTTACATTCCCATCGCCATCATCATCAAAGAAATATTCATTTGTTGTATCTCCAGAAATTTTAAATCCAGTAGAACTTAAAATACCACCAGCAGTTTTATTGTGTTCGGAATGTGGATTGTATAATGCGTTATTAAAATAAACTGTATAATTCGTTGCAGTAGATAATGTCGGTGTAAATTTTTGTGCAATTTTAACTGTTGTTATGTTTGACAAAACAGATGAATGTGTATCATCTATATTTCCTGTAACTTCTGAATGTCTAAACACACCATTAAATTGAGTTAATGTATTGGTATTATAATTCGTAAGTGTAGTAGTTACATCTGATTTTAATGTATCCAATGATTTTGTTGTTGCAGTAGAATCGTATTTAAAATTGGTTGTAAGAAAAACATATGTTATAATCGGGTCAACAACTACTGGAGTTACAGATGCAACTTTATAAGTTTTTAATCCATTTTCTATATTAGTCTTTTGTGTAGTAGTTAAATCATCTCCACTTTTTTGTTTGATTGCAACATAAACTTTACCATATACGGCAGATGAATCTGTATCACTTCCTTCTTCACCACCCCAAACTTGAATTGCTTGTGCATTAGGAAATAAAGTCTTTACATGAAGTTTATAATCTTCTGCTGTTACAGCACGACCCTGTGAAGAATAATCAAGTGGTGCATTATATTTTATTGATTTAAGAGTTTCTGCATCTCCACCACCACTCGCATTTGATACAGTTGTAACCGTTATATCAGTTACTCCACTAATAGCACCAGTGTTACTAAATGATGAAGCACCATTCGCTTCACTTGTATTAGTTACGACATATGAAAGTATAACGACATTCCCACTTGATGGTGCTTTACCGATTACCCCATCTCCAAAGTAAACTTCAAATTTTCCATCTTCTACTTCTTTTAGAAAATAATTAGTTGCAGTATCACTTACTGATGTAATATCTGTTGCTTGAGTATATGTAGATGTAGTTGTATCTGTTGCAGAAGTTTGAACTTTAACTGTAAGAGTATCTGTATCTGCTAAATTACTTGTTATAACAAATCTTTGGTCAACATTAGATGTATCAACGATATATTTTGTATTTACATAAGTACCTTCATAAATTTTTAAATCATCAAATCTTAATACTCCACTACTTGTAAGAGCAGTTATATCAGATACAGTTACGAAATTATATGTTGTATTATTTACAGTTGTGGAAAATTTTGTACCAGCACTTATTGTCGCACTTGAAAGTGCAGTATTATTTAAAGTAACATCTATTGTTGCGACTGGAGCTGAAACAGATGATGGTGTATAACCTAACATCTTTGCATGAGAAACTATACTTGAACGAAGAGCAGCACTATCAAGGAACATTTCATTCGCTAACATATTCATATTGAATCCGAGGTAATGAGTATTGTATGCAAGCAAATCTAATAGAACCGCCATACCAGAACCTTCAAAATTATAATCGGTAAATTCGTTTTGTGCTTTTAAAAAAGTTTTTAAATTTGCTTTGACATCATCAAAATCAAATTCTGTTACTGTCAATCTTTTATCGTTTGTTGCCATTTTATCTTATCCTTTCTAACATTAAATCTAAAGTTTCTAATTCAGTTGGTTCATTAACCACATAAAATTCCACAGTACAATTATATGCATTTCTATCTAAATCTTCCAATGATTTAACACCAACTAATCTTGCTCTTGGTTCAAAATTGGTTATAACTTCTTCTATTTGTTTTGTTAATAATATTGAACTTGATGGTGTCATTGGTTCAAATAAAGTTCCCAATATATTAGAACCAATTTCTGGGTGAAAAGGTCTTTCATAATGATTAGTTAATACAAGATTGCGAATCGACCTTTTAACTGCTTGGACATCTGTAACTTTATTTACGTCTTTATCAGAACTATTTTTTTGAAAAAAAAGATTTAAATCTTTATAAATCTTTGCACTACGAGTTGATTCGTTAGTCGTTTGTGCGTCAGTATGTCCGCTCTTTATAAATGTTGTATAGTTTGCCATATTGTTGTGGAACTCCTATGTCTATTTATAACAATAATCCCAATTCGACTTAATCCTCTTGTATAAATTGGGTTATAACAGAAAGTCTTTCTATATTTTCTATTTCATATAAAGTATAAGTAACGAGTATCTCATCGCCTTCTTCTATATTCTTAATCGTATCGAGATACCAGCGATATCCTTCTTGTGTTTTTCGTGCATTTGGTTTCATAGAATGATTATAAAAACCACCTAATGGGGTTCTAAATATTTCTGTATCAATAAGCATATGGGATAATCCTAATCTAGTTCCTTTGGGTATATTATTAGTAGCAAATATTCCGACTCCATGTATTCCACTTTCTTTTATTTTTAATCCTTCCTTTAAAGGTCTATAAAATTCTGACATTGATATATCCCTACACATGAGATTAGTTCCCCGTATATCTTGTTTTTACCGTACCTAATTTTGTTTTTGCACCAGACTTTTCAATCGTTATAAAACTTTCCCAATCAGTTAATATCTTTTCAGTCCATTCGCCTCCCTCATTATATAATTTTTCTAATGCTTGTTTCTTTGCTTTTACTGCTCTTATTTTATTTGAAAGACTTTTTTTATCTCCACTTATTTCTGTATCTTCAATACCAGTTGGTCTATACTTTTTAATTATCGTATCTGCATTATCAATATAAGCAAGAAAATCATAAAATGGTTCATTAAATCTAACTTGAAAATCTATCTGTTCTTTACTGATATCAATTTCCTGTTCTTTCTTTATGTTTGCGATAAAGGTATCAGTAGATAATGTTTTCTGTCTTAAATTTTCAAATTTAAATTTTACTATCGCTGGGTGAGTATCAAAATTATCATCTTTTAATAAAGTATTAAATGTATCCTTATCTATAACTTCTAATTCTGATTTTATATTATCAGTAAAAGTTGTACCATCTGCACTTCTTTTAATAGTCATTGTAGATATTTGTTTATTGAATTCTGTTTTTGATTTATCTTGTGTCGCAGATACATCAGCAGTTATAGTAGTTGTACCTTCATTTTGTTTTGTTGTATCTTCACTTATTTCAGATAAATCTTCTTTCACAGCATCTGCTTGTGCTGTCAATGTCTTTTTTGCTTTTTCAAGTACATCTGTACTTCCACCAGATATTTCGAAATTAGGAACATTCTTTACAAGATTTTTTGTTAATCCATCTGTGTCGAAAGAAGAAAGACTTGATACATCTACACTTGATTGTACATCTGAAACCATAGATGTTAAATCCTTTCCCTTTCCAGATAACGCAGTACCAAAACTACTTTCAAGAGAAGATAATTTACTTGCATATGCAGTTGGATTAGATAAATTCAAACTCATTAAAGATGACATCTCGCCTTGCAAAGATGTTGTTGGTGTATCTGGAAGTTCTGGCATTAAACCTGATACAGTATTTTTTAAAGTTGTCATACTTGTAGTAGCAAGAGCTTTTACAGATGATGCAGATGAATCTGCATTTTCTAATACTAATTTTTTTACATCTTCTCGTTTTTCTGTTACGAGTTTTGCAGATTTATTAATACCACCAAATTGTGATTTTGGAAGTGGTGTTTTAAATTCAGGAAATGCCATTTATATTTTCTCCTATAATGCTGGAACATGTACTGTAATATTATCTGTACCTGTTCTAGTTGTTGTAGTAGTATAATCAGTTTTACCTGTTATTGCAGTAGTTTTTGTATCATCTTCAACTCTTTCACTTTTGACACCTTCGAAATAAAATGCTGAAGTGCTCTTATATTGTTGTATAGTAGCACCAGTGATTGCTGTTGTTAATGATGAATTATAAGTTTCTGTAATTGCACCAGTAATCGTTTCAGTTAAAGTTCCAGAAACAGTATGTGTTTCATTTGCTTCTGTTTCAATAGTTAAATTATCGGCAGCTTTAATATTCATTACATCTCCCGACTTCATACTTATTGCACCGATAGATGTTTGGAGATAACTTCCAAATGATGTTGATGACATATCGCCCATAACAAACGAACTATAATCTCCCATGATTGATATATCACATGCTCCGTTAATATTGCTAGTTAAATCTTTTTCTATTGTTTGTATATAATTCTCGCCGATTCTACTTATGTAATCTTCACTAATATTTTCTGATATGTTTCCTCTTATTTCTTGTCCAAGATTTCCACCAGATTCTCCAGCACCAATTTTTATATATTTGTTTTTATGGAGTTTTTCAGTATAATCGCCTTCTACTTCTAATACATAATCGCCTTTGATTAAATGTCTTACATCTCCTTCGACTGTTAGATTGACACTGCCTTTAATGTAGCAATAATCATTCCCTGCTGTTATTTGATAATTATCTTTAACAATTTTTGTTACGACAGTTCCGTCTGGGTGGATTTCTTCAAATGTTCCTGCTCTATGATATTTAAGTAATCTTTCCCCGCCTGGACTATCATCTATTTCATGGACATGTCCACTTTCACTTTCATGCACATGATTATATGGATATATTGTAGCACTATTCGATTTTGGATTAGGTTCATCAAAGGTGCTTCGTGTTTCTGCTTCAGCATAATCTTCTATCGTTTCAAGAAAAGGTTTTGTAGCAATTGGAAGACTAGTAAGTCTTGTAATTCTTCTATTATAAAGAGATGGATGTGTTTCCCCAATAGCACCCCTTGCTAGTGAATTGGTATCATTATCCCCAATCACTTTAGGATAAATTCCTTTGGGGTCAGAAAATCCCTTTGTTGTATCTACATTATTTTTATTATATCCTGGCAATGTGCCGATAATAACAGGTTCTTGTTTAAGAAGAGCATCTTTAAAAAATCCAACTACCCAAGTTCCCTCAACCATGAATGGTGGAGTGTTTCCCATACCATTCATTGAAGGATTGGTAATCGGGTGCATAACTTCTGCCCACGGCAAAGTATCAGTTGGTATCTTATTTAAATCTTCTGTATGATATCCTAGACAACGAACACGAACTCTACCAAGTTTATCGGGGTCATCTCTATCTTCTACAACACCGACAAACCAAGCAAACCCGTCTTGGCCCATGAAATAATTTTGTTCCATATCTTAATCCGTAAAATCGGCGACATTAGTCGAATCTTCTGATTGTTCATTTTCATCATTATCAGAACAACCAGGCCCTTGACAACAATCGCCTTGACATTCACCACCACCACAATTTCCACATGAACATTCTGTTACAGCAGTATAAATTGTATTTGATATCACTTGATAACCATTTTGTTGTGTATAATTCATAATATTCTCCTGCCAATATTTATAAAGAATATTTGAATTGAATATAAAGGATTGGGATATTAAAAAAAAAGGATTGGCAACCTTTCGATTGTCAATCCTTACCATCAGTTTATGGACATGATTGGGTCAGCAATTTGAGTTTTATAAGTCAAACTCCCTGCCATCTGGAAAATACTTTAGGAAATTCTATCTATGAATTTATTACACAACACTCTTTTTTTGACTTTTGAATTTCTGTTTTTACCGAATGCTGTTATCAATTTTCTTTTGTTAGCGCCGACTAACTCATCAGAGAGTTCGACATCTTCCAATTCAAGATTTTTGCTACCTGGCAACAAGAAGTAATCATCAAATCCAAACATACTATGAACATTATAGACACCTTCTTTGGCAATCTTGTTCATGGCATAAGTAACTACTTCAGTGGTAACATCTGTTCTTATTGCTCTGGGCAAAACTACCATCTGGTTCGCCCCAATATGGTTTTTTCCTGTTTCTTTATTATAACTTTTTAGTGCCCACCCTTCATTTCTACAAAGGACACTCATTAATTCATGGTTTCTAACTTTTCCAGTTTTTGTTGCTTCCAACAAATGAAAACCAATTATATTACAATTCGTTTTTTGTTTTGCGATTTTTGAAAGTTGTTCAAATTCATATCCAAACAAATTAGTAGATATACTATCGCCTCTTTTTGCGTTTTCCCATTGTCCTAGTACAGGGGGGATATCAAAGGAATGATGTTTTCCAACTTTAACATGAGTATTACTTTTTTCATACTTCTCCATTTTTTCTTCTCTAATTTTTACAGAATCTTCATCAGGCATCTCACCAAAAAATGGTACATGTTCATGGTGGGTAGGGATAGGAAGTCTTTTTAATACATCAACCATTCTACCATTTTCCATTTTTTTACCATCTGGTTCGCCCCAATACTGGCCAAAACTACTACCACAACCATCTGTTAAATAACAAACATTAAGTTTATCAACACCATAGGTTTTTAGAAATCTATCACATACTTCGATATTAACATAAGCAGTTTCTAACAAAGGAGTTCCGCCTAATTGTAAAGGTCTAGGAACTGATGTTCCGTAATAAGCATTTCTTTCTTCGGAATCTTTTATATTCCATGGGGTCATTCTTTTACCAAACCCATAAAACAATTTAAGTGCTTCGTTTAATTTCGCATTATTCATTTTTGAATTACAAATTTCTAACAAAGTAAATGAATCACCATAAGCTAATTTCATATTACCAGTTTTTCTATCAAATATAGGAACATCTTTCAATTCTACACTTCTTCTGCCATAAGCATTTGTAAATGCATAAACTTCAAAAGGAATATTTGTTTTCTTTGCAAACCAAACAAGATTAAATAATTGTTGCATGGTAGGAATTAAATTTCTATCCATACTACCTGACCAATCAAGATAAAAAATCAATCCATGACTTTTACCATCTGGAATATTTGTTACTTTTAAAAATAAATCATCTTCAAATTTATATTTGTGAAGAAGTTTAAGATTCAAAGAACCCTGTTTACTGACAGTCGCTCTTGAATAATTATCAGCAGATTTTTTCATTTCAAATTCTTTAACAAGATAATTCACATTTGTCATAGAAGTATTTTTAAACTTTTTAAAATCTTTTTCCAAATAATTATGCATTATTTGACTTTTATTGTCGTAATCATGAATCTTAATTTCTTTTTTATCCAATTTCGCAATTTCATCAGCGGTAAGAATTACATCTTTTAAATCATAATCAGGCATTTCGACATTGATATATTCGCCTGTTGTATCAGCGTTAGATTGTAATTTCTTTTGCAGATTTTTATCGGTTATACTCTCGGAAGTATATTTACTACTTACCCAATCATCGCCACCTTCCGTGCCTTTCATGAAGTCTGAATTTGATTTATCTGATTCTTTTTCAGATTTATCTAATTCTTTTTCTTTACCGTCTTTTCCATCAGATGAATCAGATGAATCATCTGATTCAGAAACTTCTACTTCAACATATTCTGTAGCATCTTCATCATATTCAAAATCTTCTATTTTAATTGATTCGCCTTGACTTTCTGGATTATCTTCCATATACTTCGCAAGTTTTTCTGCGACATCAACAGCGTCTTTCCAAGTTTTCATTTTACCAACTTCAGTAAAAATCCATTGTTCTTTATCAAGGAAACCAATATCATTATTTTTAGTCTTAGCGTAAATGTTTAATCTATCAACAAGACCTAATTCTTTTAAATCTGGGGAGTATTTTTTAATACCAAAGAAATCTCTTTTTGTTAATTCTTCATAACCAGTTTTGAAATTTCTTATCAATCCAGGATATTTCTCTTGAATCATTTTTTCAATTCTAATATCTTCAACGACATTAATAAATGATTTAGGGATTTCTCTTTTTTTACTTTCTTTTATTAGTTTTAATGGTGTATAAAGAGCATGACCAACTTCATGACCAATTAATAAATCATAAACATTTTGACTCACATCTTCCCAAACAGGAACAGCAATTTTTCTACTTTTTAAATCGAAATATGCAGTTGGTATCTTTTCAGATACAACATCAATATTTTCAGTTGCAAGTAATTTCGCAACAGTTTTTTTAGGCAAACTAACAGGTTTCATAATATCTGTTTTTGTCATTTTTAGAGTATCTCTCGACATCACTATATAAGCATACCATATTGAGCTCATTTGTCAAGTCGCTAAAAAAGTCAATGATTACGGGGAGTTAAGTAGTGATTTTGGGAAAGTTTATCCGATGAATACAAGAATTACTATCTGCGTCCTTGTCTATTATATGCTTTGAAACTGCGTTTTTTGTCTTTTGATAAAGTAGAAGTTTTAATCCTTGATTTTTTCCCAGCGATACTGGTTTTCTTATCAAGTTTTTTATGTGTTTCCACTACATTATATCTGATTCGTCCCATGATATATTATTTATCAATCAAAATTTTTCGGGTTTGTCGGCACTATCTTCCATTTTGTACCAATTATCATCTAAGTATTTTTTAACCTTTTGTCTATATCTTTTAAATTGATTTCCATGTTCATCTTCTACCACGACTTCTTCATATTCATCTTTTGCGATTACTTCAGTTTTTTTAGGTTTATATTTCTTCTTCTTGTTATCCACAGGTTTATCCACAATGACTTTCGGTTTTCTGGTATTAATTATCGTTTGGTTAGCAGCAATTAGCAAGGCGATAGCAAGTGGGTCGAAAACAAAAATTATAAGTAGAATAACTGCTCGTACTGATTTCTCCAAATATAATTTTGCGTCTTGTCCATAAACAAGTTCTGCGATATATTTTATAGGACCGATTTCTCTTTCAAAGGTTTTTATCTTAAATCGTAATTCTGATTGAACATCTTCATATCCATCTATCTTAGATTGTGATGTCGTGATAATATCATTATGATAATCTAAGTTCTCTCTTTGTTTTTTCTCAAACGAAAATGCACGGGTAACATTCCCCCTAGAAATGCTTCTATCTATTCCACGATTAATTCTATCTACTGAATCTTCTGCACGAACAATCTTTCTTTCTTCTTGTCTTATTTTTGTATCTAATTTTTCAATAGATAGGACGGTATCAGATAATCCAGAACCTTGTTCAATATGTGATTTAGATAAGAATCCAAAGATACCCATTGAAGTGATTAACATTAAAACCACCAATGCGATTGATAGATAGGTTTTTAAAAAACGACTTGTTTGTTTCCAGTTTTGGTACAACCAACTTGCAGTTATAAGTTTCCCTATCTCCAGAACTATCCCCATAACAATAATGGGAATAAAAGCGGCAGGAAAAATTGCTGTAAGACCTATAATGGAATAGTATGCAGCTACTCCAGATATAGAAATTGCAACTATAAGGGTAAGGATTGCAAAGTACATTATACCTTATTTATCTATTTTTATGCATCTGGGTCGGGGTCTTGTTGTGGTGTATTACCATCATCAACCCATGCTAAGTATTTTTTATAATCTCTATTAGTGGGGTCAAATGGAATCATTGCACCATCACTATTTCTTTTAACCATAATATGTCCGTAATCTGCCCTACTTAAATCAGTTTCTTTAATGACAGTTTCACTTAATGATTCATTAGGATATCCTTCTTTTAAGAATGGTAAAGTATAACTCATAATTCTGCCTCTGCTTCAATTGTCGTTTGAAATCCCGTGCCAGCAGCATTTGCCCAATTACTAGGTGTCCAACCGTATCCAGCTGACATTCCTCTAGTAGTTACGGTAGTACCAGCCCATGAAACATCTGAAGTTCCACCATTATCTATTCTATACATTCTATTAGCCGTACTAGCATATTCCAGAGTTACCGTAGGGGTAGTCCTCATCTCAACAGTCCAATCATGTCCAAATATAACACCAGCATAAAAATAAGCATGCATGGCAACAAGCAACGCTGGTTGATAATACCTTTGACAGTTTGCCAGTGTCGTACCTATATGTTCTCGTCTATAATCATTTGCAGTATCTCCAGGTTCTAATTGAACATCTGTAATATATAAAATATGTCCTGCTGTTGTATCTGCAACATCACTCCAAATAAATACAGCAACATTATTAGTACCAGCAGTATCTACTGATATATTTTCTATTTTATATCTAACCCATGAAGTTGTTACATTTAAATTTGCTGGAGTATTTTCATAAGTCCAGTTGGCATTTAATGTT